>ENA-OURZ01004507-OURZ01004507.1-human-gut-metagenome-genome-assembly--contig:-NODE-4507-length-10556-cov-2.787735_pt1 | contig 10556 bp, 9 predicted proteins | sample MGYA00242073_ERZ509195 | MGnify/ENA primary metagenome ERZ509195 (study PRJEB26280, sample SAMEA2338837) | human gut metagenome | biome: human gut; feature: human-associated habitat; material: faeces...
TAACACCGGTCGGGGCTGCTGTCTTATAGACGTCCGGTCTTATGCTCCTCCGGACGTTTTGTTTTATTCAGCTGATCTCTTCCGCTTTTTCGGAGCTCAGTCCTACCACCGCGTCTACCGGCGCCGCGAAGGCTATGCCTTGCGCGGGAGTCCCGAGACCCGCGCCCTTGTATAGCGCGTGGAGAACGGCGTCGCGGATCTCGCTCTTCACGAGGATCAGAACCATCTCCTTTTCCGGCTGGATCGAGATGTTGAAGAATTTTTCGGCTTCCTTGTCCGCTGTTCCGCGGGCGTTGATTACTGTTCCTCCGCGTGCCCCCGCGGCCTTCGCGGCGTCCATCACCGCCTCGCTGAAGCCGTTGTTCACTATGCAGACTATCATTTCGTGGGTGTGTTCCATTTCGTTCCGACTCCTTGTCTGTTATTGCTGAGGAAGCGATAGAGCGCGACACCTATAGTGCTCGTGAGCGGTGTCGTCCATGCTATTCCGTTTCCGCCGCGTATGGTTCTGAATTTGTTTGAGAGTGCGTCGAGAGCTTCCCCCGCGCGATCCTCGCGTATGACGCCGAGGATAACCGCTTTTCCGGTGTCATCGAGTCCGAGAAGCTGTAATGTCTCGGTGCTGGCGGTTCCGTGCGCCATTGTCACCGCCTGCATATTGACTTCAAAGTCCTGAAGAAAGTCGGTATAGAACTCGACCTTGTCGCGGTTGACGATGAGCATTATCAGCTTCAGTTTATGCGGCGCCGAGCTTGCGCCGAACCTTATTTTTCCCTGTGTATTGTCCATTCCGGCCCTCCGCTCTAAATGAATTCTATGATCTGCTCGTCATCCGCCTCAAGCATACGGCGGACAGCGATACGTTCGGCGAGCTTCTTCTGCATGACTGCCCTGAAGCCGAGGAGCTGAATCGTTATGAGCGGCGTCATCGCGACCATGGCGACGATGCCGAACGCGAGTGTCAGTACTGACTCAGCGCCGCTGACCGTCACGCAGGCTCCGACCGCGAGCGGAAGGATGAACGTCGAGGTGAGCGGTCCGGAAGCGACTCCGCCCGAGTCAAAGGCTATAGCGGTATATATACCCGGAACGAAGAATGAAAGACCAAGCGAGATGAAGTAGCCCGGAATGAGATAATAGAGAATGTTGAATCCGAGAATGATCCGGAGCATCGAGAGCCCGATCGAGAACCCGACGCCGACCGACAGCGCGATCATCATCGAGCTTTTCGAGACGGTGCCTCCTGTTATTTCCTCAACCTGATTGTTGAGCACATGGACTGCCGGCTCAGCCAGGACGACTACGAGACCGATAATGAATCCGAACACGACGAGAAGAAATTCGTTGTTCCCGGCGATCTCGACGCCGAGTCTGTATCCGACCGGCATGAATCCGATTGTCGCGGCGGACAGGAACACGACGAGACCGAGATATGTGTAGACAATTCCGACCGCGATCCTTTTCAGGGTCTTTTTCGGCAGCTTCAGGTACAGACACTGGAGGATGATGAAGAAGGCGACGATGAGTCCGAGAGCGATCCCGACTTCCTTCACGATGCTCATGATCGTAGGAATGAGCCCTGAGCCGAGGTGCGCCTCGACCGAGTAGTCCGGGACGCTGTATGTAAGCTCGCCCTTGGCGCCGATTCCGAGCCCGAGAACCGCGAGTATCGGACCTATAGAGCACATCGCGATGAGACCGAAGCTGTTCTCACCGGCGTTTTTGCCGCCGATGGTTGACGCTATGCCGACACCGAGCGCCATTATGAACGGAACCGTGATGGGACCGGTGGTCACTCCGCCGGAGTCGAAGGCAACCGCGAGAAATCCGCTGCTCCCGCTTATGACGACGAGCGACGCGAGCGCGAACATCAGCATATAGAAGAACATCAGAAGGCTCGACAGATTTTTCCTGAACACTATCTTCAGAACGTTCAGCAGAAGAAATATGCCGACGCCGACGCCGACCGTCACGACGAGCGTCGTCTCGTTTATAACGTCTTTCACCTGTGAGGCGAGGACAGTGAGGTCTGGCTCCGCTATCGTGATGAACAGACCCATCAGAAAGCAGACGATGAGAAGGAGCGGAAGACTCCCCGATCTTGTGAGACCGGAGCCGATATGCTCGCCCATAGGCGTCATGGCGAGATCCGCGCCAAGGTTGAAGAGTGCGATGCCAAAAATAAGCACCAGAGATGAGACGAGGAACACGATAAGCTCCGTGTCCGTCAGGCTGACAAGCGGTGTGAAGTACAATATCGCAACAATAAGCGATACCGGAAGAACAGATATCAGCGCCTCGCGCAGCTTGACGCCGAGTGCCTTTGCCAAAAGAGATGCCCCCTTGTATTTTGTTTTTATGGCGAAGTTTTACTCCACCCATTATTATAATAATATCATATTTTAACAGTAATGGTGTTAATTCACGGTGAATATTGAGAAAATTTTATTTCCTTCGTGTGGGGAAATCCACATGGAGAAAATAAAATGTGGCATAATGGTCAAAATAGCAACTGATAAATATCGTAAATGAGTATAAAGCGCTGAAAACCTATTGACATTTCCCGTGTAATGTGCTATAATATTTTTGTCGGAACGCCGGACGGCGGTGACAGAACTGGGTAACTGTATCACATACCCGGAATATTCAGGGAAAGGTGTTACATTTTATGAAAGGATCAGCAATTATCAGAGCATTGAGTCTCTCGCTCATCTCGGCGATGTCGGTATCATTCGCCTCGGCGTGCGATAAATCATCCGGGGTGGGGGACTCCCGACAACGCCACTGAGACTTCGATAGAGAGCGTCACGGAAGCCGAAAAGCCCGGACCGGCTTTTGAGCGCGAGGATAACGGGGGCGCGGTATTCACGACTTATTCCTCTGACAGGACTTCTACAGGAACTATTTCTTCACGGACGAGCAGAACGGCGACGCAATGAACGACGCGCTGTATAACCGTGACAAGCTTGTCGAGGATTATCTCGGCGTGAAGATCGAGCATATCCTGAACGGGACGATCAATGATGTCATGCCGTCGGTGCAGAAAACGGTCATGTCGGGCGACGACGCGTTCCAGCTCGCCTTGACACACTGCTATGTAGGAGTCGCGGAAATGGCGACGAAAGGGTACCTTTACGACTGGAACAACCTCAGATACTGTGACTACACACAGAAGTGGTGGAATCAGGACTGTATCGAGAATCTGACGGTCAACGGGAAGAATTACTATATGGTTTCCGATTTCGTTGTTACGGATATGAACTGCATACTGTTCAACAAGCAGATGATCGACGAGTTCTCACTTGAGAATCCGTACACACTTGTTGACGACGGAAAGTGGACGCTTGATAAACTGTCGGAGATGGCGTCGAAGGTCACAAGCGATATAAACGGAGACGGTGTGTTTGATGTCAATGATCGCTACGGACTCGCGGCACCGGGCGACTGGTACTGGTACAGCTTCCTCCATTCGAGCGGAATAAAGGTTGTCAGTCGGAATGACAAGGGAAACTATGAGCTGTCAATCGGCGGGGAGCGCGCGGTGTCGATGGTTGAAAAGCTCGATCAGCTTGTTAACAGATCGGGAGATACCTTCCTTTACAGCTATCTGTACGAGACGGACGGAACCGAGACGCTGCGGATATCAACCGGGCGCTGTCTGTTCCAGGTCGAGGCGATATTCCTCATGAACACGCTGCGCGGCTCCACGGTCGAGTATGGAATACTTCCATATCCGAAGCTCGATGAGGCGCAGGCAGATTATTATTCTACCGACTGGAGCGGTCTCATGTGCATACCGAAAACGGTCGGTAATCCGGATCTTGTCTCCAAGGTGTGCGAGCTGCTCGCGTATTACAGCGGCGACACGGCGCTTCCGGCGTTCTATGATCTTGTTCTCGGTGAGAAGCTGTCGCGCGACGAGGATTCAAAGCGGATGCTCGACGTTATCTTTGGCAGCCGTATATATGACGTCGGCATGAGCTATTTCGGCGGGCAGCCAAACTGCGGCAGTCTTTTCTATACACCGTCAAATCTTGTCATAAAGAAAAAGAGCGCTGATTTCGCGTCGTATTACGCGGGCTGTGAAAAGGGCGCACAGAAAGAGATCGAAAAATTCGAGAACACTATTGCCGAACTCGAATGACACAATTTCACAAAGGAGATATCACCATGAAAAAAACAATACTCATTCTCGTTGACGGAATGCGTCCTGACGCGGTCATACAGACCGGGCACAGGGTCGTCGATGAGCTGAAAGCTCACTCCGTCTACACACTGGGAGCACAGACGGTCATGCCGTCGGTCACGCTTCCGTGCCATATGTCGCTCTTTCACAGCGTTACGCCGCAGAGGCACGGCATACTGTCGAATACATACGTGCCGCAGGTGAGACCTGTGCGGGGGCTCTGCGAGGTGCTGTCGGCGGCGGGTAAGAAGTGCGCGTTTTTCTTCAACTGGGAGGAGCTTCGCGACCTTTCGAGACCCGGCTCGCTCGCGTATTCGAAGTTCATTTCCGGGCGTTACGGCTACGAGGCGTCGAATGAGGCTCTGACTGATGACGCAATTGCATACGTGAACGCTGAGAAACCTGATTTCGCGTTCCTGTATCTCGGCTTCGTCGACGAGGCGGGGCACGGACACGGCTGGATGGGCGAGGAGTATATGTACTCGGTGAAAGAGAGCCTTGACTGCATAGAGCGCGTGATGAACTCTGTCCCGGAGGATTACACGATCATCATAACGGCGGATCACGGCGGACACGACCGCTCGCACGGCTCGGATATGCCGGAGGACATGACGATCCCGCTGTTCGTCTACGACCGCGCGCGAGAGGGAGGAGAACTCGCGGATGCGAACATCATGGATATCGCCCCGACGATAACCGCTCTCGCCGGTGTCTCGCCCGACAGAGACTGGGAAGGTCACGACCTTCTCGCCTGAATAGAGAAAACTGACGCGCCCGAAAACGCGTCAGTTTTTGATGTGGTCAGTCTATGAAGTCCCCGAACGTCAGCAGCATCGGGTAATCCTTCGCCGGTATGTTCTTGATGATTATGCCGGAGCCGGTCTTTTCGACAAAGTTCGAAATGTCATATATCGTTCCGTCAATCAGGTCGACGAGAGACATCTTTTCCGGAAGTCCCGCCACGCGGAAGCTCACCGTCGTTTCGATCGTCGTTGTCAGAAGCGGCGTCGGCGCCCAGTAAGCGAGCGCGAATGAGCCGCCGGGCTTCCTGAATCCATGAAGCGAGAGCGTGTCAGCGTAATCATTTCCGAGAAGGCTGGCCGATGGTCTGATGACGCGGACAATCGGCAGATCGCACGGTTCCGGGTCTTCCGCGAACACGGAGCAGAGATTCTGGTAAGCGTAGTATGACGGCTTCGGTGAATACTCACCTGATGAGAACCCGTTCTCGTCGAAGTCCGCGCCGAGGATTCCGAAATAGCCGTAATCGAGATAAGATGTCTTGTCCCCGACCTTTCCGTTCAGAGCCTCGATCATGTCCATACAGGAGAAGTAGGAGGAGAAGAGCACATCGGTCGAGAGATCCGCGACCGCATGCCGCAGACACTGCTTGGCCTGCCTTTCCGGCGTCCACGCGCCGCCCGCGAGAGCGCCGCAGCCGTCGCTTCTCGACTGTGATCCGGACTCTCCCTGTATCAGCCGTATTTTCGGGTCGTGCAGGTGTATGAGAGCCTCGAGAGCCGGGACATGGGTGTAGAGCGCTGTCTCGTCAGCCGTGTATTCATGGAATGTGACAGCGTCGACGCTGCCTGCCATCCCAGCGGACAGAGCGGTATCCATGTATGAGAGATCCCAGATCATGCAGACCGATCCGCCGATTATGAACGCGTCATCAGACACTTCACGTATAGCCTTCGCGGTCGTGCGCGAACCTGCCGTATTCCTCGGCGCTGACACCGTGCTTCCAGCACCACTTTCCGTCCGGCTCGTTCCAGATCTCATAGTGTGTCACCCTGCCGGCAAAGTGTCTGACTGTCGCGCGGACATAGTTTGCCCACGCGGTCTTTTCCTCGTCGGTGAATATCGGAGGGCAGCCGACGGCGCCGAACACCTGCTTTGCCGACTCGGTATAAAGGTCGTTGCCGTAACAGAGACAAATCCACGGGCGCATACCGCGCGCGATGAGCTCGTCGACCACGCGGTCGAGCCACGCGAAGTTGTATACGCCCTTTTCGCGCTCTGTGCGCTGCCAGCCGGACTGAAGCCTTACCCACTTGACGCCGACGAGCGCGAGCTTGTCATACGCCTTCTCCGGGTCGAATACGTCGCGGTCGAGCTTTTCGAAGCCGATTCCGAGGCGGGGGTTCTTTATATCGAGCGAGCGTTTCGGGATTATCTTTCCGATTGGGGTTATAGATGCCATAATCTGATAGTTCCTTTCGCGATAATTTACGGTAAATCCATTATACCATGTTATCGTAAAAAGTCAAGGGCTTTTTTGCGGATTCACAAAAAAACGGTGATCGCCGGGGGGGACGGTCACTGTTTTTTTATTTTCAGAATTTCACGTAAGCGAATCTTATCGCTTTATCGATCCACTCGGAGACCTCATGCGGTGTCGTGTAGTCGAATTGTCCGGTGACGCAGGAGCCGAGGCAGAGACCGTGGTCGCCGTGCAGATAAACATGAACCTCGCACGGAATTCTCGCTCGGCGAGCGCGAGCGCGAAGCTGTACGAGTTGACCGGCGGAACTCCGCCGTCCTCGCTCGTGTGCCAGATGAAGGTCGGCGGGGTCTCGTCGTCGATCTGCTTGTCGGTAGAGAGGAAGTCGAGGAGCGCGCTGTCGCTCATGCGGTCCTCACCGAGGAGGTTGATGAACGAGCCCATATGCGCGAACTTTGAATAGGAGCGGATGACCGGATAGCAGAGTATCATCTTGTCCGGGCGATATACGTGCGCGTCGACGTCGTTCATGCCCTCTTTTTCGAAATATTCCTGGAACTTGTTCCAGAGCGTTCCGGTGCAGGAGCAGAGATGTCCTCCGGCTGAGAAGCCGGTCGTCGCGATGTTGTGCGGGTCGATGCCGAAGCGCTCTGCGTTCTCTCTGACATAGCGTATCGCCTTGAACGCCTCGAGCTGCGGGATCGGGAAACGCACCGGCGCGCAGCTGTAGTCGAGTATGAACGCGCAGATGCCATCAGCCACGTATTTCAGCGCGATCGGCTCAGCCTCTCCGTGATAGGTTATACCGTATCCTCCGCCGGGGAAGACGATGACGGCGGGACGGTTCCCGGCGTATTTCGGCACTCCGCCGAGATCCGGTATGTAACAGCGGAGCGGGACGGTTATGCCCTGAACGGTAATGTTTTCGGTAAAGAAGGTCATAGTATTGTTTCCTCCGTAAATATTGTCAGTCTTTAAGACTATAGAATCTCATCGAGTTCTCATATGCCCTGCGGCAGAACTCCTCCGGTCCGAGCCCGTACAGTTCCGCCGCTTTGAGCGCGGTGTATTCCATCAGACCGGAATGGTTAATTTTCCCTCTGAACGGCACCGGCGCGAGGTACGGGCAGTCGGTCTCGATCATGACCCGGTCGAGCGGCACCGTCGGCACTATCTCAGCCAGCCGCGACGCGTTCCTGAAGGTTATGACGCCGGAGAATGAGATGTACCAGCCGCGGTTCACGAGCTGTCTCGCGATCTCGGCGCTCGCGGAAAAGCTGTGGAACACACCGGTGACGCGCGGGAAGTCATGCAGAATATCCATGATGTCCCCGTGCGCCTCGCGGTCGTGTATGATGACCGGCATACCGGTCTTCTCCGCGAGGGCAAGCTGACGGCGGAGCCACACCTTCTGCGTGTCCTTCGGCACGGTGTCCCAGTGGTAGTCGAGTCCGATCTCTCCGAGGGCGACGACCTTCGGGTGGGAGAGCTGTCTTTCGAGCTCTCCCATGACCGTTTCAATGTCGTCCTCCGGGTTTATATCTTCCGGGTGTATACCGACCGCGGCGTACATTCCGGGATATTTCTCCGCAAGGGCGATGGACTCGAGATTGGTCTCAGGTTTTGTTCCGGCGTTCACGATGTGCCGGATGTTCTGCGAGAACAGATCCTCAAGGATTCTGTCCCGGTCCTCGGTTTCGCCGCCCTCGTCGAATTTGTGGTCGTTGTAGTGCGCGTGGGTGTCAAACAGCGGAAAGTCGGTCGTTCGTCTGAACCCGGGCATTTATCTCACTCTCTCTCCGAGAGGGGTCTCGGGATCGAGGAATACCACCCTGACCTCTTCCTCTCCGGACGCGAGAAGCATTCCCTGGCTCTCGACGCCGCAGAGCTTCGCGGGCGCGAGATTCGCGACGACGATCAGCTTCTTGCCGACAAGATCCTCGGGCTTGTAGAACTTCGCGATGCCGGAGACGACCTGTCTCTTCTCGTATCCGAGATCTATCTGGAGTTTCAGCAGTTTCTTTGCTTTCGGCACAGGCTCGCATGAGATGACCTGAGCGGTTCTCAGCTCGACCTTCATGAAGTCGTCTATTCCGATCACCGCGCAGCCTTCCGGCTTTTCGATCTTCTTTTCGGCGGCTTCCGCCTTTGCGGCTGCCTCGGCGCGCTCAGCCTCGATCTCGGCGAGGAGCTTTGCCTCATCTATTCTCGCGAAGAGCGGCTTTGCCTCACCGACCGATTCGCCGGCCTTGAGCCCGCCGAACGCGGACGTGCTCTCAAGCGAGCGCTCGTGTGCCGCGAGCTGGTCGAGTATCGACGCGGAGGTCGTCGGCATGAACGGCTCGAGGAGTATCGCGCCGATTCTTATCGTCTCGAGAAGATTGTAGAGAACGGTTCCGAGACGCGGCATTGTCTCCTCGCTCTTCGCGAGCACCCACGGAGTCGTCTCGTCAATATACTTGTTCGCGCGGCGGAAGAGCGCGAAGACCGCGTCGCTTGCGTCCGCGATGTGGAAGGAGTCCATATTGTCGCTGACAGCCCTGCAGGCGTCGGCGCAGGCGGATTTCAGCTCGGCGTCGAGCTTTTCGTCCTCGTCGGTCGTTCTGACAGGCGCCTGGATCACGCCGCCGAAATACTTGTGAGTCATCGCGATAGTGCGGTTGACGAGGTTTCCGAGATTGTTCGCGAGGTCGGAGTTGTAGCGGGTTATCATTTCCTCATACGTGATGCTTCCGTCGGAGGAATAGGGCATCTCGGAGAGGCAGTAGTGTCTCACGCCGTCGACTCCGAAGCGCTTTACGAGGTCGTCCGCGTAGATGACGTTTCCTCTTGACTTCGACATCTTGTCGGTGCCGAAGTTGAACCACGGATGCCCGAAGATCTTCTTCGGAAGCGGCAGACCGAGCGCCATCAGGAATATCGTCCAGTAGATCGAATGGAAGCGCATAATGTCCTTGCCGATGACATGGACGTCCGCGGGCCAGTACTTCTCGAAGCGCTCGTCGTGAACGAGGTTTCCATTGTCGTCGAACTTGAGTCCGACGCCGGTCGCGTAGTTGAACAGCGCGTCGAGCCAGACATAGATCACGTGCTTCTCGTCGAACGTGACCGGTATGCCCCACTTGAAGGAGGAGCGCGACACGCAGAGATCCTGAAGTCCGGGCTTTATGAAGTTGTTGATCATTTCCTTGCGTCTGAGCTCGGGCTCGATATAGTCGGGGTGCTCCTCGATGTATTTGAGAAGTCTGTCCTGATATTTGCTCATTCTGAAGAAGTACGCTTCTTCATTTGCCCTGACGACGGGGCGGCCGCAGTCCGGGCACTTTCCGTCGACAACCTGTGTCTCGGTGAAGAAGGACTCATCCGGCACGCAGTACCAGCCTTCATAGGAGCCCTTGTAGATGTCTCCCTGATCGTAGAGTTTCTTGAAAACCTTCTGAACGGTCTCGACGTGGTCTTCGTCGGTCGTGCGCATGAATTTGTCGTAGGACGCGCCGACGAGATCCCAGATTCCCCTGATCTCGCCCGCGACGCCGTCGACGAATTCCTTCGGCGTGACGCCCTTTGCCTTTGCTTTGTCCTCTATCTTCATTCCGTGCTCGTCGGTGCCGGTCATGAAGAAGACGTCGTAGCCTTCCTGACGCTTGCGGCGCGCGACGGCGTCGGTCATGATGACCTCATAGGTGTTGCCGATGTGCGGCTTGCCGGACGCGTACGCGATCGCGGTCGTGATATAGAATTTTTCGTGGTTATGATTACAGCAGCTCATTTTACTCTCCTTTGCCCGAATGAGGGCGGTTGGTTGTCACAGAATCTGACGCATGGTGTCGGGTTCCATGAGTTCTATTTATTCGACGATTTTACCGCCGACGTATACTTGTTTGATATCGTAGTTTTCATCCGCGACTATGAAGTCCGCGCGGCGGCCGAATTCCAGCGAGCCGACCTCGTCGTCCGCCCCGACCATTTTCGCGGGATTGATTGTCGCGCAGGGGATGGCGTCCTCGATCGGGATTCCGGCTAACTTCGCGAGGTTGCGCATACCGGTGTAAAGGTCGATGATGCTTCCGGTGAGCGTTCCGTCGAGCAGATACGCCGCGCCGTTGCCGACCAGGATCTCGGCGCCGCCCATAGTGTAGCGTCCCT
>ENA-OURZ01004511-OURZ01004511.1-human-gut-metagenome-genome-assembly--contig:-NODE-4511-length-10538-cov-2.587427_pt1 | contig 10538 bp, 7 predicted proteins | sample MGYA00242073_ERZ509195 | MGnify/ENA primary metagenome ERZ509195 (study PRJEB26280, sample SAMEA2338837) | human gut metagenome | biome: human gut; feature: human-associated habitat; material: faeces...
GATGCTTCGGTTTTTCTGGCCGCTGGGCCTCATCCTGGCTGCGCTGTTGTACCTTTCCTTCAAACCAATGAAATCAGGCGAACCGACATGAGCTATATTGCCACCTGCCGCGCCGGGCTTGCCGCCCTGCAGGCAAAAAAAGAGGTGAATATTCTCGCCATCGAATCCTCCTGCGACGAAACCGCCGCTGCTGTGATTCAAAACGGCCGCAAGATCCTGTCCAGCGCCGTGTTTACCCAGATTCCCCTGCACGCCGTGTACGGCGGCGTGGTGCCCGAAATTGCCAGCCGCGCGCATGTGGATGCGGTTGATCGCATGGTAGATTACGCACTGAACGAGGCCGATATGAAGCTGCGCGATGTGGACGCCATCGGCGTCACCTACGGCCCCGGTCTGGTAGGCGCACTGCTGACGGGCGTGAGCTGCGCCAAGGCGCTGGCCTATGCGACGGATAAGCCGTTGATTCCAGTCAATCACATCGAGGGGCACATCTGCGCCAATTACCTTACGCATCCGGAGCTGACCCCGCCCTTTATCTGCCTGGTGGCCAGCGGCGGGCACAGCCATATCCTGATGGTGGAGGATTACGGCGTATACAGGCTGCTGGGCTGCACGCAGGATGACGCGGCGGGCGAGGCCTTTGACAAGGCTGCGCGCGTGCTGCATCTACCCTACCCGGGCGGCCCGCTGCTGGACAAGCTGGCCCAGCAGGGCAATCCCGGCGCGGTCAAGCTGCCCACGGCGCATACGCCCGGCGCGTATGATTTCAGCTTTTCAGGCTTGAAAACGGCCTTTATCAACGCCGTGCACACCATGGAGCAGCGCGGTGAAACCGCACGGCCGGAGGATCTGGCCGCCTCCTTCCAGCATGCCGTGGTCAAGGCGCTGCTGGATAAAACCATGCTGGCGGCGCTGGATCACCATGTAACCAAGCTGGCGCTGGCCGGCGGCGTATCGGCCAATAGCGGCCTGCGCGCAGCCTTTGAGCAGGCCTGCCAAAAGGCTGGGATCACCCTTTACCTGCCCCAGCTAAAGCTGTGCGGCGACAATGCGGCCATGATCGGCTCCGCCGCCTATTACCGGCTGATGCGCGGCGAAATCGCCGACCTGTCCCTGAACGCCAAGCCCGCGCTGCGGCTGGTATAAAGGATACAGCATTCTTTTCACGTGTCATAACAAAACCGGCTGATCGGAGTTTTTCCAATCAGCCGGCTTTTTCCTTTTGTTATTTGCGGATGCGCTTATCCAGCTTGACGGACAGGCGCGTGCCGATGCTCTGGAACAGCTGCACCAGCACCACCAGCACGATCACCGCCAGGATCATCACAGGATAATTATACTTATTGTAGCCGTACATGATGGCCAGCTTGCCCAGACCGCCCGCGCCGATTGCGCCGCCCATGGCGGAATAGCCCAGGATGGTCGTGATGGCGATGGCCGCGTTATTGATCAGCGAGGGCACGCTTTCGGGCAGCATCACCTTGCAGATGATTTGCAGCGGGGACGCGCCCATGCTCTGCGCCATTTCAATGATATTGGGGTTCACCTCACGCAGGCTGCTTTCCACCAGACGCGCCACAAAGGGGAATGCCGCCACCACCAGCGGCACGATGGAGGCCACCGAGCCGTAGGATTTGCCCACGATCAGGCGGGTAAGGGGCACCACCAGGATCATCAGGATCAGGAAGGGCACCGAACGCAGCAGGTTAATCAGCGCGTTCAGCGCGCGCAGCACAAGTCTGGGCAGGGGCAGCACGCCCTTTTCATCGCCCGTCACCAGCAAAATGCCCAGCGGCAAGCCCAGCAGCATGGCAAAGGCCGTGGCCAGCACGGTTACATAGAAGGTTTCCCACAGATAATAGAGCACGCCGTTCTTGCTCAGATCCAGCAAAAGCTCCAGCGCGGTCTGCCATTTTTTCGCTGTAAACCAATTCATATTACGCTTCCTCCACCACTACGTTTTCCGCCGCGCGCAGGTACTCCATGGCCGTGCGCGTTTCCTCATCACCGCCGGGGATGCCCAGCAGCATGTGCCCATAGATCTTATCCCCCACGCTGCGGGTGGAAGCGTACAGGATGTTGGCGGCAATGCGCTTATCCATGGCCATACGGGCGATCAAAGGCGTATTGGCGGCGGGCGCACCGTTGAAGATCACGCGCAGGCGATGCTCGTCGTGCGGCAGATCCAGTTCATCCTCCGCGCTGTCAGGGAACACCAGGCGGCGCGTGGCGGCCGCCTTGGGATTGGAGAACACGCTGACAACCGTGCCCTCCTCCACCACTTCGCCGTTCTCCAGGATGGCTACGCGGTCGCAGATTTCCTGCACCACGCTCATCTGGTGGGTAATGATGATCACCGTAATGCCCAGCCGCTGATTGATATCGCGGATGAGCGAGAGGATATCGTGGGTGGTTTTGGGATCCAGGGCGCTGGTGGCCTCGTCGCACAGCAGCACCTTGGGATTGGTCGCCAGCGCGCGGGCGATGGCTACGCGCTGCTGCTGGCCGCCGGACAGCTGGGCAGGATAGGCGTTTTCCTTATCGGGCAGGCCCACCATGCGCAGCAGCTCCCGCGCGCGAGCCTTGGCCTCGCTGGCCTTTACCCCTGCCAGCTCCAGCGGGAAGCAGATATTGCGCAGCACCGTGCGCACCTGCTCTTCGTGGAAGTACATCAGCACCCCTTCGAATACGAATATGAAATGCCCGTCGGGGTGCCGTGTGCGCAGGCCTTCGAGCCACTCCGTGTCGAGCAGCGAACCTGCGAGGTAGTTGTCGCCGGCCGGTGCCGGGAGCAGCTTTTCGCGGATGGCCATCACCTCGGGCAGATCCAACTCGTAGAATACGGCATTGCGCCGTTCGGCGATCCGCTGGAACCGGGTGTCGAGCCCGCACCCGACGTTCACGACCACCGGCCGTGCGTTCAGGCGGATGAACGACTCTACGCGTTGGTCGTAATAACGGCTGCGCACCACGCAGCCCAATGCGCTCATCCAAGCCTTGTCGAACTTGCCGTAGTCGTACGCGATCCGGGCCACCAGCCGTTCGGCTTCGGGGTCGTGCAGCACAGCGTCCCTGCGCCGGCTCTCCTTGGCCCGCATGTAGAGCGGAATCAGCAGTGTTTCCGCCACTACGCTCTGGAATTCGATTTTCTCTTTCATCTTATCTGTTTTTGTGTTTCGGTAGTCCGCTCAATAATGAACGATATTCAATTTTGTTCAAAAAAAGGAAGGAGCTCAAATTTTCATGAGCTCCTTCCATCCCGTGGTTTCGAATCGTATGTATTCCGCAATCACCTGCTTCATCTCCCGCGGCTTTACCCGGTGCATGATGATCTCCTCGAACAGCGTGAACATCCACACCGTGTGCAGGTGGATTGAAAAATCCGAGACGGCGATGTTCAGCGCCGGGTGCCGGCGTTTCATCCCCGCCAGCCACTCCTTCACCGCCGCTGTCGTGCGGTCGGTATACCGTTCGCGGAAATCCTCCAGCGACGAGCCCTGCGCCCTGAAAAGCAGTATTTCCAGTTTCCTGCGGTGCGAGTTTATCAGCGTGACGTATTCGTCGGTGACTTTCCGCAGGTACGGTTCCGCATACATCTCCAGCACGTCCGTCCCCCCGCTGTCGTGGTGGCTGTGCGCCATCTGCTCGAAAGCGAGGGTTACGGGCTGCACTACCGTGCGGAATATTTCGTCTTTGCTGCGGAAGTAGTTGTAGATGTTGGCCAGCCCCACCCCGGCATCCCGTGCGATCTCGCGCATCGAGGTCTTCAGGAATCCTTTGCGCAGGAACAGTTTCCCGGCGGACTCCAGCAGGCTGTTGCGTATCTCCTCTTTGGGCGTTTGCATGCGGCATCGGTTTCTTTTGTTGCAAAAGTAACCCTCTTTCCCGGTGCGGGCAATACCGAATAGTTATGATTTTCATCCGCCGCCCTACCTTGTCGGACGGAGCCCGGGGTGCCCCCGCATGAAAAAAGCCGCCCGGAAAGGGCGGCTTGTGTCCGGATTTGCGATCCGGGTCAGCTGCAGATGTAGATGCAGCCGTAGATTGCTCCTGCGGCGAGTGCGCCCAGCACGGGCCCCGCCACGGGCACCCAGCTGTAACCCCACCCGCTCGTGCCCTTCCCCCTGATGGGCAGGATGCTGTGGGCCACACGCGGAGGCAGGTCGCGCGCCGGGTTGATGGCATAGCCCGTCGTGCCGCCCAGCGACATGCCGATGGCCATAATGAGCATCGTCACGGGCAGGCTTCCGAGGCTTCCCATCCCGATTTCGGGGGTGTTCTGTTCGTTGCCGATGGCCAGGATTACGAACACCAGCAAGAACGTGCCGAGGAATTCGCAGAAGAGGTTGCGCGGCTTGTCCATGATCGCAGGCATGGTGCAGAATACGCCGAGCTTGGTCGCCGGGTCGTCCGTGGCGTCGAAGTGGTCTTTGTAATAGACATAGACCAGTACGGCCCCGCAGAAACCGCCCAGCAACTGTGCTGCGATGTACCCGGGCACGAACGCCCACGGGAACGACCCCGCCACGGCCAGCCCGATCGAGACCGCGGGGTTGAGGTGCGCCCCCGAATAGGGGCCCGCGATCAGCACGCCGCACATCACGGCCAGGCCCCACGCGATCGTGATTACGGCCCATCCGCCGTTAAAACCTTTCGATTGTTTCAGTACCGTCGATGCGACGACCCCGTCGCCCAGCAGTACGAGCACCAGTGTCCCGATGAATTCGAACAGGCACTTGGTAAACAGTGTGATTTCCATAATCCCGGTATTTTAGTCTTTGCTGTTGCGCAGTACCCTGCGTACGGCGTCTTCCCACCCTGCGACGGCCTTCCCGATCTGCGAGCGGTCGGCCGTGGGTTCGAATACGTGCTCCGCCTGCCATTGCTGCCGGATTTCGTCGATGCTCCCCCAGTAGCCTACGGCCAGCCCGGCCAGGTAAGCCGCACCCAGCGCCGTGGTTTCCGTCACGCCCGGGCGTATGACGCGCGTGTCCAGCAGGTCGGACTGAAACTGCATCAGCAGGTTGTTGCGCGCCGCGCCGCCGTCGACCTTCAGCTCCCGGAGCGTGATGCCCGAGTCGCGCTGCATGGCGCCCACGATGTCCAGCGTCTGGTAGGCGATCCCCTCCAGCGCCGCGCGGGCGATATGCGCGGCCGTCGTGCCGCGGCTGATGCCGCTGATGGCTCCCCGGGCATACTGATCCCAGTACGGGGCTGCCAGCCCCGTGAGCGCCGGCACGAAATAGACGCCGTTGGTGTCGGGTACCGAAGCGGCCAGGGCTTCGACCTCCGACGACGAACGGATGATCCCCAGCCCGTCGCGCAGCCACTGCACGACCGACCCGCCGACGAAGATGCTCCCTTCGAGCGCGTAGTCGACCTTGTCGCCGATCTTCCATGCGATGGTCGTCAGCAGGTTGTTTTTCGAGGCGATGGGCTTTTCGCCGCTGTTCATCAGCAGGAAGCAGCCCGTGCCGTAGGTGTTTTTCACCGATCCCGGCTCGACGCACATCTGTCCGAACAGGGCCGCCTGCTGGTCGCCGGCGATACCCGCGATGGGGACTTTGTGGGCGAAGATCGTGGTTTTCGTCGCTCCGTAAACCTCGCTCGACGAGCGCACCTCGGGCATCATCGACGCCGGAATGTCGAACAGCTTCAGCAACTCCTCGTCCCATTGCAGCGTGCGGATGTTGAACAGCATCGTGCGTGAGGCGTTGCTCGGGTCGGTCACGTGCACTTCGCCGCGCGTCAGCCGCCAGATCAGCCATGTGTCGACCGTTCCGAACATCAGCTTGCCCTTCTCGGCCCGCTCCCGCGCGCCCGGCACGTTGTCCAGAATCCATTTGATCTTCGTGGCGCTGAAATAGGCGTCGATGATCAGGCCCGTCTTTTCGCGGATCCACTCGGTTTTTCCTTCGGCCTTCAGCGAGTCGCAGTACTCCGAGGTCCGGCGGTCCTGCCACACGATGGCGTTGTAGACCGGTTCCTCCGTTTCGCGGTCCCACACGATCGTCGTCTCGCGCTGGTTGGTGATGCCTATTCCGGCTATGTTCAGCCCGTTGATGTCGATGGCCGCGATGGCTTCGGCGATCACCGACGCCTGCGACGACCAGATTTCGTGCGGATTGTGCTCCACCCATCCCGGTTTGGGGAAATACTGGGTGAACTCCCGCTGGGCCATCGAGCAAATCTGCCCCTTGCGGTCGAAAACGATCGCGCGGGAACTGCTCGTTCCCTGATCCAATGCCAAAATGTACTGTTCCATATGCTTGTGTTTTTGTGCTGTTTTCTCCGCCCGGCGCGGGGTTGCCGTCCCCTCCGTCTACAAATCTATCAAAAAAATCCGGGATTCGAAACGAAACCGCGAAGTTTTTTTTCGAAACCGATTCCGCGCAAGAAACCGACCGCCGGCCCCGGCAAGGCCGCCGCGCAGGCAGACAGGCTCCCGTTCCCTTGTTTGCATGCCGTCGGTTTGAAACCGGATCTCGTCGGGAACTTGCAGTCACCTCCGGAAATGCAAAAACCTTGCGTATCGTCGATACACAAGGTTTTTGCACGTTTGCCCTCCTTCGCAGGGCTTTATGAGCGGGAAACGGGGGTCGAACCCGCGACCCTCAGCTTGGGAAGCTGATGCTCTACCACTGAGCTACTCCCGCATTTCGGAGTACAAATATACTCCGCTTTTTTTTATTTTTCAAGTTTTCCGGGCATCAAATTCACATCAACCGACGATTTTTTTCAGCGATGCCAGGTTTTTCGGATTTTTCAGGTCGCGCCCCTCGGGTGTATAGAGGTATTCCAGCCTGTCGCGGAAGTGTTCTTCGACCTTGTTGCGTACGACCTTCATCGTACTGTTTACCAATCCGTTATGTTCGGTGAAAGGCTCGTCTACGATCGCCAGCCCCGCCGGCAGCCACCGTTCGGGGAACTCCCCGCCGAAGATGCCGCCCGCACGGTAACGGTCTATTTCGCCGCCGAGGATCGCCGCCGCGGTCTCCGCCCGTTTTTCGGCCGCTACCCCGCGGGTGTCCAGTTCGCGCCGCAACGCCTCGCGGTTCGGCACGACGATGGCGCCCGTAAACGGGCTCTGGTTGTTGTGTACGATGATCTGGTCGATATAGGGCGACTTGTCCACGATCGCCTCTTCCATGCCTTCGGGACTGTATTTTTCGCCGTCGCTGGCGATCAGCAGGCTCTTGAAACGCCCCAGCACATAGAGGAAATCGTCTTCCGAGACATACCCCATGTCGCCCGTGTGCAACCATCCGTCGCGCAGGGTGTCGGCCGTCGCCTCGGGGTTTTTCCAGTATCCGGCCATGACGTTTTCGCCGCGGATCACGATCTCGCCTTTCTGTCCGCGGGGAAGCTCCCGTCCCGTTTCGTCGACGATCTTCAGGTCGAGCGGGATCAGTATCTTGCCCGACGACCCGAACCGGTGCCAGTGGTACTTGGGCGAGTTGGTCGAGATGACGGGCGTCGCTTCCGAGAGGCCGTAACCCTGAAACATCGGGATGCCGATGGCGTAGTAGAACCGCTGCAGCTCCGCGTCGAGCAGCGCGCCGCCGCCCACGAAGAACCTGAGGCTCCCGCCGAACGCTTCCCGCACCTTGCGGAACAGCGCCGCGTCGAAGAGTTTTACCAGCGGCCAGAGCACTATGCGCCAGCCGTGTCCCTTGCTGTACCCGTCCCTGTTGTAGACATAGGCCGTGCGGAGCGCGAAATTGAAGAGCCGTTCCGTGAAACGCCCCTTGGCGCGGATCGAAGACTCTATGTTCTTGCGGAAATTCTTGGCCAGCGCCGGCACCGACAGCAGGAAATGCGGCCGCACCTCGCGGATGTTCTGCGGGATGTTCTTCAGCGTTTCCATCGGCGTGGCGCCCACCTGCACGGTTGCGACCGTCGCCCCGCATGCGATCATGATATAAAACCCCACGACATGCGCGAAGCAGTGATCCAGCGGCAGGATGATGAGCGTCCGGTAGTATGGCGGGATGTCGATGCGCGAGAGCGACTGTTCGACGTTGGCCGTGTAGTTGCGGTGCGTCAGCACGACGCCTTTCGGGTCGGCCGTGGTGCCCGACGTGTAGGTGATCGTCGCGTAGTCGTCGTTGCGGATCGAACGGCCGATTGCGAGGAACTCCTCCCTGTTTGCCGCCAGGTAGTCGCGGCCCATGCGCCGGAGCGTCCCGAGCGCCGTCTCGCCTGCTTCGAGCGGAATATGCCCGATGACGATGATATGCTCCACCTGCGGCAGCTCCGCGCGTATGCGCCGGATCTTGGAGAGCTGGTATTTCGATACGAACAGCGCCCTGACTTCGGCATGGCGCATACGGAACAGCAGGTCGTTCGACTCTTCGAGTTTCACCGACAGCGGCACGCTGACCGCCCCGGCATAGAAGACGCCCAGTTCCGAAGTGATCCATGCATTGCACCCCTCCGAGAGTATCGCCACTTTGTCCCCGGGGCGTATGCCCGCCGCGGCCAGCCCCGCGCCGATCTCGAGCGCCTGCTCCTTGGTCTCGGCGTAGGTCGTAGGCTCGAACGCCCGGTGTTTCTTCTCCAGCAGGAATGTCTTGGCGCCGTATTTCTCCACGGAGCCTTCGAACAGGTCGATGATGGTCTTCTTCATGGTCTGTTCCCGGTTAATCCATTTTCAAAACGGCGAGGAATGCCGACTGCGGCACCTCCACGTTGCCGATCTGGCGCATGCGCTTCTTGCCCTTCTTCTGTTTTTCGAGCAGCTTGCGCTTGCGTGATATGTCGCCGCCGTAACACTTGGCCGTCACGTCCTTGCGCACGGCCTTCACCGTTTCGCGGGCGATGATCTTGGCGCCGATGGCGGCCTGTATGGCGATGTCGAACTGCTGGCGCGGGATCAGCTCCTTGAGTTTCTCGCACATCTTGCGTCCGAAGTCGTAGGCGTGGTCCGTATAGGTGAGCGACGAAAGCGCGTCGACCGGTTCGCCGTTGAGCAGGATGTCCAGCTTGACGAGCTTCGAAGGCTGGTAGCCCGTGCGGTGGTAGTCGAACGAGGCATAGCCTTTCGAAATGCTTTTGAGCTTGTCGTAGAAGTCGAAAACAATCTCCGAGAGGGGCATGTCGAAATTCACCTCCACGCGATCCTGCGTGATGAAGGTCTGGTTCTTCATCACGCCGCGCTTGTCGATGCAGAGCTTGATGACGTTGCCCAGGAATTCCGCCTTGGTGATGATCTGCGCCAGGATATAGGGCTCCTCGATTTTGGCGATCTTCGTCACCTCGGGCAGCCCCGAGGGGTTGTGAACCTCCACCACGTCGCCCTGCGTCGTGGTGATGCGGTACGAGACGTTGGGCACGGTGGTGATTACGTCCATGTCGAACTCGCGGTAGAGCCGCTCCTGGATGATCTCCATGTGCAGCAGCCCGAGGAACCCGCAGCGGAACCCGAAGCCGAGCGCCAGCGAGCTTTCGGGCTCGAACGTCAGCGAGGCATCGTTGAGCTGCAGTTTTTCGAGCGAGGCGCGCAGGTCTTCGTACTGGTCGGCCTCCACGGGGTAGACGCCCGCGAAGACCATCGGCTTCACGTCCTCGAAGCCCGCGATGGCTTCCTTCGCCGGGGCGGTCACCGAGGTGATCGTGTCGCCCACCTTGACGTCCGACGAGGTCTTGATGCCCGAGCAGATATACCCCACGTCGCCCGCCCTGATTTCCGTGCGGGGCTGCATCTTGAGTTTCAGCACGCCCACCTCGTCGGCGTCGTACTGACTGCCCGTGTTGAAGAACTTCACGTGGTCGCCCTTGCGCAGCGTGCCGTTGAAGACGCGGAAATAGGCGATGATTCCGCGGAAGGGGTTGAACACCGAGTCGAAGATCAGCGCCTGCAACGGGGCGTTCTCGTCGCCCTGCGGCGCCGGTATGCGCCCCACGATGGCCTCCAGCACCTCTTCCACGCCGAGCCCCGTCTTGCCCGAGGCCAGCAGGATATCCTCGTCCTTGCAGCCGATCAGGTCGATCACCTGGTCTTTCACCTCGTCGATCATGGCCGAATCCATGTCGATCTTGTTCAGCACGGGGATGATCTCCAGGTCGTGCCCCACGGCCAGGTAGAGGTTCGATATGGTCTGCGCCTGAATGCCCTGCGTGGCGTCGACGACCAACAACGCGCCTTCGCACGAGGCGATGGCGCGCGACACTTCGTACGAGAAGTCGACGTGTCCCGGGGTGTCGATCAGGTTGAGCGTATATTGCTGCCCGTCGCGGGCGGTGTATTCCATCTGTATCGCGTGGCTTTTGATCGTGATGCCCTTTTCGCGTTCGAGCTCCATGTCGTCGAGCACCTGCGCCTGCATTTCGCGCTGGTTCAGGGTGTTGGTCTTTTCGAGCAGGCGGTCTGCCAGCGTGCTCTTGCCGTGGTCGATGTGGGCGATGATGCAGAAGTTGCGGATGTTTTTCATAAATCGCATAAAAATGTGTGCAAATATACGAAATATTTTGGATTTACGGAAGGTGCGGCCGCCCTCGGGCCGTAAATGCGCCGGAGCGGAATTTTTCCTATCTTT
>ENA-OURZ01004514-OURZ01004514.1-human-gut-metagenome-genome-assembly--contig:-NODE-4514-length-10532-cov-2.439725_pt1 | contig 10532 bp, 10 predicted proteins | sample MGYA00242073_ERZ509195 | MGnify/ENA primary metagenome ERZ509195 (study PRJEB26280, sample SAMEA2338837) | human gut metagenome | biome: human gut; feature: human-associated habitat; material: faeces...
TTACATTTGCTCTGATTATAAAAATTATTCATTCCAAAGGCATTATGCCCGTAATTCTTTACTTCTTTTTTAAGAAGAGCCGCTTCCGTATAAAGCTGTTTTGTTGCGGTATCCAATGAAGGAGAAGCGTTACGGAAAACATCTTCCAATTTGTCAAAATCATACCACGGGGTCAATTTGGCATAAGTCTTTTTCATCAAATCTGCGATGGCACTATTAATAAGGTTTTTCTCATGCTGACTGTTGACTACCCCTACGCAATCCGGGTCTCCCCTACACAAAAAAGGAGATTTTTTTCCACCATACGCATCTTCCCGCCGAGTATATGTAAAAATTTTACCATTGATTTTAGAACGCACACGGTAAATTCCCGGAGTATTGTACTGGTAGGTACATGTTGTTCCATTTCCAACTTCAACCCATTGGGTTTCAAAATTAAGTGTCTTTGATGCTCGAAGCCGGCATATTTCCCATGTGATAATATCTTTAAATTTGCTTTTTTGTCCCAGCATATCCTTATTCAACGCCATTTCTATGCATTCTCCCTTAATCAGCAATACTCTACTGTTCTCCGTAGGCGCATTTTGCTTCCGCACGGAAATGTCCACCACAACAGGAGTGACGAAAAGGGTAATTCCGTCTAGATCTTTTTTCCCCGGAGCCGGATTGTAATAGGTCTGGGAATATTCAATGTCAAACGTATGGGTGCCGGGCATCAAAATGTGGGGATAATCCCTTCTTCCCTTGGAAATATCATGACCTTTGCCGCTTTCTTTCAGCCATTCCTGTTTTTTTCCCTTATCGTCCGTAATGGAAATAGTGCAACCGTCATCTGATACCAGAGTCACGAAACCGATACCGCAAGGCTGACCAGAAAAATCGTTGTTTTTGTCGTCGTCATATTCAGGGCGTTTACGGAAATTGGGAGCCTCCTTAAAAGTGAAGGAGACGGAATAATTCTCCTTGTGAGGTTTTCGAGGATCATCAACAATGGTTGAGTTAGGTTTTTTGACATGGCCTTCCAAAGCCCGTTGAATAACGGTTTCTGCAACTTGATCTGCAGGATGTTCAATAACATTCACAATTTCACTTTTGTCTTGCTTGGAGAAGATGTCATCAATCTTGACATCATCATTTGCTGTTGCTTCCTGAAGAGACAGCAGGAATCCTGCAGACAACATGGAAATAAATAGTTTGTCTAGAGTAGTCATGATGGAAAGAGTTTATCGCTTCTTTTTTTTCTGCCTGGCCTTGGCTTGCCTGGCCCATTTTTCCAAACGAGCGGGGGCGTCCGTCATGCCAATGCATGGAGGCATTTTCCTGGCCCATGCAATGGCTTCATCATATTGTTTCAGTTGAAGATATCCCCAGGAAATCCAGTAAACATAATGGCTCTGAGACGACGGATGGGTAGCATGAGTTTTCAAGAGGTGCTTGTATGCTTCTATACCCAATGGATAAAATTCTTTTCCCATATCGAAAAAGGAGCTAGCATGAAAAAAACCTATCCGCAGCATGCGTTCCGAAAGAAAGGGCATGTTTTTGGATTCCTTGAAATAGAGGCTTGGGAAAAAATAAAGTTGGCCGATCAGAAGCCTCAGCGCCCGGATTTGTTCTTTCTGCGGCGTAGCAGTGATTTCAAGTGCCAGCATGAGCTTCGTGAGCCCGTCAAGGCCGTCAAGCCGTACAGAAGAATCCTGATCTTTCAGCTTCTTGAGAATAGTCTTGAGAACGACAAGGGTCCGTCTGTTGATGACGGCCCAATCCTTCTCAAAACCGACGTATTTGATGATATCCTTGTGTTGCGTCCAGCTTCCGGAGTGTACCATGTTACTTGATCATTCGCCTTTTCCGCTTCCTGGCTCATATATCGAAAAAGAGCTATTTTTAGTTGTGTCCTCGTTCCTGTTCCTTCCTTCAGAGCCTTCAACAGGGCCACAGGAGTAAGGGGAGATGTGGAAGTGCTAGGAGAAATAGCACAGATCCCCTTGTCCCCACAAACACCATAGGCGAACATGGCAATCAACAAATAACTCAAATGGATACAGCTTTTCATTGAGTATATGTAATATAGTGAAAAATTTAGTTACCTGTCAATGTTTTACCGTTTTTCATCTGTCCAATGAAAGAAATAGGAAAATTAAAAATGGGCAAAACATTACCGCTAATCAGCCTATCCTTACACTTCAGGCTTTCTCAACCACTAACCGGAAAAATATGGCACGATCATCAAGGCCTTCCAATACAATCCCACTCTTGAACATTCTCAGTGAGAAGTATCTATCAATGTTGAGCTGGTCCGGCAAATCCGGAATCCGGAGCCTGATCCCACGGTACATTTTACCTTCCGTGGTGATTCAGATGTGGACCCATTTCATTATTTGGGGCTGTCTCTCCTGTAAAAAGAAAGACAGCCCCTTAAAAATCCAGCACCCGGGAGTCCTACTCCCTCATCAGCGCCACGCGCATGGACTGGCACTTGAGCAGGGCGGCAAAGGCGGCGTAGTCCGTTTCCCGGTCTGAGGAAACCAGGCAATACTGGTACCGGGGCAGGCAGGCGTCCTCCCGCGCGGCATTGCGCAGGCGCAGGGAGATCACCTCGTCTTCATCCGTCTGGCGGCCGCAAAGGCGGTTTCTCAGCTCTTCCTGAGGCACGTAGATGTAGACGTCCGTATAGCATTTGGGAAGAATGCCGTCCACGCAGGCGCGGACCTGGGCGGCCCCCTGCACGTCTATGTCCATCACCACGTTTTTCCCCTGTTCCAGAAGATTCAGGATGTCCGCCTTCAGCGTGCCGTAACGGTTGCCGTGCACCTCCGCATATTCCAGAAAGTCCCCCCGCTCCACCCTGGCGGCGAATTCGGCGGCAGTCAGGAAGTGGTAGTCCACCCCGTCAACTTCCCCGGACCTGGGACGGCGCGTCGTGCAGGAGATGCTGTACACGCACAGTCCGTTTTCCGTCGCGCGGCGGCACAAGGTCGTTTTCCCGGAACCGGAAGGCCCGGACACCACCAGCAAAGTTCCCAATGGCTGTTTCATGGCTGTTATTCGATGTTCTGAACCTGTTCCCTGATTTTTTCCAGCTCCGTCTTGGCCGCCACCACCAGATGGGCCAGCGTGGAGTCGTTCGCCTTGGAGCCGATGGTGTTGAATTCCCGGAAGATTTCCTGGCAGAGGAAGTCCAGGGGCCTGCCCGCGGGCGCGGACGAACCGCACAAGGTGCGGAACTGGTCAAAATGGGAGGAAAGGCGGGTGATTTCCTCGGAAATGTCGCACTTGTCCGCAAACAGGGCCACTTCCCGGATGATGCGTTCATCATCCGCAGAAACGGACAGGTCGGCCTCCGCCAGACGCTTGAGCATGGCTTCCCGCAGCCTGACGGGCACGGAAGGGGCGTGCTCCGCGATGCTGAGGCGGAATTGTTCCAGCGTATCCAGCTTGCCCAGCACGTCCGCTTTCAGATTGGCTCCTTCCGCCGCGCGCATGGCGGTAAAATCTTTCAGGGCGGCCTTGAGCGCCTCTTCCACCACCGGCCAAGCCTCCTCCGGAGAAAGGGCGGCTTCCGCCGTGGAAGTGATGATTTCCAGCCGCAGCAAGTCGGACGCCTGGAGGGGCATGGGCTGCCCGGCCAGGTCAGCCGCACGGTTCAGCAGCCCCGCGAGGGAGGCCAGCTTGTTTTCATCAAGCTGGAGGGAGCCGTCTGCTTCCGCCAGCCGTTCCACGGAGACGGAGACGCCCACGCGGCCGCGTGATACGGCCCCCTGGACGATGGAGCGCACGGGGGCGTCCCATTCCGCATAGCTGCGCGGCACGTTGACGGCAATTTCCGTCTGTTTGCGGTTTACGCCTGATATTTCAACAAGGATGTTGTAACGGTCTGTCTGGGCAACGGCTCTGCCGAAGCCGGTCATGCTGTTCATGGTTACGGGTCAGATTTAGGTTAAGAATGGGAGTAGGCCTTCTTCACCTCGTCCGCCACGATGGAAAGCCCCTTGCGCAGGAGTTCCTCCGTCTGGGTGAAGCTGATGCGGATGCATTCATGCCGGTGCGGCCAGGGTTCCCCCTCCTCCGGAAGGGCGAAGAAGAAGTGGTGGCCGGGATTCACAAAACATCCCCGGGCCTTGCACCGTTCGTAGAGTTCCTGGCACGTGATGGGAAGCCCCTCGAACCACAGCCACAGGAACATGGCGCCTTCACTCTTGTGGACGCGCCACGGGATGGATTCTCCGAAGAGTTCCGGCAGCAGGGACAGGGCGAATTCCGCCTGCCCGCGGTAAAACGGCGTGAGGGTTTCACGGCAGACGCGCTCCAGCGTGCCGTCTTCCAGATAGGGCGTTACCAGCGCCTGGCCCAGGTTGTTCGGGCACAGGGAGGAGGTGGTCACCATGCTGACCACGGCCCGGATGACGTCCGGGCGCGCAATCACGATGCCGGTGCGCGTGCCGGGCAGACCGATTTTGGAAAGGCTCATGGTCAGGATCATGTTTTCATCCCAGGCCGGCTTCACGGGCACAAAGCAGATGTTGGGCAGCGGCGGTCCGTAGGCGTTGTCAATCATCAGGGGCACCCCGGCGCGGGACGCCATCTCCCGCAGGCGGTCCAGCTCCTCATCCGTCACCACGTTGCCGGTGGGGTTCGTGGGGCGGGACATGCAGACGGCGGCCGTTTCCGGGCGTATGTCCAGGCGGTCAAAGTCAATCACGTACTTGAACGTATGGCCGTCCAGCATGCGGATGCCGGGCCGGATGCCCCGGAACATCACGCCCCCGCACAGGGACTGGGACTGGTAGCCCACATAATCCGGGCACAGCGGAAAAAGGATTTCACGCATGCCTCCGCCCGGGCAAGGCCCCGCGAGCATGTTGAACAGCGTGAAGCAGGCCATCTGGCCGCCCTGGGTGATCGCCACGTTCTCCGGCGCCAGGTTCCAGCCGCAGCGTTCATTGAGAAAACGGACCAGCGCGCGAATGAAGGCGGGGTCACCGCCCGGATGGGCGTAATGGCCCACCAGCACGTCAAACTTTCCATTCCGCACCAGCTCCGCCATGCTGCGGCGCCAGAGTTCCGTCACCTCAGGAATGACGGCGGGGCTCCCACCGTTCAACTGGCACAGGCCTGTTTCCTCCGAATGGAGGGCCTTGAACAAATCCTCCATCAAATCATCAATACCCGTTCTGGCCGTCAGGTGGCCTCCAATCTCCGATAATTGCATCATGCCGCGGGCATTGTAGCCGCATGCGCGTTTTATGCGAGAAAAATCATTGTTCCGCAGGGCGCATGAACAGTTTGACTTTCCCCCCCGTTAATGTTCATAATCCCCGGCATGTTCAATATCGTGCGATTCACCAGGCGTACCTGTCCGGCGCTGGCCCTTGCGCTGGCCCTCACCTCGTGCGACAGCGGTACGAATGAAGCCCTTACCTCCTTCATTACGGGAAATTCCTCCTCGGAACACCAGCAGCTCCAGGCCCAGCTCCAGCAGGCGAAGGACGCCCTGGCCCAGATAGACCAGGAAATCAGCCGCGCGGAATCCCACGACGCCCGCGTGAACTACAATCTTCAAAAACGGCTTTCCACCCCGGGAAAAGTCACCACGCCTTTCACGGTGAAGGATATTGACATTCTGCCCTCCAAGCGCCGCGACTTCGAGCACCTGTGCTTTGACATTGAAGACATGCGCAAGACGCTGGCTCAGCGCAAGCAGGAGTTCCACGCCCTGCAATACCAGTATAACGCGTATGCCGCCAAACTGGCCGAATTCAAGCAGTCCCACCCGGTAGATTAACCCCACCCCACGCAACCCATGACTGACTCACCTTCCCCCAAGCAGCCGTCCGACGAGGCCCTCCCTCCTTCCGAAGACGAAACCCGCTTCGCCCCCAGGGAGAACGGCGAAGAACACAAGGACGGAACCTCCGCCCCTGCGGCTAAAAAACGCCTGAAAACCTCCCTGGACGTCGTGTCCGAACACGCCGCGGAAGAAGAATCGGCCCGGCAGGAAGACGCCGAACGGAAAGCCAGGGGAGACGCCCTTTTCTGGAATCTGTGCCTTGGGCTGTTCGCCCTCATCGTCATCGGGGCCGGCTACATCGTTTATGAAAAATTCTCGATGGTGTGGGCCAGCTCCAGCAGGCGGGTGGAGCCGGGGAAACCCTTGAGGGAGAAATCAGACCGCAGGCCGTAGCAGATGACCGGGATGTTCAGCTCCACCGTGACCATGAACAGCTCCTCGGCCTGCTGGACATTTTTGAACATACGGCATCCGATCTGGAAGAGACGCAGAAGTCCATTGAGAAGGAGAAAATGCGCGTGGCCGGCATCCGGGGGGAAATCCGCTCCTACTTTGAACGCTACCGCCAGGACGCCAGGGCCAAGGCCCGCGGCCGCAAGTTCGACATCCTCAGAACATCCCATTCCGGCAAAACCTACCTGAACGTGGAAATCACCCGCGTGGAAAATGAATTCGTGCGCATCATGCACGAACAGGGGAGCACCTCCATTCCGGCCGGAGACCTCCCGGACGACATCCGGGAAATGCTGGCCTACGGCGACCCCCTGAACATCACGGCCATGAACCAGACGGACGCCTCCCTTCAGGCCCCCGTGATCCGCCGGGCGCCTTCTCCGGCCCCGGCTCCCTCCCCCGCTCCACAGCCCCCCAAAAAGAAAGTGGTGGTGGACCTGGACCCGCCCGCCGGGAAGCCGCAAATTGAAACGCCCACACACACGGGAGATTCGGACGGATCCTCTTCCGGGAACATGTGGGTTCCTCCCGCCCATTCTCCGCTGCCCCCCATGTAACAATCATCTCCATATTATGAAAACACTCATATTACCCCTCGTGGCCGCGCTCCTTGCCGGAGTCGCCGGAGCTTCCGAAGCCTGGAGCACCAACCCCGCAGAGGCCATGCAGCAGGCCGCCGCCCGGAAAAAGGGCGTGATGCTGGAATTCACCGGTTCCGACTGGTGCGGAGCCTGCATCATGCAGAAAAAGCAGGCCCTTTCCCTCCCCAAGGTGCAGGAAGACATCGCCCGCTCCTTCATTCCCGTGGAACTGGACTACCCGCGTAAAAAGCAGCAGGACGAACAGACAAAAGCTTCTCTGGAAACCTACAAGAAATCCTACGGCATCACCGGATTCCCCACGCTGGTGTTTGCGGACGCCCAGGGGCGCCCCGTCCATACCGTCGTAGGCTACTCCAATCCGGACCAGGTCATGCAGGATACGGAAAAGGCGGCGGAAGCCCTCAAAACGCAGCAGGCCCTGACGGCCAAACTGGCGGGACAGCTTACAGAGCAAGAGCGCCGGGACGCCCTGGTCCAGCTGCTGAACACGGTTCCCCAGTCCAGCATCTGCACCTTCTATAAGCCCGCTCTGGAAGAACTGGCGAAACTGGATCCGCAGGATGCTTCCGGCATCCGCGCCAAACTAAACAGGAAAGAGCTGCTCAATACCCAGAGAGAGGAATTGGCCGATACGTTCCGGCAGAAAAACGTCCACATCCTGGCGGAGCAAAAGCCTGACGAAGCCCTTTCCATCATGGACGGCTACCTGAAGAAGGACGGGCTGCTTCCGGAAGTCAAACAGGCTGTCCTCATGCAAGAGGTGAACCTGCTCATGCAGCAAAACAGGGTGAATGAACTGGAACGGCCCCTTAAAGAAGCCATTGCGCTTCTTCCGGACAGCTTTGAAGGAAAAATGTGCAGCAGGCTTCTGGAAAAACTGCCCGAAATCAAGAAGGAACGGGGCCAGCTGAAGCCGGGGGAAGAGCCCCCGCTTCCCCCCGGAGCCATCCGGGCCACTAAAATGATCGTTCCTCCGGCGCCCGCGAAAAAATAACCTATTTTTTCCTGCCGGGTACCGGGTTCTCCCTGCCCGGCAGGTCCGCACATGGACCTTTCCGCCAACCACATCCTCGTCGTCTTCCTGCTCACTACGCTGGCCGGTCTCGCCACCGGCATAGGGGGCTTCATCGCCTTCTTCATGAAGAGGACGGATACGAAGACGCTTACCTTTTCCCTGGGGTTTTCCGGCGGGGTGATGGTGTACATTTCCCTGGTGGAACTGCTGGGAGAGGCGCAGCACCGGCTGATGGAATTTGAAGGCCACACGGCAGGCGCATGGATTGCAATTGCCTCCTTCTTCGGAGGCATTGCCGTGGCGGCCCTGATTGACTACCTGGTGCCGGAAGACGAAAACCCGCACGAAGCGCGCGGCCCGGAAGACATCCACGGGCAGGGCAGCGGGGAATTTTCCTCCTCCAAAATCAAAAGGTCCGGCATCCTGTTCGCGCTGGCCATCGGCATCCACAACTTTCCGGAAGGGGTCGCCACCTTCGCCGCCGGGCTGGACTCCCTGACGCTGGGCACGTCCATCGCCCTGGCCGTAGCCGTCCACAATATTCCGGAAGGGATTGCCGTGGCGGTGCCTCTTTACTACGGTACGGGCAGCCGTAAAAAGGCCCTCTTCTATTCCTTCCTCTCCGGCCTGGCGGAACCGGTGGGCGCGGCCATCGCCATGCTCTTCCTGTTCCACTTCCTCACCCCCACCGTGCTGGCCATCCTCTTCGCTTCCGTGGCGGGCATCATGGTCTTCATATCCTTTGACGAGCTGCTGCCCATGGCGGAACGCTGGGGGCACCACCACATTTCCATCATGGGGATCATTGCCGGGATGCTGCTGATGGCGGTTGTCCTGATCTGAATCGGCCCTGCTGCGGGAAAGAAATTTTCCGTGTCCTGGACGCGGGAGTATTGAGCATTTCCCGGCGTCAGGGGGTCTAAACGGAAACCCCCTTCTCATCCATGCCGGACTCCCCTGCTACCCCTGCTACCCCTGCTACCCCTGCTTCTCCTGCCGTTTCCGCCGCTCCACAGCCATCTTCCTCCCCTTCCCCCCTTTCCTGCTGGAAAAAAGGCTTCCGCCGTTATGCGGATTTCCGGGGCTGCACTTCCCGGGCGGAATTCTGGTGGTTCATGGCTCTTCCCCTCCTGGCCCTGATTCCGGCCCTGGCAGGCTACATCCTGACGGACTGGCTGCACATTCCAGATACAAGGCTGAGCGTTTACGGGGACGCCCTGACCATCCTCCTGTGGGCAGCCCTGATAGTTCCCTGCGCGGCGGCGGCATTCAGACGCCTGCATGATACGGGCAGGAGCGGCCTCTGGATTCTTTCCGTGCTGCTTCCCTTCGGCCTGGGGCACCTGATCTTTTTCTACCTGACGCTGGGAGAAAGCAAGACGGACGGCAACAAGTACTGCCGCCGCGCGGGCGCACAGCCGGCAAACGCCTCCGTTACTCCCGGAGAACGGAAAAAGCCGCCTTTCACGCCGTTTTACCTTTACTGGCTCATCAGCCTGCGGAAGCTGACCACGGTGGCCGGGCGCGCCTCACGGGCGGAATTCTGGTCCTTCTTCCTCCTTTCCGTCCTCCTGTTCCTGCCGCTGGGCTACAGCATGATAGACGTGGACAGCAACCCGCTGGGCTTTTACGTCTCCCCGTCCCGCCAAATCCTGCTGTACGCCGCCCACCCGCAGGATACCCTGATCCTGCTGGCGCACGCCTGCTTTAACCCCACCTTTTACTTTTTCTACCAGTCCGGAGAGCTGAGCATGCTTTCCCTGGAGCTTCTGGCGGCTGTGGCGGGGCTCAACATCCTGTTCAACCTGCCGGTGGCCGTGCGCCGCCTGCATGACAGCAGCCTGAGCGGAAAATTCATCCTGATTCCCATCCTCATTTTCATCGTTACCTTCCTGCTGATTTTCCTGCTGCGCCTGATTCCGGAGGACATGACGCCCTACCTGGGCTATCTGGGGATGGCCTCCAGCCTGATGGACCTGTTTTCCATCCTCTTCCTGTCCATGATGCTGCTTAAAAGCTCTCCCGGTCCCAATGAATATGGCGTGCTTCCGCAAAAAATAACCGTATCCTGATTCCAGGATACGGTTGAAAAACAGTCAACGCCGCAGGAGGCCGCGTTGTTCGCCTGCAAATGGGAGAACGTCAGTCCCCGAAGCATACGCCCAGGTCGCGCGCCGTGCGCACCAGCTGGCAGTCGGGGTCCACCAGCTTCAGGGTTTTCACGGCTTCCTCAATGGGCACGGCAGTCATCTGCGTTCCCCGGAGGGCAACCATGCAGCTGAACTTGCGCTTTTCCACCAGCTCCACGGCGTAACTGCCGAACCGCACGCCCAGAATACGGTCATAGGCGCAGGGGGAACCGCCGCGCTGGATATGGCCCAGCACGCAGGAACGCGTTTCAATTCCCGTGGCTTCCTCCAGTTTCTTGGAGATCACCTTGCCGATGCCTCCCAGGCGCACTTCCCCCTGGGTCTTTTCATCCAGCAGCACCAGTTCGTCCGCCAGGCGGGCGCCTTCGGAGACCACTACCAGGATTTCCCGCTGCCCGGCCGCCTTGCGGTCCTTGATGCATTTCACCACGTTTTCAATGGAGAAGGGAATTTCCGGCAGCAGGATCACATCCGCGCTTCCGGCGATGCCGCCTTCCAGGGCAATCCACCCCGCATGCCGC
>ENA-OURZ01004520-OURZ01004520.1-human-gut-metagenome-genome-assembly--contig:-NODE-4520-length-10525-cov-2.418243_pt1 | contig 10525 bp, 6 predicted proteins | sample MGYA00242073_ERZ509195 | MGnify/ENA primary metagenome ERZ509195 (study PRJEB26280, sample SAMEA2338837) | human gut metagenome | biome: human gut; feature: human-associated habitat; material: faeces...
CCGACCCGGGAATATTATAAAGTATATGATATTCAGAACTACCGGAACACCGTCGAGGGGATCAACTGGGTATATCTGAACCTGCCGAACGAGGACATCAAAGAAGCTGCCATTGCTTCCATCAAAGGCAACGAGGCCATGTATACCTCCAGCGACGTGGGCAAATATTTCAACCGGGAAACCGGAATTCTTGACCCGGAAATGTACGACTACAATTCATTGATGGGTGTAGACTTCTCCATGGACAAGAAAACCCGTATCCTGACCCGTCAAAGCGGTTCCGCTCATGCCATGTCATTGGTTGCCGTGGATGTTGACGCAAACGGCAAACCCACGAAATGGGAATTCGAAAACAGCTGGGGGCCGCAAGCCGGACACAACGGTTACCTCACCTTCACCGACAAATGGTTTGACGAATATATCTTCCGGGTAGTTATTCACAAAAAATACTTGGGAGAAAAAGCATTGAAAGCATTAGATCAAAAACCGATCTTGCTGCCGATGTGGGACTATATGTTCTAAAAGAAATTCAAACAATAAGCATAACGCCCGGAGAAATCTCCGGGCGTTACTTTTATTTCATCAGTTTCCGCCCATCCATATCCGCCAACACTCTCATTTGCTGGATGGCAATCCGGTTCAATTTCAACAAACGCTCTTGTTGATCCATACCTTCCTGGATGAAAACGGCATTCAAGTTTTCCATGTTCGAAAGGCAGATCAATTCATTGATCGTGGCATAATCCCGAATATTACCCTTCAAATCTGGATGCGCCTCCCGCCATTCGAAAGCTGTCATCCCGAACATGGCCACATTCAACACGTCAGCCTCATTGGCATACACTTGAGAGACCCGTGTCGGAGAAAGTTCTTCCGGGATCAGATTCTGCTTAATCGCATCCGTGTGGATATGATAGTTGATTTTTGAAAGTTCCCGTTTGGCCGACCAACCGAGTTGAGCTTGCTCCTGTTCTTTCAGACGCTGGAATTCCTTGATTATATATAATTCAAACTCAACAGAAACCCAGCTGGCAAACTTAAACGCAATATCTTTATGCGCAAATGTTCCACCATAACGACCGGAACGAGAAATAATACCCATAGCATTTGTCGTCTCTATCCATTTTTTAGGCGAAAGAGTAAAAGCATTTAAACCGGCCTCTTTTTTAAACCCCTCGAATTCGAGGGGTTTAAAATCAGGATTATATAGAATTTCCCACAATCCTAAATATTCAATCGTCATCCTATTACGCATCCAGTTTGCAATCACGATATCTGGCTCGGAAGTCTTATATTTAGCAATGTCCGTGATAGAAATATAGTCAAAATCGTCCACTTTAATCACCGAAACACTCGTATTTTTTACCGTTATTTTCGCCATAATCCTTAATTTCTAATTTATATTTACAAAAATACATTATAATCTTTTCATTTCCCTTTACTCCACAAACACTCCGAGTCAGAAGTGTCCTTTCCATCTGCCGCACGGGCAAAAACATAAACAACCAGCCCCTCCATTTCTGCCTCTTCCGGGAAATCCATGCTCTCATTCCAATCCTCCCCACGCATTCCTAATCGCATCACTTTACAGGAATGCGTCGATTCGTGAAGAAGTACACCATAAATCTCGTCATCCAAGAAACAATCTATAGCTTCCACGGCCATTCTTCGGTGCGAGAAATGCACCTTCCGGTTCCCTGACTCCACCTCACAAGCAACTACCGGGCTGACAAGCGCACCCGCCGCCACGCGAAGTTTCGAGTAATCAATAATCCCCCGGTATTCCTGGATAGCTTTCTTATAGCGGACTATCGGTTTCATGGGATTAACCTTTTCAACCGTCACCGCCGTTGTCACGTTCGCACTCGTGAACCCGTTAAAGCCTTTCGGGTATTGGTTTCCCGGAAATCCCAATCGAATCGCCCGAGCCATCCATCCTTTTCTACTCACCACGACAGCAAAAGCCGCAGCTTGTTGCTTTTGCGGCTCCGTGCTAGGTTTACGAGAAATACTCGCTCCTTTACAGTAATTCTTACCGTTAGCCCGCACATAGGCAACCACGTTTCCAAATTTTCCCCGCACCTGACCAATAGAGTTTACAAATTCCGCCATAATCCTTTTATTTAATTAAGACCCGCAATATACGACAACTAATTTAAAAATAAAGCTAATTAGCATAAAAGTTGAAATGAAAATTCATCTTCATTTTTTGAGGAATACCGAATTAATATCTTTATAAACCTTATAGATACCTTATAGAAACCTTATATGAACCTTATATATAATAAGGTTCATAAAGTATTTTTATAATCTAAAAAGAATATATCTTACGTATTTCATCTAGTAGTAATCACTTATTCATTATGAAATAGCTATTGTACTCGTCAGCACATGTTTCCGATCTCTTCGCATTTTTCCACGGAATTATGACATAAGAGCCTATTAACAGTCAATTTTGTACATAATCAAGCCTCAGACCGGACCTACCGAATCGACCACCTCCTCCGGTAACGATCTACCGCCTGATTGCCAAGGGTACCATCGAAAAGAAAATCATCCGCCTGTATCACACGAAAATACTAAGCCTTTCATCAATTTAGATAAATCATTGATGAAAGGCTTAGTATTCCCCATTTTATCCCTCGACTATTTCTTGAATATCTTTTCTAATTCTCGATCAAGCCCGGCCGAGTCGCCAACATATTTCACCACGATCTTTCCCTCCGGATCTATCAAAATTTTAGTCGGAATTGCTGAAATATCATACATCTCGTTGAGTTGTTTTTGCTGGTCCCGTTTTTCGTAAATATTCATTTGCGGCCAATCTATTTTATCTTCTTGTGCAGCTTTTTTAATGACTTCATCCTTACGGTCCGAAGCAATTCCCAGAAGAACAAAATTTTCACCCTTGTATTTTTGATTAATTTGAATCAGATGGGGATGACTTTTCCGGCAAGGGACACACCAAGAGGCCCAGAAATCCAGAATCACGTATTTACCTCGCAAATCGGATAGGGATAATTTTGTCCCGTCGGGGGTTTCCAACGTGAAGTCCGGGGCCGGCATACCTGGTTGTACACGAATTCTTGCTGCAATTTCCACTCTAACATCTTTAGCGAATGAACTGTTTTGTACTTTAGGAGATAAGGCCTTGAATACTTGTTCCAATTCAGCTAACTCCATGTCATTCTGAAGGAAATTTAAATAGTATGCTACTGCTTCTATCGTGTCATTTTTCAGGATCAATTCTTTTTGTTGCTTCCGAACCTCATTGCTGAATTCTTCGGTTATTGCCTCGGTTTCTGCTTGATACTTGTAGAAGGCTTCTTTATCCTCACCATTATGGAGTTCATTCAATTTAGTTTGTACTTCTGCGTATTCCTTAAAGCGGGGTTCTTGCATCAATTTTTCCCGAACGTTACTGATTTCCTGGTATATTTTTTCGTTTAATGAACCTGTCACGTTAACATTCGGAATACTCCGATACCCGTATTGGTCGAGAACATCAGCCCATTTTCCAGCGAGAGTGATTGTGTTGTTTTCTCCGATAAAACCACAAGATGCCGGTTTTTCCTTGTCCGGACAAACTTGGATGCTGACCCAAGAGGGGGCTTCTAATTTTCCCGTGAAAGTAAAGACTCCGTTTTTCATTTTTACCGTGTCGCCAGTAGTAGGTTCTTCTCTTCCGACGGGGAGTGTCATGATTGCGATCCCGTTTCCGGCACCTTCAATGTTACCTTTGATTTGGTAACCTTCCGTGTTGGATTGACAGGCTAATGCGGTTAACCCGATCCATCCGATAAATGTCATTTTGTTCATTTTCCAAATATTTCAATTAGTTTTTGATCTAAGTTTTCTTGTGGCTCACCACCTCCGCCGTAACGACCGATGATGATTCCGTTTTTATCAATTAGAATTTTCGTGGGTAGCGTGTGAATACCGTACCATTCTCCAATATCTTCGCTTTTGTCATATCCTTCGGCTGTACGTTTTATACCGCTTAACACGTGACGGAAGTTCCCGATTCCATCTTCCTCGACTGCTTTTCGCCAAGCCTGTGGTTTCGTGTCGTCAGATGCGATACACACAATCTCGAATCCTTCGGGGGCATATTTCTTGTATAGCTCTTTGAGATGCGGATTCCCCTTACGACACGGGATACACCAGCTTGCCCAGAAATCTAGGAGAATGTATTTTTTGCCTTTTAGCTCTTCAAGATTGAGCATTTTGTCGTTAATGTCTTTCCGGTTAAACATGGTTGCGGGACTTCCGGGAGAACCTTGTTTTAGTTTTTTTATCTCTTCTGCGATCTCTTTACCGGAGCGGCTGTTTTTCACTCGTTCTGTCCAATGATTGTAAGCGTTTTCAACTTGACCGACAGGTAACGACATCAACCGGAAACGCATGAGGTAAGGGGATAGATAAGAGTCGGGATGGGTTTTGATAAACTCATCCGTGATCACGTCCATACGCTCGTTATAAGGTTCAAATTGGTCACGGATGGCTGCGGCCTTTTCATGGTCTTTTTCTGCTTTATAAGCTTCTGTAAGTGGTCGCATCTCTTCCCGGATTGGTGCTTGCTGACGATTTAGTTCTTGTTCTTCCTCGTTTGTTTTCGAACCGGAAAGCTTGAACTCTTTGAATTTTCCAACGACAATTTCCAATTGCATATCGGAGGCCTCGATCCAGAAGTCTGTGAGATTCGGGTCATCCATGTAGCGAACGGTTGAATCCAATCTTAATGACATATTTGTCGGTTCGGAAATCATTCCTTCCAGTTGGAACTTTCCATTTTTTACCGGAACATTCTTTTGTACGTACTGTTCGTTATTGTCTGTATAACCAAATAGGAGATGGCCGGACGTCATTCCTTTTATTTCTCCGCGTAGCGTGAATTTATTATTTTGTGCGTGGAGTATTGTCGTGCTTAGTAAGAGCACGACAATAAAAAACAGTGATTTCTTTAACATATGGCGAATTTTTAGATTTTACTATATCCCGGATTCTGATCCCCAATCGTGGGATTTTTTTCGAACTCGGCAGCTGGGATCGGGAGAATGATATAATTTTTCTCCCGGATGGCCGGTTTTACTTTTAAGATGACTTCCATGGGGAAACGAAGTAGCATGCTCCATTCGATTCCATCTTCAAACATGAGGTTTTTCACCGTCTCTTTGTAGATTTCATAAAGCAATTCATCCCGGTCTGTGATAGCATCAATTTTTGTAAAGTCCGTGATCCCGGCGTGTCCCATGACGGTTTTCAAAGGTTCCTTGGCGTCACCCAGGTCTTTTCCGGCACGAACCGTAGCCTCTGCTTTTAACAGGTACATTTCAGTTAGTCGAATAGCATAACATTCTTCGATTTTCTCACCGACGTATTTTGTTATGGCATAAATGGTATCCTTGGGACTCAGTAACCCAAGCATCCATTCTTCTCTGGGATCATCTTTCAATAAATTTTTGAACATGGGAGTTGCTTTGTATTGAGCCGAATTATTATATATATAGGTGTCATATCGGGTAACCTGATTCGGAAGAGGTTGAATACCTAACATGACTTCTTTACTCGTCAATCCTTTTGTTTGGAAAATATCCCGCACGTGTTCTTCAAGTTCGTAAGGACCATTCTCGATGATGTCGCTTGTGAGCGTGATCACTTCTTCATAATCCTCGGTATTTCCCCGTAAGATCAAAACTCTTGCTTTTAAGGCTTTGGCGATCCAGCGGTTGCTGTAAATATTCTTATTTTCCAACGGGGCATTTTTGATGCCTTCTTCTAAATCTTCCAAAATCAGTTTATACGTGTTTTCCACGTTATCTCTTGATTGTGCAATGTTCGTGGTCGTGACAAATTCGTCACGTAGTAAAGCTCCATACTCGCTTTTCGTATCGTAGAATTGAGTGAAATACCGGAGTAAATGATAATGTCCGTAAGCACGCATGATTTTAGCTTCTGCGATGATTTCTGCTTTCCGTTCTCCCTCAAACATAGAAGTGGGTAGGGGTTCCATTTGTGAGATTACCCCGTTTGCCGCATTGATTAGAGTGTAGCAATAACTCCAGATCCCTTCAACAGAACCGTCGGTGGCTTGAACGGATGCATTTTCATCTAAATTTCCCCCGCTGGTTCGTGTGATATAACCGGAAAGATAAGCGGGAACGATTTCTTGAGAGTATCCCCATTGTGTACTAGGTGTACCTCGGTCGTCACCGCCTTCGGCGAAACGGTAATATACCCCGTTTAACGCAACTTCCGCACTTTTTTGATCCACGATCACGTTTCCTACTACTTTTGATTGTGTGGGTAAGGCATTTAGTTGGTCATCACAACTCATTTGTGAAAGAATACCCAAAAAGGACAATATATAAATAATGACTTGTTTCATGATTCTATTTTTAGGATTAGAAATTAATTCTTATTCCAAAGGTGTATGATTTCACCGTAGGATAGGTGCTGACATCCCGTCCTCCTCCGATAACACTGGTCGGATCGTCACTGACTTCCGGGTCCGGTCCGGGATAGGAGGTGATTGTGAACACATTGGTTGCCGTTCCATATACGGATGCGGATTTAATCCGAACCTTCCGACAAATGCTTTCCGGTAGATTATAGCTTAATGATAGAGTTTTCAGCTTTAAGTAAGAGGCATCATATACGTTAAGACTACTTAGCATATAAGTGGTTGCCCACATACTTCTTGGGCGATTAGACGAGGTGTTGTCTTCACTATAATGATTTAACACGCGTGTACCTCTGTTAGCTAAGCTTGACATACCGGAGTCGCTGACATCTTTTTGGTAGATAAGATCGTTACCGTATGAAAACGTAAATAAAGCAGTCAGCGTGAATCGGTTCCAGTTGATCGTGTTCGTGTACCCGCCGAAGAAATCCGGTGTGGCGTGACCTATAACATCTTCTTTCCAAAAACCATCCTCGTATTCGTAAGCGATGTCTCCTAGATTTAAATAGGGGTCAAAAATTGTCCATAAGGAGAATTCTTCTCTTGCTGCCTCCAGTTGTGCTTGTGTTTTTATAATTCCCGTGGCTACTCTTCCGTATAGTAATCCTAAAGGTTCCCCCTCTTTTACAACACTTGTACCTAAATTCATTGCATCGCGATCATTCGGGTCGGAGAACGGACCACCGTTTATATCCAAAACTTTCGATACATTGCGAGAAATATTTAAATTTCCTGTCCAGCGGAAATCTTTTTTACGAATAAAGTCACCATGTATGTCGAACTCTAATCCTTGATTTCGTATTTTGGCAATATTGAAAACGACGGTTGAATAAGAACTACTCGGAGCCGGAGTCATGTTAAGTAAAGTTCCGTCAGTAACCTTGTGGTAATATCCGAAAGTACCTCCTAAACGCCCGCGCATGAAAGAAAAGTCTAAACCAAGGTCTTTTTGTACGGTAGATTCCCATTTGATTTTGTCGTTTCCGAGTTGGGTAGGAATCAACGCGTTCTTGTCTCCGTAGGATACCGGGCTGTAAAGTGTGCGCCACATATGGTCTCCAATACTTTGTGTTCCGGTTTTTCCCATACTAGCTCGAACTTTGATTTCGTCAATCCATTCAACCATGTTCAAGAAGTTCTCTTCCGAAATTCTCCAAGCGATAGCCCCGGAAGGGAAGAACCCGTATTGATTGTCCGGTGCAAATTTTGAAGAGGCATCGGCACGTCCCGTGAAGGTGAATAGATAACGATCTTTCCACACGTAGTTAGCTCTAACATAGAATGACAGTAATGAAGTCCGACTTTCCGGATTAGAACCTTTTACATTAGCCGCGATGGATGCGGAACTTAAATTGTTCAGGTAATCATCGTCCGGATAACCGCGTCCACTTGCCGAGAAGTAGTCTTTCCGGTGATCTTCCCATGAAGTTCCCGCCAGCACGTTCAATCTGTGGTTTTCGTTGAACTCTTTGTCGTAGGTTAACGTGTTCTCGAAGAAAACGTCAATTACAGTTGATTGTGCCTGTGTACCCATTCCTCCTTGAGAATCCTCCCGTCCATAGAATCCTCCGACTTCAACAAAACTCGGAACGTAATTTAACTGGTTATAATTATTATAATTGATTGAAACGGTACTCTTGAATTTGAAATCTTTCAAAAAGGTGACTTCTCCGGCCACGGAACCCATGAAAGAATACGTTTTTGCCCGGTTTGTTCCGGCTGCTACGGCCAATGGGTTTTGATATCCCCGGTAGTCATTGTTCAAGTCGCCGAGGGCGGCATAAGTTCCGTCTTCATTATACGGGGAGAAAGTTGGAGGTGCGGTAAGTGCTTGACCGTATATACCGTTAGTGATATTGTTTTTCGTGTACCCGAAATTTAAATTGGTATATAATCTGAAGTAATTCGAAACATCGGTATCCAAACTGATTTTTCCGGAAATTCTCATGAAGTCGGTTCCGATCAAAGTTCCGTCTTGTCCGGTATACGAGAGAGAGGTATAGTACCTTGAATTAGCTCCACCTCCGGCAACTGAAACGTCTACGTTCTGAGAAGTTCCTGTACGTAAAACCAAATCAAGCCAATCCGTGTCTGCATTTCCAAAGAAAGCCGGATCGTTTATGATGCGTTGCGCTTGCTCAACCTGGCTACCCGTCATCGGTTTACCTGCATCTTCTCGTGCCGTAAGGAATCTTTGGGCCGCGTCCTTCAGTGCTGATTTATATTGCTCTGCATTCAAGACTTTTTCTTTGATCGGGTTCGTAAAGCCAATATAGTAATTTAGATTTAATTGAGGTTTCGTGTCTTTTCGCCCTTTTTTGGTGGTGATGATCACGACTCCATTGGCGGCTTTCGACCCGTAAATAGCCGTTGCTGATGCATCCTTTAAGATGTCGATGCTTTCGATATCCGCTATATTCAAACCCGATAGATTATTCAAACCGCGAGAGAAGGCTCCTTCCACGCTATTGTTGAAGTCATCCCCGTAGTTGGCAGCCTCCAACGGGTTGGTAATATCCGATTGTCCGTTGATGTAATTGTCTGAAACCACGGTTGGAATTCCGTCAATCACGTATAGTGGGTCATTCGTTCCCAACAACGATGCACCACCGCGGATACGGATACGAACTGCACCACCGGGGGAACCGTCTGCCTTTACCACGGAAACACCTGATGCTTTTCCGGCCAACGCGTCGTCCACGCTGATGAACGGTACATCCCTGATTTCTCTTGTTTTTACGGATGAAACAGATCCCGTGAAGTCTTTCTGTTTGGTGGTTCCATATCCCACGACAACTACCTCGTCAACTGCTTTCACATTTTCCCGTAAAACCACGTCGATGGTATCTTTACCCGTGTAAGCAATTTCTTGTGTCTGCATCCCGACGAACGAGAATACAAGTGTAAAGTTTTGACCGATATTGTTCGGGATAGAGAGTGTGTATGTGCCATTCATGTCAGTGGCAGCACCGAATTCTGTACCTTTTACTTGGATGGTCACCCCGGGTAGGCTTTGTTTTTGTTCGTCCCGCACTTTACCAGTGATTCGAATCGCTTTCACTTGTTGCGACGGTTGTTTTTTTAATTTGGGAGAGATGATAATCACATCGTCTTCAATCGTGTAATTCAGTTTCGATCCGGCTAGAAAGACTTGCAGGACTTCTTCGATCGTGGCTTCCTTCAATTCAATCTGTTTTGTCGGTAATTGCTTGATCTCTTCGTGATTGTAAAGAAACCGGTAATGGGTGAGTTCTTTTAATTGTTGGATCACCATTTCTGCTGGAATCCGGTCAATTTTAAAATTAATCCTTTCCGTTTGGGCTCTTCCTTCTGCAAATGATGCAAGAGTGAATCCCATGATCATGATAAATGTTAGCTTCATGATTCTGTAACTTTTTGACAACACTTTTCCTCTTAAGTGACAAGTGTTTCTGTTTTTTTTCATAACTTTGTCATTTAGTAATTCAACTTCGTTTGAGTTCCGCCGGAGTAGGGGTCGAAGTCTTCTCCGGCTATTTTATGTATTTTAGAATTCTATTCTGGTGTTATCGTGATTGTTTTTCCGTTGATCGAGAAAGATATATTTGTCGTTAATCCTATCATGTGTAATACTTTCTCTATATTTTCGTAGCGGTCTATTTCGCCGCTGAAATGCAAGTTCTTGACTTTTGGCCCAACGAAGAAAATGTTTACATCATACCAGCGAGCCAGTTGGGCCATGATATCTTCTAGGTTTTCGTTGTCGAAAAGAAATCGTCCGTGACGCCATGCACTTTGTTGGCGGGCTTTTATTTTTATAACGTTTACTTCGTTTGCGGTATTTAACACGGCTTGTTGATTGGGAACCAACTTGAATTCTTTGTCGTTTACCTGTAACCCGATCGAGCCTTCTTCAAGCGTCGTTTTTTGGAATGAATCGTCCGGGTAGGCTTTCACATTAAAGGAGGTTCCGTAGACCCGAATAGCCGATTTGGATGTTTTCACGATGAAAGGCATCTTGTCGTCGTGTTGTACTTCGAAATAGGCTTCTCCTTCCAGTTCGACCTCCCGCTTGTCTCCGGT
>ENA-OURZ01004523-OURZ01004523.1-human-gut-metagenome-genome-assembly--contig:-NODE-4523-length-10523-cov-3.081869_pt1 | contig 10523 bp, 7 predicted proteins | sample MGYA00242073_ERZ509195 | MGnify/ENA primary metagenome ERZ509195 (study PRJEB26280, sample SAMEA2338837) | human gut metagenome | biome: human gut; feature: human-associated habitat; material: faeces...
TCCGGCGTATATCGTTTGTTTGGTACTCCTTTTGGCATAGCAAAACACCCCACTTCTTAGATAGTATATCATACTGTCTAACAAATGGGGTGCAGTTCATTTCGGCCGGGGCCGGTATAATTCCGACTACGCGCCGGATGCAAAAGGGGTTTATCACTACATCGGATCGATGTACCATATCGAGCTGGAAGGGCGCGAAAGGCGGAAGATGATCTTCCTGCTGACCGCGCTCGGGCTGATTGCCGCCGTGGCTTTTGTGCTGGGCGGGTTCAGCAAAGGACGCACCGCGCAGACCTTTTATGCGCTGCTCCCCTTCGTCTGCGGGCTGCTGCCCACCGGCTATTTCCTGATGGGGCTGGCCGAATGGGCGCTGCACAAGGGCGATTTCACCCGCAAGGGCATGGACAATGCCTGGACGCGCATGGTTCACAGCGCGTGGGGATTGACGGTGTGCGCAGGGATGGCTGCCATCGGCAGCATCATTGCGTGTATTGTCCATCAAACGATTGCAGGCGAGGTTTCGTTCCTGCTGGGTGTGCTGCTCCAGCTGGGGGCGGGGATCGGCCAAATCGTGCTGCTGCGGAAGGTAAAAGTCACCGAGATCCGCCGGGGCGATGAACAGCCCGCGGAAAACAATGAGCGTTTGTAACGGTTCCGAAAAACGGAGCCTTACAATAAAACCGATTCTGATAAGGAGGAATCACCATGAAAAACCGTAATCTGGCGCGTGTGCTTGCGCTGGTGCTGGTTCTGTGCATGGGCGTGATGATGCTGTCCGCCTGCCAGAAGGCGCCTGTGGAAGAGACCGCCGCGCCCTCCGAGGCTCCTGCCGAGTCTGCGGAACCGACCGAAGCGCCTGCTGAGGAAGGCAGCGACACTCCTCTGGTTGTGGGTTACAGCCCCTTCTCCGAGAAGTTCAGCCCCTTCTATGCGGAGACCGCCTATGATCAGGACGTCGTTTCCATGACGTCCATCAGCCCCCTGACCACCGATCGTCAGGGCGCGATCGTGTACAACGCGATCGAGGGTGAGACCCGCAGCTACAACGGCACGGATTACTTCTACAATGGTCCGGCGGATGTTTCCGTTGTCAAGAATGACGACGGCACCACCACCTACACCATGAAGCTGCGCGAGGACCTGAAGTTCTCCGACGGCGAGCCCCTGACCGCGGATGACATCATCTTCACCTATTATGTCTACTGCGATCCGGCTTATGTCGGCTCCACCACTTTGTCCTCCTATAAGATCGTTGGTCTGCAGGATTACCTGACCCAGACCACCAGCGAAGTCTACGCCAAGTATGAAGAGATCTTCAACGCGGTCCTGAAGGACGGCGAGAAGGCCGGCAAGGATGCGGACCAGACCGCTTGGATCCTCAAGACCCTTGACGAGAACTGGGCTGCGGATGCGCAGGGCATCGTGGATTACGTCACCGCCAACTACGCGGGCGACCAGGCGGAAGCCACCATCGGCAAGACCGCTGACGAAGTTACCGCCGACGCCGGCCTGCAGAACGCGCTGGCCATGGCGCTGTGGGGCTTCGGTTCCTACAAGGACGGCACCCTGACCGGTGCTTCCACCGGCAAGACCTGGGACATCGCGGGCGGCACCACTCCCACCGCGGAAGAGTTCCTGGCGGAAGTCAAGGCCAAGTACAAAGGCGACGCCGCTGCTTATGTCGCGGCGGGCGAATCCGCTGTCAAGGCGGACATCGTTGCGGACACCGAGAAAGCCTTCATGGCTGAGTTCGCTGCGAAGGACGAGACCATGGGCAGCGAAGGCGTGCCGAACATCGCCGGCGTCAAGAAGGTCGACGATTACACGGTGGAAGTGACCACCGAGGGCTATGAGGCTCCCGCGATCTATTCCATCTGCGGCATCGCTATCGCTCCTCTGCACTACTACGGCGATGCTGCTCAGTATAACTACGACAACAACCAGTTCGGTCACCCCTACGGCGACCTGAGCATGGTGGAGGCCAAGACCACCCAGCCTCTGGGCGCCGGCCCCTACAAGTTCATCAAGTATGACAACAAGATCGTCTACTTCGAGGCGAACGAGAACTACTTCAAGGGCGTTCCCGCCATCAAGAACGTTCAGTTCAAGGAAGGCGCTGACACCGATAAGATCCCGGGCGTCGGCACCGGCACCCTGGACCTGGGCGATCCTTCCTTCAGCAGCACCGCTGTTGATGAGATCAAGGGCTACAACAGCAACGGCGAATTGGACGGCGATAAGATCGTCACCGATACCGTTGACAACCTGGGCTACGGCTACATCGGCATCAACGCCGAAACCGTCAACGTTGGCGGCGAGCCCGCGTCCGAAGCTTCCAAGAACCTGCGCAAGGCTCTTGCCACTGTGATCGCCGCTTACCGTGAGGTCGCTATCGACTCTTACTATGGCGAGCGCGCTTCCGTCATCAATTACCCGATCTCCAACACCTCCTGGGCTGCTCCCCAGAAGACCGACGCGGACTACAAGGTTGCCTTCTCCACCGCTGTGGACGGCTCCGACATCTTCACCGCGGATATGTCTTCCGAGGACAAGCAGGCTGCGGCTCTGGCTGCTGCCGTTGAGTACCTGAAGGCTGCCGGCTACACCTTCGACGAGGCCACCGGCAAGTTCACCGCTGCTCCCGAGGGCGCGAAGCTCGAGTACGAGCTGATGATCCCCGCGGACGGCAACGGCGACCACCCGTCCTTCATGATCTGCACCCTGGCCAAGCAGGCCTTCGAGACCATCGGCATCAACCTGATCGTCAACGACCTGTCCGATCCCAACGTGCTGTGGGATCGTATAGACGCGGGCACTCAGGAGCTGTGGTGCGCGGCTTGGGGCGCCACCATCGACCCCGATATGTACCAGGTTTACCACTCCAGCAATATCGTCGGTCTGGGCGGCTCTGACTCCAACAAGTACCACATCGCCGACGCCGAGCTGGATCAGCTGATCCTGGAAGGCCGTGCTTCCGATGATCAGGCCTACCGCAAGACCGTTTACAAGGCTGCGCTGGACAAGATCATCGACTGGGCGGTTGAAATCCCCGTCTATCAGCGCCAGAACTGCATCATCTTCTCTGCGGAGCGCATCAACATGGACACCGTCCTCGGCGACATCACCACCTTCTACGGCTGGATGAACGGTGTGGAGACCATGGAAATGGCGAAGTAAGAGAAAAAGCTCTGAGGCTTTTCACTCCACTTAAAACAGCCGGATAGGTTTCCGGTCAGATGGCAATTGCGGCATGAGTCCGTCTTTGGCAACATAGATGGGCTCATGCCTGTAATTGCGTATTTACAAAAAATGAATAATTCAGACTGTAAATTAACCTTGACGCAACGATTGAGCCATGTCAGAGGCTTGCCCCTTCCGCATTTTTGTTTGCAAGCGAAAAAGCCGGATCAAAGGGGAACGCGGAAAGGGCAGGCTTCTGGAAAAAATTAAACAAGAGAGGGAAGGATTGAATTGTCGAAGTATATCATCAAGAGATTGCTCATCAGCATCATGATCCTGTTCTTCGTCACGCTCATCATCTATTCCATCATGCGCTGTATCCCGACCAGCTATGTTGAGAAGATTGCGCGCGAGCGCGCATCGCTGCCGGGCGGCAAGAGCTATTCGGAATGGCTGACGCAATTGAACGCGGCCTATGGGTTTGACAAGGGAATTGTCGAGGGTTATTTCTCCAACTGGCTGGCTTCCACGCTCAAGGGAGACTTTGGCGACAGCTGGTTCTTCAACGTCCCCGTGGTGCAGAAGTTCAACGCCGTCATCTGGAACAGTTTCATCCTGGGCGTGCTTTCCTTCGTGCTGGAGATCGTCATTGCCGTGCCGCTGGGCATCCTGGCCGCACGCAAGCAGTATTCCCGCACGGACTATGCCGTCACGATCTTCGCGCTGATCGGTATTTCTCTGCCGACCTTCTACTTTGCAACGATCCTGAAGTACATCCTGTCGGTCAAGCTCGGCTGGCTGGATCTGTTCGGTCAGGTCGGCCGCTACTATGAGCAGCTGGACAGCTGGGGCAAGGCGCTGGATGTGGCGAAGCACTATATCATGCCCGTCATCACCCTGACCATCGTCTCCGTCGGCGGCCTGATGCGCTATACCCGCACCAACATGCTGGAAGTGCTCAACGCGGACTACATCCGCACCGCGCGTGCCAAGGGCGTTTCGGAAAAGCGCGTCATCAATTATCACGCTTTCCGCAACACGCTGATCCCGCTGGTGACCATCATCGGCGGCTCGATCCCCGGCCTGTTCTCCGGTGCGCTGATCACCGAGACGTTGTTCCAGATCGAGGGCATCGGCTGGACTTCTTACCAGGCGATGATCGCAGGCGATATCCCGTTCTCGATGTTCTACATGACGTTTTCTGCAATACTGACGCTGCTGGGCACGCTGATCGCCGATATTCTCTATGCGGTGGTCGATCCTAGAGTCCGCGTCGCATAAGGGAGGAGGAAGAGCTTTGGCAGAGGAACAGAAAAAGAATACCCGCGCCGGCGCATTGGACGACGAACAGCGCGTCAAAGTGCTTTCGCCTTCCATGTTGGTTTTCAAACGCTTTATCCGCAACCGCCTGGCCATCGTGGGCGTTATCTTCATCGCCTTCATGTTTATGTTCTCCTATATCGGCGGCTGGGTTTCCCCCTATGGGGAAGATCAGGTCTTCTATCACAACGAGCAGCTGGAAAAGGACTACGCTTCTGTGACCGTCAACAACGACTTCCGCTATACCCTTGCGGAGGGCGGGGAGTTTTCCTCCCTGGCGCAGAGCAAGTTCATCCTGGCGGTCAATCAGGGCGACGCTGCCTTTGAGGTTTCCGGCAAGTCCTACACGCTGGAGCAGCTGGGCGAGGATCTTTATCTCATCAGCGGCACGCAGACCGTGGCAAGCGGTCTTTCCAACAAGATGATGACCGCGCTCAAGCCTGTGGACGGTGTGGAGCTGCCCAACGGCTGGCTGGATGCGGCTAATGCTGCCGCCACGGCGGGAGAAGATGGCTTTGAGTTTAACGGCGTGAATTACATCATCACCCGCAGCGGCAAGGAAGCGACGGTCGGTTCCGCCGCACCGCTCGCGCTGGCCTCCAAGAAGATCTACGATACCGAAAACAGCGCGGTGAAGACCGGCTTTGATTTCCGCCTGGCGTGCGAAACCGCCATTGCAGAGGGCAAGAGCTCCTTCGAGGCCGACGGCAAGACCTATCAGCTGGAAATCGATCCCGATATCGGCGCGACGGTCACCCTCGACGGCGAGATGTACGCGCTGGTTTCCAACACGGTCGTCAACACCTATGTTTCCGGCCAGGAGCTTTCGCTGGAGTTCAAGGACGCCGCGAAGGAAGCCATTGCCGACAACCTGAGCAGCTTTGAGTTCGACGGTCAGGACTATTCGATCTACCGCAGCAACAACATCTGGGACGTGCGCGCGGAGACCGAGACCCTCGTGGTCAACGCCTATGAAGCACCATCGCTGACCCACTGGCTGGGCACGGACGGCAACGGCATGGACCTGCTCACCCGCATCATGTACGGCGGCCGCGTCTCGCTGATGATCGGCTTCATCGTTGTGGCCATCGCGGCGCTGCTGGGCGTTGTGCTGGGCGGCATTGCCGGTTATTTCGGCAAGTGGGTGGACAGCCTCATCATGCGTATTGTTGATATCTTCAACTGCATTCCCTCTACGCCCCTGATCATCATCCTCGGCTCCATCATGGATGCGGAGCGCGTCGATCCTCAGGTGCGTATGATCTACCTGATGCTGGTGCTGGGCTTCCTGTCCTGGCCGGGCGTGGCGCGCATGGTGCGCGGCCAGATCCTCTCCCTGCGCGAGCAGGAGTTCATGACCGCGACCGAGGCCTGCGGCCTGACCATCAGCCACCGCATTTTCCACCACCTGGTGCCCAACGTCATCCCGCAGCTGATCGTCATCTGCACCATGAGCCTGGGTTCTACCATCATCACCGAATCCACGCTGTCCTTCCTGGGCCTGGGCGTTAAGTTCCCCTTCGCCTCGTGGGGCAACATCATCAGCGCGGTCAGTACGGTTTACGTCATGACCAACTATTGGTTCGTATGGATTCCCGCAGGTCTGTGCATCCTGCTGACGGTTCTTGGATTCAACTTCATCGGCGACGGTCTGCGCGATGCGTTTGACCCGAAGATGAAGAGATAAGGAGGGGAAAGCAATGAGCGAAAACACCGAAAAGAAAACCAGCAAGAACAGCAATTACCTCTCCGCAAAAGAATCCCGCCGCATTTCGCGCGAGAACCGCCGCATTACCACGGCGATGGAGAAAAAGTATCAGCGCAAAAAGGTGCCCGAGAGCGAGTACCTGACCCAGATGCGCGATCCCAAGAACGTCGTGGAGTTCGACGATCTGCATACCTATTTCTTCACCGATACCGGCACCGTCAAGGCGGTGGACGGCGTGTCTTTTGATGTGCCCCAGGGCATGACGGTCGGCGTCGTGGGCGAATCGGGCTGCGGCAAGTCCGTCACCTCGCTTTCGCTGATGCAGCTGCTCCAGCGCCCGCAGGGACAGATCGTCTCCGGGCAGATCCGCCTGAACCTGGGCGAGGACGGCAAGGCCTACGACGTGGCGAAGATGCCCATGTACGCCATGGAGAAGATCCGCGGCAACAAGCTGTCGATGATCTTCCAGGAGCCGATGACGTCGCTCAACCCCGTGTTCCGCATCGGCGCGCAGGTGGATGAAGTCATCGCCCTGCACAACCCGACCTGGACCAAAGAGCAGGTCAAAAAGCACACCATCTCCATGCTGGAGCTGGTCGGCATTGCCAACAGCGAAGGCGTTTACAAGATGTATCCCCATGAGCTTTCCGGCGGTATGCGCCAGCGCGTGATGATCTCCATCGCCCTGGCCTGCAATCCCCGCCTGATCATCGCCGACGAGCCCACCACGGCGCTGGACGTGACCATTCAGGCACAGATCCTTGACCTGCTGCGCGGACTGAAGGACAAGATCAACGCCTCGATCATGCTCATCACCCACGACCTTGGCGTCATCGCCGAAATGGCGGACTACGTTGTGGTCATGTATGCCGGCCGCGTGGTCGAAAAGGGCACGGTGCAGGAGATCTTCGCAAACCCCGCGCACCCCTACACCATCGGCCTGATGGCGTCCAAGCCCGTCATCAACAAGCGCGTGGATCGCCTCTATTCCATCCCCGGCAAGGTGCCTAACCCCATCGACATGCCCGACTATTGCTATTTCCGCGACCGCTGCGAGATGTGCGTCGAGGGCTGCAAGGGCAAGTACCCGCACGAGATCCATCTGACCGACACCCACGTCGTCAGCTGCTATCGCTATGCGGAAAACGGCAAGGAGGGTAAGTAAACATGGCCAAGGTCACCATTGACAACACGTTTACGCCGCTTGTCCACAATCCGGAAAACGTGCTCGAGGTCAATCAGCTCAAGAAATACTTCCCCATCAAGGAAGGTCTGTTGCAGCGCACCGTGGGCTATGTCCGCGCGGTGGACGGCATCAGCTTCAACATCAAGCGCGGCACCACGATGGGCCTGGTCGGCGAATCCGGCTGCGGCAAGACCACCGTCGGCCGCACCATCCTGCGCCTGACCGACAAGAGCGGCGGCGAGGTGCTCTTCAACGGCCGCGAGGTGCATGAGCTCAGCCGCGACGAGCTGCGCGCCCTGCGCCCGAAGATGCAGATCATCTTCCAGGATCCCTATTCCAGCCTGAACCCCCGTATGAGCGTGCAGGAGTTGATCGCCGAGCCGCTTCTGGTGGCGGGTCAGCACAAAAATAAGGCGGACATATATGAAGAGGTGGCACGGCTGATGGACACAGTGGGACTGGCCTCCCGTCTGTCCGGAGCATATCCCCATGAGCTGGACGGCGGACGCCGTCAGCGCATCGGCGTAGCGCGTGCGTTGGCGCTGAATCCCCGCTTCATCGTCTGCGATGAGCCGGTGTCGGCACTGGACGTGTCCATTCAGGCGCAGATACTAAACCTATTGATGGATCTTCAGGAAGAGCGCGGCCTGACCTATATGTTCATTACCCACGATCTATCTGTAGTACGGCATATCTCCAATCAGATCGCAGTGATGTATCTGGGGAAATGTGTGGAGTACTGTGACAGCAAGGGCTTGTTCAAACGCCCGCTGCATCCATATACCAAGGCGCTGCTGTCCGCTATACCTGTGCCGGACATTACTATGCGCGGAAGGGAGCCGCAGCTGATACGCGGCGAGGTCACTAACCCGATCAACCCCAAGCCGGGATGCCGATTCGCGCAGCGCTGCCCCTATGCGACGGAGGCCTGTACGAAGGAAGATATTCCCTTCCGGGAGATAGAACCCGGACATTGCGTCGCCTGCCTGAGAGCGGAGGAGCTGATGTAATGATAAAGCATTTACAGGAACTTTTAGCTATTGAGAGTGTAGCTAACCACGGGGAAAACGGTACCCCTTACGGTGTAGGCCCCGCTAAAGCGCTGGAGTATATGTTGACCCTGTGTGAGCAGTTGGGCTTCCGTACAAAGAATGCAGACGGACGCTACGGCTACGCGGAGATCGGAGAAGGCAAAGAGATCATCGGCGTACTGGGGCATCTGGATGTGGTTCCCGCCGGGAGCGGTTGGGACTATCCCCCTTTTGCCGGAACTGTCGATAACGGACGTTTGTATGGCCGAGGCGCACTGGATGACAAAGGCCCGATGCTTATTAGTGTCTATGCGGCCCACGATCTGGCGCGGGAGTATGCCGAAAAGGGCAAAACCATGAATAAGCGCATCCGCCTTATCTTTGGCCAGACAGAGGAAAACGGCGATTGGTATGATATGGATGCCTATGTGGCCGAAGAAGAAAAGATCAGCTATGGCTTTACGCCGGACGGGGATTTTCCCGCCATCTACTGCGAAAAGGGAATTCTGGTGATGGATTGGGTGCTGCCGCAGAACGGCAGCGGCCTTCGCAGCGGCGAGGGTGGCGTTGCGCCCAATGTGGTGCCGGACAGCTGCTCTGTGGTAACGGAGGACGGTACGGCTTATGAGACCACAGGCAAGACGGGGCACGGCTCCGCGCCGTGGAACGGCGTAAACGCCATCACGGCTATGATGAAGCTGTTAGCGGAGAAGAATATCCCGGTGGCCAAAGCGTATATGGCGTTGATGGGTGAGGATGTGTACGGTGAAGCATTAGGCATTGCCTGTGCCTCAGCTGCCAGTGGAAGACTCTCCGTCAATGCAGGCATGCTTCGTGTGGAAAATGACACGGTGCGATTCACCGTGGATATCCGCTATCCTGAGGATCAGAATGTAGATGCATTGGTGGAGACGATTCGCCGGACTGTGGCGGTTTATGGCTTCGGGATCCCCCCGGTACATCCCATGCGGCCTGTCTACTTGGATAAAAAAGGGGCAGTTATGCAGCAGCTCTTGAAAGCGTACAGAGACGAAACGGGCGATTTGTCGGAGCCGCTGGCCATTGGCGGCGGCACCTACGCCCGCGCTATGGATCATATTATCGCTTTCGGCCCGAACTTCCCGGGGGAGGAAAATCGGGAACATCAGGGGAATGAGTACATCACGCTGAACAACATGGAGCGCTTACGGCGTATCTATCGCGAAGCGCTTCGCAATCTGCTGGAAATGGCGTAAAAGAACAGGGTGCGCCTTGAAAGGCGCACCCTGTTCTTCAACATGCGGAAGGGGAAAAAGATGCTGGACAAAACCTTACAGGATGAGATCGTGAAAAAGGGCCGTGGTTTTTTGCGCGGCGTTGATTTGTCGGATCCTATAGGCGCGGCGTTTGTGTCCGATCAGGAGCTCCGGTTGCCTCAGCCGCCGTTAGTGAAGGCCGCAGCAGCAACTCCGGAGACGCATATACGCTTGCCGGAGCCGGAGTCGACGCCGCTGGCGGAAAGTGATCTAACCGAACTGCTGCGCAGCCGCCGCAGCTACCGCAGCTATGGAGACACGCCGCTGACGCTTCAGCAGTTGAGTTATTTGCTCTGGGCGGGGCAAGGGATTACCGGTATAAAAGGTGAAAACTATGCGACCATGCGTACTGTACCCAGTGGAGGAGCCCGTCATCCATTTGAGACGTACCTCCTGTGCCGCAATGTGGCTGGGCTGGAGCCGGGCGCGTACCACTACCTGCCGATGGAGCATGCACTGGAGTACCTCGGAGCGGTAAAGGCTATGAGTGAGACGATCTCTGCCGCTCTGCTGGAGCAGAAGTGGGCGGCGCGTGCAGGAGTCGTATTTTTCTGGTCTGTAGTACCATACCGCGCAGAATGGCGGTATGGTATCCGCGCCCATCGCACGATCCTGATAGATGCAGGGCATGTGGGGCAGAATCACTATCTCGCTGCCACGGCTTTAGGTTTGGGAACATGTACGGTGGCCGCCTTTGATGATTCGCTCTGCAGCCGGCTGTTTGGACTGGATGGTAAGGAGGAATTCATCATCTATGCCGCTCCCGTGGGCAGTAGGCGAAGGGATGGAGCGCCGCACTGTAC
>ENA-OURZ01004524-OURZ01004524.1-human-gut-metagenome-genome-assembly--contig:-NODE-4524-length-10522-cov-15.690933_pt1 | contig 10522 bp, 9 predicted proteins | sample MGYA00242073_ERZ509195 | MGnify/ENA primary metagenome ERZ509195 (study PRJEB26280, sample SAMEA2338837) | human gut metagenome | biome: human gut; feature: human-associated habitat; material: faeces...
CCGGCATATTCGACGCCATTCAACATGACTGAATTGCCCATGATCTACTCCTTTCTCGTAGGGGAGTTAAGCGGTCATTACATTGTCCGTCCACATCTCACACTGGCTCATGACAGTCTGGACAGCATCATCCATGCCCTCTGGCGGATATTTGTGTTTTTTCAGCAACCTTTTGACCAGGCGGCGCATTCCAGCTCTTGCGCTCTCTTTCTTTTGCCAGTCTATTGTCTGGTTTTTGCGAAGCAAACCTGTCAGTTCTTTCGTGATAGCAATAAGCTCGTCATGCTCGTAAAAGTCCTTGATTGCTTGCGGCTTTGTGAGAGCATCATAGAAAGCAAGCTCGTCCGCTGTCAATCCGAGTTTTTCACCCTCGGCGGCAGCAGCGGCAATGTCTTTCGCCAGCTTGAGTAATTCTTGAATGACTTCCTCGTTGGTCAGCATTCCGTTCAAATAGCGGTTCATTGCGCTCTGAATGATTTCGGAGAACTTCTCAGACTTGACGATATTTGTTCGGCGGTAAACAGAGACCTGTTCGGAAATCAGCTTTTTCAGAAGTTCGACTGCCAGATTCTTCTCCTTCATGTTTGCCACTTCTTCAAGGAACTTCGGATCGAACAACGAAAACTCAGTCTTGACATCGGAGAAGAGGTTGATAACGCCTTCGCTCTTGATGCTGTGCTTCAAAAGTTCGTTAATGCGCTCATTTACTTCCGGAAGCGTAAACTTCTTTCCGGTACCGCCTGAAACCAAGCGCACGGTCATTGTTCTTACGGACTCGAAGAAAGCCGCCTCCATGCGAGTTTGCTCGTCTACCAAGCTGCTGCACAGCGAAAGTGCCTGCTTGAGAAGCAGAGCTTCTTTGATAAACACATTCTGTGTCTTCTCATTGTCGGGAAGATTGTACTCTGCAACACTCTTGCCGAGTATGAAGTTCACGCCGCCGCTGATAAGCTTTGCACGGTCGAGGTCGCTTCCGGTCATGAATTTCTCATAACTGAATCCGTGGAACAAATCTCTGCAAATAGAGAGCTTTTCAAGGAACTTCGGATATGCAGCCTTGCTTACATCTGTATCACCATAGTTCTTCTTGTCTCTGGCAGTATAGTCGTTCATTGCCTGTTTCAGTGCAGCCGCAATGCCGACGTAATCAACAACCAAACCGCCTTCTTTATCTTTGAAGACACGATTGACGCGGGCGATAGCTTGCATCAGGTTGTGTCCAGCCATTGGCTTATAGACATACATCGTAGCGAGGGAGGGAACATCAAAGCCGGTCAGCCACATATCCACGACGATAGCGATTTTCAGCGGAGAGTTATTGTCTTTGAATTTCCGCGCCATATCGTCCTTATGAGCTTTGTTGCCGATAATCTCACGCCATTCTTCGGGATCGTTATTGCCTTGCGTCATGACCACTGCAATCTTTTCCGTCCACGCTGGGCGTAGCTCAAGAATGCGCTTATAAATCTTCATTGCTATGGGACGCGAATAAGCAACGATCATCGCCTTGCCGGTTAGGATATTCTCACGGTAATTCTCGTAATGATCAAGAATGTCATTTACCAAGGAATTGATCGTCTGGTCGGCGCCGAGGATTGCTTCCATCTGACCAAGTTCCTTTTTGCTCTTTTCAATGACATACGGATCGGCGTTGTCAGCCATAATGTCATACTCATTATCGATCAGATGGAGGGTGTTCTCGTCGAGTTTCAGGTGAATCACACGGCTCTCGTAGTAGACGGGTCTGGTCGCGCCATCTTCAACTGCCTGAGTCATATCATAGATGTCGATGTAATCACCGAAGACTTCTCGTGTACTGCGGTCTTTTGTGGAGATCGGTGTTCCGGTGAATCCAATGTAGGTCGCATTAGGAAGCGTGTCTCTTATAATGCGGGCATTGCCGATAACGGTTTTCGCCTCGACTTCGCCGTTGTCCTTCTGCTTGACCACAACCTTCTCATTGAGACCATATTGCCCGCGATGCGCTTCATCAGCCATCACGATAATGTTCCGGCGTTCCGAAAGAGCTTCGTTGCTTTCTTCAAACTTCTGCATGGTCGTGAAGATTATGCCGTTTGCCTGTCTGTTTGCAAGCAGTTCTTTCAGATTCTTGCGGCTCTCAGCGTGCTGCGGCGTTTGCCGGAGGAAGTCCTTGCAGCGGGCGAATTGTCCGTAAAGCTGGTCGTCCAGATCGTTACGGTCGGTAATGACAACGATAGTGGGGCTTTCTAACGCTTCTTGCAGATAATGAGCATAGAAGACCATAGACAACGATTTTCCGCTGCCCTGTGTATGCCAGAAGACGCCACCCTTACCGTCCGTCACTGTTGCGTGTTTTGTAGACTCAATCGCCTTTTTGACTGCGAAATACTGATGATACCCGGCGAGTATCTTGAAAGTATTCTGTCCATCCACATTAAAGCAGATGAAGTTTTTCACGATGTCAAGGAAGCGGGTCTTCTCAAACAGTCCTACAAAGAATGTGTCAAATGATGCGTGTTGCGTATTCTCATAGCTGCCGTCTGTTGTTTTCCACTCCATAAAGCGGTCTTCGCCGGACGTGATTGTACCAGCCTTTGAAGTGGTCAAGTCGCTCATGACACATACCGCATTATAAATGAACATAGAGGGGATCTCATACATATAGTTCCGGAGCTGACGGTATGCTGCGGAAGCGTCGGTTTCTTCGCGGGACGGAGACTTCAACTCCACAATGACGAGCGGGAGACCATTGACAAAGAGGATCACATCCGGTCTTTTTTCGGAGTTTTCAATGAAAGTCCACTGGTTCGCAACCGTGAACTCGTTATTGGCAGGATTTTTGAAGTCTACAAGGTAGACAAGAGTAGAGCGTTCTTCGCCCTTGTCATAGTATTTTACCGAGACTCCGTTTTGGAGGTAGTCCATAAAGACCATGTTCTTCTGCAAGAGCGTTCCGGTTTCAAAGTTTTTGAGCTTGTAGATCGCCTCCGTCAGAGCATCCATAGGCAGGTTCTTGTTGATCCGCTGCAAGGAAGGTAGCAGAACATCCTCATAAAGCGGCGAGTGATAATCGCGCTCCACGTCCGGTCCATAGATATAGTTATAGCCCAGTTCTTCATTGAGAAGCTGTAAGACAGCGTTCTCGTAATTTGATTCTGTAAAATATCCTGCCATAGTTTGTCACTCCCTTTTACGCCAGACTCGCCCCGAACTGATCCAGCGTGTTTTCTGCATCTCTGTCGGTGACAGGCTTATTCATTGCCTTCTCAATCAAGCTGAGAAGGTTCTTCGCTCTGTCAATGAAATAGCCATTAAAGTCATTTGCCTTCAATTTTGCGTAGTCAACAAAGTGCGATTCTACCCGTGCTTGCAGTTCATCCTCGGTCAGTCCATCAACCTTCTTTAGAATTGCCCCCAGATACTCACTCGGCGCATTTCCTCCAATCGAGCGGTTAGTTGCTGGAAGAATCGGCGTCTTGTTAATAATAGAATTATATCGTTCGCGCTTGATACCCATTTTCTCGCAATATGCCTCTGGGAAGATATGGTGAATGTCCGGAGACTCAAGCATACTGTTCACAATGTCAATCGTCGTGTTGTTCATAAAATCACGGCATTTCTCTTTGTAGAGAAGAGCCATAATTCCCTTATATGCCGCACTCAAACGGGTTTGAAGGGTCAGCAGCCGCGTAGAAGAAAAGACTGCGCTGTTGATCGTGTGCATCGCATTTGGACGTCCGTTAACCTCTTCAACCATGTCCTCAATGTCGTAGGCATACCGGGTTTCATTAGCCCCACCGTACATCTCACCCAGAATCCCGCACCAATACCACCGAGAGAGCGTTTTAATTGTGTTTGGTTCATTGCATTTGGATTTTCCGAGAACAGCACAGATTGCCGCAAGTGGAATCAACTGCGTTGTATAGGGCAAATCTCTTTGACGGAAAACGCACTGATCCCGAAGAAGAAACTCCTTTGCTATTTTGAACCCAGACAGCACTACATCCCGGTTCGCTATGTACGATTCATAAGGAAGTCCCAGAACATCCTTCTTTTTGCAGGAGATTGTGTTTGTCTTTCCAGATTGCTTGTTCAAATAGCTTGTATAGAGGCATACAGTTGTCAGGAATGTAGTCTCATCAATCCCATCGAACAGGTCTGTTCTCAGTGTGTCACCGAAGCCACAAATGGCATTTCGACACTGCACCCAGTCTTTTCTCAGGTCAAAGTCTCTTGTGGCATAAGTTGCGGTAACAAGCTCAAACACCGTGAGAGGAACACCGCCGGTATTGACGTTCTCAAACACCTTGCATACCGCCTCTCGCGGCGTGGACTTGTCCAGCGTAATCACGGGCAGCTTATACCCGGAAATTGTATTCAGCACATCCGCCTGAAAACGCTTGAACTCGTCCATTGCTTCCGGCTTCATTCCATAGTGCGTCATGTAGCCCATGAACCAGTCCATAACGGCGTTGCTATCGAACACAATATTGACCGGGAACAGCTTATTCTCGTATTCATATTCTCTGGTTGAGAGGTCGAGCTTCACATCACGGTCAAAATTCTCTTTAATTTTGCGGTCTTCGGGGATGGACAGGACTGCATCAAAGCGATCCTCATCATCGTCAAGGCACTTCTCCATAGAGAGGTAGTAGTACCGCTTAATCGCCTTGCCTTTTTCCGTTTTGGTAGAGACTGGCTCTTTTGAGGATGTTGCCTGATAGATGGAAGTAAGCCGCTGCTGACCATCGAGAATCAAATGCTCTGGCTTTACTGAAACACCCTTCACACCCGTAATCGTGCGATATTTGAATTGAATGTCTGGATTTCCATATTGCAGTCGCATAATGGCACCCATAGGGTAGCCTTGCGACAAACTGGCAATAATGCCTCTAATTCGGTTATCATCCCAAGTCCAGTCGCGCTGAAACTCCGGCAACTGCATTGAGCCGGACTTAACCTCCGCTAAAAGCTGACTTAGGTTTGTATCAAGAGATTGTGGTGAAATAATCACGTCTGCGCCTCCTTCATTGAGTCTTACTGATCGGACGAGCCCAGTCTGCTTTCCAAATCTGAAATATCACTGCGTATGGAAGAGATGTCCGACTCAATATCGTCAACCCGCTCGGACAAAGAATCCTGCTGACCTTGAATGTACTCTATTTGTGAGTACAAACCTCGCACTGCCAGAATCAATTCTACCATCAGCCCCTTGTCATCAAGGGAGAGAAGGCGTTCTTTTTCAGTCTGTATCTTTTGAGCCTCCTGTTGAAGCCGCTCTTCCTCACGAGCTGCTTCTGCTGCGGCTTTCTCAAGACGAAGCCGTTCCTTTTCAAGCCGCTTTTTCTGGCGCTCATCTTTGCTTCTTTTCAAGCTCTCCTGAACTCTATTTAACATGGTTTAACTTAAACCTCCTATGTCAGAATCCTATACTTTTCTCAGTTTTCTTGACGGACCATCTATGTAGATGCTCTTTGCGATCTGCTGCAAATCAAAATCATTTTCGCAGACAATGTTGTCGCATGGCACATGGACAGTTATCTGGCTTTTGTTGTTGTCCAATTTGTCAAATAGTTCGGGCTTGCTGATAAAATAGTCCTGCAAGGGCAAATAGTAAACGGTTTCCTCTTCTACGTCTACATAGAATATGACAAATGCGCACGAGCTGCCCAAACCATATCGTATTGTCTTAATTTCCATCTCAAGCGCAAATGCGTCTCCATTTTTTAGTTGTCGTGGCGACCGAGTTCCCTTAATTTGCCCTTCTATTTTCTTGTTCGTCCACTCTTCGTTCTCAACTAATTCGACTGTGCAATCCAATCCATTATCCCGCCCAGTCATTTCATGGTACTCCCAGTTTTCTGACGGAAATCGAAAATGAACCAGCTTTCGTGCTTCTGCTCCAATAATCCGTGCAGTACAGTCCTTAGGTAATTTACTCAAAAGCTATTTCACCTCCGATAAACGATAATTTAGCTGATCTCCTGCAAACGATATATCAAGAGCGGTTCGGCAATGACATTTTGGCAGTAAATCAGGGAGTCCTCTCGGATATTTGCTCATATTCAAGAGACAAAGTAGCTGTCTCTGAGTTGAACGTCAGAACCTACTTCTCAACGGAAAATATGCTGTCGGGAAAAGCTGGTTCAACCGAGGCAACAAGCCTACCAACTACATCACAGACAACCGCTTGCCATAAAGGTGATACGTTGATTTCCAACATTCGTCCTTACTTTAAGAAGATTGTCTACTGTGAGGACAAATGTGGCTGCTCAACCGATGTTCTTTGCTTTACGCCAAGTCAGCCGTGTTACTCGGCGTACCTATTCAGCACCCTATATGCCGACAAGTTCTTCGCATTTATGGTTGCTGGATCGAAAGGAACGAAAATGCCCCGTGGAGATAAGCAGCAGATTATGACATACCCTGTTGTTCTACCATCGGAAGAAGAGTTAGCCGGGTTTAATACCATTGCTTCACCACTTCTTGAGCAGATTTATTCTAATAGAGCGGAAAATAAACGGCTGTCCATACTAAGAGATACCCTTCTTCCAAAGTTGATGTCCGGAGAGATCAATGTCTCTGCCATCAAGCTCTAAGCCGCTAAATTATCGTTTATCTCCGTGTTAGCTTGAATTTTACTGTCTATTGCAGTCAGCACAGAAATAATAGACTGCTGCTTTTCAAGTGATGGATATGAAACCATCATTCGCTTGAAGTCCTTTAGAATAATACGCGGAATCGCTGATCCGGAACCATAGTTGTCTTTGACGTCCTGCCTAAATGATGGTGTACGCAAGACATAGTAAAGGAAGTCAGGCAGTATCTTTGATTTATCGCACCGTAGAATAGCGATAGATGAGAGCAATGCTGGCTTTTCCCTTTGGCGATAGATTATTATATCTTCAAAGAAACGCGCCCCATCTTTTCCTATCAGAATGTCATCCATTTGGGGGACGCAACCGTTTCTCTTGAGTGTTTCATAATCATCATTGCTAATCATCCGACATGATGCGAAATCAAAACCATAGTCCGTGAAATCCTTGACGGAAACCATATACTTCCCGTCATTCACACTTTTAGGGCTTGAATGAGAACCGTCTGTGACAAGAACGCACACATCGTTAATCGTTGAATGATTCCACTCAGATGTCATATCCAATCGCCCCCAGTCGTTCTTTGATCTGAGCTTCAAGCTCATGAGACTTGGTAAAAAGCTCGGACAGTTCAGAAGTCAGACGTCCCATTTTCTCTTCGAACGGCTCACCGTCATCTTCCTGTTCCTCAATGCCAACATAGCGTCCCGGTGTGAGAATGTAATCCTGCTTTGCAATGTCCTGCGTTGTAACAACAGCACAGAAGCCCTTTTCATCTTCAAGCGTTCCTTCAACGAATGCGTTATAGGTGTCGGCAATTTTCTTGATGTCTTCATCCGTCAGTTCGCGCAGCTTCCGCGTAACCATAGTGCCGAGTTTCCGTGCGTCGATGAATAGTGTCTTGCCTTTCTGCTTCTTGCTCTTTGCAAGGAACCAGAGCGATACCGGAATCTGCGTCGTGTAGAATAACTGCGTCGGCATTGCGACGATACAGTCCACAAGGTCGGCATTGATAATGTTCTTGCGGATTTCACCTTCACCACCGGACTGTGAGGAAAGCGAACCATTTGCAAGCACCATGCCGATACGTCCATTCGGAGCGAGATGCCAGATCATGTGCTGCAACCACGCGAAGTTTGCGTTGCCAGCAGGAGGCGTACCATACTGCCAACGGACATCATCAACAAGTTTATCTGCACCCCAGCCGGAAAGATTGAAGGGAGGATTCGCCATAATGAAGTCTGCTTTGAGCTGCGGGTGACAATCGTTAAAGAATGTGTCCGCATTAAACTTGCCGAGGTCGGCTTCAATACCGCGAATGGCAAGATTCATCTGCGCCATCTTCCATGTGGTCGGGTTGGAGTCCTGACCAAAAACGGAAATCTTGTTGATGTTGCCGCCGTGATTTTCGATGAACTTTGCGGACTGAACGAACATACCGCCAGAGCCGCAGCACGGGTCTATCAAAGTGACGTCTTTGATACAGGAAAAAATAACGCAAGTATGGGAAACGCCCAATAAATAAGGACTTCCGAGGTGTTTCACCTTCTCAGAAGTCCTTATTTCAGTAGGCTTGTATGCGGAAGTCAGCGTGCTACATGCACAGATAAAAAACGCTACACGATTGTTGGGCCTATCGTGTAGCGATATAGGGTTATCGTGTAGTGTTATGGATTACAGTTCTTGCAAGGAACATACCCTTTTTCTATGGCCTCTTCCCGTGTATTGAGTTCAACCTTATTCTTTTCCTTCATGTCCTTGACGGAAGAACAACTTGCATAATGGAATTTCTTGGATTTCTTGTTGCCAATATACACTGCGGCAGAAGAATCCGGTTTTTCTGCTTCTTCATAGGTTGGTGGCAATACCGACACATCCGAATCTGCCCCCTGCCATATGCTTTCGTAATCAGTGTTCTTCTCAACCGCAAAAGTCAACTCATTTCCATCGCTCACGCACACAATGTCCCCCTGCAGGTCTGTCCGAAACAACTGTGTTCCGGCATCGCGTAAGCGACTCAAAACGGCTTCTGTGGGATGCCCGTAGGAATTGCCTTCACCGCAGCTTATGACAGCATATTGGGGCATCACTTCCCGAAGAAAAACATACGAGGTGGACGTGTCGCTCCCATGGTGTCCAACCTTCAGTACCGTTGCAGATAAGTCGTAGCCGGATAAAAGCATATCATGTTCAGCATCCCACTCCGCATCTCCCGCAAATAAGAATGTATTACTGCCATGGGTGATTCGAACAACTATCGAGCAGTCATTGATGTTGCTGTACGTCTGACTTGGGGATAGGAACTGTACCTGCGCATCGCCAAACGTGAAGCTATCTCCAACCTCCGGCACCGTCAGATTGCGTCCCTGTTTCTGCGTATACTTTACCAATGACGAAAACTGCTTGCTATCATAGCTTGTGACCGGAGAATACACAACTTCAACAGAACAAGCATTAAGTGCGCCGGATAGTCCACCTATGTGGTCTGCATGGGGATGTGTAGCGATCATGTAATCGATGCGCGTAATACCCAGTGTCTTCGTCAGGTACGAATATATCAGACTGCTTTCAGAGCTTTCGCCGCCGTCAATCATCATGACCTCATCGCCACATTGAAGAATTGCAGCGTCTGCCTGTCCAACATCAAGAAAATGGATAATTAGCTCTTCTTCTGCTGCTACAATACCACTGCCGATAGTGCAAAACAGAAGCATCGCTAACAGCAAAGGTATTACTTTTTTCATGTTGACCCTCAGAGGAGTATAGCGGCCTCATGTGACCTAATCAATTGCAATGCTTTGACCCAGAATAGCAGTCGTTGTCGTTTTGCTTGTGCGGAAGGAGTTGTTCTGCTTCTCCAGGGGCGAAGTACTGCTCCTCGTTGGTTTTCAGAGCTTTCTGCGCAGCCTTATAGCTTTTGGGATCAGTACCTGCGTATTTACGATTAATCTGATCAACCTCAAACATTATTTCCGTTCGTGCTTTTTGAATTTGGTCAGTGTTCATACCGTCAGAATCAATTATCAACGATTGATATTTCTCTCTAATAAGCCACAAGTCATTAGCTGCATCTGTGTGCTCCCGGATGGATATTTGCAGCGAGTCGTTTTTTGTATATAACGTTATCGCCAATGACATGGCGGAGCTGAATCCACCCACGAGCTTTAGTGCCATTTCATTTGAAATAAAGCCGCTCAATAATCCAACTGCTGATACTGCTGTAATGATTATTTCAACCCAATCAAGAAGCGCTTTTCTCCTTGTCAATCGATCAATAATCTTATGGTGAGCTGTGTAAGTATAGACCACTTTTCCATGCGCTTCAATTATCTGGGATAGCAGTTTTTCGCGGTTTGCTTCCATTTCTGACATATCCAACCTCCTCATGCCATATAGTCGAGGACTTTCCCTAATACACTCCATCCTTGCTTAGGATCTATTGACATGTTGCTTCCCGGAGCTTTCAGCGTAGGATCAATCAATCGCCCATAAGAAAGATCATTGTACTTCTTTACAAGATACTGTTCATATGTCACATCGCCATCGACATGCTGCTCATTGTCCCGTAAGAAATGCCAATTGCCGATTACTTGATACACAAAAGCATCAATTAGGATGCCAGACAAATGATAGCTTGAAAATATCGTGTCACGTATGAAGCGAATGTGTTTACATGTTTCTACCAGCAGGCCATTTGTTGTGTTGTTCCTTTCGGCTATGGCTTCTTGTTCGGCTTTGGGATTGGTTGATAGCCAATTACCGCCCATGTTTGTATCGGGATAGATATACGTACCATCCCAATGCCTGTTGATGCTATAATATCCAACCATATGATAAAAAGCAGGTAAAACTTCAAACTTCATTCCATCAGAAAAACTAACAACGACAACCTGCCCGTCACCGTGAATGGATGTGTTCGGATATATGCTCAAGAGAGCATTTTT
>ENA-OURZ01004532-OURZ01004532.1-human-gut-metagenome-genome-assembly--contig:-NODE-4532-length-10495-cov-10.329885_pt1 | contig 10495 bp, 9 predicted proteins | sample MGYA00242073_ERZ509195 | MGnify/ENA primary metagenome ERZ509195 (study PRJEB26280, sample SAMEA2338837) | human gut metagenome | biome: human gut; feature: human-associated habitat; material: faeces...
ACGGACGTGTATGCTTTGTGGCGCGCATGGACACGGTGCGCACCCGCACGGCTGCGGAATATCGTGCCGAAATGGATAAAATATTTGCGCACCGCCGCCATCCGGAGCGTCCCATGCGCTTTGAAGGTGCAGTGCTTACCAGCGTAGTGCCCCAGATCACCGGGGCACTGGCCGAGTGCGCCCGCCACTACACCGGCAAAAAGCCGGTCATCGTTTCGCCGGACATCCGCACCGGGCTGACCATGGGGGTGGACGAGCCCCGCGCCGTGGGCAAAGACCGGCTGGTGGATGCCGCCTATGCGGCGGCAAACTTTCCGCTGCCGGTCATCACAGTAGACCTTGGCACCGCCACCACCTTTAATGTGGTGGACAAGGATCGGGTGTTCCGGGGCGGCGTGATCTGCCCCGGCCTTTCCACCGGGCTGCGCGCACTGGGTGAGCGCTGTGCCCAGCTGCCGCAGGTGCATCTGGGCTCCCCGAAAAAAGCCATCGGCACCAATACCGAAAGCTGTATGCTGTCCGGCTCGGTGCTGGGCACCGCCGTGCTCATTGACGGCATGGTGCAGCGCATTGAAGAGGAATTGGGCAGCCCGGCTACACTGGTGGTCACCGGCGGTCTGGCAAAGTACGTCACCCCGCTGTGCCGCCACCCCCTGACCTATGACCCGGAGTTGCTGATGAAGGGGCTGGCACTGCTGTACCAGCTGAACGCCCCGCAGGAGCACGGCCGCAGCCATGGCGGCGGCAGACACTACGGTCAACAGGGACGCCTCCGGGCAAAGCACCCGCACCCCAACCGCCGCACCCGCCGCGAGCCGGAGGCGCTGGTAGGCTGAGGGAACAAGAGGATAAGGGAGAGCATTATGAAACTGGGCATTCTTGGCACGGGTAAGATCGTGCAGGAATTTTTGCCATGGCTTGTGGAGCACACGCCGTTTACTGTGCAGGCGGTGTGCAGCACCCCGCGCTCGGCGGCAAAGGCCGCAGAGCTGTGTGCACAATATCAGATCCCGCAGCACACCACCAATTATTTTGAGCTTTTGCAGTGGGTGGACGCGGTCTACATCGCCGTGCCCAACTTGCAGCACGCCCGCTACGCCCGGGTGGCGCTGGAGGCGGGCAAGCACGTCATTGTGGAAAAGCCCATGGCGGTGACCGCCGCCGAGACCGAGGAGCTGGCTGCGCTGGCACAGCGCAAGCGGCTGTTCCTCTTTGAGGCTATGACCACCCAGTACCAGCCCAACTACGCAAAGCTCCGGGAGCTGCTGCCCCGGGTGGGCACAGTGCGCATGGTACAGTGCAGCTTCAGCCAGTATTCCAGCCGGTACGACGCCTTTTGTGCCGGGCAGACCCCGCCGGTGTTCGACCCGCTGTGCGCGGGCGGCGCACTGATGGACTTGGGCGTGTACAACGTCAGCTACATCGTGGGTCTGTTCGGTGAGCCCAACAAGGCGGTGTATGCCGCCAACATGGAGCGCAATATCGACACCAGCGGTGTGCTGATGATGGATTACAGCGGCTTCAAGGCGGTAAGCCTTGCCGCCAAGGACTGCGCAGCCCCTGCCCGCTACATCATTCAGGGCACGAAGGGCTACATCCTGCAAAAATCCACCCCGAACTACTGCGGCGGTGTGACCTTCCATCCCAACGAGGGCAAGGAGGAGCACTACAACCTGAACGGGGATCGTCCCCGGCAGGCGGCAGAGTTCGAGGCCTTTTACCGCGCCATGACCGCCGGAGACCAGGAGCTGTGCGCCCGCATGCTGGATACCAGCATCGCGGTGAGCCGGGTACTCACGGTGGCGCGCCGCAGCGCCGGGGTGCGCTTCCCCGGTGACAGATTTTAACGCATTTTTCTCTGGAACACGCCCTGACAACCACGCGCTTCCAAAGATTTGAATATTCACCTAAAACCCGCACAGAGCGGGCAGGTTTGCGCCGTATCCGACAACAAAGGGCGGAACGGCAGCAGGAGGAAAACTGAATTATGAAGAATACCAATACGAAGACTTTGACTCGTGTGGCCCTGCTGGTGGCCATTGAACTGGTGATGAAGCTTGTCGGTCTGGGCAGTGTGCCCGTGGGCCCGCTGTACATGAGCTTCCTCACCCTGCCCATCGCCGTGGGCGCCATCACCATGGGCCCCGCCGTGGGTGCCCTGCTGGGCGGCGTGTTCGGCGCTGTGAGCTTCTACGATGCCATCACCGGCGCCTCTGCCATGACCGGCGCACTGTTTCAGGTCAGCCCGCTGAACACCTTTATCCTGTGCGTGGGTATGCGTGTGCTCATGGGTCTGTGCTGCGGCCTGATCTTCAAGGGCCTGCAAAAGCTGGATAAGTCCCGCACCTGGAGCTACATCCTCAGCGCCATGACCGCACCCGCCCTGAACACCCTGTTCTTCATGGGCTACATCGTGCTGGCTTTCTACGGCTGCGACTATGTGCAGAATCTGGTGTCCGTCAAGGGCGCTGCCAACCCCTTCATGTTCGTAGTGCTGCTGGTTGGCGTGCAGGGCGTAGCCGAATTTCTGGTGTCCGGCATTCTGGGCGGCATCGTCGCCCGCGCCGTGGCAAAGTTCCTGAAGTAAGCCCGGCTGCGCACCATGTCAGGGCGGCGCATCCGTGTTTAGAATAGAAAAATGAATGCTCCTCCGGCAACTGCCGGAGGAGTTTTTTGTTGGGAACGGCTCCAATATCCTTCCTGTGAAAATGCAATGCCGGAGCGTCTGAGGACGCTCCGGCATTGCTCTATTCACAAAAATATCGTCCCGCCTGCCCGGCAGCCTTTACTTCTTTTCCCGCAGCTGTTCCAGATAGCCGTCGGCCTTGATGGCCTCCGGGGTGAAGGAGTTATTCTTCCACCAGTTCACAAGGGCGGCGGTCACGGTCAGGCCGGTGGTCACCAGCTGCTCCACGGTGGTACTCTCGATGGGCAGCATGGGCTTGCCGCAGGCGCTCAGCACCTGATTGGTCAGTGCCAGCGCCAGCGCAGCCGTGCGTGCCAGGGTGGCGGCAGAAATTTTGCAATGGGTATCGTTCATAGGTTCAGTTCCTCTCTTTCTCCAAATCTGCGATGCGGTGGTTGGCCACCTTCATCTGTTCTTCTAAAATGGGTACGCGGCGGGCAAAGTTGTTATGCTCCCGCACCTCCCGGGTCAGTTCTTCCAGCTTGGTATCGGTCACCGCCTGGCTTTTTCCGTTGGCGATCAGCACGCCGATCAGGGTCACCGCGCCTGCAATGATGGCTGAGATGATGCCTGTCATCGCGCTCACCCCCTCCACCGGGCTTTGTCTGCCCGGGTATCCACGTGCACCCAGCCGGCGGCGCGGCCCGCCTTGACGGGGTAGCGTCCCACGCCGCCCCGGTCCGGCATCAGGCTTTCAGCGTAGGCGGCCACAGCCTCCACGCTCACGCCCTGCACCCGGATGTCCGCTGCCCGGCCATACAGGTGCTGGCTGAACTTTGCCCCGCCTGCCTTGGCGTTGTGTGCCGGGGTGCGGTAGGCGCTGGTGATCGTCACCGGTTTTCCGAAGTGCTCCCGGATACGCTCCAGCAGTTCTGCCAGCGCCGTGTCGATGAAGACAGGGTCGCTGCCGTCCTTGCAGCGGAACTCCCGCACACAGAAGTGCGGCGAGAGGGCGGTGCTGCCGTCCCGGGCAAGAGAATACGCTTGCAATGCCATCGTGCGCCCCCTTACAGCCGTTTCAGCAGCGCTGCGATGGGCTCTGCATAAAACCGCTCGTAGCCCGCTGCGTTGGGGTGGGTGCCGTCGCTGGTGTACTTATCGCCCAGTTCGCTGACGCCGTGTTTTCCCATAGGCGGGGTGGTCTCCGCAATGTCAACGTAGGGCACGCCCCATTTTTTCAGCGCCGCAAGGATGGCAGGCTTATAGGTCTTGTACCAGTTTTCGCTGCCTGCAAACATCCCGCCGTGCGGGAACACATAGGCCACGCGCTTGTCGCTGTGATTCGTTGCCAGATCGTCCAGCATCTTCTCCAGTGCGCCGGTCATGGTCGTTTCATCGTAGGCAGCGGCAAACCCATCGGTCAAGGTGCCCACAGGGGCGTTGTTCCAGGCATCATTCACGCCGCCCTCCAACAGGATGTAGTCTGCCTTTGCAAGCGCTGTGGAGTTTGTCACCACTGTGCTGATGCAGCCACGGGTGCCGCCGTATACCTTATCGGTAATATTCGGGGTCAGCGTTGCGCCGTCCACCGCTTCATTGGTCAGGGTCATGCCGTACTTGTCTGCAATACATTTGCCGTAGCCGCCTGCGCTGCTCTTGCCGTAAGCGATGCTGTCGCCTGCAACGTACAGCGTTTTTCCCGCCAGCGGGCTGATGATCTGACCGCTGATGTCAAACACTTCCATTTTACCACCCCTTCTCGATGTAATCGTTCACCTTGTCGTCACTCAGCAGGCCTTTATACACTCTGCACTGATACAGCGTACCCAACCAGAACTGCTGCTTTTTGCTGCCGTCCGCGCTCTGCGCCGCACCGATCAGGAAGGTCTGGGGCACATCTATGATTGTGCCGTTTGTGGTTTTCCACTCCGTCAGCGGGCAGTAGGTACTGCCGCCGCGATATTTTCTGCCGTCGATCTGCACTGCATACCGCGTACGGGTCTTGAGGTGTTCGATGCTGTCTGACAGGGTCACGCCGCCGTAGTTGTAGTAGGCAAACTCGGTCTTATTGTTCAGCGGGCTGCTGGTGGAGTTGAAGCCGGGCAGATTGTCGGTATCGCCGGTCTCGGTCAGGCAGTGCAGGAAGGCAGGCCATGTGTTTGCATTAAAGTCGTCCCCCGCTTTCGCATCCACTAGGATCGTGTATTGCGGCGTCTCGGTGGAGGCGTGCTCCAGCAGCTTCAGGCCGGTGTCCAGTCCCTGGGTCAGCACGGTCTCGCCGGGCAGACTGTAGATCAGCTGTGCTGTCTCCACTACTTCCACCGTTACCGCGCAGCTTGCACTCTTACCGCCTGCTGTGGCAGTCACGGTGCAGTTACCTGCTTTGATGCCTGTTACCACGCCGTTTGTCACAGTGGCAAATCCGGTAGGCAGAACGCTCCACACCACCGCCCTGTCGGTTGCGTTCGCGGGCAGCACGGTGGCCGTCAGGGTCTTGCTCTCGCTCTCGTTCAGGGTCATGGTCACGGCGCTCAGGCTCACGCTCTGCACCGGAACTTCCTGTGCACTGCCGCCCCACTCTGCACGCAGAGCATTCAGGGTGGGCTGCATCGTGTCGGTCTTATAGGCTGCATTTTCAAACAGGTTCAGCAGCAGCGCCTTTGCGTTGGCGGTAAAGCCCTCGCCCGGGTCACCTTTTGCACCCGCCGGGCCGGGGTCGCCCTTTTCTCCCTTGTCGCCTTTTTCGCCCTGCGTTCCGGCAGCATTGGCAATGCCTGCTTCCATGTGGTTCAGCTGGGCGGCCGTCAGGGTCTGGCCGTCCACAAAATTCTGTTTTACGTAGCTCATTTGTTCCTCCCTAAGATCATTTTTCCAAGGATCGCCTGCCCCAGCACGGCAAAAACGTTCTCCTTCGGCGGCTGCGGGTTGTCCCACAGCGTCGCCAGACGGTCGCAGGCATCCATAGCTGCGTCATTGCCCGCCGCCAGCATGCGCAGTACTGTCAGCAGCGCCTGTTTTTCCGCGGTGGTAATACCGCTGCCTGTGCCCAGCAGCCCCACCAGCGCCTCCCACGCAGGCGTAGCCGGGGCAGGCATCGCGCCCTCTGCCGTGCCGCTGTTGGCGCATACTTTGCACCGCACATCAGCGCTGGTCACGGTGCGGCTGCCGTCCGTGCCCTCAAAGGTGAGGCAGCCCGCGCCGGGCACTGCCGTCACCGCCGCCGGTACGGTCAGGATTCCGTTTTCCACCAGCGTAGCCGCGCTTGCGCCGGGGGTGTGCCAGTGGGCGCACACGGTCAGCCCCTTCCACTCGCCCCGCTGCTCGATGCGCAGCCGGTAGTTGCCCCGGTTGCCCGCATACCCCAGCAGCAGCTGTCCGCCGGGCACCGCTGCCGCGCCGTTGCGTTCCAGCCGGATGGTCATCTCGTTCATGCTGCACCGCCCTTACACATACTGGTAGCCCTCCACGTTGAAGGGATAAGCGTTGTCATTGCTCGCCAGGTTTACATCGACCACGCCGATGTTCACCGTGCCGTTCGCAGCAAAACTCACCTTCACCAGTGCTTCGCCCTTGCAGTAAACGCCGTCCCGCAGATTGTAGGTGTTGCCGCCGCCCACTATGGCCACCGCCGTACCGCCCCGCACGATGCGGGTGCAGCCGTAGTCCGCAGCCGCCGCTGCGGCTACTCCGCCGGTGGTAGCGATCGTGGTACATTCCAGAGGGACCGCCATCCTTACCACAATATAATCCACCTCGTCCGGCACAGTCATCGTCTTGTTGCTTTTGCCCGCCGCACCGTCGCTTGTGTAGACAAGCTTTCCGTTCATGTCCGTCACTCCTCTCAGTTGATTCAGTTTTTCTGCCAGGCTAAAGCCCAGCACCGTGTCAAGGTTTTCCGCCGTCATTTCCAGTGTGCCGTCTGCGCTCACGGTCAGGCCCCGCCCCACCTTCACGCCGCCCAGCACGGCTGCGGTGGCACACGGCAGGGTGCAGCCCATGCCGAATTTCCGGTCTGCCTCAGCCTTGGAGTAAAACCGGTCGTCCGCGCCCAGCTGCAATAGTGCGGCGGCCTTTTCCTGCGCCGACCAGCCTGCTGCTCCGGCGGCACTGGTCAGCGCCTTTTTTACGCCGTAGGGCAGCAGCGCCGGGGTCAGGGGCGCATAGGCCTCGGTCATACGGTCCAGCTGCGCCGCCGTGGCGGGCACGGTGGTCAGGGTGGCATCTGCCCGCACCGCAACGCCGTACTGCCCGTCTGCCCGCACCGCGCCGGGCGTTGCCGCCGTAGGCACGGTCTCGCTGCGCACATAGGGGCGCAGGTCCGGCAGCGGGGTGGTATCGGTCTGCACCGCGCCGGTGGCGGCATCCACGCTGAGAATGCGCACCACCTCGCCGGGCAAAGGCTGCGCCGGGCTTGGCACCGCCCCCACATCCTGTGCGTTCAGCTGCACCGCGCCGCCCTTGCTGTTCACGCTCAGCACCTGCCCACCGGTGGGTGCATAGCTTTCTGCCCGCAGTGCGGCAGCCTCCGCCCGCTTTGCGCTGGCCTCGGCATCGGTACGGTCTGCCAGAATTTTGTCCGCAGTCTTTTGCGCCAGTGCCGCCTGCATGGCGGTATCTGCCGCACCGTTCTCGGCACGGCGGGCGCTTTCTGCTGCGGCGTGTGCGCTTTCCAGCACGCGCGCCACAAACTGCTCGTACACCGAGGGCGGCAGCTCCTCACTGCCGCCGTCCGTAGGCAGGGTGGCGTACACATCGTAGCTTCCGGGGCGGGTATAGGCGGTGTAGCCGCCGCTGCCTATGGCGGCCAGCATCCACTGTCCCCGCACGCTGCCGGTCAGGCGGCGGTCCACCGTCACACTGTCGTCGGCGTCCAGCGGAATGGCGGCCAGCTGCACCCCATCGCTGCGGCGCAGATACAGCGCCAGGGTGCACCCCGCCCACGCTGCGGGCAGGATGAACTGCAGCCGGTCCACCCCCTCGGCGTTCTGTGCGCCAAGGTGCAGCCGGTGCGGCTGGGGCACAAATTCGGTGCCGCCGCACTGCTGCTTAAGGATCTCGATCTCCATGCAAAACCTCCTTTTCTGTTTGCTGTCCCGATTGTACCGCTGGAGGTGCAAAACTATCCAGAGTGTACAGAAAATGTGAAATTTTCTGTTCTTCGGCATTTTGCTAAACGGGGTTTTTGCGCCGCAAATACAGGCCGTTTTCCCTTGCCGGAAGCCGGTAATTCCCTTGCAGGTTTTCTATGCAAAACCCGCGATGTGGGGCAGCTTGTTTTGGGCGCAGCGGTCGCCGCTGCGCCCTTATTTGCAGGAAAAAAAGCCGATGCAAATGTTAAAAATTCATGAACAAATCACACGCAGAAAAAAGGAAAAAATCAGAAGGAAACTACCTAAAAACCAAAATATCAAAGAAAACACTGTGGAAATTGCACAAAAAATAATGTTACAAATCTAACAAAGTACATGACGCAAATTTGACAGATGCTTTACGGTCTGGTAAAATAACGTTTGTGCAACGAACGTTGCAGCGTTTAAATTCTATCTGGATGAAGTAAAAAGCCGTCCTGCGTACGGCACGGCATGGGCAGATGCGGCCTGTGCCGGGGCAGTTTTGTGGTCTGCCCGAAGCGGATTCCAACCTGTAATACGGTGCTCATTCTTTTTACCCGAAGAGAGCATCGTATTTGACTGTGAGACGCTTATACTCAGAGCAGCCACAGTCCGGGCGGCCGGGGTGCTGATGCAATACAGACCCGCGGCCGCGCCAAATACGACAAAGAGAGGAGTTGTCTCGTATCGCTTCCGTTAAATTGAAGAAAGCAGTTACTGCCGCAAAGCAGGCAGTATCTCCCCGTGTGCTGGCATTTTGTGTCATGGTGGTATGCCTTGTGGCTACCCTTGGCGTCACCGCTGCAAATCTGCGGCTGACCTACGTCACCGACTCCAATGGTGCACGGCAGGTCCTTCTGACCGATGCCGATGCTTCCCCCGCACAGGTCATGCACCTTTCCGGCATCCGCTCTGAGGAGGGCGATGAGGTCTACTACACCGCGTTCAGCGGCAATCTTGCCTCCCTGAACATCGAGCGCGCATTCTCCGTCAGCATCACCGCCGATGGGCAGGAGTACCCTGTAAAGCTGGTGTTCGGCACCGTAGCCGATGCACTGGAGCGCGCCGGTATCACCCTTGAAGGGGACGACTACACCGAGCCGGCGCTGGATCACGTTGTGACCGCCGGCAGCAAGATCGTGGTCCACCGCGTGGACTACGAAGAGCGGGTGGAAACTCAGGCCATCCCCTACGACACCCAGTATGTCTACACCAGCCTGTACTTCCGCAACACCGGCCGCACCACCACGGTGCAGCACGGCGCAGCCGGTCAGCAGACCGTGACCACCCGTGACCGCTATGTGGACGGCGAGCTGGAGAACAGCACCGTTGTGGATACCACCACCACGGTGGAGCCCACCGACCACGTCATCAAGACCTACGGCGCAGGCGCGCCAGTGTCCCCCCTGACCGGCGCGGACGGCACCACCAACGCCCCCACCTCTTATAGCAAGGTGCTCACCGGCAAGGCCACCGGCTACTATTCCCGTACCGGCAAGGGCTCTTCCGGTCTGGGTCTGGGCTATGGCACCGTGGCTGTGGACCCGGACGTGATCCCCTACGGCACCAAGCTCTACATCACCTCCACCGATGGCAAGTTCGTCTACGGCTACGCCGTAGCCACCGACACCGGCATCGCCGTCCAGAAGGGGCAGATCCTTGTAGACCTGTTCTACGAGACCTACGCCGAAAGCGTCATCAACGGCGCCATTCAGGTCAACGTCTACGTTGTGGGCTGAGCCGTAAACAAAACACAATAACCACGCAAAGAGACCGCTGTACAAACTGTGCAGCGGTCTCTTTTGATGTTAATCAGAATACTATTTTTATTTCGGGGTCGGGGAAAGTCTGTGGGCTTTTCCCGACCCCTTTTCTGTTTTCGCAACGCTTTCGCTGAAACCGTTTGGCAAATGAGCAGTTTACACGATGTTGAGCTGCAAATTTTGGATGATATGCCCACAACATACAGAGAATGCCAGAAAATTTGTGTTAATTGTATTTGTTTTTCGGACAAAAAGTCTTGCAAAACTGGTCAAAACATTTTAATATAAAAGAGTACAAAGCTGTGGAAGCCGCTTTCGGCTTCCGCACGGGGAGGAGCAGTTTATGAAACCGACCGAAGAAAAGATTCAGAGCAACACATCGGACCTGCCGGTGTACCTGTTCAAGCAGGGCAACAACTGCGAGGCTTACCGCTACTTCGGCGCACATCTGGAAACACGGGTCGGGGAATCCGGCGTTGTGTTCCGCGTATGGGCACCGCACGCCGTAGCCATCAGTGTTGTGGGCGACTTCAACAGCTGGAAGCCCGGCAGCCATCCCATGCACAAGGTGGATGGCGATTCCGTGTGGGAATTGTTCATTCCCGGCATGAAGGAATACGATGTTTATAAATATTGCGTGACCACCCGCGCAGGCGACCTTGTCTACAAGGCCGATCCTTACGCCTTCCACGCCGAGACCCGGCCGTCCAACGGCAGCAAGGTCTATGATCTGTCCGGCTTTGCATGGCACGACGCCGCATGGCAGGCCGCACAGAAAAAGGCAGACGTGATCAACGGCCCGATGAATATCTACGAGATGCACGCCGGAAGCTGGAAGCAGAAGGAGGGCGGCAAGCCCTACAACTATTCCGAGCTGGCGGACGAGCTGATCCCGTACATCAAGGATATGGGCTATACCCATGTAGAGCTGCTGCCGGTGATGGAATATCCGTTTGACGGCAGCTGGGGCTATCAGGTCACCGGCTATTTTGCAC
>ENA-OURZ01004534-OURZ01004534.1-human-gut-metagenome-genome-assembly--contig:-NODE-4534-length-10493-cov-6.178770_pt1 | contig 10493 bp, 15 predicted proteins | sample MGYA00242073_ERZ509195 | MGnify/ENA primary metagenome ERZ509195 (study PRJEB26280, sample SAMEA2338837) | human gut metagenome | biome: human gut; feature: human-associated habitat; material: faeces...
TGCACATCGAGCTGCCTGCTCCTCAGCAGACGAAGGCTTTGCCTGAGAACCCGAACCTGATCGAGATCGAGTAAAACGCCGGTCGTGTGCGCCAAAGCACAACGCACATAAGATGCCCCCGGAGAGCCGCAACAAGCCCTCCGGGGGCATTTTTGTTTCCTGGTATCTTTTCCGCAGAGAGAAATCATGGTATACTGAGAACGACAACTCGGAATTTATGAAATCGGAGGCATTGATATTATGATGTGGAATGAACTGGGAATCAGCGGTGGAACCGCAATCGTTATTTTAATTGCGCTGTATTTTGTTATCAAGTGGGCAGTGAAAAATGGTATGAAAGAAGCATACAGTGCTATCACCGGAAAGAAAACTGATGAAGACATCAAAAACGAAAAAGAACTGAAAGAGCTTGGATTGGATTCAGAAAATCAATAACTTCTGGTTTATCAAAGAAGAAAACTGAGATCGTGGGTTCCATGTTTGCCAAGTGCGAGATGCAGATGGTGAATTTCATGGGCACAGAGCTGCACGAAACGGAATTTTACCAGTGTGATCTGCGGAAAGCCGACTTCCGGGATGCCACAGGCTATAAGGTGGATATTCTGGGCAGCCGCCTAAAAGATGCAAAATTTTCGCTGCCGGAAGCCGTGAATCTGCTGGCAGACCTGAGGATCAAGCTGTCCTGAACGAGTCCTCTGCCGCGGCAGCCGGTCACCCTCTCCATTGACGGGAAAATTCTGAATGGAGGAAAGCGCTTTAACGCGGGATTTTTATAAACCCCAAAGGGAGTTCTGTTCGGACGTTCGTCCGTAACGGAACTCCCTTTTTTGAAAGACACAATTTTTTAACATCCCTTTCCGTTTACACCCCGGCGAAAGAAGTGTATAATAAAATAATGTAATTGTGCGGCTGTGCATTGCGAAATGATGTGAGAAGGGAACCGATATCGATGAACCAAAACAAGCAAGCGCCCCGGCGGCGGATGACCCGGCGGGAGTGGAGGATCCGGCGCTGCCTGCGTCTGGCGCGGAACTGGGCCGTGTTTCTGGCGGCCTGCGGCGCGGCTGTTGCCCTGATGACCAGCGGCATTTTATGGCTGCTGCCCAAGGCCCACGCCCTGATCGCGGGGCCGGAGGCCTTTGTGGCCAGAAATTACGATGGCACCGAATACCAGCTGAACCTTGCTGATGCCCGGCTGGTGCTGGTGAACGGCAATCTGCCGCTGGACGCAGAGCCTGCCCCGGCCCTTGCGGTGGCGGATGATGCCACGGGCCAGCAGCTGGAAGCGGAAGCCGCAGAGCAGTACCGCGCCATGGCGGCAGCTGCGGCGGCAGACGGTATCACGCTGGAACTGGTGACGGGCTATCAGGATGTTTCCGCACGGGAAGCGGCCTTTGATGCCAGGAAGCAGGTGTATCTGGAAAAGGGGCTTTCCGAAGAGGAGGCAGCGGCCTATGCCGCCAGCGTCTGCCCTCCGGCCAATGCCAGCGAGCAGGCCACTGGCTATGCGGCGGACCTTCTCAGCCCGGACTGCACCGAAAAGACCACCCGCTTTGCCGATACCCGCGCCTACGAGTGGCTGACCGCCTACGCTGCGGAGTATGGCTTTGTCCTCCGCTGGCCGGAGGAGCGGCAGGCCGCCACCGGCATGGTATACGAGCCCTGGCACTGGCGCTATGTGGGGGTGGAAAATGCCCTCGCCATCCGCGCGTCCGGACTCTCGCTGGAGGAGTTCCTTGCGCTGGAGCGCACAAAGCTTTAATAAAAAAGGAGAACGACTGTTGAGACGAACCGAGATCGCGCCCGGGGTCCATCTTTCCTGGGACCCGGCGCAGAAATTCAACCGCTGCCGGATCAGCATCCACTTTGCGTTTCCGGCACGGCGGGAGACGGCAACCGCTCACGCTCTGCTGCCTCTGTTGATGGAGCGGGGCTATGCGGATTGCCCGGATATGACCCAGATGACCAAAAAGCTTGCCCGGCTGTACGGCGCGGATCTGACCGTGGATGCCCGCCCGCTGGGTGCAAACCACAACCTCTGCGTCAGTGTGACCGGCATCAAGGACCGCTTTGCACTGGAGGGCGAGGCCCTGACTCGGGAGTATGCCGCGTTGGCGCTGGGCACGGCGTTCCATCCCTATTTTGTGGGCGGTGTGTTTGACCCGGAGGCGGTCGCCATCGAAAAACAGATGCTGAAAAAGGCGCTGGAGGATGAGATCAACGAAAAGCGCATCTACTGCCAGCGGCAGGCCAACCGGGAGTTCTTTGGGAGCAGCCCCGCCGGCATCCGGCAGGAGGGTTATCTGGACGAGGTGGACGGCCTGACCCCGGAGACGCTGACCGAGGCTTACCGTGAGATGCTCCGCACCGCCAGCATCGAGCTGCTGGTGCTGGGCTGCGGGGAAGCGGAGACCGAGCAGGTGAAGCAGGCCCTGCTGGAAGAGCTTTCCCACATCGGGCGGGCCCCGCTGCCATTGTGCGAGAACCTTGCCATGCCCCGGCAGGATGCCGTGCGCAGGGTGGAATGCTTTGACACGGTGCAGGCCAAGCTCTGCATGCTGTTCACGCTGGGCGTGCCCATGCGCCCCGACCAGATGGCGGCGGTGCGGCTTGCCATGGCGCTGTATGGCGGCAGTGTGACCAGCCGCCTGTTCCTGAATGTGCGGGAACGGGATCATTTGTGCTATTACTGCTCGTCCAGCTTCCAGAGCTTTACCGGGAGCATGGCTGTGAACAGCGGCGTGGAGCACGCCGACGCGGCCCGGGCCGAAAAAGCGATCCTGAAGGAGCTGGATGACCTGCGCAGCGGCCCCATCACGGCTGAGGAGCTTGAGGACTGCCGCCGCTCCCTGCTGAGCGGGATGGCGGGCATTGAGGATACGCTGGGCGGCATTGAGACCTGGTATTACATGGAGGTGCTGCGTGGCGGCCCGGTGCAGACCCCGGACGATGCCCGCGCGGCCCTGCAGGCTGTGACCGAGGAGGATGTCCGCACCGTCCTGCGGCAGCTGACCCTTTCGGTCAGCTATCTTCTGACCCGAGAGGAGGAGAGCGCCCATGCCTGAACAGAACACGAACCGTGCCCTGACCGAGGCCGCCGCCGATGAGTGGAAGGTGCTGCCCTCGGGCCTGACGGTGCTGGTGCGGCCCATGCCGGGCTATTCCGGCACTCATGTCATCTATGCCACCCGCTTTGGCTCCATTGACCGGGATTTCCGGGTGGACGGCAGGGAAGTGCACCTGCCCGCCGGTGTGGCACATTTTCTGGAACACAAGATGTTTGAGGATGAGGACGGCGATGCCTTTGCAAAGTTCGCCAAGACCGGTGCCAATGCCAATGCCTTTACCAGCTTTGACCGCACCTGCTACCTGTTTACCGCCACCGAGCAGCTGGACGAAAGCCTGGATGTGCTGCTGGGCATGGTGGGCCGTCCCTACTTTACTGAGCAGACCATCGCCAAGGAGCAGGGCATCATCGGGCAGGAGATCAAAATGTATGATGACAGCGCCGACTGGCGGCTCATCACCGGCCTGTGCGAGTGCCTGTATCACAGCCACCCCATCCGCAGCGACATTGCGGGCACGGTGGAAAGCATTGCAGAGATCACGCCGGAGATGCTGTACGACTGCTGCAAGGCGTTCTATGCCCCCAACAACATGGTGCTGGCCGCCGCAGGCAGCACCAGCATGGAACAGATCCTGGCGGCCTGTGCGCGCCACGGCCTGATGGAAGCGCGCCCGGTAGAGCGGGTGCAGCGGCTCTGGACAGAGGAACCCATGACGCTGGCCGCTGCCGAAAAGACCATTACAATGCCGGTGTCCAAGCCCTGCTTCGGCATCGGCTTCAAGGAGCAGCCGCTGCAGCATGACGACCTGCGCAGCGAGATCCTGTATGACCTCATCCTCTGCTGCATCTCTGGCGGCATGTCGAGGCTCTACCGGAAGCTCTATGATGAGGGCCTGACCAACCCCGGCTTTGGCGGGGAGGTGCTCCGGGTGGACGGTTGCTGCTGCATCCTGTTCACCGGCGAGAGCGATGTGCCCGACACTGTGAAGCAGCTGCTGTTGGAGGAGATCCGGCGCATCCGTGCTGAGGGCGTGGACCGGGAGATCTTTACCCTGTGCAAGAATGAAAAATACGGCCAGCTGATCGAAAATCTGGAGAACGTGGAGGACTCGGCCAGCCAGATGGCAGACTTTGCCCTCAGCGGCCAGACCGTGGCCCAGCAGATCGCCACGCTGGCGGCGCTGACGGCAGAGGATGCCGACGCGGCGCTGCAGAAGATCCTGAGCGAGGAGCGGATGGCTGTGATGTACATCCAGCCCGACGGCACGGCCGGGGAAGAGCCGGACGATGAGGAGGAGATGGAAGAATGACGAATCTGGTGCAGTTTCCGGGACTGGGGCTGAGCTTTGAGCTTGACCGCGTGGCCTTTTCCATCGGAGGTATGAACATTTACTGGTACGGTGTCTGCATTGCCGTGGGCATGTGCCTGGCGCTGGTGTTCGCCTTCCGGCACAGTGTGGAGTTCGGCGTGGATGCCGATGCCATGGTGGATGTCATCCTCATCGGCGTGGTCATGGGCATCCTGTGTGCCCGGCTCTACTATGTGGCCCTTTCGCCCTATCAGTACCACAGCCTGAAAGATGTGCTGGCCATCCGGGATGGCGGTCTTGCCATTTACGGCGGCATCATCGGAGCCTTTCTGTTCGGAGGTCTGGCCTGCAAGTGGCGGAAAGTTCCCGTGCTGCCCATGTTCGATCTGGCGGCCATGGGCTTCCTCATCGGGCAGGGCTGCGGCCGCTGGGGCAACTTCTTCAATCAGGAGGCATTCGGCTGCAACACGACCCTGCCGTGGGGCATGTACAGCGAAGCGACCCGCGACTACCTGCTCAGCAGCGTGGTCACAGCCCCCAAGGGCACCGTCATCGACCCGAACCTGCCGGTCCACCCTACGTTCTTATATGAGAGCATCTGGTGCTTCGTGGGCCTGTTCCTGCTGGTGAAGTATATCAAAAAGCGGAAGTTTGCGGGCGACATCGCCCTGCGCTACCTCATCTGGTATGGTGCGGGCCGGTTCTGGATCGAGGCCCTGCGCACGGACAGTCTGCTTCTGGTGCCCTCCATCGGGCTGCGGGTGTCGCAGGTGGTGGCGGCGGTGGCCGTGGTTGGCGGCATCATCGCAGAGGTCATCCTGACCAAGCGATACAAGGATGAGCCGCTCATGGTCAAGCTGGCCCTCAACAGCGAGGGCCGCACCCTCGCCGCCAAGGCGAAAAAGGCTGACCCCGCGTTCCGGCTGGAGGAAGAAGAACTTGTGGCCTCCTCGCCCCGGAAGCTCTTTGTGGAGCGGACCGAAGCCTATAATAAGCGGGTGAAGGAAGAGCTGAGCGCACAACAGCAGTAATAAAACGCTGATACAGAAAAAACAGAAGCTGCAGGGCGGAGAAGTCGGAAGGCAACTCTTGCCCTGTGGCTTTTTTTGATGTATAATAAAGCCACAAAAAGAGCCGCGAGATATCTGGGAGGGTGAATGTATGCAGATCATTCCGATGCGTGAACTAAAAAATACGGTGGAGATCGAGCGCCGCTGCGCCGAGGAGAATGGCCCGGTCTTTGTGACGAAAAACGGATACGGCCGCCTTGTGGTCATGGACATCGAGTACTACGAGCGCACCATGAAGGAGATGGAAGAGGCAAAACTCATCATGGAAGGGTTGAGAGATGTTGATGAGGGCCGCGTGGTGGATGGTCCGACGGCACTGGAAGAGATCAGGAGGGAATATGGACTGTGAATATCATTTCCAATTGACTGAACGTGCGCGGCGGGATGTGCGAGAAACGGTAAACTACATCCGAAATGAGCTTGATAATGAGAAGGCAGCAAAAACGCTGCTGGGCGACATCAACAAATGTATGGAAAAGGTCTGTGCTTTTCCTGCAAGTGGGGCATTGGTCGTGAATGATTTTCTCCCAAGGATGATAATCCGCAAGAAAGTCGTTGGAAATTATGTTCTATACTATATGGTGGAGAAGGAAAAGAAAATGATTTGGGTGCTCCGCATCGTCTATGGAGCCCGGAATATGGAAGCGGTGCTCAAAAATCTGAGCAATTGACGGCAGAGCTTGAAAAAACTTTGCCGCAATACGCAAAAACCCCTTGAAATCAGCTTGCTTTTCTGCTATACTATTCTAGCCGCTTGGTGTGGGCGCCGCAAATGGCCCCTGTAGGGGTCTGCCTTTACGACCAGCGAGTACAACGAAAAGGAATGAAACAAATGTACGCAATCATTGTTACCGGCGGTAAGCAGTACCGCGTGGAGCAGGGCGACATCGTCTACATCGAAAAGCTGGACGTTGAGGCCGACTCCGAAGTGAAGTTTGATCAGGTTCTCGCTATTGGCGAGGAGGGTTCTGTGAAGGTTGGCGCTCCTGTTGTTGAGGGTGCTACCGTTTCTGCCAAGGTCATCAAGAATGGCAAGGGCAAGAAGCTGAACATCATCACCTATCGCGCAAAGAAGCACAGTGCTCGCCGCATGGGCCATCGTCAGCCCTATACCAAGGTTGAGATCACTGCGATCAACGGCTAAGGAGGAAAATTACAATGGCACATAAAAAGGGCGTAGGCAGCACCAAGAACGGCCGTGATTCCGCGGCTCAGCGTCTGGGCGCAAAGCGTGCAGATGGTCAGTTCGTTCTGGCCGGCAACATCCTCGTTCGTCAGCGTGGCACCCACATTCAGCCGGGTGAGAACGTTGGCAAGGGCAGCGATGATACCCTGTTTGCTCTGGTTGACGGCACTGTCCGTTTCGAGCGCGTGGGCAAGAGCGGCAAGAAGTGCAGCGTGAAGCAGTAACTTCTGCCTGAAAAACTGCAACCCAAAGAGCCGGACCCTCGTGGCCCGGCTCTTTTTGATGAAAGGATTCAACCTCTCCGTCCATGCTTCGCATTGCCGGAGAGGTTGAATCGCTAAACATAGGAGGAGCTCTATGGCAGCACAAACCAACTTTATCGACATCGCAACCATCTGGCTCCATGCGGGCAAGGGCGGCGATGGCGCGGTGAGCTTTCACCGCGAGAAATTCGTGGCGGCGGGCGGCCCGGACGGCGGCGACGGCGGCCGCGGCGGCGACATCATCTTTGTGGTGGATGACCACCTGACCACCCTGATGGACTTCCGTTACAAGCGCAAGTATACCGCCGACGAAGGCGGCAAGGGCGGCGCAAGCCTCTGCCACGGCAAGAACGCCGAAAACCTCGTCATCAAGGTGCCGCTGGGCACCGTCATCAAGGACGCCGAGAGCGGTCTTGTCATTGCAGACCTGTCCGACCACACCCCCGTTACCGTGGCCAAGGGCGGCCGCGGCGGCTACGGCAATGCACACTTTGCCACGCCGACCCGCCAGATCCCCAAGTTCGCCAAGCCCGGTATGCCCGGCGAGGACATTCAGGTGACGCTGGAGCTGAAGCTGATCGCGGACGTGGGCCTGATCGGTTTCCCGAACGTGGGCAAGTCCACCCTTATCTCCACCATCAGCGCGGCCAAGCCCAAGATCGCGAACTACCACTTCACCACCCTCGTGCCCACGCTGGGCGTCGTGTCGGTGGGCGAAGGCGCCAGCTTCGTCTGCGCCGACATCCCCGGCCTGATCGAGGGTGCCAGCGAGGGCATCGGCCTTGGCCATGACTTCCTGCGCCATGTGGAACGCTGCCGCTTGCTGCTGCATGTGGTGGATGTCTCCGGCAGCGAGTGCCGCGACCCCATCGAGGACTTCGAGAAGATCAACGAGGAGCTGGCCAAGTTCAGCCCCGCGCTGGCTGAGCGTCCGCAGATCGTGGTGGGCAACAAGTGTGACCTTGCCACCGAGGAGCAGATCGAAAGCTTCCAGAATTATATCGAGGGCAAGGGTCTGACCTTCGTGCCCATCTCTGCCGCCACCATGCAGGGCGTGCGGGAGCTGCCGGGTCTGGTCTACAACCGCCTGAAGGATATCCCGGCCATCCCGGTCTTCGCTCCGGAGTACAAGAAGCCCGAACCCAAGGCCAACGACCGCGCCTTTACCATCAAGCGGATGGAAGCCCACGTCTGGAGCGTTGAGGCACCGTGGCTGGAGTATATCCTCGCGGGCAGCAATGTGGACGACTACGAGAGTCTGCAGTTCTTCCAGCGCCAGCTGGATGAAAGCGGCATCCTGACCGCTCTGGTGGACAAGGGCGTTCAGGAGAACGACACCATCCTCATCGGCGATTATCAGTTCGATTATATCTTCTAAGGGAGAAATACCATGCAGGAAGAAACCATCGACCCCCGCGAGCTCAACCCGCTGGCGCTGGCTTTTGTGGGCGACAGCGTGCTGGAACTGCTGGTACGCACCCGTTTGGCGCAGCATCATCGGCTCTCGGCCGGGAAGCTGAACACCGAAAAGGTCAAGTACGTCTCTGCGCGGGCACAGTTCCGCGAGGAGCAGCTGCTGGAACCCCTCTTCACCGAGGAGGAGCTGGCCGTTTTCAAGCGGGGCCGCAACGCCAGCAAGGCCAGCGTGTCGAAACATGCTTCCCCCGAAGAGTACCGCGCCTCCACCGGCTTCGAGTGCCTGTTGGGGTGGCTGTACCTCACCGGCCGGAAGGACCGTGTCGAGGAATTGTTCGACAAACTCTGGGAAGATTTTGACCCGAATCAGAAATAAAACACGCGAAAGCCCGCTGCTTTCCGCACTGGAAAACAGTGCAGGGAAGGCAGCGGGCTTTCTTAATGAGAGAGGTTACTTGTCTTCGTCATCGGCACCCTTGGTGTACTGGTTGGGGTGCTTGTGCTCGTTGGTGGCGCGGTTCTCCGTGCGGTTGTCGGTCCGATTCTCGGTGCGGTTCTGGCTCTGGTTTTTGCAGTTGTTGGTGCGGTTGCTGGAACGGTTTTCGGTACGGTCGGTCATCGTAATATCTCCTTTCGCGAGGGAGGTCGTGCCCCTCACACCCCTTAGTCTTGCCGCCGCGCGCGGCTTTATACATGGGAGGAACGTTCATGTCTACGGAATATTTTGAGCACCGGGAACGTGCGCTGCTGGGCGAGCGGTACGATGCACTGTACGCTGCCCCCAGCGAGAGCGCTGCCCGCGGCGTGACGGTCTCGGCCCTGCGCACCACGCCGGAGGCCTTTGCCGCACAGGCGGACTTCCCGGTGGAGCCGTCGCCCTTCTGCAGGGCGGGCTTTGTGGTGAAAGATGCGGCCTTCAAGCCGGGGCGGCACCCCTACCACCACGCGGGCGTCTTCTACTCGCAGGAGCCGTCGGCGTCCTCTGCTGCGCCGCTGCTGGGGGTCCGGCCGGGGATGCGGGTGCTGGACCTGTGCGCGGCTCCCGGCGGCAAAAGCAGCCAGCTTGCCGCTGCGCTGGGTGGGCAGGGGCTGCTGGTGAGCAACGAGTTCGTGGCCGCCCGCGCCGAGGTGCTCAAGAGCAATCTGGAGCGGATGGGCGTGCCCAATGCGGTCATCCTGAACGAGGCCCCGGCCCGCATTGCGGAGGCTCTGCCGGAGTTTTTTGTTAGGAATCATACAGGAGAGATATTCTATATAAAATATAATGATATATATATTGACATTGATTATACATAATGATAATATATTAATACATTATATACGCAGTGCGTATATCAATAATGGGATAAGAAGGGAGAGAAGGTATGGCAGGGAACAGAGAGTATAAAAGTGATGTATTCAGTATGTTGATGCAGGATAAGAGAAGGGCACTGGAGTTATATAATGCTATTAATAATACAGAATATGACAATCCGGATGATGTTGAGATGGTGACACTGGATGGCGGAATATGATTATCTGTAAGGAATGATGCATCATTTGTGGTTGGAGACAGCTTGAGTATTTACGAACACCAGTCAACGGTATGTCCGAATATGGCGTTAAGGAGTCTTATATATTTTGTTGCAGTGATTAAGGAACGCATTAGCGGGAGACATAACGGGAGTTCAGATAATGATGAGAATTCAACTGTGGTCAGAGACGGCAGAAATTTATATGGAAAGAGTCTGGTAAAGATTCCGACACCTAAGTTTGTGGTGTTCTATAATGGAGCACAGAAGCAGCCAGAGAAGATGACGCAGTACTTATCGGATTCTTTCGAACAGAAGACAGATGATCCGGAACTTGAATTAAAATGTAAAGTTTATAATATCAATTATGGAAAGAATCGTGCTATAATGGAAAAGTGCAGATGGCTGGATGAGTATATGATGTTCGTCGATAAGGTCAGGGAATATCATAGAAGTAAAGATGAAGACGATCTTGAAGCTGATATTAATAAAGCCATAGACTACTGCATAGAAAATGATGTTCTGAAAGAATTTCTTTTGGAGCGCAGGGGAGAGGTGACAAAGGTTATGGCACTTGATTATACATTTGATATACAGTTAGAGATGGAGAGAGCAGATGCTTGGAAAGAAGGAAGAGTGGCAATGAGTAAGCTGATGAATAAGCTGCTAG
>ENA-OURZ01004538-OURZ01004538.1-human-gut-metagenome-genome-assembly--contig:-NODE-4538-length-10490-cov-2.234403_pt1 | contig 10490 bp, 9 predicted proteins | sample MGYA00242073_ERZ509195 | MGnify/ENA primary metagenome ERZ509195 (study PRJEB26280, sample SAMEA2338837) | human gut metagenome | biome: human gut; feature: human-associated habitat; material: faeces...
TGCGGTTTTTGCTGGCAGAGGAGGAATTTTTGAACCTGTTTGTCTGTACGATGGCCCAAATGAGCGGCGGGGACCAAGCGCCCGTCTGGGCCTTGCCCTGTATCACGCCGCCCAGCGTGCTGAGAAATGCGGCGGCGGAAAAAGAAAAAGGCTGCCGTCAAGCGGGCGGCGCTACGGCGCACGGGAAAAAGTCTCCGGAAACCGCGTTCTCCTTTCTGTACGGCCCCAATATGACAAATGCCGGACTTCCGCACAGAATTTCAAACTTTATGGTGTATTTGTCCACTAATGAATTTGCCTCTTTCTTCCTCTCTCCCGCGCCCTGCATTCGCAGAGGATTGCAACCCCGCCGGATGCCGTTCCTTCCGGACGGACGGGGGTTCTTCCGCCCTCCGGCAGTCCCTTTCCCCCTTCCGGAAACCCGGCGCGTAAAATAGCGTCATGTGGACGTTTTATAAGATAGACAATCACCTACAAATCAGTAACACTCACATCCCAGCACTAGCTTTTTTTCCCTGATGGAGAAAACCGCACCCTTTTCCGTTATGAACATGCACTCATTCCGTTGGATTCGACTTACAGCATTCTCGGCCCTGGCCGCAGCCGCCATCACCTCCTGCGCCTCCGCGGCCACGGACTTCAACCAGGTGGGCAAGCAAATGTCCCTCCTGCTCCAGAACTTCCACTTCTCCCGCAAGGAATTCAGCGACGAACGGTCCGGAAAATTCCTGGAAACCTACCTGCGCAAGGTGGATCCCAACAAGATATTTTTCACCCAGCAGGATGTGGACGCCCTCAAGAAGAAATACGGCAGGGAACTGGACGACTACCTGATGTCCGGCCAGATGATGGACGCGGCCCAGGCCATGCACGCCCTGTACCGGCAGCGCGCCATGCAGCGCATCGCCTATGCGCGGGACCTGCTGAAAAAGGGCGGCTTTACCTTTGACAAGGACCGGTCCATTGAACGCTCCCGCCGCAAGACCGCCGCGTGGCCCAAGGATGAGGCGGAAATGCAGCAGGTCTGGAAAGACATGGTGGAGGAACAGCTCCTGTCTGAAATCCTGCGCCGTGAAACCGTGGCGCGCCTGGCGAAGGAACAGAACAAGCCCGACCCGCTGGCCAATGAAAAGCCTGCGGAGGAAAAACTGCTCATGCGTTATGAACGCATCCAGCGCAACATTCAGGAAACGGACCTGGAAGACGTGGCGGAAACCCTGCTCAGCGCAGTAGCCATGACCTATGACCCGCACACGGACTACATGGGCGCCCGCCAGGTGGACCGCTTCAAGATTTCCATGGGCACGGAGCTCACCGGCATCGGCGCCCTGCTGGGCAGTGAAGACGACGGCTCCACCAAAATCACGGGTATCGTCGTGGGCGGTCCGGCTGACAAATCCGGAGAGCTCAAGCTGAACGACCGCATCGTGGCCATTGACTCCAACAACTCCGGAGAAATGGTGGACATCCTGTTCCTGAAGCTGGACAAGGTGGTGGACATGATCCGCGGGGCTGAAAACACCCAGATGCGCCTGAAGGTGGAACCGGCGGACGCTCCCGGCCAGGCCAAGATCATCACGCTGACCCGCTCCAAGGTGCCGTTGAAGGACGAACTCGCCAAGGGCGAAATCATCGAACTCACCGGCGCGCCGGAAGGGCAGAACCGCATCGGCGTGCTGAGCCTTCCCTCCTTCTATGCGGACATGGAAGGCGGCGACCGCCGCTGCGCCAAGGACGTCAAAAAAATCCTGGAACGGATGAACAAGGAAAACGTGGACGGCCTGGTCATTGACCTGCGCAGCAACGGCGGCGGTTCCCTGGAGGAAGTGCGCCTGATGACGGGCTTCTTTACCGGGAACGGCCCCGTGGTGCAGATCAAGGACACCCGCGGCAACGTGGACATCAAATCCGCCCACAACCGCCAGAAGCTTTTCAACGGCCCCATTGTGGTGCTCATCAACAAGCTCAGCGCCTCCGCCTCTGAAATTCTGGCCGCGGCCCTCCAGGACTACGGCCGCGCCGTGATCGTGGGGGATGACTCCACCTTCGGGAAGGGTTCCGTGCAGCAGCCGGTGGACATCGGCCAGTACCTGCCCTTCTTTGCAGCCAGGGACCGTGCCGGCCTGCTGAAAGTCACCACCCAGAAATTCTACCGCGTGGCAGGCGGCTCCACCCAGCTCAAGGGCGTGGAGAGCGACATTCAGCTTCCCACCGCTACGGCGGCGTTTGAACTGGGGGAAGACATTCTGGACTACGCGATGCCCTATGACCAGATCACGCCCTGCACCAATTACAAAAAGGACTCCTCCATCACGGCCATGCTGCCCGCATTGAAGGAAGCCAGCGCGAAGCGCGTGGAAAAAGACCGCGACCTCCAGATTGCCAGGGAAGACATCGCCATGATGAAGCAGCGCATCAAGGACAACAAGCTCTCCCTGAACAAGAAGACGCGGGAACAGGAAAACTCCATGCTGGAAGAGCGCCGCAAATCCATCAACAAGGAACGCAAGGGCCGCTTTGCGGAAATGGCCAAGGAAGACGCCACCAAGTACAAGATTTACCGCCTGACGCTGGACGACGTCAACGCCAGGGAGCTTCCCCTGGCGGACCCGGACAAGGACAACGAACAGTTCATGCACCTGGCGGAAGACCCCACGGCGGAACTGGACGACTCCCCGGAATATCCCTCCGGCCTTGACCCGGAACTCCGCGAAGGCATCAACATCGTCCAGGACATGTTGAAGCTGGAATCCTCCGGAAAATAACGGTCCCTTCCCCATTCCTTCCCACTCGCCCCGGTTTCCTCCAGGAACCGGGGCCCTTTTTTCCGGGGTAAAAGGCGGCCGCCGCTCCTTCCGGAACGTGCCGGAATGAATCCGGGACTTGCCAGCCGGGGTGAAATAAGGCAGTATCTTTGCCCGTCAGCAATGAGCACCATCATGAATACGACATATAAAATTGCCATCGGCGCGGACCACGCCGGAGTCGACCTCAAGGAAACCGTAGTAGAACTCCTCAAGGCATGGGGCCATGAAGTGACCGACATGGGTACCATGACCAAGAATTCCTGCGATTATTCCGACTACGCCAATGAAGTCGCAAGCAGCATTGCTGACGGTACCAACGACCGCGGCATCCTCATCTGCCGGTCCGGCATCGGCATGAGCATCGCCGCCAACCGCTGGGTGGGCGTGCGCGCCGCCCTCTGCCGCACGGCCCCCGCCGCGGCCCTTTCCCGCCAGCATAACGATTCCAACCTGCTGTGCCTGGCCTCCGCCTATGTGGACAATGAAAGCGTGGAAGACGTGCTGGACGCATGGCTGCACGCGGACTTTGAAGGCGGCCGCCATGAACGCCGCGTCGTCAAATCCTCCGGCAGCCCCCTGCAATGGACGGACCCCGAACTGGCCGCGTTCATCCAGGAGGAAGGCCGCCGCGAAAGCAACAACATTGAGCTGATCGCTTCTGAAAACTTCGCCTCCCCCTCCGTCCGGGAAGCCCAGGGCTCCCTGCTGACCAACAAATACGCGGAAGGCTATCCCGGCAAGCGCTGGTACGGCGGCTGCGAGGTAGTGGACAAGGTGGAACAGCTTGCCATTGACCGCGTGCTGAAAATCTTCGGCGGGGACCATGCCAACGTGCAGCCCCACTCCGGCTCCCAGGCCAACATGGCCGTTTACTTCTCCGTATTGAAGCCCGGCGACACCATTCTTACGATGGACCTTTCCCACGGCGGCCACCTCACCCACGGCCACCGCGCGAACTTCTCCGGCAAGCTGTACAACGTAGTTCACTACGGCGTATCCCAGGAAACGGAAGCCATCGACTATGACGCGCTGGAAAAACTGGCCCTGGAAGTGAAGCCGCAGATGATCACGGCCGGAGCCAGCGCCTATTCCCGCACGATCGACTTTGAACGCATGGGCCAGATCGCCAAGGCCTGCGGCGCCTACCTGTTCGTGGACATGGCCCATATCGCGGGCCTGGTGGCCGGCGGACAGCATCCGAACCCGGTTCCCTATGCGGACTTCGTCTCCTCCACCACGCACAAATCCCTGCGCGGCCCGCGCGGCGGCTTCGTGATCTGCAAGGAGGAATACGCCAAGAAGCTTGACGCCGCCGTCTTCCCCGGCATGCAGGGCGGCCCCCTCATGCACGTGATTGCCGCTAAGGCGGCCTGCTTCGGGGAAGCGCTGAAACCCGAATTCAAGGACTATGCGGCCCAGGTCGTGAAAAACGCCAGGGCCATGGCGGACAAAATGGCGGAACTCGGCTTCCGCATCGTCTCCAACGGCACGGACAACCACGTATTCATGGTGGACCTCCGCAACAAGGGCATCAACGGGGCGGACGCACAGGAAGCCCTGGACCGCGTGGGCATCACCGTGAACAAGAATGCCATCCCGTTTGACACGGGTTCCCCCATGAAGCCCTCCGGCATCCGCATCGGCACGCCCGCCGTGACCACCCGCGGCATGAAGGAAAAAGACGTGGAACAGGTAGCGGAATTCATCGCCCGCGCCCTGGCCCTGTACGTAGGCGACCAGGTCTGCCCGAACCCGGACGGCTTCGCCCAGCTCAAGGAGGAAGTCTCCGCCTTCAACCGCAACTTCCGCCTGCCTCACTAATAAAATTGCTCTTTCACGTTCAAGCCGTCCCATTGCCAGCAATGGGACGGCTTGCGTTTTTCACAAGAAAAGAGGGAAGTGCCGGGAGCTGCTTCAAGGGGCTCCCCTTTCCGCGTTCAACTCCCTCCGGTACACTAGCGAGGATCTGCCGGGATGTTTCCCCCACCCCCTGCCGCCGCCATATAACAGGCGGCTACATCGGCAATGCCATGGCCGTTGGAAAGGGGCGCGTTCTGCCTGGGGATGCGGTACCGGCCGCCCACCAATCCTCCGCCATACGTACTGACCGGATCACAGCAAGTGGTTATATGGTCCAAGACGCCGGCAGCGGCCGCCAAACGGTCTGCACCCAGCGCCTGCAAGGAATTACCGGACAATCCCGCAGCATTCACCGCGACGCCGCCAACCGGGAGAGGAGACCCTACATTGGCCGCCACCCCGAATTGGGCCATGCCGCCTCCCAGGGAATGCCCGGTGGCCTGCAAGGACACTATTCCCGGCACATGATTCAACAAATGGCGAATCAGTCCCGCCGCCCTAACGTAGCAAATGTCACAGGAATACAACTGGAAAATATCCGTCAATACGTTGGGAACCAAGACACCCCAATGTCCCGTATCCGTCCCCCGGAAGGCAACATAAATGTTATTGCCCGAGCACTTGATGTAGGCATTAAACCCATGGCGCACATGGACATGCCCACTAACGGGATCGTACCCGGTTGCACCGCCAAAAGGAGAGAAGGCATGATTCAGGGAGGACAATGGAACGCCTGGCAGAAGGGCTGCGTCCGGATGCGGCGCCATTCCCATCAGATACCCTCCGGCTCCCGGATTAAGGTAGGCATACCGGGAAAAAGTGATCCAAGTGGGAATGAGGGCAGGATAATGCGTATTGTCCCTGTAATGGAGGCGGCAACTTATCACCGCCGTCACAATGCCGGCCAATATCTGGACCAGAGCGGAATGCCGGGTCAGAGGCAACCTCGAAAGCCTTTCCATGATATAATTATAATGAGGAAGCGCCGCATGGCCTTCCTGAACGAGAAAGGCATCCAGCCTGCGCCTTCCATCCTGGCGGGAAAAATACCTGGTTGCTATAAAGTCAAACAAGTGCCTGAGATGAAGTAATGGAGTCATGGTATTTATCGAATTGAATTTTGAATATAATTCAGCACATCACGTTCTTCATCCGTCAGCGTGCCGCCCAATTGCTCTTTTCTGGACAAAATCTCCCGGGAGAACAGGAGGGCGTCCTGGTATAGAGACGCGATCTGGTTCTGTTCCAGTTGGTCCAGGGCTTCAAACCCCTTCAGCTTGCCCAATTGGGTTTCCACCCACTTCCTGATTTCCCGTTCACCGGATTCAGGCGCAGAGTTCGTAAACTTTTCCCATTCCTCCAGCCAGGTATTCGGGATTTCCACTTCAGACAGAGCCTGGAGCACTTGCTGCTCCAGATCATCCAGCTTGCCTTCCAGCCGTTCCATTTTTTCCAGGAACTGCTTTTCATCCGATTCCGGAAAATGGAAGGATGAATCATTATTTTTCTCGTCAGACATGATGTTTCAACATGGGTTGCGGTTTGCCGCCGCATCCGGAAAGGACGCGTCCAGCGGCAAACGCTGCACGAATACCCTGGCCTCCCGCGTCCGGAAAGAAAACAGGGGCTTTCCCAATACGGGGAACCATCATTCACAACAGCCATGCGCGCCTTTCAGCGGCATGGAAAAACCCGGCATGAACAAATGCCGTTTATACCGCCACCGTGCAGCCGCAGCTTCCGGCTACTTCCCTTCCCCTCCCAAACGGCTCTCCATGGACAGCAGGGTGCACTTGGCGGCAAGCCATGCGTCCCGGCCCTTGAGAACCATCATTTTATCTCCCACGCTGGAAGCATAGGCCTTTTCCGCATCCCGAAAGAGCTGCTCCAGATACCTGACCAGTTCCTTCTGGACGGCGATGGCTTCTTTCAGAGATCCGGCGTTATTTCGGCGGAATTCCAGCAAGTTCAAGTTGGCCCGCGTCACTTCCTCCCAGGGAACCATGCCGGACTTGTACTGTTCCTGCGCCAGTTCAGCCATGCTGGATAAAAGCCGTTCCCTTTCCTTGAGAAGGGATTTCAAGGTTTCTTCCGCCGGGGAAACGGCCGAAAAGCAGACGAGACAGAGTATGATCAGGGTAGTTTTCATTACTCCCCTTTTATCCCCTCCCTTCATTCTGTCAAGATGGAAAGGAACATATCGCTTTGAAACAAAGAAGCTCTCGAAGATGAAAAACAGCGCGGCACGGACAAACATAGCCACCTCCGGAAAGAATCCCCATCCGGGAATTCTTTCCTTTTATCCCGCCTTTCTCCTTCTTCCGGGGTCGCTCATACGCCGCCGGCCTTCCGGACCGGGGCGGACCATTCCTTGCCGCTTACATCCGTCAGCACTACGGAAAGCGGACCTTCCGGAACCGCAGAAAGCGCGGCGGGGAGTGTTACGCCGGCCCTGGCCCCCAGCGGAACGACCAGCCCGAAGGCGCCCGGCTTGACCTTTGCCAGATAAGCGTTCTCCATAGCGGAGGGGGGAAGCGCGGAAAGCTGGTCCGCCTCCATTTTCCACAGGGTGTTGCCCTGGCCGTCCGTCAGTCTGATGCGGACGAGGAAGGAGCCGTAGGTATCCACGCCTTCCGTGCGGAATACGTTGAAGCGCAATTCCTGCCCGGACAGGGAGGCCCCGCTGACTTCCAGCAGGGGCTTCACGGATTTGTTATGGAGCGGCCCCCATACGCCGCCATGAAAGAACTGGTTGGTTCCCAGCGTGACCAGCATCATGAACACGGCTCCCCAGATGGAAACGCGGGCCATGCGGCCGTATCCCAGCGGCAGCGGACCGGACCCCACCCAGGCAAACAGGGAGGAACGGCGCGCGCAGCACGGAAGTTTGGAAAGCCTGCCGTCCAGCGAACAGGAACCGCCCCCGGTCAGGAACAGGAGCAGTCCGGCGCACATGCCCAGAATGCCTATCTGCCATTCGTCCAGACAAGTGGTTCCCAGCCAGCCGGAACCCAGCAGAATGCCCAGCGCCAGGCAGAAAACGCCCACGCTCGCCAGGCGCGTCAGCAGCCCCAGCATGAGCATCAGCCCCACCAGGAATTCAATGATGGTAAACGCCACCATGAACCACCAGAGTTCGGACGGGTGCGTCACCAGATATTCAATGACCGGCTTGATTCCCAGCGCATTAGGAAGGAAGTGGTTGAATTTGACGCCGATATATCCCGGATCATCCGGAATCAGCTTGTTTTCCAGCACCAGGCGGCGCCAGAACGCGGAGAAGTACGTCCAGCCTACTACCAGACGCAGAGGGAGGGCCATTACGGCAGCCCAGCGGTAGGCTTCAGGCTGCACGGCGGAATCATGGGAATGTTCTTCTTTCATCTGGTCAAATTCTTCAGTATTCCGCCATCCTATTTCCGTCGGAAAAAAATCAAAGGATAAAATGCCCGGTCCGTGACAGCGGACGCGTCAAAGATTTACCGGGAGGCCATGCCGTCCCACACCGGGAAGTAATAATGCAGGGAGGGCGCGGGTTCATTCAGCAGGCGGTAGTGCCACCATTCCGGAGAATAGTTGGCGAATCCCTGCTTTTCAAAAGCCTTTTTCAGAATCATCCGGTTCCGGTGCTGGGCCGGGGTCACCAGTGCGGTGTCCGTAGCGGAACTGGGGTCCAGCAGGTCATGATGGCCGCCCATGTCCACGGGCTTTCCGGTTTTGGCATACAGCAGGGAGACGTCCACAGCCACGCCGCGTGAATGTTCCGAGAAGTCGCGCACGTAGTGGTCCCCGAACACCTTGGCCTTGTCAATGTTCGGGTAATACCGGGCTTTCATCTTCTGGTCTCCGGCGTCCGCGCCCCATTTGCAAATGTCCAGCACGGCGGTGTGGGGGCGGTAGGCGTCATAGATTTCCAGCAGGTAGCCCTGCCTGTACAGGTCTTCCGAGACTTTTTTCAGGGCGTGCGCCGTCTGGGTGCGCAGGATGGCGCGCCTGCCGTGGTAGCCGTCCAGCGGACGCCCCACGAAATTGTCATTCCCGGCATACTTCAGGTTGGTCTTCACCAGCGGGGCCACCTGGTCCACGTACACAAAGCCCGGCTGCATCACGGGCTGGAGGGGCTGGTTGAAAGAGGGCTTGAATTCCCCGCTGCCTGAGCAGGAAGCCAGTAAAATGAAAATGCCGCATGCCGCGGCCACGCAGGTCTTCATGACCACGGAGCGTAGCACGGCATGCGGCGCAAATCCGGTCAGGATTCCGTCATTTCCAGGAATCCCTTGATCTTGCTGATGCGCGTGGGATGGCGCAGCTTGCGGATGGCCTTGTTCTCGATCTGGCGGATACGTTCCCGGGTGACGCCGAAAATCTGTCCGACCTCTTCCAGCGTGTGGGTGCGTCCGTCGTACATGCCGAAGCGCATCCGCAGGACGTCCGCTTCTCGCTCCGTCAGGGTGTCCAGAATCTCCTTCAGCGCCTCGGCAAGCAGGGCGTTGGAGGTGGCGTCGGCGGGGCCGGGGGTGCGCTCGTCCTCCACGAAGGAGCCGATGGAGGTATCTTCCTCGTCACCCACAGGGGTGTCCAGAGACAGCGTGTCGGCGGCGGTACGGTTGGCTTCGATGATCTTCTCAACAGGCAGGTTCAGCTCCGCGGCGATCTCCTCCACGGTAGGCTCGCGGCCAAGCTCCTGCACCAGCTTCCGGTTGCAGCGGGTGGCCTTGTTGATGACCTCCACCATATGCACCGGGACACGGATCGTCCGGGCCTGATCCGCGATGGCGCGGGTGATGGCCTGCCGGATCCACCAGGTGGCATATGTAGAGAATTTGTTTCCCTTTGTCCAGTCGAATTTATCGACCGCGCGGATAAGGCCGGTGTTGCCTTCCTGAATCAGGTCCAGAATGTGCAGGCCGCGGCCGGAATATTTCTTTGCGATGGAGACCACCAGACGCAGGTTCGCCTCGGTGAGCTTGTTCTTCGCTTCCTGATCCCCCTCGGAGACGCGCTTGGCCAGCTCCACCTCTTCCTCGGCGGAAAGGAGCTTGATCTGGCCGATCTCCTTGAGGTACATCCGCACCGGGTCGTCCAGACTGTACTCGGCGGCAAGGTCAACGGGGTCGACCAGCTCCTCCTCGTCAATGCCCGCCAGATTGATATCGTCGTCCGGCCCCAGGTCGAGATCGTCGTCCCCCAGATCCAGTTCCAGATCGGCGGTGACCACCTGAATATTCATGGCGTCCAGACGGTCGTAAATGTCCTCGATCTTTTCCGGCGTCAGCTGCATCTTCTCCAGCTGGGCGTTCAGGTCGGAGGCACGGATCATGCCGTCCTTCTTCGCCTGCGTGATGAGCGCCTGCAATGCGGCGTGAACATCATCCATGTTGGCTTTTGGAGCCTTCTTCGGCGTACTACTACTCATAGAGAATCTCCTTTTTTCTATGTAAAAATCCATAAAACTCTTGTGCCGTTAAACTATACCCCGTTTTTTTCTGTACGGCAAGGGCATTTCCCAAAAATTTTTCTTTCATCGAGGACAGTTTTCCCCTGATTTCGGGAAAACATACGGTTTACTTTTTGGGAAAAATTCGTTATAATTGTGAGAATAAGGCGGTATGCCCTTTCGATCCCATATTCATGAGGTAATCCATATGACCGAATTATCCAACATCCGCAACTTTTCCATCATCGCCCATATCGATCACGGCAAGTCCACCCTCGCCGACCGGCTGCTGGAGCAGTGCCACGCCATCGACCAGCGCATCCGCGCCGAGCAGATGCTGGACTCCATGGACTTGGAGCGGGAGCGTGGCATCACCATCAAATCCC
>ENA-OURZ01004539-OURZ01004539.1-human-gut-metagenome-genome-assembly--contig:-NODE-4539-length-10483-cov-33.766590_pt1 | contig 10483 bp, 7 predicted proteins | sample MGYA00242073_ERZ509195 | MGnify/ENA primary metagenome ERZ509195 (study PRJEB26280, sample SAMEA2338837) | human gut metagenome | biome: human gut; feature: human-associated habitat; material: faeces...
CTATGTCTTTGCACTGTTGTATACTATGTTACTACACTGCACATAATATCCGCCCGCATTGATGAATATTTATGCTTATACATAATATTTTTGATGTGATGAAAAATGTGTATTCAAATTTGCACGCATTGCGTGCAATCGTGTGCAATGCACACGAACGGGAGAACGAGGTTCTCCCCTATAAAATAGCAGTAACTTTGTGATATTTATATAGTTTATTTCTATCACAATGTTTGTGTCTTTACTTGCGGGCGGATGATATCCGCCCCTACGGGTTTGTACGAACAACTACAATAATATGCTCGGGCATAATATGTTTTTATTATTACATACTATCTTCCCGAACCGGGTGCAGCGACACGCTGCCGATCAATCTGTTTTTTGATTTTGTCAAAGGTTACACCGTATTTTTCGGCAATGTCTTTGGCATAGCTTACACCTTGAGGCGGAGCGATGAAAACCTTGAACGAACGCTGTCCGTTTTCGACACCTGTTACCAGACTTTCAATCTTGCTGTCGCCCTTTACGGTTGTGTTCACCTCGTCAAGATTGCGAGCCAAATCGTGCATATGGGTATTAAAAATCGCCCTTGTGCCAAGATAGCGCATTGATTTGACAACATCACGGGCAATGTACAAGCCCTCGGCAACATTGGTTGTTGCAAGGCTTTCGTTGAGCAAAAGCAGGCTGTAACGGCTTGCCGCGGAGAAAATTTCGGCAAGTCTTTTGCTTTCTTCACCGAGTCTGCCGAGGTCAACGGTATCGTTTTCATCGGCAGGAAAATGCGTAAAAATGCTGTCGCACGGGCTGAATTTCATCTGCGTTGCAGGAACATATATCCCGTTCTGAGCAAGCAGAAACGCAAGTCCGACCGCCTGAGTAATCGTGGTTTTACCGCCACGGTTCGGACCTGTCAGAATGTAAATTCGCCTGTCATCGTTAAAATCAATATCGTTTGTGACAATATCCAAATTCTCACCGTTTGCCGATTTTATGCCGAGTTTAAGGTTGTAAATATCTCTAAGGCAGCAGTTTCTGTCCTCTTTCGGCAAAACTTCTGCCTTGCACAACGGAAGATTTTTCTTTTTTATCTTATCACAAAGCTCTGCAAAACGAATATAGAAAATGATTTCGGGCATAAGCGAAACGAACGAGTAGCCGTTGACATTGACATATCTGTTGAGCATTGATTTTATGTCATTTACGGTTCTGCGGAGGATATCGGTCACAACATTTTTGAGTGCGTCAGACATAGGATCTGCGCCGGTCAGCGAGCTGTTCATAGTGTGGTTTACATCCTGCTGAGCGCCCACAACAAACTGTCCCAGCCCGAACTGCGAGGTTGACGGATTGGACGGATGAAAGCTTAAAAATCCCGAAACATCGTTGCCGTGGTGCAGTTCGCTGTCACGGTTTGTAAACTTCATAAATCTTTTGAGAATACCGCTGTCGGTAAATTCTTTGTCATTGAGTGAGATTACACCCACACTCTTTGGGCGGAGCAAATCGTCAAGATTCACACCGAGGGTAATGCTCTTGAGCTTTTGAGCCTTTGCAAGCGTATCTATTATATCCTTTTTTAGTTCGGGAAAACCGCTGTCATTGTAAATTGACTGAACATTTTTCTTGAGTTCAAGCAGACCCTGCGACTTTACTTCAATTGTTTCAAGCGTGTTTTTTATTCTTGTAATGCAATCGACATAGCCGTCCATTTCACGAAGTCGGTTTACAAGCTGCCACAAGGAAGATGCCTCGGTATCCTTTTGAAAGCGCTCAATTTCACGCAAATCGTTCAGCTTTACAAGAAGTGCGGATAGATCATCACGAAGTTTCGGAAAACGGAGAAAATCCTCAAAGACATCGCAACGATATTTTATAACTTCCTCGTCATCCGTAATATTTATCAGCAGCTGCTTTATGCTGTTGCGTTCATACTGCTCTTTTGTGAGAGCGTCACATATATAATCAACCGACAAATCATTCAACGCCTCTTTGTTGAGAGTTCTGTAGGATGCATTTGAATTTGTCGGGTGCAATAAGCTGAAATTTTCCATAATTCACCGCCGAAAAAATTTGCCGTGTAACGGCTTTAATTGAATGATAGCACAAAAAATTTTTGTTTTCAACCGACAAATCGAAAATTTGCACTTTGGCTGATTGTGTGATATCATAGCTTTGGAGCAGATTGCTCTCAAAACCAAAATAACGGTCGGGAGGATTGACTTATGGATAAAAAGATGCTTGACAGAATTAACGAGCTTGCAAAAAAGAAAAAGGAACACGGACTTACCGAGGCTGAGCAAAAAGAACAGAAAGAGCTGTACAAAATTTATCTCGGTGAAATCCGCACACAGTTCAACGCAACACTTGACAATGTAAGCGTTGAAGAAAAGGACGGCACTGTAAAACCGTTCAAAGAGGCATACAAAAAGCCGTATGACAAAAACTGATTTTGACATTCAAACAGAAGTCATGCGAAAATTTAATTACACAGTCAAACAAAAAAGCAGTTCCGATTTTGGGACTGCTTTTGTTTTATAAAGTTATCTAATTATTTGTATCTTCTTCCGCCCTTTGAGTTGTTCTTTGGAAGCTGAATTTCGGCAGTATCGTACTTACTGCGTCTTTCGGACTTTCTGCCTGAAGATGAGTAATCATCGGCATAATCATCGTTACTGCTGTAACGCTGTGGCTGTGCAGATTTGCTCTTTAGAGCGTTACTTCTGCCGCCAACTGTGACTCTCTTCTTTCTGTTGAGAACAGTTGAAATTACAAAGTACGCAATGCCTGCAACACCGAGTGAGAGTAAAACGAGTGAAACATAGAACATCCAATGACCGTTATCGCCCTTGCTGTTATTGTTCTTGATGAAGTTAAAGTCATCACCGTCAGAACCCGATGTGTCGGTATTTTTAAGATTTTTTGCGATATCCGACCAGTCGTTGCTTGAAAGAGTTTTTTCGTCAATGTTATCGTCAGACTTGATGAGCGACGCTGACGGAGCAGTATTTGACGGAGCAACATAGGACTGACCGCCGCCTACATATGACGGCTCAGAGTAGTAGTAAGTCTGACTGCTGCTGTAATTATTGTCATAACTGTTATTGTTGTAGTCATAGCTACTGTCATAGTTATAGTTGTTGTCATATGACGAATCACTTGACGAATAGCCGGGATCTACATATGATGAATCGGCCGAAGAATCCGGATACACAGGATCGGGCTGTGGCTGTGGCTCAGGCTCCGGTGATGGTTCCGGTTCCGGTTCGGGCTCGGGCTCCGGCTCTACGGGATCAACAATAACGCTTGAATCTCCGCCGGGATCAACCTCCTCACCGACTGCCGATACGGAAAAGCTCACAGCAGAAATGCTCAAAAGTGCCGTCAGAAAAATTGCGCAAAGCTTTGAATGTTTTTTCATAAAAGCCCCTTTCTTCAGAATAATCTGAAAATGCGTCTGTTGTATGTCCGATATCAATTATTTTGAGCTTTTATCGGATGCCGATGTTGTTGACGCCGATGTTGTTGGCTCAACCGCAACGAAGAAGAGTTCGGGCTTATACTTGTCAATAACCGAAGTGTTTTCTTCATACTTGAGTTTCTCTGCAAGACTGTCAATGTACTTTGAAAATTCGTCTGACTTCATTGACGCAAGTACACCGGCTCTGTTTGATTCGTTGCCGATATAGCTGTCAACATCCTTGTTGACGTCTTTCTTATAAACGAGATAGTAGATTGCGCTGTCACCGCTGCCAACCTTAAGAGTTTCAGCCTTGCCTGTTTTAAGCTTGCCGATAGCCTTTTTAAGCTCGTCACCGATTGAGCTCTTGTCGAGAACTTCTACATTTGAAACAGAAGAATCTGTTCCCGAACCGCTTGACTTCTTGTATGATGCAATAACATCATCAAAAGAACCGCCCTTGTTAAGGTCATTCTTGTAGCCGTTAAGCTGATCCTCAACCTTCTTGATTTCCTTGTCGCTCATTGCAACATTCTTCGATGAACCTGCCTCATCTTTTGTTGATGTATAAAGGTTCACGGGAAGATATGAGTAGTCCGTATAGTTTTCCTTGAAATACTTTGTAAGGTCGGCGTCGGAAACTTCCTTTGAACCGCCCTTGCCGTAGACTGCTTTGAAGAGAGCCTCATACTTTGTGTTGTAGAGAGTTGTGCAGTATGCAAAGCTGTCGAGTGAAACGCCGTACTTTTCATACTGCTTCTTCATCGGCATTACATAACCCTGTGACGCATACGGGCCGACATTCCAGTATGTTTCAGCCTGACTTGTTGCGGAGTCAAGAGTTGCCTGACCGATGTTTACATTTTCCTTTTTAAGCTGTTCGTCAACTACGAGGTAGCTGAGGCACATTTTCTTAGCCTGATCTTTAATCCACTCTCTTGCAACCTGCTCGTTGCCGTCATCGTCCTTGATTTTTTCATCAAGCCACTTGTCAGATGTCGAATCATAATCGTCAAGCTTTTTAGCAAATGACTCAGCCTGACTGTAAGCTGCATTGAGTGAGTAGATATAAACGCCGATGGCAAGCTCGTTATCGCTTGTCTTATACGACCATTCTTTGTTAAGAGTTGTGGGTGTACAACCTGCAATTGCAAAAACTGAGAACATCATAACAATTGCAAGTAAAAATGAACCAACCTTGATATTAGGCTTCATAGTTTTTTACCGTCCTTCTGAAAAATTAAATGCAAAGTGTCCTGCGAACACACTTTCACAGGATAATGTACCTTACGATTATACACAAAAAAATCGTCATTGTCTACATTTTTATAAAATTTTGTTGAGAATTTCCACCGAAAAACAGCATTTTTGTAGTTTCGGGAGGTTTTTTCTTAACAAATTACGGCTTTATACCGTTAAATTACTGCACACCGAAAATTTTGGTGAGGATTTCAAGCGGAGCGGAGCTGTTTTTGCACTCAACCGCAACGCACGGTTTTGCTCCGGCAACAAGCTTTGCCTTTCCGCCCAAAGCAATGAGCAAGTCGGCAACCTGAGGGGATTTGAGTTCGTTTACAAAGAGCATGAGCGTTGTGCCGTTCTGTCTGATTTCGTAAATACCCATTGAGTAAGCCTTGTTACGCACAAGGGCAATGTCGATAAGTCCGAGAACCGAGTTCGGAATCTTGCCGAATCTGTCCTGCAGCTCGTCAATAACATCGTCTGCGTCCTCGTTACTGCGGATATCGGCAATTCTGCGGTAAACATCAAGACGAAGTGTAAGACTTTCAACATAGCTTTCGGGAATATGAGCGTCAACCGAAATATCAATAAGACAGTCGAGGTCTTTTGTGACATTCTGCTCGCCCTTTTCCTCGCTTACTGCCTCATCAAGAAGCTTGAGGTACATATCGTAACCGACCGATTCCATATGCCCGTGCTGCTGTGCACCCATAATATTGCCCGCACCTCGCAGTTCAAGGTCACGCATTGCAATGCGGAAGCCGCTGCCGAATTCTGTAAATTCCCTGATTGCGGCAAGCCTTTTCTGCTGAATCTCCGTGAGAACCTTGTTCCGTCTGAAGGTAAAGTAGGCATATGCCCTTCGTGAACTTCTGCCCACACGGCCTCTGAGCTGATGCAACTGCGAAAGTCCCATACAGTCGGCATTTTCTATAATAAGGGTGTTGGCATTCGGCAAATCGACACCCGTTTCGATAATTGTCGTGCAGACAAGCACATCAATCTCCTGTTCAAGCATCTGTCGCCAAACTTCGCTGAGTTCGCCCTCTTTCATTTTGCCGTGACCGATTGCGATTTTTGCCTCGGGAACAGCCTCCTGAATTTTTGCGGCACATGAAGAAATTGTTTCAACATTGTTGTGAAGATAGAACACCTGACCGCCACGGCGGAGCTCACGGCGGATTGCCTCGTTGATAACCGCATCATCGTGTTCAAGCACATAGGTCTGAACAGGCTGACGGTTTGTCGGAGCTTCTTCGATAACGCTCATATCACGCAGACCGCTCATCGCCATATTGAGGGTTCTCGGAATAGGAGTAGCCGAAAGCGTAAGCACATCGACATTTTTGCACAGTTCCTTGAACCTCTCCTTTTGGGCAACACCGAAACGCTGTTCCTCATCTATGATTGCAAGTCCGAGGTCACGGAATTCAACATCCTTCTGCACAAGTCTGTGAGTTCCGACAATCATATCAATTTCTCCTCGCTTTAGCTTTTGGAGAATTTCTTTCTGCTGTTTTGCTGTACGGAATCTTGAAAGCAGTTCCACACGAACGGGATAGCCCTCAAAACGCTTGATTACCGTCTGATAATGCTGCCATGCGAGAATTGTTGTGGGGCAGAGCAATGCGCATTGCTTTGAATCTGCAATACACTTAAAGGCGGCACGGAGTGCAACCTCTGTTTTGCCGAATCCGACATCACCGCAGAGAAGTCTGTCCATCGGCGACGAACGCATCATATCATGCTTGATTTCCTCACAACAACGCAGCTGGTCGGGAGTTTCGTCATATTCAAAGCTGAGTTCAAAATCTCTCTGCCACTCGTTATCAGCCGAAAAGGCATAGCCCTTGGCTTTCATACGCTGTGAGTAAAGCTCAATAAGCTCCTTGGCAATGTCCTTGACAGAGGTTTTAACCCTTGCCTTTGCCTTTTGCCAGTCGCCCGAACCGAGTCGGTTAAGCTTAACCCTTGAATCCTCTTTCGGACCTATATATTTTGCAACCATATCAAGCTGTGTGACAGGCACATAAAGCACATCGCCCTTTGCGTAGTCAATCTTGATATAGTCCTTTATAACTCCGTGAGTATCAATTTTTCTTATACCGCCGAACACACCGATACCGTGAACATTGTGTACAACATAATCACCGGGGGCAAGCTCTGAAAGGCTGTAAATTTCCTGTCCCGTCCTTTTCTTCTTCTTTTTTGACTTTTCGGGACGGTACGAAACCTGACTGTAGGTTATTGCAAAAAACTTTTGTGACGGATACTCAAAGCCCGCACTCAATGCACCCTGCATAACAAGCAGTTCGCCCTTTGAAATCTTATCCGCACCCTCGCTGTAAACAGCGTTTATGCCGTCTGCGTTAAAGGTGTCACAAAGATTTTTGGCGGCTCTTTCTGTTCCTGCAAAGATAACGCCCTTGCTTTCGGGGGTAAAAAGTCCGTCAACATCTTCTTTTAGCTGTTTATACGAACCGCCCCATGCCGAGAGCTGTTTTGTTGAAAAACTGATGATTTCCGACAGCTTGATAGGCATACTTCCGTGAACAAAGTTTTCAAGCACGATTGTTCCGTGACTTTGCAAAAACTCGGTACATTCGTTGAATGTGAGCGCAAAGCGGTCAAAACCTCTGCAAAGAGTTCCATCCTCAAAGCCTTGCATAAGTGTTTCATTGCTGATAAAGTCCATTGACTTTCCCCGTTCCTGAATTGCAGTAAATTCGGACGCAAAAACGAGGGTGTTTCTGTCGAGATAATCAAAAAGCGACTCGGGTTTATCGTAAATCTGATTGATAAATTTGTCCGCATTGGCAATCATTGCACCGCTGCGGATAAGCTCTGCCTCTGAAAAAAGTTTTTCCTTGGCTTTGGCGCTGTTCTTGGAACGGAGGAGCTTTGCCTTGTGTTCAATTTTATCTGCAAGGGCGGCTCTGTCCTCAATTACGATTTCGGTTGAGGGCGAAAGCGTAATTTTGTCAGCCCTTTTAAATCTTCTCTGTGTTTCAATGTCAAAATAGCTGAGGTCGGTAATTTCATCGCCCCAAAATTCACATCTCACGGGATAGTCGCTGTCGGGCATAAAGAAGTCGAGAATACCGCCTCTCAGCGAAAACTGACCGCTGCCCTCTACCGCATCAAAGCGTTCGTAGCCGAGCAGAGTAAGTGCCTTTGTCGCCTTTTCAAGCGAGAGCTCCCTGCCCTCTTCAAATTCAATAACCGACTGTTCAAGCACATTTCTCGGAACAGTAAGCTGTGCCGCCGCATCAACACACGCAATTGCAACATCACATTCGTGGTTGAGAAGTTTGAGCAAAACTTTAAGTCTTGCGTGCTCGTACTCGTGCGAACGGCTCTGAAAGTCAAGAAAGTTGAAGTCACGCACGGGATAAACATAGGCACGAAGTCCCATGCACGAAAGGTCGTTGCACAGAGTCTGCGCCTCTTTTTCATCGGAGGCAAGACAAAATGCCGTGACGCCCTTGAGGTGGCACAGCGCATAGATGATATTTGATTTGTTAATTGTTGAAAGTCCCGAAGCGCAGACCGTTCTGCCCGGCTTGACATTCTTTTCAAGCGTTTTGAAAACGGGTGACTCTTTGAGGACATCAACAAGAAAGTTGAGATTATTCATTTCTTTGTCCCTTTTCAGTTGAACAAATTCATAGCACGGTCGGTTTTGCCGTCAATAATCAGCTCGATTGCTTTTTCGGCATTGTCAAAAATTTCATCAAGCTTTTTCATTTCATCGGGAGTGAACTTTGAAAGCACCCAGTCGGCAAGGTCCCAGTCGGGATTTGGCTTTGCGCCTATGCCAACCTTGATGCGGGGGAATTTATCGCTTCCGCTGAGATAGATGATACTGCGCATTCCCCTTTGACCGCCGTCACTGCCCTTTGAACGGATACGCATTTTTCCGACATCAAGCGAAATGTCATCAAAAATCACAATGACATTTTCGGGAGGAATTTTGTAGAAGTTCATCGCCTCAACAACTGCCTGACCGCTGTTGTTCATATATGTTGTAGGTTTCATCAGCATAACTTTTGCGCCGTTTACAGTGCAAGTGCCGATAAAGCTTTTGTATTTTATTTTGTTCACATCACAACCGAGCTTGTCGGCAATGCGGTCAATTGCAAGCCAGCCTGCGTTGTGGCGTGTGTTTTCGTATTTTCTGTCGGGGTTGCCGAGTCCCACTACAATGTACTCGATTGAACCCGTTGATTTGTTTTTTCCGAACATATCCGTTTTCCTCTTATTTATATTATATGTATTCTGAAATTTAAATTAACCTTTTCCGAAGCTTACAACAACCCAGTCATCGTTGCCGAGATGATAAGGATTTCCGCAATACGGGCAGTTGCGTTCTCTTGTTGCATCAAAGCTTGCACCGCAGCTTTTACATGTTACTTTTTTCATTGTGAAAACTCCGTCATCCATGGCGTTCACACTTCTGCAAACGGTAAGTCTGAACTTTTCGTTTTTAACCCTAAATGAAGAATTTTTGTTTTTCACGGTCGTTGCGTAAACGGTCATATCAACATAGCAACAGCCGTTTGTGACATTGAATGAATTAAGCTTTGACACTCCTCTGTACTTGATGTCAACAATATCTCCGAAAGGATTTTTCATCGGATTGCCCTCATAGACTGCGAGGTTTGTGTAATCATCGCTGAAAATCATAATCTTGAGCAGAGCAAGCACCTTGCCGATAAAGTATTCATATGAGAAGTTGGGATTAACCTCTTTCATAAGCCACGGAAGTCTTTTCTGACAATTGAAGTGCGGACCTATCATCGGAATGCTCTTTGCCGCACCGACAAAAAGTCCGAAAAGCGTTTTTAATGCCCATGCAAGGTACCCCGCCAAAAGTCCGCCGAGCAGTACGGGAATTGCTCTTATGCCGATTTCATAGACCATATTTGCGGTTGCGGGATCAAAAGTTCCGTCCTTTACAACCACCCATACCGTAAATGCCGCAACGGCGGCAATTCCGCCGAGAAGGTACGGAGCAAGCACTTTTTTCGTTGACTTGTTCGCAAGCGAATAGGTTTTTACAAAGTAGAAGTTTGTAACCTTCGGGAACAAATCGTCCATAATAAAGCGAGTTTTGCAGTTTTTACAACCGTTGAGAAGCTCTCTTACACTGCTTACCGCACCGCAGTTCGGACACGAACACGCAACCTCGGAATTTTGGTTTTCAAGCCTTGTAATCATTGTGTAAAAGAAAAATCTGTCCTTGATTTTTTTCTTTTTCTTTCCGTCTTTAAAGTATTTCTCCGTAACCTCATATGTCTTTGACGCAATGTTACTCTTACATTCGCCCATATCGTAGGCAGTACAAGCATTTATGGGGACTTCATTCTTCACCGTTTCCTTATCGGTAAAAGCGGTCTGAATCTTTACACCCTTTTCGTCAAGTCTTTTCTTCTGTAGGTCAAGCGCAAAGTCGAGGTCGATTGACGCAATATCCGGATTTTTGCCCTCATTGCACCACAATTCGTACTCATCGACAAAGCTGTTCATTATTTTGTTATCTGAATCGGAGCCGTAAACTATACCAAACAAAATTAAATCACCCTCACATATTGTACCGTTTTATTCCTGAAAAATTTGCAGTAAAACAGCGAAATGGCGGGTTAGTTAAAACCCGCCTGTTTAATTACATAATTAAATTGTTCGCTTATCAACCGAAAGCGGCTGTGAACGGCTTGTCGTTGTAGATTCTTGCGATAGCCTCTGCAAATGTAGGAGCAACAGGAAGAATTGTGAACTTGT
>ENA-OURZ01004550-OURZ01004550.1-human-gut-metagenome-genome-assembly--contig:-NODE-4550-length-10474-cov-2.604569_pt1 | contig 10474 bp, 11 predicted proteins | sample MGYA00242073_ERZ509195 | MGnify/ENA primary metagenome ERZ509195 (study PRJEB26280, sample SAMEA2338837) | human gut metagenome | biome: human gut; feature: human-associated habitat; material: faeces...
TATTGAGCATGTAAAAGCAATCACACGCGGAATCAGAAATATGCGTGCTGAGATGAATGTTCCGAATAACAAACGTACAAAGGTTTATATTATCAGCAGTGATTCAAAACTGCTTACAGCACTTGAAGTATTCAAGGAATCTGTAAAACCGTTGATGCTGGCAAACGATATTATTCTTCACTATGAGAAGAAAGATGTTGCTGATGATGCAGTATCTATCGTTGTTCCGGGAGCAACAGTTTACCTGCCGCTGGAAGACCTTGTAGACTTCGAGCAGGAGAGAGAAAGACTGAAGAAAGAGGAAGAGAGACTCAACAGCGAGATAAAGAGAGCACAGGGAATGCTTGCAAATGAAAGATTCACAAGCAAAGCACCTGCAGATAAAGTTCAGGCTGAGCGTGATAAACTTGAGAAATATACAAAGATGCTTGAGCAGGTAAAAGAGAGAATCGATAGTCTCAGATAACTGTGGGGGGAGAAAAGCTGCGAAAAAGCAGGAAACTGTAAACAGCAGTTTAGACACAGTATCAGGTATTAGACGGCAAAAAGTCGCACGGCAGAAAGGAGCTAAGATCCCATGCCGTGCATTTTGCCTATAAGAAAGAGGTTATAGATGAAGCGGATTCATATTAAAAAACCAGATATCAAAGGATTTTTTACAAAGGTCAAAAATCTGAAACCGGAAGATATCAAGAGACACTATCAGGAGAAAAAAGCAAGACGCCAGAGAATCCTGGAACAGAGAAGAAACAGTAAATTTGCGAAAAAGATGCAGCCGGTTTATAAGTGGATGAACAGATTTTCACTCGTCCTTCATTATCTGCTGGCCTGTGTTTTAAATTTTTTGATTGAGGTGATCTCAAGGCATTCCTTTTTTGAAGCATGGAGCTACATGACAGGAACACCGCTCGTGTTTCTGTTTAACGCATTTTTAATTTTTGCAACATTTATGATTGTTTATCTGTTCCGCAGACGAGTGTTTGTCAGAATTCTTCTCAGTGTATTCTGGCTGTTTCTGGGAGCATGTAACGGATATCTGCTCCTGAAGCGAGTTACACCGTTCAATGCACAGGACTTGAAAGTTCTGTCAGATGCCTTGGAACTGACAAGTAATTACTTTAATGGCTTTGAGATCGTGATGCTTACCATTGGAATCGCAGCTGTTGTTTTGTGGGTGATTTCCATGTGGCGCCGCGGTGGGCAGTATACTGGAAAGATGCACCGCATTATTGCAGTGATCGCTGTTGTGGCATCCGGATTTGCCTATGTAGGACTTACTGATGTTGCAATCGACAAGCGAGTGATCTCAAATTATTTTGGAAATATCGCATTTGCTTACGAAGACTATGGATTCCCATATTGCTTCGCAGCAAGCTTATTTAATACAGGAATCAATCAGCCGGCCGGTTATAGTGAAGAGACGATGGCAGAGATCAACAAGGATGGATGTCTTAACGTGAGTGAGACAAGCCGTTCAAAAGAGGAACTGCCGAATATCATGTTTGTCCAGCTGGAATCTTATTTTGATCCGACAGAGGTAGAATGGCTGAGATTTTCCGAGGATCCGATCCCAAATCTCAGAAAGCTTTATGCTGACTATTCTTCCGGATATTTTAAAGTTCCATCTGTCGGAGCAGGTACAGCGAATACAGAGTTCGAGGTGCTTACCGGAATGAATATGCGTTTCTTCGGACCGGGAGAGTATCCATACAAGACTTATGTGAAGACGACACCTCTTGAGAGTGCGGCAAGTGCGCTTTCATCCCTTGGATATGGTGCAGAAGCACTTCACAACAACGGCGGTAATTTCTACAGTCGTGCCAAAGTATACAACAACATGGGATTCGACCATTATACAAGTAAGGAATTCATGAATATCTTAAAGACGACTCCGAAGGGATGGGCGACAGACGATATTCTTGTTCCGAACATCATGGAGTCTTTGGACACAACAGACGGAACAGATTTTGTATGTACAATCAGTGTGCAGGGACATGGAGATTATCCGACAGAGCCGACCTTGGAAAATCCGGAGATCAATGTAACCGGAGTGGAAGATGAAGGCAAGAGAAATGCATGGGAGTACTATGTAAATGAAGTTCATGAGATGGACAAGTTCGTCGGACAGCTGATTGATGCAATCGAGCAGAGAGGTGAACCGACAGTGCTCGTATTCTACGGAGACCATCTCCCGACACTGGGTCTGGAAGCGAAAGACCTGAAAGGAAAATATCTGTACAATACGAATTATGTTATCTGGGACAACATTGGACTGGAAAAGAAAGACGGGAATATCGCTGCTTACCAGATTATGGCAGATGTCTTTGATCGTTTGGATATTCATACCGGAACTATTTTCAATTACCATCAGCAGAGAAGACAGACAAAGAATTATCTTGCTGATCTGGAATTACTCCAGTATGATATCATGTACGGAAAACAGTATGTATACAAGGACAGTGGAGCTCCGATCACAGAAGGACATATGGTCATGGGGGTAAAGGATGCGACGATCACCAGTGTTGTGGAGCAGCTGAAAGGAACTTATAGCATTTACGGAGAGAACTTTACAAAACAAAGTAAGGTTTATATCAACGGAGAGAAGCAGACAACAAAATTCCTGAACAATACAAGACTGGATCTGAAAGAGTCAGAAATCAAAGATGGCGATCAGATCATGGTTGCACAGTGCGGTTCAAGCAATACAATCTTCCGTACATCGAAGACTTATGAATATACAGGAGGCCAGCTTGTAGAAGTGACAGACCAGGATACGGATGTTGAGAATGGAAGACAGGCCTTTGTAGAACAAAAGGAAGAAAAGAAAAAATGACCTATAAGGAAATCGTAACCTATATAGAAGAAATTCCGAGATTTACAAGAAAGCACTCTCTGGCTCATACCAGAGAGATGCTTCTGTTTTTGGGAAATCCGCAGAATGGAAAGAAGATCATTCATGTAGCGGGAACGAATGGAAAAGGTTCTGTATGCGCTTATCTGGATGCGATGCTCAGGGCAGAAGGAAAAAGCACCGGATTGTTTACTTCACCGCATCTGGTGAAAATGAATGAACGGATTGTTCTGAACGGAAAGCAGATCAGTGATGAGGGTTTCTGCGAAGTATTTGAAGAGACCATGCAGGCTGTCCGCAGGATGCAGGATGCAGGATTGGAGCATCCGACATTTTTCGAATTCTTATTTGCAATGGCGATGAAAGCTTATGACAGAGCAGGAATGGAATACATTGTCCTTGAGACGGGACTTGGAGGTCGGCTGGATGCAACAAGTTCTGTAGAACCGGTCGCCTGCGTGATCACATCGATCGGTCTGGATCATATGGAATATCTTGGTGATACAGTGGAACAGATTGCGGGAGAGAAAGCAGGAATCATCCGGCCGGAAGTTCCGGTGTTCTTTGCACAGACAGCACCAGAAAGTGATTCTGTAATTGAAAAAACAGCAGAAAAAGAAGGCTGTTTCTGTAAAAAAATAGGGAAAGATGCGTACGAAATTCTTGGAATTGAAGATAAACATATTGCATTTTCCTGCGCAAGTGCTTATTATGGAACTACCACGTGGAAATTAAATAATATTGGAACCTATCAGCCGGGGAATGCACTGCTTGCGATGGAAGTGATGCGTTATCTTTTCAAAGAAAACGGTCATCCACAAGAGTGGAGAACAGCACTTGCCAGGGTGAAATGGGCAGGAAGAATGGAAGAGATTCTTCCAAAAGTATACGTTGACGGAGCACATAATGTAAGTGCCATTCAGGCATTTGCAAGAAGTGTTCCGAAGAATCCAGATGGAAATATTATTTTATTTTCGGCGGTAAAAGATAAAGAATATGAAGAAATGATTTCGTATCTATGTAAACATGCTGATGCGGAAGAATATGTAGTAACATTGATCGACGGAGATCGAGCGACAGATGCACACATTCTGGGTGAACTGTTCCGGAAATATACAGAACAGCCGGTGACAGTGATTGAATCTGTCAAAGAGGCAATGCAGTATGTATTGCGAATTCAGGGGAGAAGAACGGTATATTGTCTCGGTTCTCTTTACCTGACAGGAATGATCAAAGAGATTATACAGGAATCTTTAAGCGGATGTGGGGAGGTTTGATTGCAGATGCTTAATTATGAAGAAGAACTCAAAAAATTCAAGCCAAGTCTCGAGGTGGACCAGATTGAGGAAGCTGTTTACAAGGAAGATCTGACAGATATGCAGGATATCGTAAAAGAGGTTATGGCAAAGAAAGAAAAAACGGTGAGAAGATAGAAAGATAGTGGTGGGTATAAATGGATTACACAAAGAAGATCATGTATCAGTCAAATTCCTGGTACAATGATGGACTGCGCAAAGCCCAGGTGAGAGATATGTCCGGGGCAATTGTTTCCTTGCAGCAGAGCCTGCAGTATAACAGGGAGAATATTGCGGCGCGGAATCTTTTAGGTCTTGTGTATTATGGCATAGGGGAAGTTTCAGAAGCTCTTGTGGAGTGGATCATCAGTAAGAATCTGTGCCCAAGAGACAATATTGCAGATTATTATATTAAAAATGTACAGAATTCAGCGAATGAATTAGAATCACTGAATCAGGCAATTAAGAAGTTTAACCAGTGTCTGGTTTACTGTCAGCAGAACGGGGAAGATCTTGCAATCATCCAGTTGAAACAGGTGATCGCGTCTCATCCGACATTTTTGAAGGCGTATCAGCTTCTGGCTCTGATCTATATACAGACGAATCAGAATACAAAGGCAAGACAGATTCTTATAGAAGCAAAGAAATTAGATACAACAAATGAACTGACACTGACCTATTTGCAAGAAGTTACAAAACAGCGTGGCAGATATGGGAAGAATGCAGAGAGAAGTTCCCGGAAACCAAAAAGTGCGACAGTAGAATACAGTCTTGGAAATGAGACGATCATTCAGCCGAAACGTTCTAAGATCCGGGATATGGCACAGCAGCTTGCATTTGCCAATATATTGATCGGAATGGTTCTTGGTGCTGCTTTGATCTGGTTTCTTGTTGCTCCGGCGGTGAATCAGAACCGCTCGGAGAAGTTGAATAATCAGATGCGTGCATACAGTGAACAGATCAACACACTGGAAGCACAGGTGAGTGCCCAGACAAGAACACTGGATCAGTATCGAACAGCCGGAGACGAGGCACAGAAAGCAGTTGATCAGGCAAAGGCAACATCTGACAGCTATGAGAAACTGCTTCAGGTTTCAAGTCAGAGCCGTTCCGGAGAATATAGTTATACGGATATGGCAGACGCGCTGCTTGAGATTACTAGAGATTCTCTTGGAGACAGTGGAAAAGAGATGTATGATACACTTTCTGATTCTATTTTCCCAACAGCATGCAAGAGAAGATATGCAGCCGGTGTAGATTCACTGGAATCAGAGGACTATGATCAGGCGATTGAGTACCTGACAAAGGTTGTGAAGATGGACGAAAGTTATAATGATGGACAGGCTATTTATCGTCTGGCACAGGCTTATCAGGGAAAAGGTGATACAGAGAATGCAAAGACCTGGTATCAGAAGATGGTAGATACTTATAATAATTCCAGATATATTGAGGATGCGAAAAAGCAGCTTGCAATTCTGAATGGAGATGCCAGTGCAGATACAAGTTCAGATAGTAGTTCAGTATCAGAGGACTCAGAAAATTCTGATAACTCCAATAGCTATGATAATTCTCAGGATAATGGGGAGAATGGAGATTACGATAATTCTGACAACACAGAGGATAACGAATAAGATTACGAAGGAAAAGGATATGCGAAGAAGCATATCCTTTTTTAGCGTACGGATTCAGGTAATTAAACGGAAAATGAGAAAAGCAGGAGGCATGAAAATATATGAGATATCAGGTAGAGGAAAATTGTCTGACGATCTATCTTCCAAGAGAGGTAGACCATCATAATGCAGATGAAATAAGGAAAGAAGCGGATGCAGTGATCAGCAGAAATCATATCAGATATGTGATCTTTGACTTTGACAGGACAGATTTTATGGATAGTTCAGGAATTGGAATCATTATGGGGAGGTATAAGACAGTCAGTCTGATCGGAGGAGAAGTCTGGGCGGTACATACGAACGAAAGAATCCGGAAGATTCTTACATTTTCAGGAGCAGCAAAGATTATGCAGATTTATGAGGGGGAAAAGTGATGGAGGCGAGTAATACACAGAATAATGAGATGGAGATCCGCTTTGACAGCAGATCAGAAAATGAGGGATTTGCCAGAGTATCGGTAGCATCATTTTTAACACAACTTAATCCAACGGTGGAAGAAGTAGCAGATGTGAAGACTGCAGTGTCAGAAGCTGTAACAAATGCGATTATCCACGGATATGAACAGAGAGTAGAGAAAGTAAGGATACACTGTAGTATAGAAAACCAGCTTTTTACAGTAGAAATATCGGACCGTGGGAAAGGTATTGCTAATGTGGAAAAAGCAATGGAACCGATGTTTACAACAAAACCGGAGGATGATCGGTCAGGAATGGGATTTTCTTTTATGGAAGCATTTATGGATACTGTGGAAGTAGAGTCAAAGGTAGGGGAAGGAACCAGTGTAAAAATGACTAAGACAATAGGTAAAGGGAGCAGAATATGGACGACACAATCGCTTTAATCAGAAAGTCACACGACGGAGATAAAAAGGCGAGAGAAGAACTTGTTGAAAAAAATATAGGTCTTATCTGGTGCGTAGTAAAGCGATTTTACGGAAGAGGTGCAGAACCGGAAGACTTGTTTCAGATTGGAAGCATTGGACTGCTTAAGGCAATTGATAAATTTGATTTTTCTTATGAAGTACAGTTTTCAACCTATGCTGTTCCAATGATATCCGGAGAAATCCGGCGTTTTTTGAGAGATGACGGAATGATAAAAGTCAGCCGTTCATTGAGAGAGCTGTCCTATAAGAGTCTGCAGGCGAGAGAAAAGTTGACCAGGATACTCGGGAGAGAACCGACATTGAAAGAGTTATCAGAAGAGCTTCAGATAGATTGTGAGGAGATCGTCCAGGCAATGGAGTCGTCAGTGGAGGTGGAATCCATATATAAGCCGATCCATCAGAAAGAGGGAAGCGAGATCCTTCTGATGGATAAGCTGGAAGAAAAAGACAGGCAGGAAGAAAAGGTGCTTGATCGGATTGTATTAAAAGAAGTACTGGAAACACTTGAAGCGAAGGAACGGACGATCATTTATCTGAGATATTTTGCAGGAAAGACGCAGGCTGAGATAGGAAAGAAAATGGGAATGTCTCAGGTGCAGGTGTCAAGGACAGAAAAAAAGGTGCTGGAGCGGATGCGGAAAGAAATGAAGCGGTAGAGTTTACCATCTTTTCCAAAAAAACAATCCCGCTCCGATTCCTTTCCCTAATGCAACCATTACCACAAACACCGCGAGATACCGGACAATCCTTGCCCGTCTCATAAAAATGGGAAATACATTCAAAATTTCTGCAAGTGCCATTGCCCAGCAACCAACAAAAATCCCTCCGAAAAGTCCATAAATTGCAAGAAATATCATCCTTCCCGGAAGATTAACTTCAAAAATCTGAAACAAGTTTCCAAGGATCGCACCGGCTGCTACCATATCTTCATAAATTAAAATATGATTGCCGGTATGGGTACGATCTGCAAAATCTGAGATCACACCAAGTTCCACAATGAAAGAAAAGACACCGCCAGCTACTATCATTCCGGCACTTAAACCAAGCAATGCCAGGAAAATTGTCTGCAACAAGTTCATTTTCCGACCTCCAGTTCTTTCTTTTGCCGTGCTGCATTTTCCACCAGAGTTGTCTGGATATCATTTTCATAAAGACGCATCTGTATTTCCATCGGTGTAGGATCTACTGTAAAGCGTTTCTTACCAAAGTGATTAAAAAATATTAGAATTCCGATTGCAAGCCCTATGGAATACGTGACTTCCAGAACAGAAAAACCATCTGTCTTCTTTCCCATGATCAGTTCATAAATCTGACCAAACAGCTTCGTTACCCCAACATCATTATTGAATGCCATGATCGAGAAGGCAGATCCAAAGAAAATCACTGCTGATACCAGCACTACTTTTAAAATGTGCCAGAGAAGAGGTGGTGTTTTCTGATTTTCATAAGTAACGATAATATCTGTTTCGCCCAGATTCTGAATCTCCAGCCGGGGATACTGTTCATGAATACAGGCAATGATTTTCAACACGGAAATTACATAGCGCTGTTCTTTTTCCTCCCGGATCTTCAGGATTCGCAAAGTTTTTACTTTCATCAGGATGGTCTTGTCTGAACACTCCATACTCAGGAGATCTCCTAACATGACGTTTTGCTTTGATACCTCAACATTCCTGTCTGCTTTGAGATAAAGAGTTGTTGATTCAGATGCCATGGACGATCACCTCCAGTTTCTTATCCGGAGCAGAATATTTGTTACTGTTCACACGATGTGCGACCAGCAACGCATCTCGCCATTTTAAATCGCCTTTGGCGATGGGGCGAGATGCATTCAAGTCAAAACGCGCATCCTCCGTGTCAATCAGCGGAGTGATTGACACAGGAGTGAACAGTAACCTGCATTGTTCTGTACCTTTTGGTTACTGTTTTGGGGTTTGACATATATTGTATGCTATGGTAGAATACAACGGTAACTTTACCGTAGTACAGTGACTCATTGGTAGAGAATAAAAGCCAAACTCAATGATGGAGGGTGTTATTATGAAAAGAAAAGTATTAAGTGTGTTATTATGTGCAGGACTTGCAGTTTCTATGTTGGCAGGATGTGGTTCAGACTCTTCTAATGCGAATAAGAAAGCGGAATCAACAGGGAGTGATCTTGAATATGTGAAAGACAAAGGGACACTCGTGGTCGGTGTTACTGATTTTGAACCAATGGATTATAAAGATGATAATGGTGAGTGGGTCGGATTTGATGCAGACATGGCGAAAGCATTTGCAGAGAGTATCGGAGTTGAGGCAGAATTTGTAGAGATTGACTGGGATAATAAAGAGCTTGAGCTTGATGGAAAGTCAATCGACTGCGTATGGAATGGTATGACACTTACTGATGAAGTAACCAGCGCAATGGCATGCACCTCCGCTTACTGTAACAATGCGCAGGTAGTGGTTGTTCCTTCTGATAAAGCAGACAAATATCAGGACAAAGACAGTCTGAAGGATCTTTCTTTTGCAGTTGAATCCGGAAGTGCCGGAGAAAAAGCTGTAAGCGGAGAAGGATATGACTACACTGCGGTTTCTTCACAGTCTGATGCCCTGATGGAAGTTGCAGCCGGAACCTCTGATGCTGCAGTCATCGACCTTCTGATGGCCGGTGCTATGGTCGGAAAAGGTACCGGATACGAAAATCTGACTCATACCGTTGAGCTTACTACCGAAAAATATGGTGTTGGATTCCGCAAAGGTTCTGACCTTGCAGACAAACTGAACGAATTCTTCAAGACAAGCTACAATGATGGTTCTATGAAGAAATGCGCTGAAACCTATGGGGTTCAGGATGCCATCATTGAGCAGAAATAATATTTAAGGCAGGAACTTTTTATGAATCTGATTATGAAACAAATGCCGGTCGTAGTGTCCGCACTGAATGTCGGCTTTTTACAAACTTTAAAATTATTTATTGTGACGCTGGTCGGCGCCCTTCCTCTCGGACTGGTCATTGCCTTTGGCTCCATGTCTCATTTTAAGCCTCTTAGCTGGCTTGCGAGACTGATCGTCTGGGTGATCCGTGGTACCCCGCTGATGATCCAGCTTCTGATCATCTACTATTTCCCCGGGCTGGTCTTACATAACCCGATCTGGGGTGGTGGTGAAACAGGACGATTCCTTGCAGCAGCCGTATCTTTTATCATCAATTACGCCTGTTATTTTTCAGAAATCTACCGCGGTGGAATCCAGGGTGTTCCGGAAGGTCAGAAAGAAGCCGGTCTTGTACTTGGCATGACAAAGCATCAGATCTTTTTCAAGATCACACTCCTTCAGATGATCAAACGCATCGTACCACCGATGTCAAATGAGATCATCACCCTGGTAAAAGATACTTCTCTTGCACGTATTATCGCGCTGCAGGAGATCATCTGGGCAGGACAGGCATTTATGAAAGGCTCACATGGCATCTCCGGTGCCATCTGGCCGCTGTTCTTTACCGCTGTTTATTATCTTATTTTCAATGGTATCCTGACCGTTCTTCTCGGACGCCTTGAAAAGAAACTGGAATATTTCAGATAAGGAGAATTCATATTTATGCCAATCTTAGAAGTAGAACATATCAGTAAATCTTTTAATAAGACTCCTGTCTTAAAAGACGTTGGATTTAACCTAGAAAAAGGACAGGCTGTTTCCATCATCGGATCTTCCGGAAGTGGAAAGACAACGCTTCTCCGCTGCCTGAACTTTCTGGAACATCCGGATAACGGAATTATCCGGGTAAATGGCG
>ENA-OURZ01004552-OURZ01004552.1-human-gut-metagenome-genome-assembly--contig:-NODE-4552-length-10469-cov-2.421836_pt1 | contig 10469 bp, 8 predicted proteins | sample MGYA00242073_ERZ509195 | MGnify/ENA primary metagenome ERZ509195 (study PRJEB26280, sample SAMEA2338837) | human gut metagenome | biome: human gut; feature: human-associated habitat; material: faeces...
TGCTGAATATGAATAACTCCAAATCTGCAAGAAACCTGGTATCTCGGGCACTTGAACATATACGCAATGAAGAATCAGGCATTTTCATTTTACTCTTTCTATACAATCAGCCAAATTTTGCAGCCGACATACTTATATTATAAGTCAATATCCTCCAGCATTTATTATACAATTGCCCTCAAAAATAGTTCTCAAAAAAAAAAATGAAAAAAATATCTCTTTTTTAATGGCAAAAAAATCTGGGTATCGTCTTTATTATAAACAAGTCCGAAACTTGTTTATTGTTAACCTGATTAAAAGTGAAAATAAACTATGCCTGTCAATACCAAATACAAAAATTACTCTGTCAAGGATTTCTTGAAAGATGATTTATTTCTCCAGTGGCAATTGTTGTCTACAGAAACATTAGACAACTATTGGAAACAGGTACTACAAGAAAATCCACATCAAGAGGCTAATATTACCAATGCTATCCGAACGTTACATTCAATAGCTATTAATCGCTCAGCGCTTTCCTGCCAAAAAGAAGATGAAATTCTCAAGAATATATATGCACGTTACCACCGTCATAAAATTCGCAGATTCATTTATTGGACTACCAGTGTAGCAGCAGGCCTGATATTACTATTTTTTTCAGTATCTCCATTAACAAACATAACAGAAGAAAATATCAATGTAATGCTATCGGATGTTCAGTCCGTAAGGTTGGATACAATTCAGGATGTAAGATTAATAATAGGTAACAAGAAAACAATAACAATGGCAGAAGATGCCGATATCAGCTGGTCGAAGAAAGACGAAATTGAAGTAAATGGACGTTCATCAAATTCTAGCTACAAATCACAAATAGATGCAGACGTCGAATACAGCACTTTGCTGGTACCTTATGGCAAGCGTTCTTTTCTAACATTACGTGATGGCACGAAAATATGGATAAATTCCGGTACCGAGCTCCGGTTTCCAGCAAATATGGAGAAAAAAGGACGCGGCATCTACGTCAATGGTGAAATATACATTGAAGTCGCAAAAGACGAAACATCTCCTTTCTATGTACGCACATCCGAATTTGACGTAAGGGTATATGGAACTAAGTTTAATGTCACATCCTACAAGGCAGATCTGAATAAGTCAGTCGTGTTGGTGGAAGGTAGCGTGTCAGTATTGACGAAAGAAAAAGAAGCTGAAGAGTTACTTTATTGATGAGAAGATTCCGCAAGAAGAACGGGACAGACAGCTTCTGATCGCAGAGGAAAGCCACATCGTATGGATTCCGGGCAGAAGGATGAGTTCGTACTACCAGGTGGGAGACCAGACGAAAAAGATTCTTAAGATAAAGATTATGGAGGAATAGAACAATGGCTGAGAAGATTAAAGTGTTAATTTCAGAGGAAGAAGTAGATGCAAGAATCCGTGAACTCGGAGAAAAGATCAGTAAAGAGTATGAAGGAAAGCAGATCCATCTGATCTGTGTTCTGAAAGGTGGAGTATTCTTTATGTGCGAACTTGCAAAGAGAATCACAGTTCCGGTATCTATGGACTTTATGTGTGTTGGAAGCTATGGCGACGGAACAAAGTCCAGTGGTGTTGTAAGACTTGCGAAGGATCTGGATGAGTCTATTGAGAATAAGGAAGTATTGATCGTGGAAGATATCATTGATTCCGGTAATACACTGTATTATCTGATGGACGTACTTCGTCAGAGAAAGCCGGCAAGTCTCCGTCTTTGCACATTACTTGATAAACCAGACCGCCGTGTGAAAGATGTGCACGTAGACTGGACAGGATTTGAGATTCCGGATGAGTTCGTAGTTGGATACGGACTGGATTATGCACAGAAGTATAGAAATCTTCCATACATCGGAGTAGTAGAAGTCGCAGAATAGAAAGGAAGCAATAAAAAATTGAATAATGACAGAAAAAGCAGAGGTCTGAGTGGGGCAACGATCATCAGTTTTGTTGTGATCCTTGTTGTGGTTCTGTGGATGGCGAACCAGCTTCAGATGCATCAGCAGGAGATGACATATACCTCCTTTGTCTCTGCAGTACAGGAAAAAAATGTTTCTGATGTCTACATCAATCAGAACAGTGCAGTTCCGACAGGAACCGTCTCTGTTACATTGAAAGATGATGGTAATACAAGGAAAGTGAATGTGTCAGATGTTGAGCAGGTAGAGAAGCTTCTGACAGAGAATCAGGTGGAGTACAGGCTTTCGGATGTACCGAAGGATTCTATGTTGACAACAGTTGTAGTTCCGATGCTGATCACACTTGGAGGAGTATTTCTGATCTTTTTCCTGATGAGCCGTCAGAACGGCGGGGGAAATTCTAAGGCGATGAACTTTGGAAAGAGCCGCGCAAAGATGAGTACGAAGAATGAGATCAAGGTTACATTTCGTGATGTTGCAGGATTGAGAGAAGAGAAGGAAGAACTGGAGGAGATCGTAGATTTTCTGAAAGATCCGAAGAAATACATCCAGGTTGGAGCACGTATCCCGAAAGGTGTTCTTTTAGAAGGACCTCCGGGAACCGGTAAGACACTTCTTGCAAAAGCAGTTGCCGGAGAAGCAAAAGTACCGTTCTTCTCTCTTTCAGGTTCTGCATTTGTTGAGATGTATGTCGGTGTCGGAGCGTCAAGAGTACGTGACCTCTTTAAGCAGGCACAGCAGATGGCGCCGTGTATTATTTTTATCGATGAGATCGATGCAATCGGAAAAAGCAGAGATTCACAGCTTGGTGGCAATGATGAAAGAGAACAGACACTGAATCAGCTCCTTGCAGAGATGGATGGATTTGACAGTAATAAAGGTCTTCTGCTTCTTGCGGCAACGAACCGTCCGGAGATCCTGGATCCGGCGCTTCTCCGTCCGGGAAGATTTGACAGGCGTATCATCGTAGATAAGCCAGATCTCAAGGGACGTATTGATGTCCTGAAAGTACATGCCAAAGATGTTAAGATGGATGAGACAGTCAATTTGGAAGAGATTGCACTTGCAACTTCCGGGGCAGTCGGTTCTGATCTTGCCAATATGATCAACGAGGCTGCGATCAATGCAGTAAAAAAAGGAAGAAATGTTGTATCCCAGGCAGACCTTTTTGAGGCTGTTGAGGTCGTTCTTGTGGGTAAAGAGAAGAAAGACCGTATCATGAGTCAGAAAGAACGCCGTATCGTATCATACCATGAAGTCGGTCATGCACTGGTAACTGCCCTTCAGAAGGACGCAGAACCGGTACAGAAGATTACAATCGTTCCGAGAACCATGGGTGCACTCGGTTATGTGATGCAGACACCGGAGGAAGAGAAGTTCCTGAATACCAAGGCTGAGCTGGAAGCAATGCTGGTGACAGCCCTTGCAGGACGTGCAGCAGAGGAACTGGTGTTTGACACAGTTACAACCGGAGCATCGAACGATATTGAGCAGGCAACCAAGATCGCAAGAGCGATGGTAACACAGTATGGTATGTCTGAAAAATTCGGACTTATCGGACTGGAATCTATCCAGAACCGTTATCTGGACGGAAGAGCTGTTATGAACTGCGGAGAGGCAACCGCGGCAGAAATCGATCAGGAAGTTATGAAGATGCTGAAGGGAGCATATGCAGAAGCGAAGAGAATGCTTTCCGAGCATCGTGAAACGATGGATCAGATCGCTGGATTCCTGATTGAGAAAGAGACGATCACCGGAAAAGAATTCATGAAGATTTACCGCAGATGTGAAGGAATTCCGGAACCGGAAGAAAAGAAAGAAGAGAATCCTGTAAAAGAGCAGACGATCGAGATGCCGAAGAAAGAGGCAGATACCGAAGCAGCACAGCAGGAAGAGAAAGAAACGCAGAAGAAAGTAGAAAGAGATGAAGACGGATTCATCCTTCCGCAGAAGCGTGACTAGTCTAAAATAACAGAAGATGCAGAGGTTTCAGAACAATAGGTTCTGAAGCCTCTTTTTTCTGTAGATTCTTTTGAAAGAATGACTTGTATTGTCTGCAGGAAGCAAGGTATAATGTGACTATGGAAAATCAGACATTTATTATAGAAGACGAACTTAAAAAACTTCCTGGGAAACCGGGAGTCTATCTGATGCATGGGGAAAAGGACGAGATCATTTATGTTGGAAAGGCGATCAGCCTGAAGAACCGTGTCAGACAGTATTTTCAGCCGAGCAGGAACAGGGGGGCCAAGATAGACCAGATGGTGACGCATATCACCCGGTTTGAGTATATCGTGACGGATTCGGAACTGGAAGCACTGGTTCTGGAATGCAATCTGATCAAGGAACACCGGCCAAAGTACAATACGATGCTGATGGATGATAAGAGTTATCCATTTATCAAAGTGACAACCGGCGAAGCATATCCAAGGATTATGATGGCAAGGCAGATGAAGAAGGACAAGTCAAAGTATTTCGGCCCTTATACCAGTGTGACGGCGGTAAAAGATACGATCGAACTGATCCGGAAGCTTTACCGTCTGCGTAGCTGTAACCGCATCCTTCCGCGCGATATCGGGAAAGAAAGATGCTGTCTCTATCATCATATCAAGCAGTGCGATGCACCGTGTCAGGGGTATATTTCGCAGGAAAAATACAGAGAGTCGGTTGATGAAGTACTCAAATTCCTGGGAGGAAATTATGATAAAATCTTAAAGGATCTGGAGAAAAAGATGCAGGAGGCATCGGATGATCTGGAATTTGAGAAAGCAATTGAATACCGGGAGCTTCTGCACAGCGTGAAGCAGATTGCACAGAAGCAGAAGATTACCGATACAGGGGGCGAGGACCGGGATATTGTGGCTCTTGCAAGAGAGCATGAGGATGCGGTGGTACAGGTATTCTTTATCCGCAATGGTCGTCTGATCGGCAGAGATCATTTTTATCTGCGGATTGCCCAGGGAGATGAAAATGCAGAGATCCTCTCCAGCTTTATCAAGCAGTTTTATGCCGGAACGCCATATATTCCGGGCGAACTGATGCTTCCGGTGGAACCGGAAGAGCGGGAGATCCTGGAAGCATGGCTTGGAGAAAAACGTGGGCATAAGGTTCATTTCCGTATCCCGAAAAAAGGGGAAAAAGAAAAGCTTGTTGAGCTTGCGGCGAAAAATGCAAAGATGGTACTGGAAAAAGATAAGGAGCGTATCAAGCGTGAAGAAGGAAGAACGATCGGTGCAGTAAAAGAAATAGAAAAGTTGCTTGGTCTTAATAACCTGGTGCGTATGGAGGCGTATGATATTTCCAATACCAATGGATTTGCCTCGGTAGGGTCGATGATCGTTTATGAGAGGGGCAAACCGAAACGAAACGATTATCGTAAGTTCCACATCAAGGGTGTGCAGGGGGCAGATGATTATGCAAGTATGCGTGAGGTCCTCACCAGAAGATTCCGACATGGTCTGGAGGAACAGAAAAGCGGGAAAGAGCTGGGAAGTTTTAATGTTTTTCCGGATCTGATCATGATGGATGGTGGAAAAGGACAGGTTAATATAGCACTGGAAGTACTGGATGAACTTCATATATCCATTCCGGTATGCGGTATGGTCAAAGATGACCATCATCGGACGAGAGGACTCTACTATCAGAATATCGAGATTCCGATCGACCACAATTCCGAAGGGTTTCGACTGATCACAAGAGTGCAGGATGAGGCGCACAGATTTGCTATAGAATTTCACCGGAAACTGCGTAGTCAGGGACAAGTGCATTCGATCCTGGATGATATTCCGGGAATCGGACCTGCGAGAAGGAAAGCACTGATGCGGACATTTGCCAGCCTGGATGAGATTAAGAATGCAGAGGTGGAAGATTTGAAAAAAATTCCATCAATGGATGAAAAATCGGCAAAAAACGTGTATAATTTTTTCAGGGGAAGCGAAAAGGAAGATACAGAAGCTACTCTGATGGAAGAACAATAAAAGGAGACAGGACTATGGGAGTTACATTAACAAAAATCGTAGAGAAGATGGAACTTAGAAATCTTACTCCGGATGTCGATATGACACAGCGGGAAGTAAAAATTCCGGATATTAACCGTCCGGCACTTCAGCTCGCCGGATTTTTTGATCATTTTGATTGCGAACGGATTCAGCTTATCGGATATGTAGAGTACACTTATCTGCAGACACTGGAATATGAGCATAAGATGAAAATATATGATACACTGCTTGAGTATGGGATTCCATGCTTTATTTTCTGCAGAAATCTGCAGCCGGATCCGGAATTTCTGGAGAAAGCAGTGAAGAACAATATTCCGGTATTTATTACGGATAAACAGACTTCTTCCTTTTCAGCAGAACTGATCCGCTGGATGAAAGTGGAACTGGCACCGTGTATTTCAATTCACGGGGTACTGGTGGACTGTTATGGAGTCGGTGTTCTGATCATGGGAGACAGCGGTATCGGTAAAAGTGAGGCGGCACTGGAGCTGATCAAGCGAGGTCATCGTCTGGTAACAGATGACGTGGTGGAGATCCGGAAGGTCAGTGATGATACTCTTGTTGGTACAGCACCGGATATTACCCGCCATTTTATTGAACTTCGCGGAATTGGTATCATTGACGTAAAGACGCTGTTTGGTGTGCAGAGTGTAAGAGAGACACAAAATATTGATCTCGTCATTACGCTTGAGGACTGGAACAAGGATCGCGAGTACGACAGGCTTGGACTTACTGAGGAGTATACAGAATTTCTTGGTAATAAGGTTGTATGTCACAGTATTCCAATCCGCCCGGGACGTAATGTTGCCATTATCGTAGAATCAGCGGCAGTCAACCACAGACAGAAACAAATGGGCTATAACGCAGCGCAGGAGCTGTACCGCCGAGTACAAGAAAATCTAAAAAAGAATATGTAAGGAGCAGGAGACAGATGAAATATTGTTTTGGTATCGATATAGGCGGAACGACAGTAAAGATGGGACTTTTTCAGGAAGACGGAGAGCTTCTTGACAAATGGGAGATCAAGACACGTACTGAGAACCAGGGAGAAGCAATCCTCCCGGATATTGCGCAGGCAGTGAAAGCAAAGATGGCAGAAAAGAAACTGGTGAAGGAACAGATCATCGGACTTGGAATGGGGCTTCCGGCACCGGTAACCGAGGATGGAATTGTTCAGAATACAGCAAATCTCGGATGGGGATACAAAGAAGTGACACGTGAACTGGAAGAGCTTCTTGACGGAATGAAAGTGATTCCGGGGAATGATGCAAATGTAGCTGCGCTTGGTGAGATGTGGAAAGGTGGCGGAAAAGGTCACAAGAATGTTATTATGGTTACCCTTGGAACCGGTGTTGGCGGTGGAATCATCGTGGATGGAAAGTGCCTTGTAGGGGCACACGGTGCTGGCGGAGAGATCGGTCATTTGTGTGTAAACTACCAGGAGACAGAAACCTGTGGATGTGGAAAGAAAGGCTGTCTGGAACAGTATGCTTCTGCAACAGGAATCACAAGACTTGCCAATATGCGTCTTGCAAAAGATGAGAAACCAAGTACCCTCAGAAATGTGGCAGAGATGTCTGCGAAAGAAGTGTTTGATGCAGTGAAAGCCGGAGACGAAGTTGCAATCGAAATCGCAACTGAATTTGGAAAGTATCTGGGACATGCGCTGGCGAACCTTGCAGCTGCCTGTGATCCGGCGGTTATCGTAATCGGCGGAGGGGTATCAAAAGCCGGAGAGGTTCTGCTGGATTACATCAAAGGTCCATTTAAAGAAATGGCATTCTTTGCAGACAAAGATACAGAATTTGCACTCGCAGAACTTGCAAATGATGCAGGAATCTGCGGAGCAGCAAAACTGGTACTGAAATAAGTGAAAGATATTATAAAAAAACAAAAATCTTGTGAGAAATATTTAACATTCTTGCAAGATTTTTGTTTTTTATAGAAGAAAATGCAGAATAACAAATGTTTACATTTGACATTCTGCACAAAATGATGTAGACTTATCGTAGTAACATTATTAAATAAGCCTATGAACTCTAAAAAATTGTGAAAAGGAAGACAAAATGATAATACGTAAAACATTAAGAGAGCAAGTAGTTGAAATTTTAAGACATAAGATTTTATCAGGAGAGATCAAACCGGGAGAACGAATTATAGAGGCAAAAGTAGCAGAAGAGCTGAAAGTCAGCAGAGGTCCCTTAAGAGAAGCTCTCAGGCAGATTGAAGAAGAAGGGTTGGTTGTATATGAAGCGCAGAAAGGCTGCGTAGTAAAGACGATGACTTATGAAGAGATGCAGGAAACATACCTGATCCAGTCTACGCTTGAGAAACTGGCAGTGCAGATGTGCGGGGGAGAGATCAGCAAAGAACAGGATGAAGAGATGCAGAAGCTTGTCCTTTCCATGGAGAAAGCGGCCAATCAGAAAAATCTGTATGATGTTATAAAATTCGATGAACAGTTCCATGAATGTATTGTGAAGACCGCACACAGTGAAAAACTTCATAGAATCTGGAAAATACTGGAAGGAGGGAATACGGCGGCATATTATACGATGGATACAAAAACTCTGGTACCATTTGATGTGGTCCACATCAATCATCAGAGAATTTTGGATCTGTTTCATAAAGGGACAGTCGAAGATATCTGTAAAGAGATAGAATTACACTACATGGTTGTCCCGCATGTTCTGTACGAAAATCAAAAGAAAAAAGGAGAAAGGAACTGAAGGTATGGTTAAATTTATTGGGAAAAGGCTGGCATATGCTGTTTTGACATTGTTCTTGATTACGACAGCGACATTTTTCTTGGTAGCAGGTGCTCCCGGAGATCCGATCGCTGCGAAGGTTGGTCAGATGCCTGAACAGGCACAGCAGATTATCCTGCTGTGCCTGTTGACTGTCCAATGCGGCCCGCCTGTTCGGCGGGGCAGCTTTGTTTCCTATCATTCCGCCGGGACGCAGAACTTTTCCACCACGAAGTCGTGGAGCCAACTTTCGTCCGGGTAGAACTCCGCGTAGCGCTCGCCCATTACCGTCTCGCCGGGGAGACGCACGATGGTGTCCGAGGTGAAGTACATCTTCCCCATGTTCCGCGCCAGATACGTAATCTCCGTCAGGTCCAGATCGGTGGTGATGTAGTCCTTCAGGCCGTTGTAGTATTCCAGCGCCACGGCGGGGTCGGCGACGATCTCATCCTTGCACTGGTTGAACAGCGCCTTCATCACCGCCATGCTCCGCATACCGCGCTTGTATGCACCCTCCAGATCGGTCTCGCTGCGGTAGGTGATGAACTTGTCCATGTACCACCGGTTCAGCGTGACCGTGCTGCCCTTGGTAAACGTGGAATGGATCTCCGTGTAGTCGTCGTCAAAAGTGATGGTCAGGCCGCCGATCAGGTCGTTCAGCGTGTACAGCGCGTCATAGTCCAGCGCTACGTAGCGGCTCACTGGCGCGCCGTACAGGAGACGGGACACCGCGTCGGTGGTCAGGCGGCAGCTCAAGTCTTTTCCGTCGCCGTAGCTGTGGGCGGTGGAAATGTTGGTGTAAACAGTATCCAGATACTGACCGTTTGCGTCCATGGCGATCACGTCGGCCATGGTGTCCCGGGGAATGTACAGCATGGAAAAGTCAAAGGTTCTGGTGTCCAGTATGACCAGCCCAATCACGTCGGCGTTGCCGCCGTTGGACTCCGTGGCGTAGAACCAGTTCTTTTCATCGCCCATGTAGTCAATGCCCATGAACAGAATGGAGATCACGTCGTCCCGGTAATTATAGGCGTTGCCCTGTTCGTCGATCCAGTCCGCGTCAATACGCGCCTGCGTTTCCGAAGCGTCGGCAGGGGTAGTCGCAGATTGTGGAATGGTGTCCGAAACGCTTCCCCGGGCGGCGAACATCGCCCCCCGCACACTGCCGGAGTACCACACGAAAATCCCCACACCAACAGCCGCAAGCACCAGAACCGCCGCCAGCGAGCTGAGCACAATGGCGGTCACTTTCATGGGATTCCCATTCTTTTTCGGCTTTTCGCTCTTTTGGGGTTCTTCTTTCAGAAATTTTCCTTTTTTCTTCATGTTCCGTTATTCTCCGTCCGCGTCCGGAGTGCCGGCAAACACGGCCTGCGCTTCATCCACCAGCACACCCTGTACCACGAACCGGTACGCCGGGTTTCCGATGCAGGTGGAAAGGGTGATGATCCTGTCTGAGGACGTAACCTCCAGCGCCGGATTGAACTGCGCCAGATCGGTCTGGGCGTAGACGCTCTCGATGTACTCGTCGATCAGCGCTTTGGTGGAAAAATCCGTGTTCGCGATGATGTCCAGATTGTCCCGGCGGTAGGCTGCGAAGACCTGATAGGTCAGCTGCCGCTCCGGGGTGTAGACGATGATCTGCCCGTGGGAATCGAAGAAATTCTTATCCCGGAACCGGTGCAGCTGGGCAAACATCCGCCCGTCCAGCATGTTATGGCCGTAGACCACGGTGTTGAAGTCCGTAAAGTCCCCGGCGTTCTCCCCCAGAACGAAAATGGAGCCGTAGCCGGTGGAGG
>ENA-OURZ01004554-OURZ01004554.1-human-gut-metagenome-genome-assembly--contig:-NODE-4554-length-10461-cov-3.591678_pt1 | contig 10461 bp, 11 predicted proteins | sample MGYA00242073_ERZ509195 | MGnify/ENA primary metagenome ERZ509195 (study PRJEB26280, sample SAMEA2338837) | human gut metagenome | biome: human gut; feature: human-associated habitat; material: faeces...
TTTCGCCACATTGAGTTTGACAGGTTTGGCCGCCTCTGCTACTAACACATGATTTTCACCAACAAATGGTAATGCAGGTGAGAAGCACGCAGCAGACAGTGATAGTGTTGCCAGCAGAATACTTTGTTTCAATAAAGATTTCTTTTTCATTTCATAATTCCCCCTTTTTTCTCAATATAGCACCGCTTGAAAGAGTGTGCAAGTCGAAAAAACATTATGGAATCACCAGAGAGCCAGATCATAAAAAAATCTGGCTCTTTTTTTATTTTTCCCCGTGAATTTTTTTGTCAAACGTCGTTATATAGTAAACGAGCTTTTATTTTTAGCATCAGAGCAGCCATCAAATAGCCTCACAGCAGCCTCACCGCAGCCAACACTACTCACCCACACCAGTAACACACCACAAGCCCCACACAGCCCACCTGGAATCACAGATGGTAAATTGTCCACCCACACGCCAAAAGTGGATTAAAACGGCTCTGAACGCCTCGCAGAAGGTCGTTTTTGAGTCGGGGCAGACCCCCTAGCCATGCTCACAAGAATCGAATATCAGTTCTGTATTACTTAGTAATACTATGTAGTGTATTACGAATAACCTATTGACAGGTCACCTCCGATGTGATATGATGTACATAACAAAAAATCAATGAAAAGGGGGTCACCGCCGTGGCAGAATTGAGACCAAGGTCATTCAGAATTGACGAAGAAACGGCTGAAAAGTTCAAAAAAATATGCCTGGAAGCTGGCTTGAACCAGCAGGAGGCATTGGCAAAGCTCATTGAATCCTACGAGCTGCAAGCTGGGAAAGCCGTATTGACGGAAAAAAGAGATGAGATAGAGGTATTCGAAAGATACACTTCTATATTGATTCAAAAGTATATGTCAGCGTTGGAAGATAATCAGAACATCAAAGAAACGGTTCGTACAGAGTTTTCCGCACAGCTCCGGGCAAAAGATGAGTTAATCAGTGATTTACAGCAGCAGAAGAAGGAAGCAGAAGAAGCAAAGCAACAGGCCGCCGCCGATGCAAAAAAAGCTACAAAGGAAGCGGATCAGCTCCGGAAGGATCTGGAAGAGACTCAGAAACGATGTGAAGATCTCAAAGACAGCCTGGAAGACAAAAACCAGCTGAATAAAGCACTGAAAGCAGACAAAGACCGTCTGGAAGCACAGGTAAACGTTCTGAAAGCGGATCAGCAGCAGATGGAAGCCCTCCGGCGTGATCTGGAAGCAGCCAAGGAAGCACAGACAGCAGCAGAAAGAAAACTTGCATCAGAGCGAGAGCAGATGCAATTCTCCCTGGACAAAGCTCTTCTGGAAGCGGATCGGAAGCATCAGACAGAGATCCAGGCATTAAAAGAAGAGAAACAGCAAGCAATAGACAAGTACCAGGAGAAGTGTGCAGCTTTACTGGAAAAGCTTCAAGACAGGAAGCCGGAAGAAGTAACTACAGAGAAGTAACTATTTAGCAGCCAGAAGGGAGGATAAAGTTATGACTTTTTTAGGATTTATTGTGTGTGTGATTGTTATAGGAGCTTATTTAGCAGTATGTTATGAGGGTTCTGATAAACGGAAATTCGAAAAACGTTGGGACCACATTCAGAAGACAGGTGGATTCACAAACTACAACAGAGACGGATCTCTGAAACATGAAGACTATCCGTGCCAGAATCTCAGTGAGCATATGAGAAACAAATATGACGAAATGAAGCGTGATGGCAGGCTGTAAGCTCTGACACCCAGCAGGGGGATAGTTCAAACTGCGAGCTGTCCCCCGGATTTGTCCAAGCCTATAAGCTGTTTTTTATGTACACTAACCGGATTTTTTCATCCAATTCCAATTCAGAATAATTTATAACTATACACTTCTAATAATAATTATACATTTTTTCACTGCATTTCATGCAGAAATCACCCAAAATATGGTAAAAACTGAAAATCAAAACCATCGACAAACCCAGTATTTTACTGGATTTCTTGTGGTACAAAAATTGCGCCTATTAGGAGAGAAGGAAGGATTTTACATAAATATACATTCATCAAAGGAGGTGAGACCGATGTAAGGATCACAGGGCAGCCTGCACAGCCGTCGAGAGCAGACGTAAACTGCCGTATTTACTTGCCATAAGATGCAGGCATCCGGCAAGTACAAAGGACGAAAAAGGAATGATTACAAAATAAAAAAATTAGGAGGAAATAAAAATGGATAATGAACGTAATCATTCCAACAATTTTAAATGGAATTACAACTATATTGCAACTCACAAACTCCCAGAGGAAACCCTAGAGAAATCCAGGATTGAAAAAATAAATCCAGAGGAAATCTTCGTGAGACATCCGGTTTATTGGAGTTATTTTGTTTCCCAGTTCGGGAGGGTAATCAGTATGAAATGCGGAAAAGTCCGTTTATTGGAAGCATACATAGGTGGTCAGCCAGACCGACAGTATTTATATTATGGCTTTTGTCGTGGCAGCGAAAAACACACTGTTGGGATGCACAGAGCCGTAGCAGACGTTTTTTGCCCGAACTTTTGGGACAAGTCCGTCCGTCTGGAAGCTCATCACATTGACGGGAACAAGTTTAATAACGATTACCGGAACTTGATCCTGCTGCCAACCAGGCTACACGCAGCAATTCACACAATCAAAAAAATGGTACTGCTGAAAGACGGCGTGATGATGCAATATAACAATCCGCTGGATCTGCTGGAAGAAACGGGATTGACCTTGGAAGAGATCTTACTGGCAAACAAAGGTAAAAAGAAGCCGCTGAAATCAACAGGTGGATATACCGTGTTTGACATCAAAGGAAATCTTATTGGCTTTCAGTATTATCCGCAGAAGCGGAAACAAATAAAAAAGGAGAAAAATAACTATGACAGATAAAGATTTTAATTTTATGAGAGACTATGTAAGAGTTGGTATTTATGCAGCAGTGCTGCTGGATGAGATCAGAGCTTTTTGGGATGAACACGGAGCGGTGATTTCATCGGAGACAGGAGAAGATTATTTGATGCCTCTATATGAAGATTTATATGAGTTTGTCGGAGATGCAATGGACACCAAAAAGCAGCAGAAGGAAAGAAAAAGGAGAACAGATAGAATGAAAAAAGCTTTTAATGCATCGTGATTGATGCATCACACAAGGGTGGCAGTGATCTGCCGCCCTATTTTTTTGACCACGACGCCAAGATTGGCTTCGTCCCTCCGGTGGTCTATCAAATAACACAGATCTCAATGTACTAGAGCATTATCTAGTAAAATCCTGTACCTCCGGAGGTCTGTCAAATAACACAGATCTAAAAGGTCAATTCCTCCCAGATGGATTTTTTTCGACACTGACCGGATTTTTCTCTGCGATAACAGCAGCCGGGAATGTCATAAAAACATTTCATGCTGTCAATTCAGATGAAAAAAGGATCTGCTGCGACCTACTCCGGAGCGGATCGGCGAGAGTGAAGGAACAACACAAACCATAGAAATACGCATTGCGTATAGCGTCAGACCGCTGGATGGAGATATCACCCTTAATCTCACCAAGAACGTCATTTAAACTATAACTGAAAAAGTTTTTCGAGAAAATACTCAAAATAGCTTGAAAAATAGTTTAAATGAGTATATAATAAAACCATAATTAAACTATAGTTTAAATGAGTATTTACGAGATTGAAAAACGAGGTGGAAAAATGAGCAGAACATACTATTACATGCGGATCAGCACGGCGGAGGAAAGAGGAAAGCAAAAATTCACAAGACAGGAGAAATCCATCCAGGATTATTGTAAAAATCAGAACATCGAATATGATGAACATGACGTTTTCAAGGATGATTGTTCCGGAAAGACGTTTGACAGACCGAGCTGGAAGAGCTTGAAATCACGTCTGCAAGCCGGAGATACCGTGGTATTCAAAGATATATCCCGATTCACCAGAGTGGATACAAAGGAAGCATATGAGGCTTATATGGATCTGATGAAGCAAGGAATCCGGATTGTATTTATTGACAATCCGATTGTATCAACAGATTACATCCAGGAACTTGCTGGAACTGCCAAAAAGCAGAACATCATAACAGAAACTGCCATGGAATCGACAGTCAAGTTATTGCTGATTGTTGAATTGAACCGTGTAGAAGAGGAGCGAAAGAACATTTCAAAGAGGATCAAAGATGGAATCGCAGCCAGTGAGAAGAAGACCGGAGAGTGCAGGAAGGGAAGAGTATTTAAACTGGATGAGAGTCTGAAAGAGGATATAAAGAAGTATCTGGCAGATAGGACGATTAAAAAATCCGATATACTGAAAGATCACAAAATGTCACCAAACACGCTTGATAAGTACATCAAGATTGTAAAAAAAGAGATGGAAGAAGAAGCTCCGGAGAATTAACCCCGGAGCAGTCTTCCTCCCGGCTCACAAGTGACTTCCTGCTGCCATGCCTGGGAACCGTTCGCAGATCTTTACCATCAAATCCGGATCCAGGAATTTTGCTGCCACCTGGCAGATCTCCTTATAAATCTCCGGTGTAATCGGAGCTTCACCCGTCCAAGCTGCAAAAGCATCATCAGACAGAAGAAGCGTGAATGACATCAATGTTTTTTCGTCCATAACTTTATCCCTCCTATTTTGTATAAGATTATAACGCTAAAATCATAGCTCTGCAATTATTCCGGTCATTGGTGCAGAATAATCATAAATACAGCGGCACAGGAGCGGAATTTATGAGAGATCATGGACGGATCAAGATTAAAATAAATGAAATGTTGGAAAAACGAGGCATCAGCAAGACGCAATTAACATATCTTGCTTTCGTGCAGCGTGGGCAGCTCAAAAAGCTGATGGATGGCGAGGCCGCAAGAGTGGATTTCGATGTGCTGGCAAGGATCTGCCATGCTCTGGATTGTAAGATTGAAGATATTTTAGAGTATGTGCCGGCGGATTCGGAAGATAATTCAAAAAATCAAGAATCTTGAAAATTGAAATGACATATGATATAATTGCCGTAGGCAAAGAGATGTAAGTAGTCCATATGGACTCAACTAAAACAAAAACCCCAGAGTGGCAGCTCTGGGGTTTTCTATTCCCAATTTCAGATGGAAGGGCTTAAGTCCATAGGCAAGTTACCGACTATTTGTTACCATCCAGCCATTTGATGATGCAATGGCAAATCACACCACCCACGATAGTAACAATAAGAGATGTAAGAAAATCCATATGGCTCACCTCCTTCCTGTCACCAGTATTGGAGGCGGTAACTTTACCAGTATAGCATAAAAAGTGCGTTTTGTGACAAAAAAATCCCGTACCGGAGATTGACGAAAAAAAAGCTTGCGTCGTACAGAATAAAGGTTTAAAATGAAAAAAGCACCGGGATTGCCGTCCCAGTGCAGATTTTCAAATTTTTGTAGCTGAAATATTGGATTGCCGTCCTTTATTTCTGCTCCTATGTACAATCCCCGTACACATGAATGACCGCTACAGAGCCATACCTCAGGTATTATTGTAGTTTTTTTTCATTACTTTGTCAAGTATCTGGGTTCTTTGTGTGTGCAAAAAAAATAGCATACATGAAGAGCTTTTTTTATACATAAAAGCGACTGGACACAGTTACCCAGGAGAAAAAATCTGTGGTCTTTGCATTGACCGCCACAAAAAAAGAGTGCAAAAGTCGTGGCTAGCGACTATAAATAAATAAGTGGCGGTCATCCGATGTGGGATGCAGTCATTAGCCCTGGGCGGATGTAGGGCTGACAAGCTGCATACTATTGCCGTCTGAAGCGTCCGAGAGGTCATACAGATAACAATACCCCCTGTTTTCCAGGGGGAAACTTTGCGAACTGAGCGGAAGCCGTAGATCATGCCAGATCGTAAACCGGAAGTCAACAACAAATTGAAAGTTTTTGAAAGAAAAGAATAAAAAATCAGCAGGTTTAAGGGGGAGTCCGTCCGGATGGAAAGCAAGCAGCAGGATGCACAGGGGAAGAAAGTCATTTCAAGGGCAGCAGTGAGGGTGTTTGAGAGCATCGAAGCAGGGAAAGTTGTTCAAGATGAACGTACAGATGGACGTACAGAGAAACGTTCAGATGCACAAGTAAATGAACAGGTTGAACAGGTCATTGAGGCATTAGCTGAAATAGAAAAAGAGCTACAGTCAGTTATTGAGGAAGATAAAAAGTCCTGGATCAGGGTATATGAGCTTATGGCAGCAGTAGAGTCTGAAAAATTGTATAGAAAAGACTATACGTCTTATACTCAATGGGTAAATAAGATTGCTGCTGATATGCACGTTCATGTGTCCTTGTTATGGAGAAGAAAGAAAGCAGGAGCTTTCTATAGTGAATACCAGGAGCGAATGAGAAAAAAAGGAAAGCAAGTATATTTTGCTGATATAGAGGGCGTATCTCCGGATAATCTTGTCATAGCTGAAAAAATCGCAGGAAGCAATACAAAAGTGGCGGATCAGCTGATTGAAAAAATACAGAATGGCGAATTGAAGAGGAAAGATTTATCAAATGCACTGGCAGCAGTAAGGCGTAGTAGAGCGGAAAAAGGGATTTCAGCACCGAAAAATGGATATGAGAGAAAGAAGCAGATGCAGGAACCGCCAAAAGAATCCCAACCGGATCAGAAGAAGATCACAGCGCTCGATATTATTGCCGCACTAGAAATAAATCGAGATTGGATAGGCGAAGCAGTTGAAAAACAGGGAAGAGTGCCGAAATATAAAGTATTTACGGAATTTGGGATTGATTCACCAGGTACCAGAAATGCCAGGAGAATCGACGCTTTAGTAGTAGAAACAGTTACGCCAGATCATGCAAGACGGGTACAGCTGCATGGAGTAGAAATAAAAGTGTCCAGATCAGATTTGCTGCATGATGAAAAAATGGCAGAATATACACAATATGTTGATGATTTTTGGATTGCAATACCGCAATATCTTGTTGATGATGCGGTGGCTTTAGCGCTGCCAGAGTGGGGCATTATGACCATTGATAAAGATCAGCTGGAAGTGGTTCGAAGTGCTTCGAAGAACACTGAATATGGTATATTTAGAGAACATACGCTATCAGAAGTCGTATATAAACTGATGTAGAAAGCACCGTTTTACTAGAGCATTATCTAGTAAGTACGGAGGATATGTCCGTATGCTGCGGAAAAATAGCTTGATTTCCGGACTGATCGGAGTGGATCGGAACTGGATCAGGCAGAAAGTGTCCGTACATGAAAGAATATGGAGATGCGAAAAAGATGAGTGATATAGAATATTTATCAATGAAACAGATAGCAAATCAGTTGAATGTGTCGAAACAGAGAGTGTATCGGTGTATCAAGTCGAACTGTATCAGTGAAGCACATCATGAAGTGGTTAAGGGAAACACTGTATTGATGTATGATAATGCAGCAGTTGAGCGGATAAAGCAGCTTTTAGGTGTGACAAATGATGAAACAGTCGAAGTACATCGTGAAGTGCATCAAGAAGCAGGTGAAGCACATCACGAAACAGTACATGATACAGTGTATGAAGCACTGTTGAAACAGTTGGAAATCAAGGATCAGCAGATCAAAGAATTAAATGAACGCCTGGCAGAAGCACATAAGAGCCTGGATCAGGAGCAGCAGCTGCATTTATTAAGTAAGCAGCGGATAAAAGAGCTTGAAGAGAAACCAACAGAACCAGAAAGTCCGGATCAGGAAGAATCGGCAGCGGATCAGACGGCAGCAGAGCAGACAGCAACAGGGAAGAAGGGGCTGTTTAAAAAGATCCTGGATGTGATCCAAGGTCGAGAGTCCTACTAAAAATGGTGTGAAGCACATCAAAATCATTTCTCCCATTTTCTTCCAAAAAAACAAAATCGACTCAATCCAAAAGTCCTCATATTAGCGATACTTTTTCCAAGGAGATCACCTATGATACACACAATCACACAAAGAATCAACGTTTGCAGCGACTTCTACAATCAGTTCATCTCCCACCAACAAACAAAACTGTACAAAGAGCGTTCACAAGCTCACCAGACCGCCAAGAACGGTCTTTTATCAGAAATAGGAATCACGCTTTACGGTCATAAATATAAAGTGTCCTACGACCGCATAACGTCCACAGGAGCCACCGAACAGGTTTCATACGTCAACTATGTCATTGACGCACGGGTTAATCCTTCGAAGGTGATCTATCGTGAATCAGCCGTGGATATATATAAGCCAAGTGATTATGAGATCTTCCAACAATGTTTCAACGAGGAAATTAAGTCGTTTAATCTCCCATTTCTCCCGGATCTCTCCGGATGGAAGGCTCACCGGATAGACTTTACCTACAATATAAGAACTTCTCATGTAAAAGAGTACATTAGATTGTTCCACAAGTCGGATCTGCGAGGATTCACAATCAAAAAGGATCAGCACGGACACCGGAGCATGAAGCCTGGAAGCTTATACATCAATAATTCAGCGGTCACTCTGAATTTCTACGATAAACAGGACGAAATGATCAAAGCCGAGGGAGGAACACGCCACACACCGGAAGAGATCTCCCAAGCCAAGGATATATTGAGGATCGAAGTGCAAGCCAGCCGTGACAAGCTGTCTGGAATCAAACGGAAACAAGAATTTACTTCCAAGCAGATCACGGAATTTATGCAGGATCCAGGAGCAGCGGAGGATCTTGTGATCAGCTATGTATATAAAGTGTTGGGCGGATCCACGTACCGCAAAAAACCTGCTGCAATCACATTGATCAATCATTCAAAGAAACATCAATCAACCAAGGATCAGTTAATAGCTGCCCTGGAAGCCGTCAGCAAGCCATACCGCCGAGTAGATGAGGTCAGACAGGAGCATCCGGAGCTTGAAATAGACAAATGTAAGAAGATCCTCCGGAGCATGGACGTAAATCTTGTCACTCTTGATAAGAACACAAAAGTAAAAGAGCTTCCATCCATACTGGTGTTGCTCCTGGATGCAATCGAAGAAGAAAAAAAAGAGGCTGTCAAATAGGCAGTCTCTTTTTTGTAAAAAATTATTCGTTATCATCAAGGTGGTATGCAAATCCAAAATTATTCCAATTGCAATGAGGGATTTCTTTTAGAAAAGCAACTTCAATATTATCAATATCATACTTCAAAAATGTGTTAGCATTTTTGTTCTTTTCAGAATAAAACGGAGAATCACCATAATCATCGACAGTGTTAAAATGGATTTCATCAGAACTTTGGTATGTAAGTAAATTTACAGTTCCTGACATAGAATAGCCAAAATCATCCCATTTGTTTATTTCAAGAAATGATACTTTACAGTTTTCCAGATTATAAGGATCAATGGTTAATGTTATTTCTTGTGACCATGCTCTAGGCACTTCATAAATAGATGTAAGTATGAAAAGCCCAGATCCTGTATAAATAAGTCCTACATCTGAATCGATATATTCTTTTTTCAAAAATTTATCGTTATTTTTATTGATTTTTCCATTTTTCTGAATGTAATCTTTCAACAAATTAAAACGTTGCTGTATAGTCATTGTTACATTTACTGTACAACTTGCTTTTTTATCTCCGATTTGCGCTGTAATAACAGTAGACCCTTCGGAAAGAGCGGAAATAGAACCATTGGTTACGCTTGCAATTTCTGGATTAGATGATATCCATGTTGCTGTTGTATCTGCTGTAGTATCAGAAGGTGTGCATATTACTTCCAGAGAATGAGTGTCACCAACAGACAAATTCAAAGAATCATTATTTAATTTAATGGACTGTAATGGTTTTACAACACTGACGGTACATAAAGCCATTTTATTTCCTGCATAAGCAAAAAGAGTAGCATTTCCGACAGAATTTGCAGTGATTTTGCCAGTAGAGTCAACAGTTACAATCTTCGGATCAGAGCTTTGCCATGTTATGGTCTTATCAGAAGCATTTTGAGGAGAAATAGTTGCTACTAATGTTTCTGAGGTTCCAGATGCCAATTCCAAAAAAGTTTTATTTAATGTAATACTTTGAACTTTTATTACAGGAGCTTCTGTGGTCGGTGTTTCTGGAATAGAGGTTGCTTTTTTAACAGTAACCTTGCAGTAATATTTTCTAGTTCCAATTTTTGCGGCAATCTTTACTGTTCCTGGTTTCTTTGCAGTGATAACGCCTTTGCTATTCACGGAAGCGATAGAAGATTTTGCACTTACCCACTTAACTCTCTGTTTAGTTGCTTTTAAAGTAATTTTACGGCGCTGGCCTACAGTCAGAGATAATTTTGTGTTTGAAAGTTTTGGAGCTTCAACTACAATAGTACATTTATATTTTTTGCCCTTACAAGTAGCTGTTATGGTGGTTACTCCGGTTTTTCTGGCTTTTATAACACCTTTGCTGTTAATTGTGGCAACAGCTCTTTTACTGGATGACCAAGAAACTTTGTTTTTGGTATTCAGTAATTTCAGAGTTTTAGTCTTTCCTTTGATTAAATAAGTTTTTTTCGC
>ENA-OURZ01004555-OURZ01004555.1-human-gut-metagenome-genome-assembly--contig:-NODE-4555-length-10459-cov-3.316609_pt1 | contig 10459 bp, 8 predicted proteins | sample MGYA00242073_ERZ509195 | MGnify/ENA primary metagenome ERZ509195 (study PRJEB26280, sample SAMEA2338837) | human gut metagenome | biome: human gut; feature: human-associated habitat; material: faeces...
TTTTATATTGGTATAATTGCATAAATACAAAATTAGTATTATTAAAACTGTGAAAATGACCAATAGTCATTTGCTTGCATCTTAAATGTCTGTAAGAATTTTAACAGGAAATAAAATAGAAAAAAACAAAGAAAAGCCAGTGTTTATCTATAATAAATGGAAATGTACCATGACTTTTTAATCGGAGAATTATATAAAATTAGCTGAATAAAATTAAGCAATAATTAAAATTGTACTAAATGAGATACAAGAAATTGTATATATTTTAAAATGTTTATAAAAATCATTGTTAAAAAATAAATTATTTGGCTTTACATTTACAAAAAATGGGTATACAATCCGCAGTATGAAAACGAAAGGATAAGGAGATGGTTTTTTGAATGATTTAGCACAGAAGCTTATTGAAGAACTTCAATGTGAGACCGTCTTTACGATTCCTGTTTTGGGTGGAATACCAGTTTCAGAGGCAGTTGTGGTCACATGGATCATTATGGCTGTGCTGGTTATAGTTGCATTTATACTTACCCGAAACCTTAAAGTGGATCATATAAGTAAGAGGCAGGCTGTTGCAGAAAGTATAGTAACAGGTCTTATGAATATGGTTCAGGGAATGGTTGGCGAAAAAGGCAGGAAATATGTGCCTTATCTCACAACAGTTATGTTGTATATTGGCGTTTCCAATATCATCGGACTGTTTGGCTTTAAGTCCCCAACTAAGGACTTAAGAGTCACGGTAGCACTGGCACTTATGAGTATTATACTTATTGAAGCAGCTGGTATCTATCACAAAGGTGTTAAACGCTGGTTACACGGCTTTGTTGAACCGGTTGCAATAGTAACACCTATAAACATTCTTGAAGTAGTAACAAAGCCACTTTCGCTTTGTATGCGACTTTTTGGTAATGTATTAGGAGCTTTCGTTATTATGGAGCTTCTTAAGATGATACTTCCGGTAGGTCTTCCGGTTGTATTCAGTCTGTATTTTGATATATTTGATGGTCTGTTACAGGCATATGTTTTTGTATTCCTTACATCATTATATATTGATGAGATTACAGAGTAGTGCATATAGCGTATATATGTATGGCACAGTTATATGCAGGATAAAGTCTGATAAGGCTTGTGAAGCCAGCAGAAGATATTATTAGAAAAGAATCTGGAAACTTAAGAAAGAAAAAGGAGATTAGATTATGAGTGGAACAATCATAGCTATTGGCGCAGGTATCGCCGTATTAGGTTCATTTGGTGCAGGTATTGGTATTGGTATAGCAACTGGCAGGGCTTCAGAAGCTGTTGCAAGACAGCCAGAGGCAGAAGGCAAGATTACAAAGACACTTATTCTTGGTAGTGCGTTGGCAGAGGCTACTGCTATTTATGGTTTCGTTATCGCCCTTATGATTATCGTTATGCTTGGCTAATCCGCATGGATTAAGCATAAAGGCATGATGGTATCGTATGTTTATATCCGGTATTATCCGGGTGCATAATAAAAATGTATCTACATTTTGATGTATGAATGTACATAAAATAATTGTACATAAAGTATATCAGGTAGAATATAAGCATACAGATAACAAAGAATAGACTACGAAGAAAGGCAGGAAAATAAGATGCTCCAGTTAGATGTTTGGAATGTTTTATTTACAATTATTAACCTTTTAATTCTCTTCGTGCTTATGAGAATATTCTTATACAAGCCAGTTCAGAAGATTATTGCTAAAAGGCAGGAGGAAGCTGACAGACAGTTTGGTGAGGCTGCTGCTAAGCAGAGTGAGGCTGAGGAGCTTAAGACAAAGTATCAGGCTGTGTTAAGCGATGCAGAGAATGAGAAGAAAAAGGTTGTTTCTGAAGCAAGAAAGACTGCTGATGAAGAATATCAGCGTATAGTTGCAGATGCCCACAAGACAGCATCACAGATTAAGGATGATGCTGAGGCAGAAGCTATAAGCCAGAAGGAACAGATATTAAAGAAGGCAGAAAAAGAAATTGCAGATATGGTTGTTGATGCTGCTGCTAAGGTTGTAGCAAGCAACAGTAAAGATACAAATGCTGCACTTTATGACACATTTTTGAATAAAGCAGGTGATAAATAGTGATACAGACAGCGATTGATTATGCATCAGAATTACATAAAACAGGTATGTCGCACGAAGAGTTATCCACTATTAAGGATATATTCGATGTTGTACCACAGGTTAAGGAAGAACTTAGTGACCCAACAGTATCACTTGAGAAAAAACATCTTGTGATTCAGAAGGTATTCTCTAAGAATGTGAGAAATTTCTTACAGCTTTTATGTGATAACGATGATATAAATTTATTTGATGAAGTATGTAAGGCTTTAAAGGAGCTTGAGATGACTCCTGAACAGAAAGAAAGTACAGCAGTACTTACTTATGTTGAGGCACCATCTGATGAACAGCTTGCAGGAATCAAAAGCTTTATAGCAAAAGAATTCCACAATCCTGATATTAAGTTAGAGATGGTACAGGATTCATCTATAAAGAGTGGTTTCGTGTTAAAGGTCGGCTCTAAGGAGTATGACTGGAGTGAAAAAGCACGTATTGACCAGTTAAAGAGCAGCATAGCAAAGGCTGTAAGTGCTGGTAAGACTACAGCAAGTGAGGAAGGTATACTTTCAATACTTGAGGCTAATATCAAGGATTTCGAGCTTGCAGTTAAGGATAAGGAAATAGGTGTTGTTAACTGGGTTGGTGATGGTATCGCCAATGTTGACGGCATTGACCACGCATTTTACGGTGAAATCGTTGTATTCGACAGCGGTGTAAAAGGTATGGTTCAGGATGTAAGACGTGATGAGGTCGGAGTTATCCTTTTTGGTAGTGATGTGACAGTTAAGGAAGGCAGCAAGGTTGCACGTACAGGCAAGATGGCTGGTGTTCCAGTTGGTGAGGGCTTCCTTGGAAGAATAGTTGATGCACTTGGATCACCTATAGATGATAAGGGTGATATCCAGGCAGATGGTTACAGACCAGTAGAGTGCGAGGCTCCTGGCATAACTGAACGTAAGTCAGTATCCGTTCCTATGGAAACAGGTCTTCTTTCTATAGATTCCATGTTCCCTATAGGACGTGGACAAAGAGAGCTTATCATAGGTGACAGGCAGACTGGTAAGACAGCTATCGCAACAGATACTATCATAAACCAGAAGGGTAAGGATGTTATCTGTATATATGTAGCTATAGGACAGAAAGCATCTACTATTGCTAAGCTTGTTAATACATTAAAAACAGCAGGTGCCATGGATTATACAACTATTGTATCAGCAACAGCAGCAGATCCAGCACCACTTCAGTATATAGCACCTTATGCAGGTACAGCCATGGCAGAGTATTTCATGCATAACGGAAAGGATGTTCTTATTATATATGATGACCTTTCTAAGCATGCGGTTGCTTACAGAGCTATATCACTTCTGCTTGAGCGTTCACCAGGACGTGAGGCTTATCCAGGTGATGTATTCTATCTGCATTCAAGACTTCTTGAAAGATCAAGCCGTCTTTCACCAGAAGCAGGTGGAGGTTCTATAACAGCACTTCCTATTATTGAAACACAGGCAGGTGACCTTTCAGCATATATTCCAACCAATGTAATATCTATTACAGATGGTCAGATATTCCTTGAAAGTGAGCTGTTCTTCTCTGGTCAGAGACCAGCCGTTAACGTAGGTCTTTCTGTATCCCGTGTTGGTGGTGCAGCACAGACAAAGGCAATGAAGAAGGCAGCCGGAAGTATCCGTATCGATCTTGCACAGTATCGTGAGATGGAAGTATTCACACAGTTCAGTTCCGATCTGGATGCAGCAACAAAGGAACAGCTGGAATATGGATCTGGTCTGATGGAACTTCTGAAACAGCCACTCGGACATCCAATGTCCATGCATGAGATGGTTATCACCCTCTGCGCAGCACGAAATAAAGTGCTTCTGGGAATTCCGGTAAAAGAGGTTAAGAAATTCCAGATGGATATGCTGAATTATTTTGCAACAGTTCATCCGGAAATCAGTGAAGAGATTGAGCAGACAAAGGCTCTGTCCGATGAACTGGCTGCAAAGATTGTGGAAACAGCGAAGGAATTCAAAGACAGCAGGTGTTAATATGGCAAATATCAGAGAAATACAGACTCGAATCAACAGCGTCAAAGATACGATGAAGATCACGAACGCCATGTATATGATCTCGTCTACCAAGATGAGACAGGCGAAGAAAAAGCTGACAGATTCAGAGCCGTACTTTTACGGACTTCAGGGAGAGATTTCCAGAATCCTGAGGCATATTCCTGAGATCGAGCACCGGTATTTTGATGTGCGGGAAGAGATTCCAAAAGAGAAACGAAAGATAGGTTCCATTGTCATTACTGCGGATAAAGGACTTGCAGGAGCTTACAACCACAACATTGTCAAGGTGGAGGATGAGATCCTGGAGGAACCGGGAGAGCATAAGCTGTTCGTAGTCGGTGAGCTTGGCAGACACTATTATGCGAATAAGGGTGTGGAAATTGACACCAATTTCCTCTATACTGTGCAGAAACCGACCATGCACAGGGCAAGAGATATCGCGGAAGTGATTCTTTCCCAGTATGAGAGAGGTGAACTGGACGAGGTCTACATCGTTTACACCAGAATGGAAAATTCGATGCTGACAACGGTTGAAAAAATGAAGATCCTGCCGCTTGAGAGATCTTCATTTAATGAAATGAAAATGCCGCTTAACATCCATAGAGAGGCGATCGCGCTTTATCCATCAGCAGAGGCTGTTCTGGACAGCATCGTACCAAACTACGTGGTTGGTATGATCTATGGATGTCTGGTAGAGGCATATGCAAGCGAACACAATGCGCGAATGACAGCAATGCAATCAGCAACAGACAGCGCGCAGGAAATCATCAAAGATCTTTCTATTATATATAACAGGGCAAGGCAGGCTGCGATCACACAGGAAATTACTGAGGTTTGTGCAGGTGCCAAAGCCCAGAAACGGAAAAGGAAGTGAAAACAGGTATGAATAAAGGACGTATTGTACAGGTCATGGGACCAGTTGTTGACGTTGTATTTGAAGACGGAAATCTGCCGTGCATCAAAGATGCCCTGCAGGTGGAGAACAACGGAAAAACCTGTATTATGGAAGTTGCGCAGCATCTGGGAAATGATGAGGTTCGTTGTCTGATGCTGGCAGCAAGTGAAGGACTTTGCAAGGACATGGAAGTAACCGCTACCGGTTCTGGAATTAAAGTACCGGTTGGAGAGCAGACCCTTGGACGTCTGTTCAACGTACTTGGAGAAACCATCGACAATGGCGAAGAAATCAAAGAAGATACCGAACACTGGGTGATCCACAGAGATCCGCCGTCATTTGAAGACCAGAGCCCGGTTGTAGAAATCCTGGAAACCGGAATCAAGGTTATCGACCTGCTTGCACCTTATGCAAAAGGTGGTAAGATCGGTCTGTTCGGCGGTGCCGGTGTAGGTAAGACTGTACTGATCCAGGAACTGATCCGTAACGTAGCCACAGAGCATGGCGGATATTCCATCTTTACCGGTGTTGGAGAACGTTCCCGTGAAGGTAACGACCTCTGGACAGAAATGAAAGCATCCGGAGTTCTGGATAAGACAGCCTTAGTGTTTGGTCAGATGAACGAACCACCTGGAGCACGTATGCGTGTCGCTGAGACAGGACTTACAATGGCTGAATATTTCCGTGATAAAGAACATCAGAATGTGCTTCTTTTCATTGATAATATTTTCCGTTTTACACAGGCAGGTTCCGAAGTATCCGCACTTCTTGGACGTATGCCATCAGCCGTAGGTTATCAGCCGACACTGGCAACTGAAATGGGTGAACTGCAGGAGAGGATCGCATCTACAAAGAATGGTTCTGTCACATCCGTACAGGCTGTTTATGTCCCTGCCGATGACCTTACAGACCCGGCACCGGCAACTACATTTGCTCATCTGGATGCAACAACCGTACTCTCCCGTAAGGTTGTAGAACAGGGTATTTACCCGGCAGTTGATCCACTGGAATCTAACTCCCGTATTCTGGAGGCGGATATTGTCGGAGAAGAACATTATGAAGTTGCAAACCGTGTAACAGAGGTTCTGCAGAAATACAAAGAGCTGCAGGATATCATCGCAATTCTTGGTATGGAAGAGCTTTCCGATGAAGACAAGGCAACGGTTATGAGAGCAAGAAAGATTCAGAAATTCCTCTCCCAGCCATTCTTCGTTGCAGAGACATTTACCGGAGTTCCGGGAAAATATGTACCTCTGAAAGAGACGATCCGAGGATTTAAGATGATCCTCGACGGAGAAATGGATGAGTATCCGGAGAATGCATTCTTCAATGTAGGAACGATTGATGAAGTCATCGAGAAGGCAAAGGCTGAAAAAGCAGAATAGAGGTGCCAGGTATGGATACATTTGGACTTAAAATCATTTCCAGTGACCGGGTATTCTATGAAGGACGTTGCAGAAAGATGATCGTGCCGGTACCGGACGGCGGTGGAATGGAAATTCTTCCGCACCATGAAGATATGGTGATCGCTGTGGTGATCGGTGAGGCAATGCTTCAGTTTGAAGAAGGCGAATGGGTGAACCTTGCGGTCGGAGCCGGATTCCTTGAGATCGTCAACAACCGTGTGACGATGCTGGTGCAGACGGCAGAGAAACCGGAGGATATCGATGCCAGACATGCCCAGGAGCAGCTGGAGTATGCAGAAGAAAAGCTTCGCCAGAAACAGAGTATACAGGAATATTACCGGACACAGGCTTCGCTTTCAAGGGCGATGAACCGGTTGAAGGTGTCGAAGCGAAAAAAATGGTAAATAGGAAACAAATTTATGTAAGAGCGCGCAATCTACTACAGATTGCGCGCTTTTTCAATACGGAATTTTTGACAAAATTTATTGGGAAAAATGGTACAATCTTTTACAAAATAAAAGTTCCGATACAGGGTAGTTTGTGGTAGAATATATAACAGTGTGCGTGTACTGAGAAAAAGGATTTTGAGGTGTTCAAATAGAGTGTATTTCATCATAGAAGGAGCAAAAACGTGGAAAAAGAGGAGCTTACGCAATTATTTAATTTCTTTCGGGAGATTGATAAGGAAAAATTTATTGGAAGGCAGACATATCTGACGGATGGGGTGCGTAAGGAGAATGACGCGGAGCATGCGTGGCATATGGCGATCATGACGGTTCTGCTTGCGGGATATGCCAATGAGAAGATCGATGTTCTTAAGACAGTGACGATGCTTTTGATCCATGATATTGTAGAAATTGATGCGGGGGATACCTATGCCTATGATGAAGATGCGAAGAAGACGCAGAGGGAACGGGAAGTGAAGGCTGCGGACCGGATTTTCGGACTTCTTCCGGAAGAGCAGGGAAAGGAATTTCGGGCGCTCTGGGAGGAATTTGAGGCACAGGAGACTGCTGAGTCGAAGTTTGCCCGGACGATGGACAATATCCAGCCGATCATGTTAAATGCGGCTACAGACGGCAAAGCGTGGGAGGAACACGATGTTCATATTGAACAGATCCTGAACCGTAACCGGAATACGGCAAAAGGCTCAGAAGCGATCTGGGAGTATGCGAAAGAAGAATTCTTAAGACCGAATCTGGAAAATGGCAAGATAAAAAAATAACATAAAAAAAACAAAAATCCCCCTTTTCATTTTCGTGAATATGGGGTATCATATACTACAGAGCGCAAAATATAGTGGAGAAACTTAAAAGTGACACTATATTTTGTGGAGCGATGGAACAAAGTTAGGAGAAAGTTGGGATGGATTTGGAAGTAAAGACGAGAGTAATCAAAAGAAACGGTGAGGAAGTAGACTTCCGGCTGGAGAAGATTGTGAATGCGATCAAAAAAGCGAATGAAGAGGTTGAGAACATCCACAGGATGAATGACTTTCAGATCATTGCAATTGCGGAGAAGATTGCACAGCAGGCAGAGGAATTTACGCATGCAGTGAATGTGGAGGACATCCAGGATATGGTTGAGACCGGCATTATGGAGATGCGTGGTTATGAGGTTGCCCAGAAGTATGTCCGCTATCGCTATAAGAGAGAATTAACCAGAAAGTCGAATACAACGGATAATGGAATTCTTGCATTGATCGATCATATGAACGAGGAAGTAAAGCAGGAGAACTCCAATAAGAATCCTGTGATCAACTCTACACAGAGAGATTACATGGCAGGAGAGGTCAGCAAGGACCTTACCAAGAGAGTCCTTCTTCCGGAGGAAATCGTCCGTGCACACGAAGAAGGAATCATTCATTTTCATGATATGGACTATTTTGCGCAAAAAGAGCACAACTGTGATCTGATCAACCTGGAGGATATGCTCCAGAACGGAACTGTCATCAGCGAGACGATGATTGAGAAACCACATAGTTTCTTTACCGCGTGTAATGTGACCACACAGATCGTTGCACAGGTTGCAAGTAACCAGTATGGCGGACAGTCATTTACGCTGTCACATCTTGCACCATTCGTAGATGTAAGCCGTCAGAAGCTCCGCAAGAGTGTCATTGAAGAAAGAATAGAATCCGGAGAGGTTCTGGATGATGCGATCATCGACAAGATCACAGAGAGAAGACTTCGTACCGAAGTACAGAGCGGAATCCAGACGATCCAGTATCAGCTGATCACACTGATGACCTGTAACGGACAGGCACCTTTCGTAACGGTGTTTATGTATCTGGATGAGGTTCCGGAAGGAAGAACCAGGGATGACCTTGCGATGATCATCGAAGAAGTGATGAAGCAGCGTATGCAGGGTGTTAAGAATGAAAAAGGTGTATGGATCACACCGGCGTTCCCGAAGCTGATCTATGTACTGGATGAAGATAATATTACAGAAGATTCCAAATACTGGCATCTGACAGAACTGGCAGCAAAATGTACAGCAAAACGTATGGTGCCGGATTACATCTCTGCAAAGATAATGCGGGAGATAAAAGAAGGAAACGTTTACACCTGTATGGGATGCCGTTCATTCTTAACATATGAACCGGACATCAAGAATCCAGACGGAACGCCTAAATTTTATGGAAGATTCAATCAAGGTGTTGTAACCATAAATCTTGTCGATGTTGCTTTAAGTTCCGACGGTGACATGGATAGATTCTGGAACATCCTTGAAGACAGACTGGAAAACCTGTGTTATCCGGCTTTAATGGCAAGGCATAACAGATTAAAAGGAACAAAATCGGACGTTGCACCGATTCTGTGGCAACACGGAGCATTGGCACGTCTGAAAAAGGGAGAAACAATTGATAAATTATTATATGGCGGTTATTCAACAATTTCACTCGGATATGCCGGATTATATGAGACATGCCTGTACATGACAGGAAAATCTCATACAGACGAAGAAGCAAAGCCATTTGCACTTGCAGTCATGCAGAAACTAAACGACAAGTGCAAAGAGTGGAGAGCAAAGACGAATATCGGCTTTTCTGTCTATGGCACGCCGTTAGAATCTACAACGTACAAGTTTGCAACCTGCTTGCAGAAACGTTTCGGCTTAATTCCGGGAATCACAGACCATAACTACATCACGAACAGTTATCATGTAAACGTCCGTGAAAAGATTGACGCTTTCTCAAAACTGAAATTCGAATCCGAGTTCCAGAAATTGAGTCCGGGCGGTGCAATCAGTTATGTGGAAGTTCCAAATATGCAGAATAATCTGGATGCTGTTCTTTCGGTAATGCAGTACATTTATGATAATATTATGTACGCAGAGTTGAACACCAAGAGTGATTATTGCATGGATTGTGGTTACGACGGAGAAATCAAAATCGTAACGGATGAGAAAACCGGAAAGTTAGTATGGGAATGCCCGAACTGTGGCAACAGAAACCAGAAAATGATGTCGGTTGCAAGACGTACCTGTGGATACATTGGAAGTCAGTTCTGGAATCAAGGCAGAACAGAGGAGATTCGTGACCGTGAAGTAAATTGTTCTACCAGTGCTTTGCAGTAAGAAGGGAGAATTTATGAATATAGGAGAAATTCTATTGGCGGATTGTGCCAATGGAGACGGAATGAGAGTATCTGTGTTTGTAAGTGGTTGCACAAACCACTGCAAAGGATGCTTCAATAAAGAAGCATGGGACTTTTCCTACGGAAAACCTTATACAAAGGAAATGGAAGACTTGATTATTAAAAATCTTACCATGCCTTATTATAAAGGCTTGACGATTCTTGGGGGAGAGCCTTTTGAACCTTGCAATCAAGATGGTCTTTTACCATTGATTGAGCGAGTAAAAAAGGGATGCCCGGAGAAGAATATCTGGATGTATACAGGCTTTACACTTGAAAACGAACTATCTGAGAGTGGAAGCAAGCATACACCAGCCACAAAGAAAATCTTAAAAAATATAAGGAGTGAAAAATACATGAATATCGTAGTATGTATTAAACA
>ENA-OURZ01004563-OURZ01004563.1-human-gut-metagenome-genome-assembly--contig:-NODE-4563-length-10443-cov-3.102618_pt1 | contig 10443 bp, 8 predicted proteins | sample MGYA00242073_ERZ509195 | MGnify/ENA primary metagenome ERZ509195 (study PRJEB26280, sample SAMEA2338837) | human gut metagenome | biome: human gut; feature: human-associated habitat; material: faeces...
TAATGATTTATGCCACAAAACATATTTTAATAGAAATTTTGGTGCGGTTGCCCTGGTATGCAAAAAGCCGATTTTTAATTTTAGGGCGAAAAATATAGGTGTTTTACTGTATGTTAAGAAAATATTAATGGTCTGTTAAGTTTTTTTTGCATTTTTTTTGGAATGTCAAAAAAGTTTGATATGTTTACTGCAGGTTCCTAGATGGAGAATATGCTCATGTAAAGCGTACGATAAAACTGAGCGTGCTTCCCCGGGTTTGACGGCTCGGCGCAAATGCATTCTGAATATGGACAGGCATTTGTATTTGTTATTAACTATTTTTAGACCTAAACCTATTTTTATGAGAAAACGATTGTATTTGTTGCTTGCATTCCTTTGGATGGGGGTATGCATGCTGAGTGCGCAGACGAAAAATGTTTCAGGACGTATCTTGTCTGCAGAAAATGATGAACCGATAGCCGGTGCTACGGTATTGGTCAAGGGTACATCTATCGGGGTGGCTTCTGATGCACATGGGCATTTTACGCTGAAAGTGCCGGAATCTGCTACCGAATTAATAGTTTCGTTTATGGGAATGGAAACACAGGAAGTGGGAATCAAAGCGAATCTGACGATTCGGTTGAAGTCTGCCAACGAGAAATTGGATGAGGTGATGGTAGTGGCCTATGGAACTGCCAAAAAATCGAGCTTTACAGGTGCTGCAGAGGTGATAAAGAACGAACAGTTGGAAAAAATGAATGTCGTGTCTGTCACCAAAGCATTGGAAGGCACATCGCCGGGTTTGCAGGTGATGGGCGGCACCGGTCAGCCGGGCTCGGGAGCTGCAATCCGTATCCGTGGTATCGGTTCGCTGTCATCCTCTTCTGCTCCTTTGTATGTGTTGAACGGAGTTGTTTTTGACGGGGATATCAGTTCCATCAATCCGGATGATATAGAATCGATTTCAGTGTTGAAGGATGCGGCTTCGGCAGCCTTGTACGGTGCGCGTGGAGCCAATGGTGTCATTATGATACAGACCAAAAAGGGAAATGCCGAGAAGTCGACGCTGAGCGTCAAGGCTGTCTGGGGATTTTCATCCCGTGCAATTCCCGAATATTCCAGAATCGGAATAAAGGATTATTACGAGACTTCCTGGGAAGCATACAGAAATGCGTTGGTGGGGACAGGACAATCCATGGAAAAGGCTTCCGAATATGCTGCAGCCAATCTTATCAACAAGCAGCTCGGCGGCTATAACAATTATAACATTCCCGCCGATAAACTGATAAGTGCAGATGGTAAGGTGGATGCTTCCGCCCGGTTGCTCTATCATGACAATTGGGGCGATGCACTGTTCCGTACCGGGTTGAAGCAGGATTATATGCTTTCCATGAGCGGAGGCTCGGACAAGACCACCTATTATCTTTCGCTTGGCTGGCTGGACGAGGAGGGGATTATGACCCGTACGGACTATCAGCGTTTCACGGCAAGAGCGAATATTAACAGTCAGTTTACCGACTGGTTCAATCTGGAGGGAAATATGGGGTATACCAATGACAAGAGCAATCAGATGATGCAGGCAGCGGGAACATATGCCATCAACCCGTTCTTTTATTCCCGTATGATTGCTCCGATATTCCCGATTTACAAGCGCGACGAGCAAGGTAATTATATATTGGACAGTGAGGGAAACAAGGTTTTTGATTATGGAGAGAAACGCCCTTTCAACGGACGGACCAACAATCTGGCTACATTGATTCATGATGCAGTCTGGAATCAGACCGATAATTTCAATATCAACGTCACTGCCGGTACGAAGTTCTTGCGCCACTTTACTTTCAAAGTGAGCGGTAGTGCGGATATATTGAATCGTCGTTATACCAAAATGTATAACAATAAGTTCGGTGATGCAGCCAATGTCGGAGGACGAGGCAGCGTGGAGGCTTTGAGGATAGAATCGCTTACATTCAACCAGATATTGAATTTTAATAAAGAGCTCGGACTGCATAATGTATCTGCAATGGTGGGACATGAAAGTTATCGGTATGTAGAGAAGAGTGTTTTTGCACAGCGTACCGGTTTCCCATTGGAGATGTCGAATGATTTGGTATTTGGTGCGCAGTTGGAGGATGGCAGTAGCCAGACCGATGAGCATGCGATAGAAGGTTGGTTCGGGCAGGTGGGGTATGATTATGCCAATCGCTACTATATATCAGGTTCTTATCGCCGGGACGGTAGTTCGCGTTTCTATAAAGACAGCCGTTGGGGTGACTTCTGGTCGGTGGGTGCATCCTGGAGAATTTCGCAGGAAGCCTTTATGAAAAATGCCAAATGGATGGACAACTTGAAGTTGAAAGTGTCGTACGGAGTGCAAGGGAATGATAATATCCTTGATGAAAATGGATATCCCTATTACTATGCATGGCAGAATTTCTTCGAGCCATATCCCAATCATGATTTTGGAGGCGTCATTCACTCCACGACAGGCAATAGGGATTTGCATTGGGAGAAAAATACCAATTTCAATGTCGGCCTTGAATTCAGTTTCCTGAACCGTATCCGTGGTGAGGTGGACTATTTTATCCGTAAGGGGGAAGATATGCTGTATGCTGTTCCTGTCCCTTATTCCACTGGGTTGCCTTCCATTATGCAGAATGCCGCATCGATGGACAACAAGGGAATAGAGCTGCAATTGTCTTTTGATATTCTAAAGGAAAGGGCATTCAAGTGGACGTTGGATTTTAATTTGACCCACTATAAGAATAAATTGACTAAGCTGACGCAAGATGAGGTTTGGGTCAGTACGAAAAAATGGGTGGAAGGCGGTTCTATCTATGATTTCTGGCTGATGAAATGGGCAGGGGTGGATGCTGAAAACGGAGATGAATTGTGGTGGTATAAAAACGGAGATGCCTGGGAAAAGACAAATGATTATTCGTTGGCGTCCAAAGATCCGAAGAGTAAACAGTATGTAGGTTCTGCTATCCCTAAAGTATATGGCGGTTTTACCAATAATTTTTCGTGGAAGGGGTTGAACCTGTCGGTATTTTTCTCCTATTCTGTCGGAGGCAAGATGTATGACAGCAATTACCAGCGTTTGATGCATGCCGGCAGTTTGGGACATGCATGGCATAAGGATATATTGAAACGTTGGAGAAAACCGGGTGATGTGACCGATGTGCCAAGAATTGAAAAGGGTAATCGGTATATTTCAAGATCCAGCAATCGCTTCTTGAAGGATGCTTCTTACCTGTCGTTGCGTAACATCAATCTTTCCTATACGCTTCCTGCGGAGTGGAGTAGCCGTGTGGGTATGTCGTCCGTCAAGGTGTTTGTGAGCGGGGACAATCTGGTGACTTTTACAAAATTGAAAGGAATGGACCCGACCCAGGCGTTCTCCGGAGTGAGCGATAATACCTACGTGCCGAACCGAGTGGTTTCTGTTGGTTTGAATATTAATTTCTAAAATAGACAATTATGAAGATACTATATATATTGCCGTTGGTTTGGATGTTGGTGTTTACATCCTGCAACAGTGATTTTTTGGATCGAGAACCGTCGAATAAATATACGGATGATATATTGCTTACTTCGACGGAGGGAGGTATGATGCTGCTGAACGGTACGTTGCGCCGCACTTATATCAGTTATGAGTCTCATGCACAATACGGGCAGAAGGCGGTGGATATCATGACCGATATGCTGGGAGAGGATTATTACACGGGAGATGGTTACTGGAACAATTATGAATCGTGGTATTCCTGGTTGGCACACAGAAGTGCGAATGATGAAGATAATAAATTTGTATGGATGTACTATTACGGTACGATCGACAATATGAATCTTTTGCTTGCGCATGTGGATGCCATGAAGGGAGAGCAGAAGGAGCGCGATAATCTGAAAGGACAGGCGTACGCATTTCGTGCACACAGCTATTTTAAGTTGGTGCAGTTGTATGCGGAGCGTTATAAACCGGAAGGCCGTAACACCCAATTGGGAATCCCCGTATATACGCATCCGACCAGTGAGGGAAAAGCCCGCAGTACGGTGGAAGAGGTGTATACTCGCATTAATACCGACCTTGATTCGGCGATGATGCTGTTGACGGAAGGTAGGATACATATCAGCCATTTTAATTTGAATGTGGCTCAGGGAATCAAAGCGGAAGTGTTGCTGACGATGGGAAAATATAAAGAGGCTGCCAAGATGGCACACGAGGCGAGACAGGGCTTTGGTCTGATGCCGCAAGAATTGTTCGCAGCCGGTTTTAACAGTGTGAACAATCCGGAGTGGATGTGGGGTATGCAGATAAAGGTTGACCAATCGACTATTTACGCTTCCTATTTTTCAAATACGGATCCCTGTTCAATAGGATATAATGAGCTCGGTAATGAAAAGCGGATAAATTCGCAGTTGTATGATGCGATGAAGGACAGCGATGTGAGGAAATCGGTATGTGTCGGTGCCGACGGTGCGACATTGGAATGTGACAATGGTGAATTTGAAGTTCCTCCTTATACGGTGAATAAATTCCGTCTGCCGTCTTATGCCAACTGGTCCGGGGATTATTGTTATATGCGTGCAGCCGAAATGTATCTGATTGAGGCAGAAGGGTTGGCTCGCTCCGACCAGAGCAAAGAAGCAGCGAAAGTCCTGTATGAGCTGGTAAGTGCCCGCGATCCGAAATATAAGCTTCCGGATGTGACAGGGAATGCCTTGGTGGAAGAGGTGATGTTGCAGCGTCGTCTGGAACTTTTGGGAGAGGGATTCCGCTTTATGGATATGAAGCGTTTGAATCTGTCGCTTGACCGTACAGATAAGGGACATGAAGAGACATTCCTTAAGCCTGCGAAGGTGGATGCCGGCGATATCCGGTGGCAGTTCCTGATTCCGACACAGGAAATGACTTCAAATCCGAATATGGTGCAGAACGATTGATTCTATATGGAGCCGCTCTTGAACAGGGCGGCTTTTTTTTGTGTGGAATGATTAGGTTGTTTGCTTTTTTCAGTATATTGACCACTGAAATTAATGATGCGTTTGTTTATGAGTATTGATAGATGGGTGCTTTTGTGTTTGGTCTGTCTGACGACATTCTTTGTGGACAATTCAGTATTGGTGCCGGACATAATGGAGTCAGGAAATATAGTTACTGCCCGAGAAATGGTTTATGACGGCAACTGGATTGCTCCGACGATGAATGGTGAATTGCGCTTGGAGAAACCACCGTTGCCGACATGGCTGACTGCCGTTGTTGAGATGATAGCTCCTGACAATCTGGGGTGGCAACGCGGTGTGGCAGGCTTGGCAGCCCTCCTTTTGGTGTTCTACTTTTATTGTTTTGTAAAAAACATTTTAGGAGTTGCTCCTTTTGTGTCTGCGCTGATTTTGTGTACATGCCATAATGTGATACTGATGGGACGTACGGCATCGTGGGATATATACTGTCATGCATTTATGCTGGGGGCGGTATATCATTTGGCGGTGGCAATAAAAGGAATGGGCGGGAAGTGGCGTCATTGTATCGTGGCGGGTGTGCTGGCGGGTCTTTCCATCATGAGTAAGGGACCGGTGTCTGTTTATGCTCTCTTGCTGCCGTTTGTTATAGCGTTTGCTTTTGTGATGCGACCTTGTATCAAGGGGTGTCGGGTTGCGATTGGCGTAATGTGTGTGATTGCATTGGTGGTGGGAGGATGATGGTTTGCATATATTCATTTATCTTATCCGAATGAACTGGCTGCGGTTGTGGAAAAGGAATCGGAGGCGTGGATTAGTTATAATGTACGTCCCTGGTATTATTATTGGAAGTTTTTTTTAGAATCGGGGGTGTGGGCAGGTCTGCTGATTACGGCAACTGTCCTGCCTGTATGGAATAGGCAATTGAGACATAATAAATTGTATTTATTGCCATTGTTGTGGATGTTGGTGGCACTTGTTTTGCTGTCCTTATTGCCGGAAAAGAAGATGAGGTACATATTCCCATTGCTCATACCTGCCAGTATGTTAATGGGGGAACTGGTAGATTGGTGGAAAAAAAGTTTTGTCTGTGGTGCTGTAAAAAGAACGGATAGTCTGATATTCCGCAGTAATGTTTGGCTCGTTGCAATTGCTGTGGCACTTTTGCCCGTTGCGGGATGGATATTTATGTTTAGTTGCGGGAAGATGACTTTGTTGTTGTGGTTTGTTGTGACTTGTATCTGTTTGGGGGTGGTTCTTGTATTGGTATGGAGCGGTCTGCGTATGCGGGTGTCGTATATGGAAAACAAAGGGACGGGGATATTGTTCTATTTTGGGGAACAATACCCCCGTCCCTTTGTTCTGACGATCTTTAATCCAATAAAGTATGTTCGATCAGTATTTTAACACCGATTACAATTAAGATAAGGCCTCCGAGTAGTTCTACTTTGAGGCCTTTGATTTTTCCGAACCGGAAGCCACAGATCACTCCGCTGAAAGAAAGGAAGAAAGTAGTGAAAGCGATAACTGAAGCCGGAAACCAGATGCCCGTTTTCAGAAAAGCCATACTCACGCCGACAGCCAGGGCATCGATACTGGTCGCTACGCCGAGGGTGAAAAGCATCCGGCTAGAAAAGGTAATCAGGTGGCTATCCTCTTCTTTGAAGGATTCGTAGACCATCTTTCCACCTAAATAACTCAATAAAACAAAGGCGATCCAGTGATCGAAATCGGTGATATAATTACTGAAATGAATACCCATCGCCCATCCCAGCCAGGTCATACCCCCCTGGAATATCCCCATGGTCAAAGCCATTTTCAGAGACTTCTTGATACAGAACGGTTTCATACATATGCCGCCACTGATACTGACCGCTAAACTGTCCATAGAAAGACCGATTGCAATTAATAGGATGGTGATAAAGCTCATTGTACAAAAATTGTTCTGCAAAGATAGAAAATAAAGTAAAAAGTAAAAGGTAAAAACGAAAAGGTGACTTACCTTTGTGATGAAATTAGTGGAAAAAATGGAACTACAGACTGTTGTCAAATTGGATAAACCTTCGTTTCGGATCGATTATTCGACCCGGCTCATGATGCTGGGTTCCTGCTTTGTCGAAAATGTTGGAGCGAAGCTGGAATATTTCAGGTTCAAGACGGATATCAATCCTTGTGGTATTGTATATAATCCCCTGTCTGTGGCTGATACGCTGGAGTTGTTATTGGCCGGTAAACGATTCTCGCAGGCCGATTTATTACGAAACGGGGAACTGTGGGTGAGTCTGAGCCATCATGGACGGTTTTCCGCCAGGGAAGCCGGGGACTGTTTACAGCGTATAAATTCCAGATTGGAAAAATCGGTAGCTCATTTAAAAACGACAAATGTCCTGGTGATTACCTGGGGAACTGCCTGGGTATACCGTCATCGGCAGTTGGGACGAGTCGTTGCCAATTGTCATAAATTTCCGGCCACTGATTTCGAGCGTTTCCGATTAAGCCCCGAAGATATCGAACAGGTGTATACCGATTTATTGTCCCGCCTGCACAGTCGTTATCCGGATATGAGGGTGCTGTTCACCGTGAGCCCTATCCGGCATTGGAAAGACGGAGCACATGCCAACCAGTTGAGTAAAGCGGTATTGTTGCTGGCCATCGATAAATTGAAGCAAAGGCTGGATTATGTCTCTTATTTCCCTTCTTATGAGATCGTGATGGACGAGCTTCGGGATTATCGTTTCTATACAGAAGATATGTTACACATCTCTCCGCAAGGAATCGAATATATCTGGGAGAAGTTTCAGTCCCTGTATATGACTTCGGCAACCGAAGCGTGGATGAAGCGCATCGATAAAATAAACAAGACTTTATTACACCGACCTACAGATCCTGATTCGTCTGTTTATCAGGAATTGATGAAAAAAACAGCTCAGGAGCGTGAACGGCTTGAACGTGAACTCAGTATTTCTTTCAGTTGATTCCGGTTATTCCGCTGTTTCTGTCCCGGTCACGATATCCTGCATCGGGATTCGTTTCAGTTCATCCAGGGAAATCTCTGTTTTTACGGCATAACTGGCCGGATAAATTTTACGGATCCGGTGTAAATCAGGAATACATTCCAAACGGTTTCTGTAATTACCTACCCGGATTTTGAAATCCGGATCAAAATATTTCAAATAGGCCGGAATGTCTTGGAAGGTTTCTTCGAACTTATTCCGCATTTCCTTTAGGTTTTCGATGTTGCAGCCGAACGAACTGACCGAATGAATTTGAATCCGGTAACCTGTAAAAGTTTTCTTTTTCTCATTCAGATGGATGTGCCATTGCAGCAAATTGTCTATCGGCGTGTCACTGTCGAGGATTACCTGTCCGCCGTTATGACTTTCCGTCCTGAGTTCCTGAAGAATATCGTAATGCGGTTCTGCTTCCACGATCAGGGTATCTGCTTCTTGTGCAAACAAATGTACCGGAAAAAGGAATAATATAAAGAATAAATATTTATTCATGATTTAAAATTTTTTGCGAAGATAAGGAATTTAGAGTAAATCGTGAAATATTTTCTTGATCTTGCCGCCTGGATAAAATGTGTTTGTTCGTCAATAAAATGATTATTCAGAGATTCGGAGGGAACATTGGGGTCGACTCGCAGACGGGTTAAGGTGTGCTTTTGAGAGTGACGATATTGGTCATTGTTTGTGTTGGAAATCCCCGGGAAAAGACTACTTTGATGATGTAAATCAAGTTAAAAAAGCGTTAATACAGGAGGTCGGAGGAGTGGATATGATAAAAAGAAATAATTTTGCTTCATCAATCAAAAATAAAATTTTATGTGTCAGGCTACAGATAAACAAATCATAGAAGTACTGAAAATGGAAACGATTCCGGCATTAGGTTGTACGGAACCGGTTGCTTGTGCCTTAGCTTGTGCCCGATGTAAAGAAGAATTGGGTGGTGTTCCGGAACATATCGAAGTGTTCGTCAGTGGAAATATCTATAAGAACGGAATGGGAGTAGGTATTCCCGGTACCGGTATGACCGGACTGCCTATCGCCGCTGCTTTGGGTGCTGTTTGTGGAAAGACTGAATACGGCCTGGAAGTATTGAAGGAAGTTTCTGCTTGTAATAATTTGGCTGTTGCTAAATCTTTATTGGACAAGCAGGCTGTCGTTATCCATTTGAAAGAAGATGCTCCCGATAAATTGTATGCAGAAGCCATCTGTAAGAAAGGCAACGATACGGTAAAAACAGTGATTGTCCACGGGCATACCAATATTATTCTGGTTGAAAAGAACGGGAAAGCAGTTTATCGTAAAGATTTTACGCCGGTAGCTGCCGAAAAGAGCGATCGTGTTGAATTAAGTATAGCCCGGATCTGGGAATTTATCCACCGGATTGACGTTGCAGAGATCGAGTTTGTATTGGAAGGTGCTGAAATGAACAAAGCGATTTCGGCTGAAGGTTTGAAGAGTGAATACGGTCTGCAGATCGGTAAGACCTTAAAAGAAAATATCGACAAAGGGTTGTTGGAAAACGACTTTTTGAACAATGCCTTGATTTGTGCCACCGCAGCTTCCGATGCTCGGATGGACGGTTGTGAGAAACCGGTGATGACTAATTCCGGTAGTGGAAATCAGGGAATTACGGTTTATCTTCCTGTCGTCGTGGCTGCCGAACAATTCGGTTGTTCCCGGGAGCAATTGATCCGGGCCTTGGCTTTGAGTAATCTGGTAGCTGCCCATATCCATTATTATATGGGACACCTTTCTGCTTTGTGTGGAATTCTGATTGCCGGTACGGGAGCTGCTTCGGCGATTACTTATCTGATGGGGGGAACCTACGAACAGGTAGTCAACACTATTAAGACTATGTGTTCCAACCTGACCGGAATGATGTGTGACGGAGCGAAACAAGGTTGTGCCCTGAAAGTATATTCCGGCGTTTCTGCTGCCGTACAGGCCGCTCTGTTATCCATGAAAGGAATCAAAACTCACAATGACGGTATTATTGAAGAAGATATTGAAAAAACGATCCGCAATGTCGGAATCATCGGTACCACCGGTATGGAACAGACCGATAAGACGATTCTGAACATTATGTGTCGGAAACAATAATAATTTTTCTCTACATACTATTCCCCGGAATTTTGGTGTTTTACAGACCACGATTCCGGGATTTTTTTATTTGATTTTCCCGGATTAATTCCAGATTCAATTTGTACACAACAAATTTAATATGTATCTTTGTTCCCTGTTCTTACAAAGAGATAATCAAGTAGTTCGAATGTTAAAAAAACGAACGATTAAAACAGTTATGTTTCGAATCTCTTTTCTTTTTCTGACTATTTTATAATCTTCACCTAATCAATCTTTTCAAAATTTATTCATTAACCTCCCCAGCTATTTTTTATTACAAATTTAATCGTTCGTTTTTTTTGTAAACATATTGCCGACAAATTTGTACGATCAATTCAAATTTTCAATATGTTCTGTGTTTTATAATCTTATCTATCAT
>ENA-OURZ01004564-OURZ01004564.1-human-gut-metagenome-genome-assembly--contig:-NODE-4564-length-10441-cov-3.232043_pt1 | contig 10441 bp, 7 predicted proteins | sample MGYA00242073_ERZ509195 | MGnify/ENA primary metagenome ERZ509195 (study PRJEB26280, sample SAMEA2338837) | human gut metagenome | biome: human gut; feature: human-associated habitat; material: faeces...
CCTGCTGGTAGTCCGCATCTTCCACCGCGACGCGACGGACGTGGCCGGTATCAAGAACGTCACGATGAACGAACCCTTCTTCGTGGGGCATTTCCCCGAAGAGCCCGTCATGCCGGGCGTGCTGATCGTCGAAGCGATGGCGCAGTGCAGCGGCATCCTGGTGCTGGGCGACGTGCCCGACCCGGAGAACTACTCGACCTATTTCATGAAGATCGACGGCGTGAAATTCAAGCGCAAGGTCGTCCCCGGCGACACGCTCCAGTTCGAAATCCACCTCATGGAGCCTATCCGCCGCGGCGTGGCCGTCGTGGAGGCGAAGGCCTTCGTAGGCGAAACCCTCGCATGCGAAGCCGTCCTGATGGCCCAGGTCGTTAAAAACAAAAACAACAAGTAAGCGATGATCAGCAATCTGGCATACATCCATCCCGACGCCAAAATCGGGAACAATGTTACGGTGGAACCGTTCGCCTATATCGCCGGCGACGTCGTGATCGGCGACGACTGCTGGATCGGGCCCGGCGCCGTGATCCACGACGGGGCGCGCATCGGCAAAGGATGCAGGATACATACCGCAGCCTCCGTCTCCTGCCTGCCGCAGGATCTGAAATTCGCAGGCGAGGTCACGACGGCCGAGATCGGCGACTACAACGACATCCGCGAGTATGTGACCATCAGCCGCGGCACGGCATCGCGCGGCAAGACGGTCGTGGGCGACCACAACCTGCTCATGGCCTACGTCCACATCGCCCACGACGACGTGGTGGGCAGCAACTGCGTCATCGCCAACCGCGTGTCGCTGGCCGGCGAGGTCGAGATCGGCGACTGGGTGGTGATCGGCGGCCATGCCGCCATACACCAGTGGACGCGCATCGGCGACCACGCCATGATCCAGGGCGGGGCGCTGCTGGGGCAGGACGCCCCTCCGTTCGTCATCGTACGCAACGACACGATGCGCTTCGCGGGTATCAACAAGATCGGACTCTCGCGCCGCGGCTTCACCCCCGAGCGCATCGGCGAGATCCACGACGCCTGCCGCATCCTCTTCCAGAGCGGTCTGAACTACATGTCGGGTTGCGAGGAGGTCGAGAAGCAGGTACCCCAAAGCAAGGAGCGCGACGAGCTGGTGAGGTTCATCCGCGAATCGAAGCGCGGCATCATCAAGCCCTACGAAAGCGTATCGAAAGAGGAGTAAAATTTCCGTATAAATATTGGTATATTAGAAATTTTCACTATATTTGCAATGTCGAAAGACAAAGCAAGTGGTAAGGGGACGGGGAGTCCCCTTATTTTATACATATTCACGACCGGTATTCAGCTATGATCGACACAAAAAAGATAATCGAGGCGGCGGAGCGCAACCTGCAGGGGACGGACATGTTCGTCGTGGGATGCACCTGCACGCCCGGCAACGACATCGAGCTGCTCATCGACAGCGATACCTCGGTGGCCATCGACGCCTGCGTCAGGCTCAGCCGCTCGATCGAGGAGGAATTGGATCGCGACGAGGAGGATTTCTCGCTGACGGTGGCTTCGGCCGGCATCGGGTCGGAGCTCAAAAGCCTGCGCCAGTACCGCAAGCTGGTCGGCAACACGGTCGAGGTGCTGCTCACCTCGGGCATCAAGGTGCTGGCGAAACTCGACGCGGCCGACGATCAGGGCATCACCCTCTCCTACGAGGAGAAGCAGGCCGTCGAAGGCAAGAAACGCAAGCAACTGGTGACGGTGACGCGCCGCTACGGGTTCGGCGAAATCAAGTCCGCGCGGGAGTGGCTGGATTTCAAATAGGCACTCGCGCCGGACAACCCCGGACAAACTGCGGGGAACCGCAGGCAAAAACAAGCATAAACTGAAAACAAGATAAACGACACAATGGACAATCTCAATCTTATCAGCAACTTTGCCGAGTTCAAAGAGCTGAAGAACATCGACAAGAGCACGATGATCGGTGTGCTGGAGGACGTTTTCCGCCACGCACTGCAGAAACAGTACGAGACGGACGAGAATTTCGACGTCATCATCAACCCCGAGAAGGGCGACCTGGAAATCTGGCGTAACCGCACCGTCGTCGAGGACGGCGCCGTCGAGAATCCCAATACGCAGATCGCCGTGTCGGAGGTCAAGGCCATCGACCCGACCTACGAGATCGGCGACGAATATGCCGACGAGATCAAACTCGCCTCGTTCGGCCGCCGCGCCGTGTTGTCGCTGCGCCAGAACCTGGCATCGCGCATCCTCGACCTGGAGAAGGCCAGCCTCTACGAGAAATATTCGGAGAAGGTCGGCGAGATTGTCACCGGCGAAGTTTACCAGGTGTGGAAAAAGGAGGTGCTGATCCTCGACGACGAGGAGAACGAGCTGATCCTGCCCAAGGCGGAGCAGATTCCCAACGACTTCTACCGCAAGGGCGATACCATCAAGGCCATCGTCAAGTCGGTCGAGATGAACAACAACCAGCCCCGCATCATTCTTTCGCGCACGGCCAACCAGTTCCTCGAACGCCTGTTCGAGCAGGAGGTTCCCGAAATCTTCGACGGACTGATCACCATCAAGAAGATCGTCCGCATCCCCGGCGAACGCGCCAAGGTCGCCGTGGAGTCCTACGACGAGCGCATCGACCCGGTAGGCGCATGCGTCGGCATGAAGGGTTCGCGCATCTATTCGATCGTCAAGGAGTTGCGCAACGAGAACATCGACGTGGTGAACTACACGGCCAACCCGTCGCTGATGATCCAGCGCGCGCTGAACCCCGCCAAGATTTCGAGCATCACCATCGACGAGGAGAAGATGACCGCTTCGGTCTACCTCAAGCCCGACCAGGTGTCGCTGGCCATCGGCAAGGGCGGCCTGAACATCCGCCTCTCGAAGATGCTCACGGGGTATGACATCGACGTATACCGCGAGGTCGAAGAAGAGGACGTGGCCCTCACCGAATTCGCCGACGAGATCGACGGATGGATCATCGACGCCCTGAAGAACGTCGGCTGCGACACGGCCAAGAGCGTGCTGGAGCTGCCCGTAGAGGAGATCGCCGCGCGTGCCGACCTGGAGCTGGAACAGGCACAGAAGGTCGTCGAAATCCTGAAGGCCGAATTTGAAGAGTAACATAAGCAAGAAAGGAAAACACAAGATATGGGTAACGAAAGAAAATTAAGGCTCATTCAGGTTGCAAAGGAGTTCAAGGTGGGACTGAATACCATCACGGACTTCCTGCAGAAGAAGGGCATCAAGAGCGACGGGTCGCCCAATACGCTGGTCGACGCGGAGACCTATGCCGTTCTGGAGAAGGAGTTCGGGGCGAACCGCGCCGCAGGCAATGCACGCGAGTCGATCCGCGAGCGCATCTCCCTGAAGCAGACGACCATCACCCTCGAAGAGGCTAAGAAGCAGGAGCGCGAGGAGGAAAAAGAGGTGGTCATCAAAAGCAACGTAATCAGCGTCAAGGACGAAATCCAGCAGCCGAAGTTCCTCGGCAAGATCGACCTGTCGCCCAAACCCAAGGCTGCGCCGGCGCCCGCCCCGAAGGCGGAAGCGGAAAAACCCGCCGCACAGCATCCTGCGGCCCCCGCAGCACCGGCACCTGCCCAGGCGCCCAAGGCTGCCGCACAACCCGCACCGGCCATGCCTGCAACCCCGGAAGCCCGGCCGTCACAGGCAGCCCCTGCCACACCGGCAAGCCCCGCCGCACCCGCAACGCCGGTGCATGCGGCGCCTGCTGCTCAGGCTGCCCAGGCTGCGCCCGCTGAACCTGCGAAACCCGCCGCACCGGCCACGCCGGCACCCGCAGCGCAGGCTCCCGGGCAACCGGACGCCAAGCCCGCAGAAGCCCCGGCCCCCGCGCCGGAACCGGCCGCTCCCAAAGACAACATCTTCCGTCCGGAGACCGTGACCCTTACCGGGCCGCAGGTACTCGGCACGATGGACGTGTCGGGATTCGTGGCCGGCGGCAAGCACAAGCGCAAGCGCCTGCAAAAGGAAAAGGTCGACGTCAGCAAAGCCCCGAAGGGCAATGCGCAGGGCGGCGGCAACAAGCAGGGCGGACAAGGGGGCCAGGGAGGCCAGAACCGCCCCGGGCAGGGCGGACAAAACCGTCCCGGCGCCCAGGGTCAGAACCAGCCCAAACCGGGCGAAGGCCGCCGCAACAAGAACAAGGGCAAGGCGGCTCCCAAGCCGATCGTACGCCCCGAAGTGAGCGACGAGGAGGTTTCGAAGCAGGTAAAGGACACCCTGGCACGCCTGACAGCTAAGGGTGCCAAAAGCAAGAGTTCCAAATACCGCAAGGATAAACGCGACGCCGTGGCCGAGCGTATGAACGAAGAGTTCGAACGCGAGGAACAGGAACGCTCGACCCTCAAAGTCACGGAGTTCGTGACCGTGAGCGAGCTGGCGACGATGATGAACGTGTCGCCCACGCAGGTCATCACGGCCTGCATGAACCTGGGACTGATGGTGTCGATCAACCAGCGTCTCGACGCCGAAGCGCTCGTCGTGGTCGCCGAGGAGTTCGGCTACAAGGTCGAATTCGTTTCGGTCGAGATTCAGGAGGCCATCAACGACGAGGGCGAAGACAAGGAGGAAGACCTCGTGCCGCGCCCCCCGATCGTCACGGTCATGGGACACGTCGACCACGGTAAGACCTCCCTGCTGGACAACATCCGCAAAACCAACGTCATCGAGGGCGAGGCCGGCGGCATCACCCAGCATATCGGCGCCTACAGCGTCGAGCTGAACGGCCAGAAGATCACGTTCCTCGATACGCCGGGCCACGAAGCCTTTACGGCCATGCGTGCCCGCGGTGCCGCCGTAACGGACGTTGCGATCATCATCGTGGCGGCCGACGACAGCGTCATGCCGCAGACGATCGAGGCCATCAACCATGCGCAGGCCGCAGGCGTGCCGATGGTCTTCGCCATCAACAAGATCGACAAGCCCAACGCCAACCCCGACCACATCAAGGAGCAGCTCTCGCAGATGAACTACCTCGTGGAGTCGTGGGGCGGCAAATACCAGGACCAGGAGGTTTCGGCCAAGAAGGGCCTTAACCTCGACAAACTGCTCGAAAAGGTGCTGCTCGAAGCCGAGATGCTCGACCTGAAGGCCAACCCCAACAAGAAGGCGCAGGGCACGGTCATCGAATCGACGCTCGACAAGGGCCGCGGGTACGTCTCGACGATCCTCGTGCAGAGCGGTACGCTCCACGTGGGCGACGTGATCCTGTCGGGCACCTACACGGGCCGCGTGAAGGCCATGTTCAACGAGAACGGCAAGAAGGTCGATTCCGCCGGCCCCTCGACGCCGGTACAGGTGCTGGGACTGAACGGCGCACCGCAGGCCGGCGACACGTTCAACGTGATGGAGGACGACCGCTCGGCACGCGAAATCGCCAACAAACGCGAGCAGTTGCAGCGCATGCAGGGCATCATGACCCAGAAGCACGTGACGCTCGACGAAATCGGCCGCCGTATCGCCATCGGATCGTTCAAGGAGCTCAACATCATCGTCAAGGGCGACGTGGACGGCTCGATCGAGGCCATGTCGGGCTCGCTCATCAAGCTCTCGAAGGAGACCGTGCAGGTCAACGTCATCCACGCCGCCGTGGGACAGATCTCGGAGTCGGACGTGCTGCTAGCCGCCGCTTCGAACGCCATCATCGTCGGCTTCCAGGTACGCCCGTCGGCCTCGGCGCGCAAGCTGGCCGAGAAGGAGGAGATCGAAATCCGCCTTTACTCGATCATCTACGACGCGATCAACGACATCAAGGATGCCATCGAGGGCATGCTCGAACCCGTGATGAAGGAGGAGATCGTCGCTTCGGTCGAAGTACTGGAGATCTTCAAGATTTCGAAGGTCGGCACCGTCGCCGGATGCGTCGTCCGCGAAGGCAGGCTCCAGCGCAGCACCCCGATCCGCGTCATCCGCGACGGCATCGTGATCTACACCGGCAAGTTGGGTTCGCTCAAGCGCTTCAAGGACGACGTCAAGGAGGTTACGGCCGGCCAGGACTGCGGCCTGAACATCGAATCGTTCAACGATATCCGTGTCGGCGACATCGTCGAGGGATACGAACAGGTCGAGGTGAAACGCAAATAGCAACGCCATGCTGAAACGTCTGACCGTTTTGCTGTTGTCGCTCTGCACGCTGTGCGGAGCGGCATCTGCCATGCAACCCGGGGAGGGTAGCACCGCAAAGGAACAGAAGGCGCTGCAAAAGGCCCAGAAGAAAAAACTCCGCCGGGAAGCGCGGCATTTCGAATCCCTGCGCAATGAAGCCGTCGAGAAATTCGCCCGCGGGCACCAGCCCTCGGAGATCAGCACCCCCTCGTTCGTAAACGACTTCCGCATTTCGAACGTCATCTGCGCCGGGGACAACATCACGGGCACCGTGATGCTGCATTTCGACATCACGCCCCTGTACGGCGGCTTCCGCCTCTATATGGGCGGCGAGCGCAACGGCACGTCCGCCTTTGCCAAAGGCGTGGCCTACCCTTCGTCCGACCACTACGGCCGGGTCTACACGATGCGCGGGGGACAACCCGAACATGTCGTCGTCATGTTCTACAACATCGCCCCGGGCGTTGACGCCCTCGACCGCGTGGACATCAGCATGGGCCTTGCTCTGAATACGCTGAACATCATCACGATGCGCAACGTACCGATTTTCTGGACTTACACGGACAAGGCCATCAGGAACTTTGTCCGTGAAAAATCGGCGAAAGAAACCGCAAACCAAAACCAAAATACAAACTTAAAGTAAAAATGACTACCCAGATCAAATTTACGACCGCCGAAGAGGCCGTCAAGGTTATCAAATCGGGCGACCACATCCACCTGAGCTCCGTGGCTTCGGCACCCCAGTGCCTGATCAACGCCATGTGCGCACGCGGCGAGGCCGGCGAACTGAAGGATGTTCACATCCACCACCTGCACACCGAAGGGCCGGCACCCTATGCCGACGAGAAATTCGAAGGCGTATTCCAGCTCGATTCGTTCTTCGTGGGCGGCAACGTCCGCAAAGTCACCCAAAGCGGCTATGCCGACTATATTCCGATTTTCCTGAGCGAGACGCAGCGCCTCTACCGCTGCGGCGCAGTACCCTGCAATGTGGCGATGATCCAGGTGTCGACGCCCGACAAGCACGGCTTCGTATCGCTCGGCACGTCGGTCGATGCAACACTGGCCGCCGTGGAGACCGCCGAGCACGTGATCGCCGTCGTAAATAAATATGTCCCCCGCGCATTCGGGCAGGCCATGATCCACTCGTCGAAGATCGACATCTTCGTACAGGATGACAAACCGCTGATGGAGGCGCACTTCACGCAGCCGAACGCCACCGAAGAAGCCATAGGCAAACACTGCGCCGCCCTGATCGAGGACGGTGCGACGCTCCAGATGGGCATCGGCGCCATCCCCAACGCCGTGCTGGCACAGCTGGGCAACCACAAGAACCTGGGTATCCACACCGAAATGTTCGCCGACGGCGTACTCCCGCTCGTGGAGAGCGGCGTCATCAACGGCGAAGCCAAGAACATCGACAAGGGTAAAATGGTATCGACGTTCCTGATGGGTTCGCAGCGTGTCTACGACTTCATCGACGACAACCCTGCCGTGCTGATGATGGACGTGGGCTACACGAACGACCCCTATATCATTTCGAAAAACGACCGCGTGACGGCCATCAATTCGGCGCTGCAGGTCGACATTACCGGCCAGGTATGCGCCGACTCGCTGGGCACGAAGTTCTATTCGGGTGTCGGCGGCCAGATCGACTTCGTATACGGCGCATCGCTGTCGAAGGGCGGCAAGGCCATCATCGCCATGCCTTCGGTGACCAACAAGGGCATCTCGAAGATCGCCCCCGTACTGTCGCCCGGTGCAGGCGTCGTCACGACGCGCAATCACATCCACTGGTTCGTAACCGAGCACGGGGCCGTAGACCTCTACGGCAAGACGCTGCAGGAGCGCGCCCGCCTGATCATCTCCGTAGCCGACCCGTCGGCACAGGAGGAACTCGACCGTGCCGCCTTCGAGCGTTTCGGCCCGCACCACCACTACGTGAAAGGTTACATGAAAAAGTAATTTTTTTCACATCCGCGAGGCGCCCACTGCAATAGTGGGCGCTTTTTTTGTATCTTTACTCAAACAAAAACGCCCGCACATGAAAAAATATACGTTTTTCCTGCTGCTCATCCTCCTGACAGGCTGCGCCGCGTCCCGCAAGGCCCATGTCAGCGCAACACCCGACGGAAAACAATACGTCGTAATCCTTTCGATGGACGCCTTCCGCTGGGATCTGGCCGGTCGCAGCCATACGCCGACACTCGACTCGCTCGCCCGGGCGGGAACCTATGCCGAAATTTATCCGGTCTACCCCTCCAATACCTTCCCGAGCCACTACGCCATGGCGACGGGGCTGCATCCCGACCACCACGGGGTCGTGAACAATAACTTCTACGACCGGAAGGCCGGTCGCAAGCTCTCCGTGTTCGACGCGGAGGATGTCCGGCTGCCGGGGTTCTGGAGCGGCGAACCGATCTGGAACACGGCGGAAAGACAGGGCCTCACGGCCAACATCTTCATGTGGCCGGGCAGCGAAGTCCCGATCGACGGACGCCAGGCGACCGTCTGGACTCCCTATTCGTCGAAACCGACCTACTACGAACGCGCCGACTGGGTGATCGACGCCATGACGCGCCCCGAAGCCGAGATCCCGGAGCTGGTGATGTGGTATTTCGAGGAACCCGACGCCACGATGCACACCTACGGCCCCGAGTCGCCCCAGGCAGTCGCCCAGGCCGAACACATCGACTCCGTCCTCCGTTATTTTTTCCGTGAGATCCGGCGTTCGCCCGTCTTCGAGCGTATCAATTTCATCGTCACGGCCGACCATGGCATGGCCGCGCTTTCGCCGGAGCGCTACATCAACCTCATGCCGCTGCTCGACACTACGCAGGTCATACGTACCGTGCCGGGCACCCCGTTCGGGCTAGAGGTGAAAGAGGAGTACGCCGACACGGCGCTCAGGATACTCCGCAGGACGGGGCACATGAAGGCATGGCGGCGCGAGCAGATGCCCCGGCGTTTTCATTACGGCACCCACCCCACCCGCCTGACGAACATCATCGTCATCCCCGAGACCGGATGGACGCTCGACTACGCGGCCGAAGCACGCCCCGTACGCAAACGCGGCACGCACGGCTTCGACAACCGGGATCGCGACATGCACATGGTCTTCTACGCCTCGGGACCCGCGTTCCGCAAGGGCTACCGGCAGGGCTCGTTCCAGAACCAGAACATGTACCTCATCCTGTGCAGGCTGCTGGGCATCGAGCCTGCGCCCAACGACGGAGAGTGGAAAGATGTAAAACGCATGTTCAGGGACAAATAAAAATAATTTCCTATATTTGCGACAATACGCGTCCGCCCATGAAAGTCAGCACCCCCAAAAGCAGGCAGGATCTGCACATCAAAAGACGAGACCAGGTACTCGAGGTAGGCCCCGGCAATCGTCCCTCTTTCCGAGCGAACGTCCTCGTGGAGAAATTCCTCGGCGACGACACCCACCGCTGCGGCGGCCTGCGTATATTCCCCCACCAGCAGCTGGTCAACGCAGCGGCCGAAGCCCTGCCTTTTGCAGACAAGGAATTCGACTACGTAATCTGCAACCAGGTGCTCGAACACAGCGACGACCCGGCACAGTTCCTGCGCGAAGTAACGCGGGTCGGTAAAGCCGGCTACATCGAAACCCCGAGCCTGCTCGGAGAATGGCTTTTCCCAAAAAAATCGCACCGGTGGGTTGTGCTCAACATCGGCGACAAACTGGTTCTCTACGACAAACAGCGCGTACCCGGCAACTATGCCAACGATTACGGAGAGTTGTTCCTGAACTACCTGCCCTACCAGTCGCTCCCCTACAAACTGCTGCCCTTCTCCGAAGGGGAACTGATGCACGTGCGCTACGAGTGGAAAGACGGCATAGACTTCCTGATAAATCCCACGGACGAATATTACAGCAAGTTCTTCCTCAGGAAATGGGATCGTGAAATGGTCTGCACACTCTTCCCTCCCCGCGGATTCGTGACGGAACTGGGACGCACGCTCCGCGCCGCCGCCCACGTCATAGGCGACAAACTGCGCCGATCACAGGGACGCCGGCCCCTTTCGCTGGAAGAATACAAAGCCCTCCATCCCGGGGATTTCAAATAACCCGGGCGTGCAAAAACCGCCCGCCCGGGGATTTCCGGGGCATATGCCGATATTAACTGCAAAAACACCCGCTAATCCCGGATGTTTTTCGTATATTTGTATGTGCAATCCCAAATTCCAAAGCCTATGAGAAATTAACGCGCGTATTTTAACCCTTCCACAAGAACTGTTCATGCCGTCCACGCACTAAAAGCGCCGGCAAATACATATAAAAAGCGTTAGCTTTGTACCTTGCTTTCTG
>ENA-OURZ01004566-OURZ01004566.1-human-gut-metagenome-genome-assembly--contig:-NODE-4566-length-10439-cov-2.236710_pt1 | contig 10439 bp, 11 predicted proteins | sample MGYA00242073_ERZ509195 | MGnify/ENA primary metagenome ERZ509195 (study PRJEB26280, sample SAMEA2338837) | human gut metagenome | biome: human gut; feature: human-associated habitat; material: faeces...
GTCAGGGAAAAGGCGTCTGCGAAGTAGGAAAAGCCGTCGTGGAACGTGACAAGCTGGCGGCAGGAAAGATCGGAAAGCGCCTGTTCACCGTAATCCTGCAGGCTTGAAAGCTTTTCGCAGAACGCGGCGAGGTTTTCGGAAATCTGGTCGGCAAACTCCGGATACTGCGCGCCCAGCTCCTGCGCGGCAAGCTCTGCCGCCTGCTTATAGCGCATGGGGTCGAGCCACCAGTGCGGATCTGCGCCGTCTTCTCCGGGCAGTGTATCCAAATTCCGCGAAATGTCGATGCGCGTTTTCCCGCGCAGCACATCTTCCATGAAATTCTCCAGCCCCAGACCGCTTTCCAGCACGAGACCCGACTGCTCAATCATTTCCATTTGGGAAACCGTGAGTAGTCATGCAGGCACGAGACGGACTCGGAGATGAGAAGCCCCACGGAAAGACCTGTCCCATCGGTGAGCGCGCAGGTAAGCTGATAGACCGGCTGCGTGGTGGCAAGCAGGTCCGCCTTCGGTTTGCCTTCCGAATGTTCTTTTTTTGCGCAGCCGGTGAGCGCAAGCACCAAAACTGCCGCAAGCAGCAGCGCGATCATTCTTCTGTTCATAAAAATCCTCAAAGTACATAAATTCGGAGCAAAACAGCTCTAACTTTTATTATACAAAACCTGTCAAGCCCGTGGACAGAATAAGCGGCGGATTCTTTGCAAATCCTAGCTGCATGAACAACAGCAGAAGGAGAGAAGCTTATGGATTTCATGCAGACACAGACCTGCCAGAATCTCGCGCGTTCGTTTGCGGGCGAGAGCCAGGCGCGCCAGCGCTATACGCAGTATGCCCAGCAGGCGAGAAAAGAGGGTTTTGAATATCTGGCGCGGCTTTTTGAGCAGACAGCCGGAAACGAACAGGCGCATGCGCAGGAGTTTCTGGAGAAGCTTCAGAAATACGGACGCCAGCCGATCGAAAATATCGATTTTTCCGCGGGCTATCCCTATACGCTCGGCGTGACGATGGAAAATCTTCTGGAGGCGGCGAAGGGCGAAAACGAGGAAGCCGCGCGCGCCTATCCGGCGTTTGCGAGAACGGCGCGCGAGGAAGGCTATGCGGACGCGGCGGCGCTCTGGGAAAATATTGCGCGCATCGAGGCGATGCACCGCGATGTGTTTCTGGAGAGCTATAACCAGATGCAGACCGAACGGCTGTACCGCAAGGAGCGTCCGATTGTCTGGCGGTGCCTCAACTGCGGATTTGTCCTGCTGGCGAAGGAAGCCTTCCGCGTCTGCCCGGTCTGCGGAAAGGACCGGGGCTGGGCGGAAGGCGACATTGAGACGCGGCGGCTCGGAAAAGAGGGCTGAAAGGGAGGACTATTCCGCAATGTACCGGCTTTCTGCGAAGCCGTAGAGTCCGTCATAAAAGACCGAATACCACGCGTCATACTGCGCCAGAATCCGGACCGGCGCGCCGTTCGGCATCTGCGCGAGAACCGGACCTTCTGCGGACGGAAGCGCGCGCAGGTTGAGAGAATCTCCGTCTGTCCGGACGACGGCGTCACGAAGCTGCCCCGGAATGAGAAAGGGAAGCCCAAAATACTCCGTCACGCCGAGGGATAATGCCTGCGCGATTTCGTCGAGATTTCCGGTCAGCCAATTGGCGTCGTCCGTGTTGTCATGGTAGCCGAGCTCAGCCAGCACGGACGGCGCTTTCGTCCGGCGGACCTCGCCGATAGCGGTGGTGGGGCGCGCCTGCACGCGCTCGGGCAGCGGATAGATGGGCTTGATATTGTCAACAAGGATGTTTGCCATGCGAAGCCCGGCTGTGCTTGCCGGATAATAGTAGAAGTCTACACCGCGCTGCTGTCCGGCAAGCGCCTCTGGCGAGGCATTGGAGTGAAGCGCGAGATGAAAGTCGTAGTCGCCCTGATTCGACAGGCGAATCGCGCCCGCGGCGCCGGCGGCAGGGTCGTTTCGGACGGTGTTGACGCCGCTTGCGTGCAGATACGGCTCCATCCGGTCGGCTAGCAGATTCATCCAGTATTCTTCGTTGCCCTCGGTGATGTAGGGGTTAAACTCCTGCGTGGAGGGGCTGAGAAACAAAAAGGGCATGGGATAACCGCCTTTCCTGAGCTTCCGGCGCGCGTGCGCACCGGTCTTTTATGCTATGCGGCGCAGGGCGGAAGGGTGACAAAATGCCGGGCGCTTGGAAAGCTGTTTACATATGATAAGTTTTGTGATACGATATCAGATAGAGCGTCCGGAACATAAGACAAAGGAGAAGCGTATGCAGTACATCGTTTTGGATCTGGAATGGAATCAGCCATGGCCAGGCTCTTACAGCGCAAAAAAGGTCCTGCCCAGCCCGATTCGCGGAGAAATTGTCCAGATCGGCGCCGTCCGTATGCCCTGCGAGGGGACGGTTGCAGACGAGTTTCAGATGCTGATCCGCCCGGCATATTATAAAAAAATGAACCGCAAGGTCGCAAGTCTGACCGGCATCAAGGACGCAATTCTCAAGGAGCAGGGAAAGCCTTTTCCCGAGGCAATGCAGGCGTTTCACGACTGGTGCGGCGAAGACAGCGCCTTTCTGACCTGGGGCTTCGACGACATTGTGATTCTGAAGGAAAACCTCACGCTCTACGGCATGGATACGGCGTGGGTGGATAAATGGTATAACGCGCAGCTGATTTTCAATGCCCAGACCGACGGCTCTAGCGCGCAGAAGGCGCTGGGTTCGGCGATGCAGATCATGGGCATCGAGCCGACAAGACCTGCCCACGACGCGCTCGGAGACGCCTACCACACGGCGCTCATCTGCAGCAGACTTCGCCTCGCAGAGGGCATCGACGCCTATGAGAAGGCGGCGAAGGAGCACGAGAACGGCTTTCACGGCGCGGAGCTTCCGGGCTGTGTCGCCCGCCACGTGAGCCACGGCTACGCCGATAAAGCTCAGGCGCTTGCGGCAATGGCACGGGAGGAAAGCGTCTGCCCCGTCTGCGGCGGGGCAATGACCTGCGGCAAGTGGTATCCCCAGCCCGGCAAGCGCTTTATGGCAATGGTGGCGTGTGAGCAGGACGGGGAATTTCTCGTGCGCGTGCGCCTCGCGGAGGACCCGGACGGGACGCTTCGCGCCAATCGGCTGGTCTACAGCCCGGACAGCGAGGCAGCGGAGAGCTACCGCCGCGTGAGCGAGAAACCGCCCCATCGCCGTCGCCGCCGCGCGGGAAGATCGCGGGCAAAAAAGACGGGAGCAGAAAAACAGATACCGCAATAAAAATGTGCGCTTTCGCATGGCGAAAGCGCACATTCTGTGTTTTAATAGCCGAGCGATTCTTCAACCAAAATGACGTGCGTCTGTCCGATGCCGCCCATCGGACGCGCCAGCGTCACAAAGCCGCGGCAGATACGCTCCGGGCTATTGCAGTCATGACAGCGCATGGGCTCTGCCAGCGCGCAGGGCGTTTTGCGCTGCAGGCGGCGGGCATTTAAGGGCGCGGCAATGCTTCTCGCGCGGTCCATGGCAGAGGCAAGGTCGGGCGCGAGCTTGTTGACGCCTGCGACGATATAGAGCGCCTCATGCCCGTAGAGCATGGAAGCAACGCGGTTGCCGGTGCCGTCGATGTTGACAATCTCGCCGGTTTCCGAGACAGCGTTTGCCGAGGTCAGATAGACCTGCGCGCTGCGGGCATTTTCCAGCGCCTGCGCAGGGGTCTGCTTCCAGTGCCAGTAGACGGTATTGTTCTTTTGCAGCGTTTCAAAAAGCTGCATCTGCTCGAGTGTGACGCTGCCGCCGAAGCCGACGGTTTTGCCGGAAAGCTCCTGCGAGATGGCGTTTGCCGCGTCCTGCGCGGTCCGGAAGACGCGCACGGAAAAGCCGTGGGCGGTCAGATTTTTGACGGCGGTTTCAAGATTCATGGGAATTCCTCCTGTTTTTGAACTTACAGTGTCTCGCGCCCGGCAAACGCAGCAAGAAGCTCGATTGCCTGCGCATGCGTGATGGGAGATTGCGGACTTCTCGTTTCCTGCGCAAACAGCGCACGGCAGAAGCCGGAAAAATCCTCCGGGGAAACCGGCTCGTCCGGGAAAAAGCGCCCATCTCTTTGCTGCATACATCCGCGCTCGAGCGCCAGTTCGATGGCGGCGGCGTAGGGATGACGGCAGGGAACGTCGCGGCAGACGCGCGTTTTTGTCTGTACCAGCTCGATGCGCCGCGCTGCCGTCTTCCAGCCGAAGGCAAACATGCACAGCTCCCCGCGGGTTAGAATTTGCTCCGGGCGGACGGTATTGTCGCGGTAGCAGATGCACCAGCCTGCCTCCAGCAGCGCCTTCGCGGGCGCAAAGACCGGGCTTTCGGGCGAGAGGTCTGCAAACGGGCAAAGAGACAGCAGCTCCGAGACAGTGACTACGCGGTAGCCGTATTGCTGCAGCAGCGCCAGCTGTTTCGGAAGCGCCTGCGCAACCGGAGAGCGCCGCGCCATATTGTACCCGTCTTTCTGGAAGATGATCTGCCCGCACAGACAGTCCGGGTTCTGCGCCAGCGCGCGCTTCATGGGGCAGAGCATCGCGTCTACCTCGGCATCGAAGCTCGCAAGCGGCAGCCAGCCTGCGCCGTCGAAGCTTGCCGCGAGATACTGGTAGCCGAGCAGTGCGTGCGCGTCGTAGCTGGTAAAGCCGTCTTTGGTGCTATCCACATAGTGCGGCGGGCGCGAGAGTCTGATCGCATAGCCATAGTCGCGGCGCATGAGCTCGTCGAGCCGCCGGAGGTCCTGCGTGACCTCGGCAAGATTTTTAAACGGCTGCCTGCCGCCGTAGACCAGCGGTTTCGGACCATAGAGGACGTGACGGTAGGTGTGGCTGGTGATTTCGTGTCCGCCGTCCAGAATGCGCTGGACAAGCTCCGGGCAGTGAACCGCACCGCCGTCGGCGTCCTTATGAATATCGGGGTAGTGGTCGTATCGGATGCCGCCCCAGGACGCAGAGCCCGCTTTTCCGGGCTTGTCGGGATAGTTTTCCGAGGTATCGCCGACGATATCAAATGTGCCGTGTGCGCCGAACGCTTCCAGAGACTCCAGAAGCGACAGCGTCAGAGGCGTTCCGTCTGAAGACGGGTTTGCAGGCAGGCGGCACGGACCGTCGTCAAAGGTCATCGCGCAGACTCTCTGCGGCAGACTGACGCGCTCGATGCGGCGCACGGGGCTTAAATAGACCGGCGTGCGGGCGCGGATTTCATCCTGATAGCGGTGCTTAAGCTTTTTGGCAAGACCGATGGCTTTCGTCACAGCGGACATGGCAGTTCTCCTTTATACATGAAACACATCGCGCGCGATGCACGCGGCAAAATAGCAAAGCGCCTTGCAGCGCGACAGAACCGTGCCGCAGCTTTGCTCGCGGCGGATTTTGGACAGTCCCTTCCAGACCCATTTGCAGGCGCGGACCTCGACGGCGCGGCAGCTTCCGGCTTTCAATGCTTCTTTCAGCGCGTCAGGCGACGGCTCGCAGGAAAACTCCGTCACGCAGCCGCCCAGCTCTTTGGCGCAGTGCGCGTCCGATCCGCCCGTTCCGGGAAGGGACAGCTTCTGCGACAGCTGCCGGGCTTTTTCATTTGCGCCGGGCTTTAGCATCGCGCGGGCGTTTGCGGTTTCGATGGCGTCGAAGCCGAGACGGGCAATCTCTTCGGGTGCCAGCTTCTGCGGTGCAAACGGGTGCGCCAGCACGGCAAGCCCGCCGGAAGCGTGGATTGCGGCAATCGCCTGCGCGGGAGGCGGAAATTTCCCAAGCGCGGCAAAGTCGATGGGGGCGTCTAAAAACAGCCCCAGAATATGACCGTTCGCGGACGTGATTTCAACGCCCGGAATCAAAAACAGATCTTTACAATCCGGCAGCGGCGTACACAGATCGTGGTCCGAGACGGTGATGGCGGAAAGACCGCGCGTTCGGGCGGTTTCGATCAGCGCCTCGACGCTGCTTCTTCCGTCCAGCGAGGCGCGCGAGTGGACATGCAGATCGGCAAGCAGTTTCATTTGTGTCCTCCCCGGTGAAAAAGATTGCGGAAATAGACCCGCGCGGGCGCGGGGTCTTTGGGGTCCGCGATGCCGTTTTTGACGCAGGGATTCAGAAAATCCGCCGCCGCGGCAAAGAGCTTTCCGGGCTGACCCGCTTTGAGGTAGCCGAGACCAGCGGCAAAATCCGCCGGATAGTACGCCATTTTCACGTGCTGCGCCGGGACCTCCTCCGGCAAAGGAAGCCCTGCGGCAAGGCAGAACCAGCTGTAGGCAAAATCGGTCTTTGCCGCGCGCGTGAGCGGAAACGTGCCCCAGACGCGGGGGTTTACCTCCAGAAGACGCGGACTTCCGTCGGCTGCGCATTTGAACTCAAACATCGCAGGACCCGTGAACCCGGTTTTCCGCACAAGCGCTTCGGAAAAGGCAAGAAGATCACTCCGCGAGACGCTTTCGCAGCAGCTCGAAGGTCCGCCGGAGACCGGATATTCGCGCACGCGGCGGTGGCAGAGACTACGGTAAACTGCGCCGTCCTTTGCCAGGACTGAGCAGCCGTAAGCGGCGCCCGGCAGGTACTCCTGCACGATGGGGTCTTCGTTTGTGAGCGTTTGAAAATGCCGGAAAGCAGCGATCAGCTCATTTTCTGTGCGGCAGATGCGGTAGCGCTGTGATGCGGTCAGACCGAAGTTTTCGCCGCAGTGCGGCTTGACCGCGCAGGGAAGCGGCACGCGGGAGAAAAACGGCTCGTCCGCTTCCTCCGGCTGACGCTCGAAGCTCTCCGGAACCGGAACACCGAGCGTTTTTGCCAGCGCGGAAACGGCAGCCTTGTCATTGAAAAGCGCCAGCTGCGAAGGTGTCGCGGCGCAAAGCCCCGCGACGGCGGAAAAAGCATCGCGGCTCCGGCTTACCATGGCGAGCGTCTTTGCGCCCACCGGCAAAAGTACGGGCTTTTCGCCCTCGATTTCCAGCACCTCGCGGCAAAGGGCAAGGAGCGCAGCCTCATACTCCTCGTCCGGCAGACGGACGCACTGCGCCGCGCCACGGCTTGCAAAACCGACGGGGGATTCGATCGACGCTTTCTCGCACGCAACCACGCGCACGCCGCGATCGAACAGGTCCCGGATGAGCGAGACGGACATCCGGTAGTGCGCGTCGGTCACAATGGCAGTCATGGCGAAACTCCTCCAATCTAAGATACTCCCTATTATACCGGGTTTTGCGGAAAATGCAACAAAGAGGCTGCCGCGCGGCAGCCCCCGATTGTTACAAACCTGCGATATGGATGATGCCCTTGCACAAGAGGGCGACGATGCAGCAGGCGGTGGTCACGCCGGCTCCAATGGAGAGCATGGCGTGAGAAAGCCGCCTTCCCAGCAGCGCCGCGACCAGCGCACCGGTCCATGCGCCGGTGCCCGGAAGGGGAATGGCAACGAACAGATACAGTCCCAGCAGCTCCGAGCGCTTGATGCGCGCGGATTTTGCCCGACCCCGGTGCTCTAACCAGCAGGCGGCAGACGCGAGCTTTCCACCCCGGCGCTGCATCCACGATAAAATCCGGCGCAGGAACACAATCACAAACGGCACCGGCAGCAGATTTGCCAGAATACAGGAGGGATATAGAAGCGCCTGCGGAATGTCGTGCGCCAGCCCGAAGGGGATTGCGCCGCGAAGCTCGCTGACGGGCGCCATAGAAAGAAGCAGCGTAAACAGATAATCGTGAAGCGTCATAGGCGTGTCCTTTGTAGGAAGATTTGGGGCTTACGCGCGGCTGTGGGTCTCCAGATACCCGGAGAGCGCCTCAATGAGCCGGTTTTCGCGCAGCCGATTGACGCCGAGCTCTTCCAATACCGACCGCGCGCCGGATCTTACCAGAAGCTTCAGCGTATCGGAAAGCGCCTTGCGCGTGGGCTTATCGAGCTTCTGCAGCGCCTTGACCATCGCAGAGGCGGTTTTGAGCCCGCCCTCCTTGAGATCGGTCAGGGTGCTGGCGTCGGTGCAGGTGAGAATGTCAAAGAGCGTGTCGACGAACTGCGCGCGCTGCGGCTCGGTCAGCTCGCGCAGAAAGGACCGCAGCGTCTGGTCCATGATTCTGCCGCCCTCGGCAAGCTCCGTCAGGTGCTCGAAGCGCTCACCCAGAACCTGCCACGAAAAGCCGTCGTGCTGCATGAGCCCGATCTGTGTGCTGCGCACGACCTGATATGATTCCTCGTGCTCCAGAAGCATGCCGACGACCGACGATTCCGGCAGCAGCGTCGTAATTTTGCCCGCAATCCGGCGATGCTCGGGAAGCTCCAGCAAAGATGCATAGAATCCGGGACCGTCGTTGTTGTAGACGGCACGAATCTGCTTCTGTATCGCTTCGCCGCAGAAGACCGCGGCATACACGGCGAGATTGCCGCCCTTGGAGTGCCCGCCGACAAGCAGCGGTCGGAACGCAAGCGCGGCTGCTGCCTGCTGCAGATAGTCTGCCGCGTAGCGCTGCGCCGGAATTTCCGGCGTGAACGCCATGTTGAAGTCTTCCTTCCAGCCGACAATCGTGTCGTCTGTGCCGCGGAAGGCGACATAGGCGCTGCCGTCCGGCAGGAGCATCGTCATGGCAGAAAACTGTGTCTGCGTTTCTTCGTCAATCCGGTTCACATAGCCGAGCAGGCGGAGACTGCCAAAGCGTGCGGTCTGTGCTGCCTTTTGAACCAGCACCGGAATCTGATCCGGCACCAGAACACCCATATCGGTGGTCGGATGGGCAGCAAAATAGGCATCCCATGCCTCGCGGAGCGTGACTTGCTGCGTTTCAAAGCCAGCGGGCACGAAGCCGGAAAGGTCCAGATAGCAGATCTCTGCCAGAATCAGATTGTCCACCTCGTTGAACGCCCGCTCGGAAAGCGTCAGATCGCCCCGCCAGTCGAGATAGTCGAAAATGTTTGCCATAGCTTCCTCCGGATGTTGTGATCATGAAGCTATCATACACGGTTTTTTTCACCGGCTCAAGGAAAAAACAGCTAAATTTTTCTTAAGATTTTCTGTTCACACAAAATTTTCACGTCTGCCGCGCTTCAACATATAAACCTATTGACTTAGTAGGGAATATGTGCTATGCTTGCATCAAAGAAAAGAACCAACACGAAAGGAGTCAATCCTATGATGAAGATTTACGCAGACAATGCCGCGACGACCAAAATGAGCGGCACCGCGCTGGAAGCGATGCTTCCGTATATGACAGAGCATTTCGGAAACCCGTCGAGCCTGTACACCATCGGCCAGGAGGCAAAAGAAGGCCTGGAGGCGGCAAGAGCCACCGTCGCAGCGTGCATCGGCGCACAGCCCAGAGAAATCACCTTCACCTCCGGCGGCAGCGAGGCAGACAACCAGGCAATCCGCTCGGCAGCGCTGCTCGGCGCGAAAAAGGGAAAAAAGCACATCATTTCGACCAAATTTGAGCATCACGCGGTGCTGCATACGCTTGCGAAGCTGGAAAAAGAGGGCTTCGAAGTGACGCTGCTGGACGTGCATGAAAACGGTCTTGTCACCGCGCAGCAGGTCAAAGACGCCATCCGCGAAGATACGTGTCTGGTCACGATTATGTTTGCCAACAACGAAATCGGCACCATCCAGCCCATCGCGGAGATCGGCGCAGTCTGCCATGCGGCAGGCGTCCTGTTCCACACCGACGCGGTGCAGGCGGCAGGGCATGTCGCTATCGATGTCAGCGCGATGCACATCGATATGCTCTCGATGTCGGGTCACAAGTTCCACGGACCCAAGGGCGTGGGCGCACTGTATGCCCGGCGCGGGATTATCCTCACCAATATCATTGAAGGCGGCGCGCAGGAGCGCGGCAAGAGGGCCGGCACCGAAAATGTCCCCGGCATCGTCGGCATGGCGGCAGCGCTCAAGGACGCGTGCGACCATCTGGACGAGAACGCAAAGAAGGTTTCCGCGCTGCGCGACCGGCTGATCGCAGGGCTTCGCAAAATTCCGCACTGCGCGCTCAACGGCGCAGAGAGCCCGCGCCTGCCCGGCAATGTGAACTTTTGCTTCGAGGGCATCGAAGGCGAGAGCCTGCTGCTGCTTCTCGATGCGAAGGGCATCAGTGCCTCGTCCGGCTCGGCATGCACGTCCGGGTCTCTGGACCCCAGCCATGTGCTGCTGGCAATCGGCAGACCCCATGAGGTGGCGCACGGTTCGCTGCGGCTGACGCTCTGCGAGGAAAACACGATGGAAGAGGTAGAATACATGCTGGACGCAATTCCGCAGGTCGTGACGTATCTGCGCAATATGTCTCCTGTGTGGAAAGAACTCGAACGCGGCGAAAAGCAGTTCATGCTGTAAGTTGGATGTAAGGAGGAACAAAGGCTATGGCACTTTATACTGATATTGTGATGGATCACTTTATGAACCCGAGAAATGTGGGAAGCATTGAAAACGCGGACGGCGTCGGCGAGGTCGGCAAC
>ENA-OURZ01004576-OURZ01004576.1-human-gut-metagenome-genome-assembly--contig:-NODE-4576-length-10411-cov-11.016416_pt1 | contig 10411 bp, 10 predicted proteins | sample MGYA00242073_ERZ509195 | MGnify/ENA primary metagenome ERZ509195 (study PRJEB26280, sample SAMEA2338837) | human gut metagenome | biome: human gut; feature: human-associated habitat; material: faeces...
GAACACATGGTACTCCCGCCCGTCCGCGCCGGTGTAGTAGGTCTGGCAGGCGGCCGTATAGGCATCCATGACCGGGTCGGCCGCAAGGACCGGATTGTCCATGCCGTCCGGGCGCTGCGGCTCCGTTTCGGCGGCCGGCCACAGCCAGACCGCCAAGGCAACCAGCGCCGCGGCAAGGCACGCCGCCAGCAGGTGCAGGCGGCAGTACGGGCCGATAAACAGCGGGAACAGGCAGAGAAAAGTGGCAATCGAACACGGCGCACTTTTGACCGGGGAGGTAGATAAAAAAGTAGATTTTCCTATAGGTTTATGATATGCTGTTCTAAAAAATAAATGGTAAACCGAAATATCATATAAAAGTAGTGGAGGAAAATGATGGATTTGTTGTGGAGGTATATGAAATGAAAAAGATTCTCGTATTATCACTTTGCTTTGTACTTGCACTATGGATGGCAGGTTGCGTCCAGAATAAAAATATCAATTTTGGGGATGTCACGATGAAAGTTGTAGAGGGAAGTGTAACTCCTTCAGGTTTGACAGTTCGCATTTCAAATAACACAGGAATTGATATCAATGGCGGGATCAATTACGATTTTTCTATTGAAAAAAAGGAAGATGATAAATGGTCACCAGTAAAAGAGATCGGCGATAGAACTACTGACACCGAAACATATATTTTTCAAGGAGAAAGAGATTTGAATATCAATTGGTCTGAAATATATGGTTCGCTTTCGGCGGGAGAATACAGAGTCGTTAAGTTCTTTTATCCATCGACAGAAGATGGCTCTTATGGTACAGACGATGGTTTTTACCTATTCGCTGAGTTCAGTATCGAGTAACAAATACGAATTTTATCGGGGAGCAGCAACCTCTGTCGGGGCTGTCAATGGTCGAGATGAACGGCGCACAAGTGCGCCGCCATTGACCGCCCCGCCTGGTCTTGCCCTGCGGTTATCAAGGCGGGCAAGCCCTAGGGGTGCTTGCCCGCCTCCTTTAATTTTGGGCGGAGGTCAGTAGCCGAAATTGGCCTCAAATTGAGGCCAATTTTGGCAGGGGCTTGCAAAGCCTAGATCCCTTGCAATCGCAGGCTTTCTGTGATACTATTTTGATACTAAGAAAACGAGGTGTCCTAAATAGCAGGTGAAATATTAACATATTTGCGAAAGTTTTTCTTGTGAAATCACTTCAAATACACCCACATATATTTGAATTTGCCGAGCAGCAATAATCTGGACCGCTTTCTGTCGGAGAACAATGAAAATTTCCGGGACACGCCGCTACAGCTGACGCTGCAGCGGCTCTATACCACCACCGGCCTCTCCAAGGCCGCGCTGGCCAAGCAGTCCGGTATCAGCGAGGTATATCTGCACCAGCTGTTCTCCGGCTGCCGCTTCCCCTCCCGCAACCGCCTGCTGTGCGTATGCTTCGGCCTGGGCGCATCGGTGGAGGACGCCCAGGGCCTGCTGCGGCAGGCGCGGCACGCGCCGCTGTACACCCGTGACCGGCGGGACGCCATCATTCTCTATGGTCTGAGCCACAGCATGACCTTGTTCCAGATCAACGACAAGCTGTTCACCGAAAAGCTGGATACCTTATGCTGACACCGACAGGGGAAACCGGGGAGAAAGCAAGAGGAGCGCCCATGTGGGCGCTCCTCTTGCTTTTCAGTCCGGCAGACGGCCCTCCGCCAGCAGCCAGGCGCCGGCGGCCAGCAGCAGCGCCTCCGGCGGAAGCCGCCCCCAGCGCAGGGGCAGGGGGATATCCTGCGGCTCGATGGCCGCGCCGTTCACCGCCGTCAGCCGCCGCTGCACGCACAGCACCGGGCGGGGCGTCAGGCCGGACAGCGTCAGGCTGCATCGGGGCGACAGGCCGCAGCCCACCACCTGCTGCGCCCGCAGAGGCGCGGCGGTGTTCTCCTGGGGCAGCAGCACCGTGCGGCACAGCGGCGCGCGGCCCAACACCGCCAGCCGCGCCGTGCCGGGCCGGTCCAGCACCAACAGCTCCCAGCACCGGCGCAGCAGCACCGCCTCGTCCACCGGCGGTACGGACGGCGGCAGCCAGCGCCCCAGTCCGCCGCGAAAAAATGCCATATCGACCATGTACGTCTCACCTCCCGCGTAGTCTGCCGCGCTTTGCGCCGTCTTATGCCCCGGTGGAAATTTCCCCTGTCCTTTTCGCGCCGGATGTGCTATACTGTCAGGTAGCTTGTTTCAGGAGGTGCCGCCATGCCATTCCGCGCGCATTTACATACCGTCAACCGTCACCGGCGCCTGGTGCGGCACTATTGCTTCAAGCTGGGTCTGGTGTGGCAGGGTCTGACCCACGACCTGAGCAAATACAGCCCCACGGAGTTTTGGCGGGGCGTAAAATACTACCAGGGCTGGCGCAGCCCCAACGACCAAGAGCGCCTGGAAAACGGCGTGAGTCTGGCGTGGCTGCACCACAAGGGGCGCAACCGCCACCACTTTGAGTACTGGATCGACTACTGCCGCCGGGAGGATGGGACCATCTATATCGGCGGATGCAAAATGCCGAAAAAATATGTGGCGGAGATGTTCTGCGACCGGATCGCCGCCTGCCGGGTCTATCAGGGCGACGCATATACGGACGCCTCCCCCTACGACTACTACCAGCGGAGCAAGGACCTGCGGCGGACGGATGCCAGCCGCTTCATGCATCCGGAGACGGCGGCACTGCTGGATCGCTGGCTCCTGCTGCTGAAGGAGCGGGGGGAGGAGGCGGCCTTTGCCGCTATTCGCGCCGAGCTGGGGGACAGCGCCTACTGACGGCGGAGCGCAGGTGCTTTGTTAAGAAGAAAACAATAGATTTTTGAACATTTCCCTTGCTTTCCATCACTGTTTGTTTTACAATGTTTTGGTACATTTTTATGTGAGGTTGTCAACAACATGGCCCATCCCTATAAAACGCGGGAAGGCGGCGCCACCGTGACGGTGTTCGTACCCTACGACTGCCAGAACAACTGCCCCTTCTGCATCAACAAAAAAGAATACGCGGACTGCTCCGGCTTCAGTCTGGAGAAAATACTGGCAAGCATCCGGGTGATGGACGGCATCACTCCCCGGTGTGATTTTGTGTTCACCGGCGGCGAGCCGCTGGCCGACCTGAACGCACTGCAGCAGATGCTGGACGCCATCCCCGCCACCCACAAGATCTATATCAACACCACCTTCCCCGCCCAGGCCCACACCTCCTTCGAGGAAATGCTGGCCTTTACGGAGAGGAACAAAGACAAGATCACCTGCATGAACATCTCCCGCCACCTGCAGCACTATGTGGAGGAGAGCCCCGACGAGGTGCTGGGGAAGATCGCCTGCCCCACACGCATCAACTGCGTGCTGTACAAGAACTATCCGGCGGCGAAGCTGGTGGACTATGTGGAGCGCTTCCTGCCCTATCGTATCCCCATCCAGTTCCGGTATGATTATACCGAGACGACACCGGAGAACCTGTACGAAGAGGAACACGACAAGATATTGCAGGACCTGAAGCGCCTGTTCACCTACAAGGGGCTGGACGGCTGCCGGATGCGCAACGGCTTCCACTTCGAATACAAGGGCCTGCACATGACGTACCACAAGACACTGCCCTACTCCACCATCGAGGAAAAGGGGCCGGACGGCGTGACCTACGACATTCTGTACGACATCCTCATCAAGCAGAACGGTGAGATACACAGCGACTGGACAGGCGTGAAGATGGACGTGGACGCCTACCGCAGGGTGGTGTTCGAGCCCTACGACCTGAAGGTGCTGAACGGGACCATCGATTTTTGAAAAAGAGACCGCTTTGCGGTCTCTTTTTTTCGGAACCCGCGGCGGGGTCGCTCCGTCATAGGTAGTGAAAGCCTTGGCGGAAAATAAATGGCTTGTTTGTATTTACCCCCTTTTACTTCCGCGCGGTTTGTATTATAATGATGTATTGAGCCGGTATCTCATATACCGGCGGGCAAAACAGTCTTGAGTGAATGATAAGGAGCAATTCTATGAAACGTTTTATGACCCTGCTGCTGGCCATGCTGATGGTCCTGTCCCTGGCCGCCTGCGGCGACAAGTCCTCCGCCACGGTGGATGCCGAGGGGCTGGGCAAGGCGCTGACCGAGCGCGTACAGTTTGACAGCACCATGAGCGCTATCGACGCCGGAGACTATCTGGAGCTGCCCGAGGGCAGCAGCGCTGCCGCCTATATGTCTGACGGCAGCACCATGGAGGAGATCTTTGTGGTGTCCTGCAAGGATAAGACGGACGCATCGGCGGTGAAGATCGCCATGCAGGAGCTGCTGGACAGCCAGACGCAGGAGGCCGGGCGCTACCAGCCCGAGGAGGCCGAGCGCCTGAACAACGCCGTTTTCGCCACTTACGGCACCTGCGTGGTGCTGTGCGTTACCTCTGACACGGATACCGCCAATGCGGTCATCAAGGAGTATGTAGGATGAGTCCGCGCTATGAACGGCGGCAGCGGGGCGGAGGCGGCGCGCTGCTGCTTCTGATCGCCGCCGCGGCGCTGGTGGTGGCGGTGCTGGCCATCTTCACCGATGTATTCAGCGGCAAAAAGGCGCCGGACAAGGATACAGACAGCCCTGCCGTCACCCAGCCCGCGGACGGCGAGCCTGACGGGACCGGCGACGCGGACAACACCGCGAAGGACCCGGAGGGCGATCAAAAGGGTGGTCAAAGCGGAAATGGTGATGGGAACACTGATAAGTCCACCGTGACCACCACGAAGCCGGCAGCCTCCAATGTGATCACCACTGACGCCACGCCTTATCAGTCCGGCGGCGTATACATCGTGGGCAATGCCGGATATGAGATGTACAACTATGTGGGCTCCCTGGCGGAGAAGTACCAGTCCACGGTCAACGCCGTGGCGGACAGCCTCAGCGGCGTCAGCAATGTCTACGCCATGGCGATCCCCCTGTCCAGCAGCATTACCCTGCCGGACAGCCTGCTCAGCGACATACCCGGCAGCGATCAGGCACAGGCCGAAAAGGATATTCTGGCGGGAATGGGGCAGAATATAAAAACGGTGCCCCTGCATGACGCGCTGAACGCCCATCGGACGGAGTACATCTATTTCCGCACCGACCACCACTGGACGGCGCTGGGCGCCTATTACGCCTATGTACAGTTCTGCAATGTCAAGGGCATTACACCCCACGACCTCAGCGACTATGAGGTGAGCCAGTACACGGGCTTTTTGGGCTCGTTCTACAACGACGGCGGCAAGCCTCAGGCCATGGCGGATGACCCGGATACGGTGAACGCCTATCATCCCGTCAGCAGCACCGCCGCCATGAAGTACGGCAGCAGCGAGGACAGCGAGCTCACCGGCGGCAAGGTGATCTTTGACGAGTCCACCGCAGCGGCCAGCCTGAAATACGGCGCGTTCATCATGGGCGACAACCCCTTCACCGTGATCGAGAACCCCGAAGTCAGCAATGGGCAGAGCTGCATCGTGGTGAAGGAGTCCTTCGGCAACGCCTTTGTACCGTTTCTGGTGGACCACTACCAGACGGTGTATGTGGTGGACTACCGGTATTACGGCGGCAGCGTCAGCGCACTGGCCAAGGCCAAGGGCGTGACGGACGTGTTGTTCGTCAACAACCTGTCCGCCATACGCGGCAGCTATCAGATGGGTAAGCTGGCCGGCGTGAAGTGACATCTGTTTTGAACAGGGCGGGCAAGCCCGCCCTGTTCCTTTTTCTGACTATCCGCAAAGGAGAGCACATCACATGGTATTCAGCAGCACCACATTTTTACTGGCGTTTTTGCCGCTGGTGGCTATTTTATACTATATCTGCCCACGGAAGCTGCGGAACGGGCTACTGCTTGTCTTCAGCCTGCTGTTTTACGGCTGGGGTGAGCCGAAGTACATTCTGATCATGCTGTTCTCCACGGTGTTCGACTACTGCAACGGTCTGGCCATCGGCCACTTTCGGAGCAGGGGAAGGGCGGGCGGCGCCAAGGCGGTGCTGGTCATCTCTGTGGTGGGAAACCTGGCGATCCTGGGCTTTTTCAAGTACACGGATTTTGCCATCAGCAACCTGAACGGCCTGCTGGGCACAGCCATCCCGGCGCTGGGGCTGCTGCTGCCCATCGGTATCTCCTTCTACACCTTCCAGACCATGAGCTATACCATCGACGTGTACCGGGGGCTGGTGCCGCCCCAGCGGAACATCGTGGACTTCGGCGCATATGTAACGCTGTTCCCCCAGCTGATCGCGGGGCCTATCGTGCAGTACAAGACGGTGGCCTACGACCTGGAGCATCGGCGGGAGTCGGTGAGCGAGGCCAGCGAGGGTTTGCAGCGGCTGGTGATCGGTCTGGGCAAGAAGGTGCTCATCGCCAACCAGATGGGGGCCATCTGGGAGGACATCGCCGCCATGTCGGACCCCACAGCGGTCACGGCGTGGATCGGCGCCATCGCGTACACGTTCCAGATCTACTTTGACTTCTCCGGCTATTCGGACATGGCCATCGGCCTGGGGCATTTCTTCGGGTTCCATTTCCTGGAGAACTTCAACTATCCCTATGAGTCACGTTCCGTCACCGAGTTCTGGCGGCGGTGGCACATCAGCCTGTCCACCTGGTTCCGGGAGTATGTCTACATCCCCCTGGGCGGCAACCGCAAGGGCAAGGGGCGGCAGCTCCTGAACATCGCCATCGTTTGGCTGCTGACCGGCCTGTGGCACGGGGCCAACTGGAATTTCGTGCTATGGGGCGTGTACTACGCCGTACTGCTGCTGCTGGAAAAGACGTTCCTGCTGAAGTGGCTGGACAAGGCGCCCCGGTTCGTAGGGCACGTGTACACCTGCTTCTGCTTCGTCATGGGCTGGGTGCTGTTCGCCATCACAGACCTCGGCGCGCTGGGGGCCTATGTGGGCCATATGTTCTCCGGAACCTTTGCCGACAGCACCACGGCGTACCTGCTGCGGTGCGGCTGGCTGCTGCTGGTCCTGGGCGTCATCGGCTGCACGAGCCTTCCCAAGCGGCTGTGGGAAAAGCGGGAACAGGCCCTCTCCCCCGCCCTGTCGGACGGACTGCGAACGGTGTGGGTAGTCGTCGTACTGCTGGTGAGCATGGCGTTTCTGGTGGGCGACAGTTACAACCCGTTTTTGTACTTTAGATTTTAAGGAGGCGGCGCTATGAAGAAACGAAGCGGCATCGCGCCGCTGATCGCCATCGGCGGCATACTGCTGGCGCTGTCTGTCGGCAGCTTTTTCCTGACGCCGGACCGGGCATTCTCGGAGAACGAGAACCGCTATTTGCAGCTGACGCCCAGACTCACCTGGGATCGTGTCATGTCCGGCGACTTCATGGAGGACGTGGAGGACTATACCAGCGACCAGATCGTCTTCCGGGACTTCTGGACCGCCGCCCGGTCGGTGCTGCAGCGGGCCGAGGGCAAGGAGGACATCAGCGGCACCTATCTGGGCGCGGACGGGAGGTACTTTGCCAAGGTGACCGACGACAGCTTTGACTGGGTAAGGCTGGAGAAGAACGCCGGGTATATCCGGGATTTCTTTGCCGCCAGCGGTAAGCCCTGCACGGCGCTGATCGTGCCCAGCCCGGCCGGAATTCTGAGGGATATGCTGCCGGAGAACGCGCCGTATTTCAACGAGGACAAGGCCTTCGGCCAGCTGGGCGATATTCTGGGCAGCACGCTGCTGGACAGCCGGGAAACGCTATCGGCGGTGGACGATCCCTACTACCACACGGACCACCACTGGACCACCATGGGCGCGCAGGCGGCCTATACACTGTGGGCACAGGCCACGGGGCACACCGCCCGCAGCTATGACCTGACGCTGGCCACGGACAGCTTCCGCGGCACGCTGTACTCCAAGGTGCTGCTGCCGGACAGCGTATACGACAGCGTGTACTACGCGCCGGAGATCACGGTGGAGAGCGTGGTGTGCGACGGGGAGGACGGCGCGCTGTACGACCTGTCCGCCCTGGAGCAGAAGGATAAGTATGAGCTGTTTCTGGGCGGCAACTACGGCCAGTGCGTCATCACCACCGGCACGGAGAACGGGAAGCACTTGCTGCTGGTGAAGGACTCCTTCGCCAATTCCTTCGTACCGTTCCTCACCGGCGACTATGAGACCATCACCATGATCGACCTGCGGTACTACCGGGGCAGCATGGCAGAGCTGGCGGCGGAGGTCGACGATATTCTGGTGCTGACGGAGGTCACGAACCTGGCGGGATCGGGAGACTATTTCAAGCTGAGTAAGTGAAAACAGGCGTGCGCGGAGCGCACGCCTGTTTTGTCCCCTTTACAAACGGCTGTTTTTTGGTATAATAGTAAGGCTAAGGAAATTTACAGGCACAAGGAGAGACGATATATGGCCGTTATCGAGTACGACGAGTATAAACAGAAACTGCAGGCGCTGGAGCCCACCCTGGGCGAGCTGGAGAAGGCGCTGGGTATCCCCAAGGCCCGTGAGGAGCTGGCCGAGCTGCAGAAGGAGACGGAGCAGGAAGGCTTCTGGAACGATCTGGAGCGCAGCCAACAGGTGAGCCGTCAGGTAAAGCGCCTGGAGAACAAGATCAAAAAGCACGACAAGCTGGTTTCCGAGTGGGAGGACACCCTGACCCTGTGCGAAATGGCCCAGGAGGAGGATGACCCCAGCCAGCTGGAGGAGGTCGTCAGCGGATACGAGACGCTGGAGAAGGAGATCAGCGAGCGCCGGCTGGCGGCGCTGCTCAGCGGTGAATACGACGCCAACAACGCCATCCTCACCTTCCACGCCGGCGCCGGCGGCACCGAGGCCCAGGACTGGACGGAGATGCTGTACCGGATGTACACCCGCTGGGCCGAGCGCCACGGGTACACCTACCAGCTGATGGACTATGAGGCCGGCGACGAGGCGGGCATCAAGTCCGCCACTATCCTCATCGAGGGTGAGAACGCCTATGGCTATCTGAAGAGCGAGAACGGCGTGCACCGGCTGGTGCGCGTGAGCCCCTTTGACGCCAACGCCCGGCGGCAGACCAGCTTTGCCGCGCTGGAGGTCATGCCGGAGCTGGACGACGACAGCGAGATCGAGATCCGGCCGGAGGACATCGAAATGCAGGCCTGCCGCAGCTCCGGCGCAGGCGGCCAGCACATCAACAAGACGTCCTCCGCCGTGCGTCTGACCCACCTTCCCACGGGCATCGTGGTGTTCTGCCAGACAGAGCGCAGCCAGTTCCAGAACCGGGACAACGCCATGAAGATGCTGCGGGCCAAGCTGGCGGAGCTGAAGCTGCAGCAGCACGCGGAGAAGATCAGCGATCTGAAGGGCGTGCAGATGAAGATCGAGTGGGGCAGCCAGATCCGTTCCTATGTATTCATGCCCTACACTCTGGCCAAGGATACCCGCACCGGCTATGAGATGGGCAACATCCAGGCGGTGATGGACGGCGATATCGATGGTTTCATCAACGCGTACCTGACCGCCGCCGCTAACGGTGAGATCAAGAAATAAAGATTTTGGGAGGCCGCTGCGCGGCCTCCCTGTTTTTTCGGTGTACAAAAAGAAGCGGCTCATAAGAGCCGCTTCTTTTTCATTCAGTTCAGCACTTCTCGAACACGACTGCGGTGCCCATGCCGCCGCCGATGCACAGGGTCGCCAGGCCCTTCTTGGCCTCGGGACGCTTCTGCATCTCGTGCAGCAGGGTAACGATGATACGCGCGCCGGAGGCGCCCACGGGGTGGCCCAGAGCGATGGCGCCGCCGTTGACGTTGACCTTGCTCATGTCAAAGTGCAGCTCGCGGGCCACGGCGATGGACTGGGCGGCAAAGGCCTCGTTGGCCTCGATCAGGTCGATGTCGTCGATGGTGACGCCGGCCTTCTTCATGGCGTTGCGGGAAGCGACCACGGGGCCGACGCCCATGATCTTGGGATCCACGCCGCCCTGGCCCCAGCCGATCAGCTTGGCCATGGGCTTCAGACCGTACTTGGCCACAGCCTCGCCGGAGGCCAGCACGATGGCGGCAGCGCCGTCGTTGATGCCGGAGGCGTTGGCGGCGGTAACGCGCTGGGTGCCCTTATCGGGAGCATCCTGGCAGCCGGTGGGCTCGAAGGTGTTGACCACCACGGGGTTGGGGGACTCGGGGCCCACGGGGAACGCACCCTTCAGCTTGGCGATGCTGTCCGCGGTGACACCGGCCTTGGGATACTCATCCTTGGCGAAGGGAACCATCTCCTTCTTGACCTTGACCATCACGGGGACGATCTCGTCATCGAACCTGCCGGCGGCCTGGGCGGCCTCGGTCTTCTGCTGGGAGGCGGCGGCGAACTCGTCCTGCTCGCGGCGGGTGATGCCCCAGATGTCGTTGATATTCTCGGCAGTGGTGCCCATGTGATAGTTGTTATAGGCGTCCCACAGGCCGTCCTTGATCATGG
>ENA-OURZ01004580-OURZ01004580.1-human-gut-metagenome-genome-assembly--contig:-NODE-4580-length-10405-cov-8.579324_pt1 | contig 10405 bp, 9 predicted proteins | sample MGYA00242073_ERZ509195 | MGnify/ENA primary metagenome ERZ509195 (study PRJEB26280, sample SAMEA2338837) | human gut metagenome | biome: human gut; feature: human-associated habitat; material: faeces...
CTCTGGCAGGCACCGAGGCTTCCGGTACCGGCAACATGAAGTTCATGCTGAACGGCGCCATCACTCTGGGTACTCTGGACGGCGCAAACGTGGAGATCGCAGACGCTGCCGGCAAGGAGAACGAGCTGATCTTCGGTATGCTGACCCCCGAGGTGAACAACCTCAAGCAGGTGGGCTACCATCCCAACGCTTTCATCATGGGCGACGATGTTGCCAACAACGCTCTGAACTTCCTGGAGCGCGGCTGGAACGGCGAGAACTTCCACGAAGTGACCGAGAACCTGCGCAGCAGCGACCCGTATATGGTCATGGCCGACTTCAAGGATTACCGCCGCGCACAGGCCGACCTGCAGAAGCTGTATGCCGACCGCGAGAAGTGGGCACACATGAGCCTGAAGAACATTGCCAACAGCGGCATCTTCAGCGCCGACCGCTCTGTGCTGGATTACGCACACGACATCTGGTACGCTTCCCCGGTGCCCATGGGCAAGTAATTTTCCCTTAAAAAATCCATCTGCCCCGGCGGCGTTTGGCCCGCCGGGGCTTTTTTGAGAAAGGACGACCCTGCTTTGTCTTGTCTGTTCAATAGCTACGACCCCTATTTCAAGCAGCCCTTTGGCGCGCTGCGGGCCGGTCAGACCGTACGTTTGACCCTTTGCATCCCGGAAGAGCTGGGCTATGTCGATCCTCATCTGGTGCTCCAGAAGGAGGGAAAATATGACGTGCCGGTGCACTACCGCATGAAGTTCGACGGCCAGACCCCCCAGCAGAACCACTTTTCCGTGGAGCTGCCGCTGAATGACCCGGGCCTGTACTTCTACTACTTCGACCTCTACACCGACTTCCGCCGCATCTACCGCGGGCCGGACAACTGCGGCGTTGTCAGCTGGCAGGAAGGCGAAAAGTGGCAGATCACCGTCTACGATGCCGGTTTCCAGACCCCGGAGTGCATCAAGGGCAAGGTGTTCTATCAGATCTTCCCGGACCGGTTCTGCGAAGGCATTGAGAACAAGCCCATGCCTTTCCCGGACCGGCTGTATCAGGCCGACAAACACGCCGAACCCTTCTGGCAGCCCAACGAGACCGGCGGCCACCTGAACGAGGACTATTTCGGCGGCGACTTGGAAGGCATCCGCATCAAGCTGCCCTATCTGCGGGAGATGGGGGTGGACTACCTTTACCTCAACCCCATCTTTGAGGCGCACTCCAACCACCGCTACAACACCGCCGACTATCTCAACGTAGACCCGCTGCTGGGCACCAACGAGGAGTTCGAGGTGCTCTGCCGCGAGGCCGCCAAGTACGGCATTGGCATCGTGCTGGACGGTGTGTTCAGCCACACCGGTTCCGACAGCCGCTATTTCAACCGCGAAGGCCGCTATGGTGACGGCGGCGCTTACCGCGACCCCAACTCCCCCTACCGCAGCTGGTACGATTTTGACCCCAAGTATAAGGGCGGCTACCGCAGCTGGTGGGGCTTCGAGACCCTGCCCGAGGTGAACGAAGAGAACCCCTCCTATGTGGAGTTCATCACCGGCGAGGGCGGTGTCATTGACACATGGCTGCGGCGCGGTGCCGCAGGCTTCCGTCTGGATGTGGCCGACGAGCTGCCGGACGACTTTATTGAAAAGATCCGCGCCGCTGTCAAGCGGGTCAGCCCGGAGAAGTTCCTGCTGGGCGAGGTGTGGGAGGATGCCACCACCAAATACGGCTTTGGCCAGCGCCGCACCTATCTGCTGGGCAAAGGGCTGGACAGCGTGATGAATTACCCCTTCAAGAACGCTGTGCTGGACTTTGTAAAGGGTAAGCCCGCCGAGCAGGCCATGGGCGAAATTCTGTCCATCTGTGAGCACTACCCCGCCCCTGCCATGGACACTGCGCTGAACTTTCTCTCCACCCACGACACCGAACGCGCCCTCACCGTCATTGCGGACGAGCCCGCCAACGGCCGTGGCCGCGAGTGGCAGAGCGGCCGCTGTGTGGTCGGCGAAGCCTACGAGGAAGGGATGCTGCGCCTGCGCATGGCCTATGCCATCATCTACACGCTGCCCGGCGTGCCCTGCCTGTACTACGGCGATGAGATCGGGATGCAGGGCTACCGCGACCCCTTCAACCGTGCCTTCTTCTGCTGGGACAGCCACGAGGAGCGGCTGCGCCCGGTGCTGGCACAGCTGGCGCAGCTGCGCCACAGCTGCGAAGCCTTCCGCACCGGAGAGCTGCGGGTGCTGCGGGCTGAAGACGGCATTTTGCACTACCAGCGCATCGGTAAGACCGAGACTGCGGAGATCATCGTGAACCGCTCTGAACACATCATTGTGGAGCCGCTGGCCAGTGGCAAGCACACCGAGGTAAACCCCATGGGCTTTACCATCGTGGTGGAGGAAAACGGCCACAACCCCAACCACAGCTACTACGATATTCAGTAAATCAATTTTTCGGGACAGCGAAATACCTTTTGGGTGTTTTTCTGTCCCATTTTCATCCTTTTCTTTCCATTTTTGTCTATATTTTGTTTTCTGTGCAACGTTCCAGTAAAAAGCTCTTGACCTTCCCCCAAGGGGATGCCGTATAATAGCAGCATAAGGAGGTAACATACCATGCAGATCTCCCCCATTCTCTGGCTGGCTGCAGCCGTGGGCTTTCTGGCACTGGAGGCCAGTACCTTTAATATGACCTCCATCTGGTTTGCCATCGGCTCTGCCGCCGCATTGCTGTGCTGCGTGTTCACCGGGTCGTTCCGGGTGCAGGCGGTGGTCTTTCTGGTGGTAAGCATCCTGTGTCTGGCAGCCTTCCGCCCGCTGGCGGCAAAGCTGCGGCTCAAGCATACCGCCACCAACGGCGACCGCAATCTGGGACGGGAGGCCATCGTGCTTTCCCCTGTCACTGCCGAGGTCCCCGGCCGGGTGCGGCTGGACGGCGTGGACTGGAACGCCCGCTGCGCCACCCCCGGCGACACCCTCACACCCGGTGCGCTTTGCCGCGTTACCGAGATCCACAGCACCCTGCTCATCGTAGAGCCTGTTCTGACCGAAAGCCGTAACCCCCACACAACCACCTGACAAAGGAGATGTATTATGGTTCTGTTTTTTGTCATCCTTGCGCTTGTTTTTGTTCTGGTGCTGGTCATTGTTTCCAACATCGTCATCGTGCCGCAGTCCAAGGTATATGTCATTGAGCGGCTGGGCAGCTACTCCGATACATGGACTGCCGGCCTGCACGTCAAGATCCCCTTTATTGAGCGCATTGCCAAAAAGGTAAGCCTGAAGGAGCAGGTTGCAGACTTTCCCCCTCAGCCTGTGATCACCCGCGATAACGTGACCATGCAGATCGACACGGTGGTGTTCTTTCAGGTCATGGACGCAAAGCTGTACACCTACGGCGTCAACCAGCCCATTGCCGCCATCGAGAGCCTTTCCGCCACCACCCTGCGCAACATCATTGGTGAGATGGAGCTGGATCACACCCTGACCAGCCGCGATGTCATCAACGGCAAGATCACGGCCATCCTCGATGAAGCCACCGACAAGTGGGGCATCAAGGTCAACCGCGTGGAGGTCAAGAACATCATCCCGCCGCGCGAGATCCAGGAAGCCATGGAGAAGCAGATGAAGGCAGAGCGCGAAAAGCGCGCCGTCATCCTGAAGGCCGACGGTGAGAAGCAGGCCGCCATCACCGCTGCCGAGGGCGAAAAAGAAGCCGCCATCCTCCGTGCCGATGCCGTCAAACAGCAGCGCATTCTCGAAGCTGAGGGCGAGGCGCAGGCCATTCTCGCGGTGCAGAAGGCCAACGCCGATGCCATCCACCTGCTGAACGAGGCCATGCCCAACGACAAGGTGCTGGCTCTGCGCAGCCTGGAAGCACTGGCCAAGGTAGCCAACGGCAAGGCCACCAAGATCATCATCCCGTCGGAGCTGCAAAATCTGGGCGGCGTTGTGCCCAGCATCAAGGAGCTTCTGACCGACCCGAAAGAGGACTGATCCATGATCTACGATACTCTGAACAATCTCCCCAACTATCTGGGCCTGTGCAGCAGTCTGGACAGCGTCATCGAGTTCATCATGGCGCGGGATATCAACAACCTGCCCGCCGGGCGCACCCGCATCGATGGTGACAAGGCTGTGGTCATGGTGAGCACCGTGACCCCGCAGGCCAGCGACAAGGCCCTTTTTGTCCGGCACGACAACCACCTGACCCTTGAGACCGACCTCGAAGGCAGCGAGCTGTTTGAAGTGTCCCTGGGCGAGTTCAGCCCCACCCGGCCCGCTGACGAAGCCGCTGATACCACCGTGGGTACCGCCGGCACCAGCATTGCCGGAATGCTCTGCGAGGGCCGCTTCGCCCTCTATCTGGCCGGGGAGCCGTACAAATCCGGCTTGAAGGCCCAGGGCTGCGGCAAGCTGAAAAAGGCCGTGTTCACCATGGAGCTGGACCCGGACGAAGAAGACGAGACCGAGGCCGAATAATTCCTGAAAGCACGAACTCCACGCAGCGTAGGTTGCGTGGAGTTTTTTTGTATAGTATACTCTGGTTCAACAATTACGCTTGCCCGACTTGCCAAGGGCTCCCCTATTAGGCAACGACGACGACCGCCGCCAGTGGCGGATGAAGGGAGGAGTTGTTGGGGCCGCGGCCAGCAAGACACGAGCACAATACTTTGTGCGAAGTGGATGCTGGGAGCCGCAACCCGTACGCTGTTGAGCAACGCGAGACTGAGAGGTTTCATTCATTATGAACACATACGTCACAGGCAGCACCATCCGGCAGCTGCGGGAAGCCAAGGGCCTGACCCAGGCAGAGCTTGCCGGAACGCTTTCTGTCAGCGCCAAGACCATTTCCAAGTGGGAGACCGCCAAGGGTCTGCCCGATATCTCCCTGCTGGAACCGCTGGCTGCGGCTCTGGGGGTCAGCGTGCTGGAGCTGATGCAGGGAGAACCCATCATCAACCGGAACCGGGCAGCCAACCTGCTGCGGAGCAAGCTCTACGTCTGCCCCCTCTGCGGCAATGTGCTCCACGCCACCGGACAGGCTGTGGTGAGCTGCTGCGGCATCACCCTGCCTGCGCTGGACATCGCCGAAGCCGAGGATGCCGACGAGCATCATCAGCTGACTGTGGAGCGGGTGGAGGACGAGCTCTTCGTCACCCTGCACCACCCCATGGAGAAAAACCATTACATCTCGTTTCTGGCCTACCTCACCGGCGATAAGCTGCAGCTGGTCAAGCTCTACCCCGAGGGAGATGCCTCTGCCCGCTTCTCCCTGCGGGGCGCAGGTGTGCTTTACTTCTACTGCAACTGCCACGGCCTGATGAAGGCTCCGGATTTCCGCACCGCCACCCGGCGCACCTCACCCCAGAAGATCCACCTGCGGGAGCCGGATGAGGGCGACCGGGAACAGGTAATGGCCTATCGGGAAGAATTTCTGGCCATCAACTCCCGGATGGACGGCACCTCGGCTCTGGACAAATATGCCGACTTCGATGCCTGGCTGGCCCAACTCCGCAAGCTGAAAGACCCGGCCACAACCCCCGCCGGTCTCGTGCCCGCCACGGAGTATCTGGCTCTGGATGAGCATGAGCATCTGGTGGGCATGACCAACCTGCGCCACCGGCTCAACGATTACCTGCTGACCTACGGCGGGCACATCGGGTACAGCGTCCGCCCCTCGGAGCGGCAGAACGGCTACGCCACCCAGATGCTTTGCCTGACGCTGGAAAAGGCAAAAGAACGAGGCATCGAAAAGGTACGCATCTGCTGCGACCATTACAACGTTGCCTCAGCAAAGACCATCCGCGCCAACGGCGGCGTGCTGGAGGATGAGCAGTTCGATTCCTCCGATGGAACGCTGACACAGCGGTATTGGATACAGAATAAGTAAAAAGAGGCTGTTGCCAAACTCCTTCCGTCATCGCTCACGCGATGCCACCTCCCTCAATGAGGGAGGCTTTCACAGATTGCCATTACGTCAAGGCTCCCTCCAAGAGGGAGCTGGCGCGGCGAAGCCGTGACTGAGGGAGTTGTCGGCAGCAGCCTTTCTCTATTTCAGCCCAAATGGAACATATCGATCAGCACAACGGCGGCCAGGCCATAGTAGACCACCACAGCCACCAGATCATTGATGGTGGTGATGAGCGGGCCGGAAGCCACGGCGGGGTCGATGTGGATCTTATGGAACAGCATGGGGATGACCGTGCCCACCAGGCTGGAGATCACCATGGCCACGACCAGAGATACGCCCACACAGCCCGAGAGCAGGAAGGCTTCACTCCAGGCGTAGGCCTTGAAGAAGTGGATGTAGCAGCCCAGGAAGCCCAGCGCCAGCACGGCCAGCAATGCACCGTTGGTCAGGCCCACCCGCATTTCCTTCCAGAGCAGCTGGAGCTTTTTGGCAGTGGTCAGGTTCTCGTCCACCAGCACACGGATGGTCACAGCCAGCGACTGGGTGCCCACATTGCCGGCCATATCCAGCACCATGGACTGGAAGCAGATGACGATGGGCAGCACCGCCACCACCGATTCAAACGCACCCACCACCGAGGACACCAGCATCCCGAGGAACAGCAGGGCGATCAGCCAGGGCAGGCGCTTTTTCACACTCTGGAACACACCCTCGTTCAGGTCCTCCTCGCTGGTCAAGCCGCCGAGTTTTGCGTAATCATCGCCCATCTCGTCGTCCACCAGCTCGACCACATCCGCCGAGGTGATGATGCCCAGCAGCTTCCCGCTGTCGTTCAGGACAGGGAGCGAGCGCTCGGCGTAGTCCACGATGCGGTCGATGCAGTCGCTGATCTTCTCGTGGTCGGTGACGTAGGGGTAGGAGCGGGCGATCAGCTTTTCCAGGTGGTCCTCCGCACGGGCCACGATGAGGTCTTTCAGGTCAATGGCACCATAAAAGTGCTCGTTCTCATCCACTACATACAGGGTGGAGATGTTATCATTCTCGCCTGCCTGCTTCACCAGCTCACTCATGGCCTGCCGGATGGTCATATCCCTGCGGATGCAGATGTAGTTGGTTGTCATGCAGCTGCCGATCTCGTCCTCGTGATAGGAGAGCAGCAGCTTCACATCATCGGCGGCATCCTTGTCCAGCTGGTGGACGATCTTTGCCTTATCGTCCTCTTCCAGGTCATCCAGAGCATCCACGGCATCGTCCGAATCCATGTGGGAGATGACCCGGGCGGCCCGCTCGGGGTCCAGCTCCTTCAGGTAAGGCTCTGCATCGTCCAGATAGGAGAAGATCTCTGCCACCGTATCCACGCCCAGTGCGGTGTACACCTTCTGGCGTTCCTCCGGTGTCAGGGCCGTCAGGGCATCTGCCAGGTCGTTTTCATGGTAATCGGACAGCTTTTCAGCCAGCTCTGCCTGGGGCAGACCGCTGTGGATGATCTCCAGAATCTCCTGCACATAATTTTTCTTCTGCATGGTTTGGTCCCTCCGTTTCCCGTTTCCGGGCATAAAAAATACACCGCATCGGTCTGGTTACAACTCCTGCGGTGTACAAAGGGCATGCAGTTCAGGATGCGGCTAACACGTTTGCACGGCCCGCATCGCAGGAGAAGCGTTGTTTGGGGTGATCCGTATGGTCACTGGACATGGAAACAAACTCCTCCTTGGTGTAAGATTTTTCTTTCAGCCCCGTTATCATACTACGCCGGGCCGGATTTTTCAACCCCTTTTACAGTTTTTTTACCGGATTATTGCTATATTGCACAAAGAAAAGCCTACTTCTTATACTTTCCATACCATGCCACCGACACCCGCCAGGACACGGCATACAGGGCCAGTACCGCCAGCAGAAGCACTGCGGCCAGCCAGAGGGGAACAGGAAGCGGTCCACTTCCCGTGCCGTTCTGCTGCAGTTCATCCATCACGGCACCGCCGCCGCCCAGCAGGGCACCCAGTCCGGCAAAGGTCAGGACGTAGATCATGCGGGCTTTTTCGGCCCCAAAGCGGTACAGCAGCGGCAGGGAAATACCGTTGATCAGCAGGATGGCACACACACTGCCCGCCAGCAGGGACAGCACATCCTCGTCCGGGGCCGTTCCGGTACGCAGAGGGATCACCGTTACGAACAGTCCTCCGATTACAACAGCCGCCGCAGCGCAGAACAGACCGATGAGGTACTTTTCCGCCACCAGCGTCTTTTTGCTCACCGGAAGCGTCCGGCCATATTCCACCCAACCGACGCTCTGGTCGTAGGTGAGCAGGTTCACCGGCAGGATGCCCAGAAAAATGGCCGCATAGCTCACCGGGAACACATAGGCGTTCGATGTGCTGAACATCCAGATCACCAGCACAAATGCAACCGTCAGGTACATGGTTTTCATACTGGTTCTGACCTGATACCAATCCTTCAACAGCAAACCTTTCATCGCACATTCTCCCCTTTCACCATCAAAACGAACAGTTCTTCGATGCTCACCGGTGTCAGGGTGCTGCCCGCCGGGACAAGTTCCCTCTTCACCAGTGCCTCGGCCCCGTAGGCTGTCACCCGACGGCTGACGATGGCGTTTTTATCCAGCTCCTCCAATTGCCCGGCAGTGCCGTGCCAGAGGGCGTACTCCTCCCGCAGCGTGTCCTTGTCCTCACAGAGCAGGAGCTTCCCCTTGTGCAGAAAGGCAATGGTATCGCAGAGCTTTTCCAAATCGCTGACGATGTGGGACGAGATCAAAATCGCATGGTTCTCATCCCGCACAAAGTCCAGCAGCAGATCGATGAGCTCATCCCGCACCACCGGGTCCAGGCCGCTGGTGGCTTCGTCCAGCAGCAGCAGCTTGGGGTGATGAGAAAGCGCCACGGCAAGGCACTGCTTCATCTTCATGCCGGTGGAGTAATCGGCGTAACGCTTTTTCTCCGGCAGTTCAAAGCGCTTACAATAATCCGCGTAAGCTGCGGCATCCCAGTTCGTGTAGATGCCGGCCATCACCTTTCCCACCTGCGGGGTGGTCAGGCAGGTGGGGATGCCCTCGCCGCCCAGCACCACGCCGATATCGGCTTTGGCAAGCGGGGTGATCCCCTCCTGCCCGAACAGCTTCACAGTGCCAGCGTCCCCGTCGATCATGTCCAGGATCAGCTTAATGGTCGTGCTCTTGCCCGCGCCGTTCTCACCGATCAGCCCGCAGACTGTGCCTCCGGGCAGTTCCAGATCAATGGGCCCCAGCGCAAAATCCGGGTAGTGCTTTTCAAGGCCGTGCAGTTCTAATGCGTTCATGGTTCATTCCTCCCACAGCAATTCCAACATTTCGGTCAGTTCCTGTTTGGTCAGCCCGCAGGGTGCCGCCAGCCGGACGGCTTCCGTCAGGTGTGCTTCGATTTTTTTCAGGTTCTCTTCCCGGAGCAGCTCGGTGTTTTTCGCTGCCACGAAAAAGCCCTTGGCGGGCACCGCATACAAAAAGCCCTCCTGTTCCAGCTCATCGTAGGCCCGCTTTGTGGTGATAACGCTGATGCGCAGGTCCCGCGCCAGCCCCCGGATGGATGGCATAGCTTCCTCCGGCTGCAGTTCCCCGCTCAAAATCTGGTTCTTGATCTGGGTATAGAGCTGCTCGTAGATGGGTGCACCGCTCTTGTTATCGATGAAGAGATTCATGTCTGCCGCCTCCGTTGCATCTGTATATTTACAGTATATACAGTAGACACACGGTTGTCAATAGGCAGACACAAAAAAGCAGCTCTCCCGCCCAACGGGAAAGCTGCTTTTTTCATCTGATCAGGCTCTGACTATGGGGCGGCTTAGTAGGCGATGCCCCAGTAGACCATCTTGGTGGCGGGCTTGCCGCAGCAGGGGCAGACATCGCTGAGGTGCTCCTGCTCGAAGGGCATACAACGGCTGGACAGGCCAGCCTCTTCCTTCATCTTCATCTCACAGGCAAGGTCGCCGCACCACATGGTCTTGATGTAGCCGGTGTTGGCCTTGGCCAGCGCCTTGACTTCGTCCATGGTGGTGGCGGACCAAGTGCGCTCCTCGCGGTTCTTCAGGGCGCGCTCGTACAGGTCCTTGCGCAGGGCCTCCAACTGGGCGGGGATGGCAGTTTCCAGCTCGTCCAGAGAGACGAAGATCTTCTCGCGGGTATCGCGGCGGACGAGGACGCACTGATTCTTTTCGAGGTCCTTGGGGCCAATCTCCAGACGGAGGGGCACGCCCTTCATCTCCCACTGGGAGAACTTCCAGCCGGGGGCGTTGTCGCTGTCGTCCAGCTTGACGCGGGCATACTTGCTGATCTTCTCGGCCAGCTCAGCGGCCTTCTCGGAGACGCCGGGCTTGTGGGCTGCGATGGGCACCACGACCACCTGAATGGGAGCCACAGCGGGGGGCAGGATCAGGCCGTCGTCGTCGCCGTGGGTCATGATGATGGCACCCACCAGACGGGTGGAAACGCCCCAGCTGGTCTGGAACGGATGATGCAGCTGGT
>ENA-OURZ01004587-OURZ01004587.1-human-gut-metagenome-genome-assembly--contig:-NODE-4587-length-10398-cov-8.102581_pt1 | contig 10398 bp, 7 predicted proteins | sample MGYA00242073_ERZ509195 | MGnify/ENA primary metagenome ERZ509195 (study PRJEB26280, sample SAMEA2338837) | human gut metagenome | biome: human gut; feature: human-associated habitat; material: faeces...
CGCTGCAGTCAGGCCGCAGACCCCTTTGTCAAAAAGTAATACTTTTTGACAGCCTCAGACCGCGCGCGGCGTTCGCCGTGCGCGGTCTTTATTTTGCAGTTAGACGTTGAAGCGGAAGTAGATCATGTCGCCGTCCTTGACCACGTACTCCTTGCCCTCGGAGCGCAGCAGCCCCTTCTCCTTGGCGGCGGCCACGCTGCCGCCGCAGGCCATCATCTCGTCAAAGTTGATGGTCTCGGCGCGGATAAAGCCGCGCTCGATATCCGAGTGGATCTTTCCGGCGGCCTGCGGCGCTTTTGTGCCCTTTTTGATCGTCCACGCGCGGCACTCGTCTTTGCCGTAGGTCAGGAAGGAGATCAGCCCCAGCAGCTCATACGAACACTGGATCAGGCGATCAAGGCCGGACTTCTCAATCCCCAGATCGGCCAGAAACATTGCCCGCTCCTCCGGATCATCCAGCTCGGCGATGTCCTGCTCAAGCTTGGCGCAGATGGGCAGCACCTGCGCGCCCTCCTGCTCTGCCAGCTCACGGACACCCTGAAAATATGCATTGTGCGTATAGTCGGCAAAGCCCGCCTCGTCCATGTTGGCAGCATAGATGATGGGCTTCAGGCTCAGCAGATCCGCCGTCTCAACGATGGCGCGCTCCTCATCGTCACACGCAAAGGTGCGCGCAGACTTGCCGGCATCCAGATGCGCGGCGAGCGCCTTGAACACCTCGGCCTCGCGCAGGAACTTCTTGTCGCCCTTGGCGGCCTTGGTCGCCTTCTCGATGCGGCGGTTGACCATCTCCAGATCGGCCATGATGAGCTCCAGATCGATCGTGCCGATGTCGCCCAGCGGATCGACCGGTTCGTTCTGGCTGGCGTCGGCCACCACGTGCATGATGTTCTCATCGTCGAAGCAGCGCACCACGTGGACGATGGCATCGGTGCGGCGGATGTTTTCGAGGAACTTATTGCCCAGACCCGCGCCCTTGCTGGCGCCCTTGACCAGACCTGCAATGTCGACAAACTCGATCACTGCGGGGGTCTTCTTGTCCGGCTTATACATCTCCGCCAGCTTATCCAGCCGCGCATCCGGCACGGCCACCACGCCCACATTGGGCTCGATGGTGCAAAACGGATAGTTCGCGCTCTCGGCCCCGGCGTTGGTAATGGCATTGAACAAAGTGGACTTGCCGACGTTCGGCAAGCCGACGATACCTAATTTCATAAAGGAAATCCTCCCTTTTTATTTTCAACAAAGTATTGTATCATCCGCAGGCGCAAAGTGCAAGCACGATTCTGCGACAACATTACGGCGCACAAAAACAGGGCGGGGTCATCCCCCGCCCTGTTCGGCTCAAAACTCATTCGGTTTTCTCGCCGCCGTCCGGCGTGTCACCGTCTGCCGGCTGCGTCTCCGCTTCCGGCTGCGGCGCAACAGGCGCCTCATCCATTCTGCGGATGACCTTTGCGGGCGGCTCGATGGTGTCGTCCGGGTGGATGGGCATCTGACCGTGCTCGCAGTAGTAGCGGAAATCGTCACCCTCGATCGTCTCGTGGATGAGCAGATACTCTGCAAGGCCGGTCAAAAGATCGGCGTGCTCGCGCAGCAGCGCCTCACACTTGGCATACGCCTGATCGAAGATGTGCTTGACCTCTTCGTCGATCGTGGCGGCAGTCTCCTCGGAGTAGCTCTTCGTGGTGCCGAAGTCGCGGCCGATGAAGATGCTGTGGCTCGAATCGTCAAACGAAATGGGGCCGAGCTTTTCCGACATGCCGTACTTCATGACCATGTCGCGGGCAACGTTCGTCGCCTGCTGGATATCGCCGGACGCGCCGGTGGAGATATCGTCCAGGAACAGCTGCTCGGCAATGCGGCCGCCGAGCGCGGAGACGATGCTGTCGAACATCTCGCCGCGGGAGGTAAAGTCCTCCGCGTCCTCCGCCTTGCGGTACCACGTGAAGCCGCCGGCAGCACCGCGCGGGATGATGGTGATATAGTGCACGGGATCGGAGTTTTTCAGGAAGAACGACGCGATCGCGTGGCCCGACTCGTGGTACGCCGTCAGGCGGCGCGCACGCTCGGACACGATGCGGCTCTTCTTCTCCGGACCCATGACGACCTTGAGGATCGCCTCGTCGATATCCTCCTGCATGATGAAGCGGCGCTTGCTGCGCGTGGCCAGGATCGCAGCCTCGTTGAGGAGGTTTTCCAGATCCGCACCGGCAAAGCCGGCCGTGCCGCGCGCGATGCTCTTGAGATCCACATCGTCGCCCAGCGGCTTGCCGCGGGCGTGGACCTTCAGGATCTCCTCACGCCCCTTGATGTCGGGCAGACCCATATACACGCGCCGGTCAAAGCGGCCGGGGCGCAGCAGCGCGTTGTCGAGGATGTCGGCGCGGTTGGTCGCCGCCATGACGATGACGCCCTCGTTGTTCGTAAAGCCGTCCATTTCGACGAGCAGCTGGTTGAGCGTCTGCTCGCGCTCGTCGTGGCCGCCGCCGAGACCGCTGCCGCGCTGACGGCCGACCGCGTCGATCTCATCAATGAAGATGATGGCCGGAGCGACCTTCTTGGCCTGCTCGAACAGGTCACGCACACGCGATGCGCCGACGCCGACATAGAGCTCGACAAAGTCCGAGCCCGAGATGGACAAAAACTGCACGCCCGCCTCGCCCGCAACTGCGCGCGCCATGAGCGTCTTGCCGGTGCCCGGAGGGCCGACGAGCAGCACGCCCTTGGGGATGCGCGCGCCCATCGCGGTATAGTTCTGCGGCCGCTTGAGGAAGTCCACGATCTCGGACAGCTCCTCTTTTTCCTCTTCCGCACCGGCGACATCGGCAAAGGTGACCTTCTTGAGGTTCTCCTCGCCGGTGCGCGTGTGCGCCTTGCCGAACTTGCCGACGCCCGGCGCACCGCCGCCGCCCGACTTGTTCATAAGCAGGTACCACACGCCGATAAACAGCACGACCGTGATCAGATACGGCAGGATGGACATCCACCACGGCGCCGTCCAGCCCTTGACGTAGTCGTACTCCGTCAGCACACCGCTGGCGGTCTGCTCATCAATGAGATCGCCCAGATCCTCGCGGAACCAGTTCGGGCTCGGCAGGGTCTTTTTGATGGTGGTGTTGCCGTCGCTGTCAGCCGAATAGAGGTTGAGCGTGAGCTCATCGCCCTCGAGACTGAAAGACTTGACCTTTTCCTCCCGGAACAGGGTCTCGATCTCGGAATAGGTGTATTCCTTCTGCTCCACCGGGGTCGTCAGATAGAAAACGACGGCGAGAATGATCACGCCGATCAGCATATAGAACCCGATGCCTCTGGCACGGTTCTTGTCCGGTTTCAAATCAAATCACATCCTTTAGGAATCCGTATCGGGCTCAGTGGGAGTAGACCTCCGGCTTGAGCACGCCGATGAACGGGAGATTGCGGTATTTTTCCGCGTAGTCAAGGCCGTAGCCGACGACGAATGCATCCGGCACTTCAAAGCCGGCATACGTCGCATGGATCGGCGCTTTGCGGCGCGCAGGTTTGTCCAGCAGCGTCGCAATGGTGATCGACGCGGGACGGCGGACACTGAGATAGTCCGCAAGGTAGTGCAGCGTAACGCCGCTGTCGAGAATGTCCTCGACGAGGATGATGTCGCGTCCCTCGATGTCCTGATTCAGATCCTTGTTGATCTTCACCGCACCGGTGGTCGTGGTCTGGTTTCCGTAGGACGATACGGCCATGAAATCGACCGAACACGGAATGGTCACGCTGCGCATCAGGTCCGCCATGAACACAAAGCAGCCCTTGAGCACGCCGACAAAAAGCGGCTCGCGGCCGTCAAAATCCTTCGAGATCTGGGCACCCAGCTCCGCCGTGCGCTTCTGGATATCTTCGGCGGACAGCAGAACGGACGCAATGTCATCTCTCATATCGCTCATAGTATTCTCCCCCATATGTTTGGATCTGTTCCATCCGGATGCAGACCATGGTTTGATCCGGCACCGCCGCCCATTGCTCGGCGACGCCGAAGCCGGCGATGGCCGCCGGCACATCCGCCGCGCGGATGATCGGTACGCGCTCGCGCGCGCCCTGCGTCAGCCCCCGCTCTGCAAGCAGGTCGCTCACGCGCTTGGTGCAGCCACGCCCTGCCAGACGGATCCGATCGCCCGGACGCCGCGGCGTAACAGATAGTTTATCATGGATAATCGCAGATTTAAAGACAAAAGTGGTGAACGCGCTGTGAATTTCACGAAACGGTTCCGGCATCCCCACCGTGAAGCGCACGCCGAGCTCCGGGATCTCCGTCGTCTGACCGGGGATGAGCGCATACGTCCCGAGCGGCGGCCGCCGCTGCGCGCCGAAAAAGAGCCGTCCCTGCTCGCGCGTCACGCGCAGGCCGGGCATGTCGGCATAGCCGAGTCCCTCCCCGCCGCACAGCTGCTCGAGCGCCAGCAGATGCCGGCGCGAGAGCTCGCGTCCGGCCGCCTGCTGCAGCACGCGCACGCGCACCGGGCGCGGCAGCGCCAGCAGTTCTGCCGTCGGGATGCCCTCCGCCGGCGTCTGCCCAGCGAGAAACTCCGCCGCCAAGCCGCCGAGAAATCGCTCGTCCTCACGCAAAAGCGCCGCCGTATCGGCAGCGTGCTGCACGAAGGCCGCGTTCACGCTCTCGAGTGCCGGCACGGCATGGTGCCGGACGCGGTTGCGGGCGTAAGCGTCCGATGCGTTCGTGCTGTCTTCCACATGTGCGATGCCATGCGCCGCCAGATACGTCTCCGCTTCCGCGCGCGTCGTGTCCAGCATCGGGCGCAGGAGCTTGCCGCGCTGCGGCGGGATACCGGTCAGGCCGCGCAGACCGCAGCCGCGCGCGAGGTTGAGCAGCAGCGTCTCGGCGTTGTCATCCGCCGTGTGCGCCGTTGCGATCCAGTCATAGCCGTGCGCAGCCGCGCAGTCGGTCAAAAACGCATAGCGCAATTGCCGCGCAGCGCCCTCCGTGCCCATGCCGCGCACGGACGCAACGTCGCCGCGCCCGGCGTAAAACGGCACGCCCAAATGTTCACACTGCGTGCGCACGAACGCCTCGTCGCGGTCGCTCTCCGCGCCGCGCAGGCCATGGTTGAAGTGCGCACAGCCGACCGTAAAGCCGCGCTGCGCCGCCAGCTCCGTCATCCGGTGCAGGAGGTAGATGGAGTCCACCCCGCCGGACACGGCGCACAGCACGCGCGCACCGGGCGTGATCACATCAATAGTCATCGTCGTCGTACTTCTTCTCAATGGCCGCAAACGTCGTGTATTCGGGCAGCCACATCAGCTCGAGCGTGCCGGTCTCGCCGTGGCGGTTTTTGAGGATGATCGCCTCGGCCAGGTTCGGGTTTTCACACTCTTTGTTGTAATACCCGTCGCGGTAGAGCGCGAGCACGATGTCCGCGTCCTGCTCGATGGCACCGGATTCACGCAGGTCCGAGAGCATCGGGCGCTTATTCTGGCGCGCTTCATTGGCACGCGAGAGCTGCGAGAGGCAGATGACCGGAACGTTGAGCTCCTTGGCCATGATCTTGAGCATACGGCTCATGTCGGAGACCGCCTGCGTGCGGCTCTCGTTCGACCAGCCGTGGCCGCTGCCGGCCGACTGCATGAGCTGCAGGTAGTCGATGACGACGAGGCCGAGATTCGGGATGCGGCGGCACTGGGCGTTCATGTCCGCAACGGAAAGCGACGGATTGTCGTCGATGCGGATATCGGTCGCGCTGATGGTCGTGGCCGCAGCGCCGACGCGCCGCCACTCGTCCGCCGAGAGCTTGCCGGTCAGCAGCTTCTGGCTGTCGACCAGACCCTCACCCGCGAGCAGACGGGTCGTGAGCTGCTCGCGCGCCATTTCGAGCGAGAACATCGCAACCGTCTTGCCGGACGTCTTGCCGACGTGCAGCGCGATGTTGAGCGCAAGGCTCGTCTTGCCCATGCCGGGGCGCGCGGCGATGAGGATCAGCTCGCCCGCGTTCAGGCCGAGGATCGTCTGGTCCAGATCCGGCAGACCGGTCGCCAGACCGGGGATGCCGCCGCCGCTGCTCGCCGCCTCGGAGAGGTTTGCGTACACGCGCTGGATGACCATGCTGATCGGCTGCAGGCCGCCGACATTGCGTCCCTGCCGCAGCGCATAGATCTTGCGCTCGGCCGCCTCGAGCATGGCGTCCGCACCGCCCGAGCCTTCAAAGATCATGGTGTTGATCTCATCGGCCGCGGTGTGCAGGTTGCGCAGCAGTGCCTGATCGCGCACGATGGCCGCGTACTTGAGCACGTTCGCCGCCGTGGGCGTGACCTGCATGACCTCCATGAGATACTGCTGGGTCGTATCCTTGAACACGCCGCGCACCTTCATCTGCTCGAGCACCGTGACCGCGTCTACGCTCTGCCCGTAGGAGAACATGGCGAAGATGGTGTCAAAAATATCGCGGTTGGCCTGAATATAAAATTCGTCGGACTTGACCTTCTCGATCACATCCGGGATGCAGCTCGGGTCGATGAGCATCGCGCCGATGACTGCCTGCTCCGCCGGAGCGGAATGGGGCGCCTGTCTGCCAAGCAGCTCCTCCATGACGGGTCCCTCCCTCGCCTGCGCGCGGTTTATTTGTCTTCGATGACCAGCACGTGGATCGTGCCGGTGACTTCATAGCCGAGTTTGCACTTGACTTCATATGCGCCGAAGCTCTTGATGGGCTCGGCCTGCACGATCTTCTGCTTTTCGATGGTAAGCGCAAACTGCTCGTGCAGTGCGTCGCTGATCTCCTTCGAGGTGACAGAGCCGAAGAGCTTGCCGTTGCTGCCGGCCTTCGCCGCGATCTTCACCTGGATCGCGCCAAGCTTCTTGGCGTTTTCCTCCGCCTCCGCCTTTTCGCGGGCGATCTGCGCGGCCTTGGCCTTCTCCTTGAGGCGGAAGGCGTTGAGATTGTCGGCCGTCGCCTCCGTTGCGAGCTTGCGCGGCAGGAGGTAGTTGCGGGCATAGCCGTCGGAAACTTCCTTGAGCTCGCCCTTTTTGCCCTGGCCCTTTACGTCTGCGTTCAAAATCACTTTCATAGCAAGATACTCCTTTGCTTAATTTTCCAGATTATCGTCGATCGCCGCGCGTGCCATCTGCACCGCCTGCGCGACCGACACGTCGTGCAGCTGCACGGCCGCCGACGAGCGGCTGCCGCCGCCGCCGAGCGCCTCCATGACAAGCTGCACATTCAATTCACCGATCGAGCGCGCGGAGATGAACACATCCCCGTTACCCATCGGGTAAATGACCAGTGACGCCGTGACCCCCGCGATGTTGAGCAGCTCGTCCGCCGCCTGCGCCGCGACGATGCGGTCCTGCGGCTCGGTGGGCGCGGCAATGGCGATGTCCGCGCGGTAAATGGACGCCGTCTGCAGGATCTTATAGCGGGCGACCGTGTGCTCCATATCCGTCTGCAGGAGCTTTTTCACCTCGGAGGTGTCCGCTCCGGCGCGGCGCAGGAATGCCGCCGCCTCAAACGTGCGCTCGCCGGTGCGCACGGTGAAGTCCTTTGTGTCGAGCATGATGCCCGAGAGCATCGCCTCCGCCTCCACGTGCAGGATGTCCGGCTGCTCGACCAGCTCCTCCAGAAGCTCCGCCATCAGCTCACACGCCGACGACGCATACGGCTCGTGGAAGCTCATGGTCGCGTTGGAGATATAGTTTGCCGCACGCCGGTGGTGGTCGATGACCGCCACGCGGGTGCAGGCCTCGAGCAGGCTCGCATTTTCCACCTGGTCGGGCCGGTTGGTGTCCACCACGACGAGTAGCGTGCGGCTGTCCGCGTGCAGGAACGCCTCCTGCGGCGACAGGAAGGCCTTGCTGTATTCCGGCGCGCTGAGCATCCGGTCGCGGAGCTGTCCGGCCGCCGTCTTGTTGGCATCCATGACGATGCGGCAGGGCGTGCCGAATTTGCGCGCGATGCAGCACACGCCGGCAGCAGCACCGAGCGTGTCCAGATCGGAAAATCTGTGCCCCATGACGTAGACCTTGGACGAGTCCTGAATGAGCTGGCTGAGAGCGTTTGCCATGACGCGGGATTTGACCTTCGTGCGCCGCTCGACCTCACCGCCGCGGCCGCCGAAGAATTCGAACGTGACGCGGTTTTTCACAACGGCCTGATCGCCGCCGCGCGAGAGCGCCATCTCGGTACCGAGGATGGCAAAGTTGTAGTTTTCATCAAGGCTCTCCCCGTCGCGGCCGACGCCGACGCTGACCGTGGCGCGGATGCCGCTGGGGCTGGTCACGCTGTGGACGATATCGAGCAGGGACGCAAACTTATTCTCGCGCAGCTCATCAAGGTGCCGCTCCTCGAACACGTACAGATACCGGTCGCGGTCATAGCGGCGGAAGAAGCCGCCCTTGCCCTCGCACCACTGCAGGAGCTTATCCTCAATGGCGTCGCGCAGCTCGTTGCGCTTGCGGTCGGTCAGACCGCGGATGAGCTCGTCATAGTTATCAATAACGATCACGGCGATGATCGGGCGCGAGGCGTAATACTCCAGCCGGATCTTCTCATAGTCCGTCACGTCGACCCAGTAGGTGATGCCCATGTAGCTCGCGGCGTCGTCCGGGTTCGTGCGCACGAGGTTGCCGTGGATCTGGTACTTGCGCCCCTGATACTCCAGCAGCTCGGGACACTGGGTGTTTCCCTCGAGCAGCCAGCGGCCGGAAAACTCCGGGATCACGTCCGTAATGCGCATATCGACCGACGGCTTGTGCCGGCCGCAAAGATCGAAAAAGTTCTGGTTGGCCCAGATGACCTGCGAATCCGCCGGGCGAAAGACCGCCATCGGCAGCGGAAAATTCTGCAGGGTATTATTTCGCGCAGACTCCGTATCATAGGTGACAGATTCGATATACCGCTCGAGCGTGCGGCGCTTGCGCGCGCGCATGATGACCGAATAGATAATGAGCAGCAGAATGATGACGCCCTCACCGATCGACAGCCAGAGCCGGTCGGAGAAGAAAAACGTGAGCACTGCAAACACGATCAGAAACAGCAGAAACATCCGTGAATTGGGCATCAGCGCACGCTGCAGCTTGGATTCATTGGGTACATTGCCGGTTTTGGGATCTCGCATCGTCATACCTCCTTGCACCCCGTGGGCAAAAGCTATTGCCCCCATAATAATCAATGATTATATCATCTTTCCCGAACGTTGACAATACACTTTCCCACCGAAGATTTGTGAAAGGAGCGTGCGTATGAAGGCCATTTTGCTGGCCGGCGGTCAGGGCCGGCGGCTGCGCAGCATCACGGGCAAGCTGCCGAAGCCCATGGTACCGCTCGTCGGCGTGCCGGTGCTTGACCGGCTGCTCGAGCTGCTGCGGCGCAACGGCTTCACGGACGTGTGCGCAACGCTGTGTTACCGGCCGGATGCCATTCAGGAGCACTGCGGCGACGGCAGCAGCTACGGCGTGCACCTGCGCTACCGCATCGAGACCGAGCCGCGCGGAACGGCGGGCGCCGTGCGCGCGTGCAGCGACTTTTACGGCCGGGATGATTTTCTCGTCATCAGCGGCGACGCGGCGTGCAGCTTTGACCTGCTGCAGCTCTACCGGCAGCACCAAAGCTCCGGCGCCGCTGTGACGGTCGCGCTCTACCCGGACGCAGAGCCGCTGCAATACGGGCTCGTTTTGCAGGACCGTGATGGCTATGTACGCCACTTCATCGAAAAACCGGACTGGCCGCACGTTGTGACCGATCTCGTCAACACCGGCATCTATATCGTCTCCCCGCGGGCGATGACCTATGTGCCGGAGGACACGCCGTTCGATTTTGCCAACGACCTCTTCCCGCTGCTGCTCGCGGCGGACGAGCCGATCCTCGGCGTGCCGATGGACGGCTACTGGTGCGACATCGGCACGCCGCGCGCCTACTACCGGTGCTGTCTGGATGTGCTCGACGGGCGGCTGAGTCCGACACCGCAGGAAGCCCCGGAATCACCGGACGCCCCCGCGCAATGCACAGACCCGCTCCGGCGCAGTGTCCCCTGCCGCGACCGCGCGCACCGGATGCGCACCCTGTCGGAGGCGATGATGGAGGCCGGCGCCGACTTCACCAACGGTCTGCATGTGCGCGACGGCAGCTGGGAGCTGACCGTCCGGCCGGATGCGGAAACCTCCGCCCTGCAGGTGGAGGCAAACACTCCGGACGCCGCCGCAGAGACCGCGCGGCTGCTCGAACTGATGGAGCAGCACGGGCAATAAAGACGCAAAAACCGCCGCATCGTTGGATGCGGCGGTTTTGGAGACTGTCAAAAAGTATTACTTTTTGACAAAGGGGGGTTGCGGCCTGACCGCAGCGCACGCGCCGTCCGCCCAAGGAGGACGGCGCGCACGTTTGCAGGCCGAGAAGTATTTTCTTCGCCGCGCATGTCGCC
>ENA-OURZ01004588-OURZ01004588.1-human-gut-metagenome-genome-assembly--contig:-NODE-4588-length-10393-cov-2.238441_pt1 | contig 10393 bp, 9 predicted proteins | sample MGYA00242073_ERZ509195 | MGnify/ENA primary metagenome ERZ509195 (study PRJEB26280, sample SAMEA2338837) | human gut metagenome | biome: human gut; feature: human-associated habitat; material: faeces...
TTCTTCCGTCTGTACACCGGCTTCTACGATCCCACGCAGCTCTTTCCTGGTAAATGCCTTCGCCTGTGCCCGGTACTTTCCTACCAGGAATGGCATGATTCCCACCTTGGCGGCAATCTCTTTTTGCGGAATCCCAGTACGGTCCATCTCTTTTACCTCCATCAGGATACGGAACTGTCTGGTCAGCAGGTAGAGGATCCGCATCGGCGGTTCCTTCAGTGTCAGAAGATCATAATAGTAATCCAGCGCTTTTTTCTGCTCTTTTGCTGCAACTGCATCTACCATATCAAAAATATGGTTTCCGATCTGCGTAGTACAGATTTCATCAATATCTGCTGCCGTGATCTCCGTGTGATTCATGCAGTAACAGAATAATTTTTCCAGCTCCTGCCCGAGATTCTCCATGTCATTACCAGTCTTTGCAAGCAGATAGCGCACTGCTGCCTCCGACATCTGAAGCTTCTCCTTTTTCGCCATCCCAAGGATCCAGCGGATCAGTGTCTTTTCATCCTGCCGCTTCAGTTCTACAATATGACCTTTCTCCTTGATCGCTTTGTAGAGCTTTCCTCTCTTATCCAGCTCTGATTCCACAAAGATCATATAAGTGGTCTCCGGCATGTTCTTCAGATATTCTGCCAGCTCCGGTGTCGCATTTTTCAGAAAACCGGTATTTTCCAGAACGATCAGCCTGCGCTCTGCAAAAAAAGGTAAGGTCTCGGCAAGGTCGATAATCTCTTTCGGGTTCGTGTTCTTTCCCTCAAAATAACGATAATTCATCGTGTCACCTTCCGGAACCATCGCTTTGACGAAACGGTTTTTATATAATTTTTTCAGATAAGCTTCTTCTCCGTACAGAAGATAAATCTGCTTAAACTGTCCTGTCTTTAAATCTTCATTCAAACTTTTCATGGACTTTGGATACCATATTTCCTTCCATCTGTATACATACTGACAGCACCTCTGTCTTTCGTATTATATAGGCTTACGCCCCATTTTGCAAGTCTTTCCAGTGTTTCCGCATGCGGATGTCCATAACGGTTTTCTTTTCCGGATGAACAGAATGCTGCCCGTGGTCGGATCACTTCCAGAAGCTCTTCGCCGGTCGCATTTCTTGATCCGTGGTGTCCGACTTTCAGCAGATCATAACACGCCGGAAGTTCTCCTTTTTTCCGGAGATTCTTTATTCTCTCTGCCAACAGCTCTTCTCCGGTATTTTCCAGATCTCCGGTAAAAAGCATGGTAATTTTTCCATATTGCAGGTGAAGTACCAGAGAATTTTCATTTCCATTTTCAGATGGCTCACCTTCTCCAGGCCAGAGACAACGCATCTTCAATTTTCCAGACAGAAAAATAGTATCCATCTCCATTACCCGTACCTTCGTTCCTGCTTCTTCTGCCAGATTACATAATTTAATAAGCCTTTCATCCCAATATTTCTGTTCCGGAAAAATCAGATACTGGATTTCTACTCCATACTTTCTCCGTTCCAGAAGTTCTTCCACTGCATTTAAGTGATCCACATCCCCATGCGTCACCCACACATAATCCAGCCTCTTCACGCCCCGGAATTTTAAAAATGGTTCCAACCGGTATCTTCCTGCTGCATCTACCGAACTGCTTCCGCCGTCGATCAGGTAATTTTTTCCGTTTCCGTCCCGAAAGAAAAAACAGTCGCCCTGTCCCACATCCAGCATAGTCAGCTCCATCTGCCCTTCCACTTTGGGATCCCGAGCAGGATGAGCAGGATCCCAGCTGTCACAAGCTGTCTTACCACCTGTTTCCCGGTTTGTCCGCCCTCTTTCTTTTCCTTCCTTTTTCTCCACAAATAAAATAGAAGAACCCCATAATAACAGGCAATCTGCCAGAGCCGTGGTCTTCCCGGAATCCACCTTGCCCCCGGAAGTTCCAGGAGCAGACCGCTCCCTTTTTCATAAAAAAGCAAAATCCACTCTGTTATTTTCCAAAGTGCGCTCTTCATTATATCTCCTGCCCCACACGGAATCAGCATGACTGCCATCCCTGCACTCCCGCAAAGCAGAAGCACGGATGCCATCGGAATTACCAGAAGATTCCAGGCTGGCGCATACAGGCAGGTTTCATAATAGTGCCACAATGTAACTGGCAGCAGAAAAGACCAGAGCCTCACCGACATCCGGACACTGTCTGAAAATCTGCCTTTTTTATTTCCCGAACCAATCAGATAGATACCGAGAACCGCAGCAAAAGAAAGCTGGAACCCTGCCGTAAAAAGCCGCAACGGATTTGCCAGAAGCAAACCAATTTCCGCAATCCCAAGTGCCGTCAATCCATCGTATTCCCTTCCTGTCAGCTCTGCTCCCATCCGGATCAGAAACATGGCAAACGCCCGCAATGCCGAAACACTCATTCCAGTCATCACCACATAACTCCCAAGAAGCAGACTTCCCACTACACCGGCCTGTAAAATAGAAAATCCGGTTTTCCTAAGTCCCCGGTAAAGTCCGTTGCCCAAAAAAGAAATATGCAGACCGGATATAGCCAGCAGATGCCCGATCCCTGCCACCCGGTAAAGTTCTTTCACTTTCTCTTCTGTATAAAAAGAATCTCCCAAAAGAACCGCACACAAAATACCCCCTCGACGCTTTCCCATCTCTCTGCAGATCTCATCTGCGGTCCGGTTCCTAAACTGCCACAGCTTTTCCCGGAGGGAAGTCTTTTTCACCTGTTTTTCCAGAACCTTCCCTTTCCATAAGACTGCCTGGATATTCTGCTGCTTATAATAATTTTTCTGGTCAAAATTGCCCGGATTGGCCGCCGGATCAAAAAATCCCACATTGCCTTTAACCAGGATCCGCTGTCCGATTTCCGGACCATTTCCCTTTTCATCCAGATAGACAAGCATCCTCTCGTCAGCAACTGCTTTTCCATTCCCCATCTCTCTGATCTGTATTTTTTTCAGATACAGGATCAGTTTTTCTTCTTTTCTGGTTTTCTGATAAACCTCTCCTTCCACCATCACTTCTTCCGACTCTTTCCAGAGCTTCTCACACCTTGACACACCGAGTCTTCCAAAAATCTTTCCTCCCCCTGTCAGATACAGTACCAGAATCAGTCCTGCCAGAAGTATTCCGGCAAAACCAAGTCTTCGCTTGATCAACCGATCAATCCTCCTTTATCATTTCCTGGTTTCTGCTCAGAGGTTCATCCAGCTTTATACTCTCCTGATATACAATACTGCTGTCTCCGTTGATTGAAATCTGTACTTCAGAGACATTTCCACCATCGATCACTGAATTTACGATGGAATAGATCACCGTCTCCGGACTGACTCCCGGAGCAATGTTCCGAAGTCCTTCATCAAAATTCAGATAGCAGATATGATCTTTGATCGACACACCCAGCAGCTTTGTTCCTTTTGGTATGGTAGCAAGCAGTCTGTTATTGGATGGTCCTCGCATCAGCTGTTCCACTACAACCCGTTCCTTCGACTCATTGCTGTTATACCGCACCGTATCCTCTTCCTTTTGCAGCTTTTCTCCAGATGAATCTGCATAATACAGCGTAAGCTTCATCTCCTGGAAAGAGTTAATAGAAGAGCCTGTGTTCTGTACAAAATCTTCTGCCTGCTGGTATCCATAAGTATTCCCTTTTTTATCCGTAAGTGGCGTTCCATCTACACAGATCATCACCAGATCCACTCCATCGATCTGCGTCAGTGAACGGACAAGCGCTGCCCTGCACAGAACCTCTCTTACCGTATCCATCTTTCCGTAAGCAGCATTATAGTACAGGATCAGCTTTTCATCCTCCAGAGTGTATCTCTCCAGTTTTACCTTTTTCGGCAATGCCGCCTGTGCCTTCACCTCGTCATCACACTTCTGCAGCGCAGACAGCATTCCTTTTACTTCTTCGTCCACCGACTTTCCTGTTCCATCGTAGTCCTTCGGAACCAACGCCGTTCCGCTCTGGTTAATCTGGTAAATCGTGTATTTTGCATCTGCTTTCTGCTCCTTTTTTCTGCATCCCACAATGCTTGTAAGAAGACACATTGCAAGAAGAATGCTTATGATCTGGTAAATTTTTTTCATTCTTCTCATCCTTCCCTCTTGATATAAGTAAGCGGGATCCGGACTGTAAATGTCGTTCCCTCTCCCGGTTGATCGCACCGCGGTGCATGACAACCGCATTTCTTGCAATCGAAAGCCCAAGACCGGTTCCGCCGATCTCACGAGAATGGGATTTGTCCACACGGAAAAATCGCTCGAATATATGATCCGTATCTTCTTTCGGAATCCCGATTCCAGAATCCGCAACCTTCAGATAAAAATACTTATGATCCGCATTTAAAGACACGTGTACCCATCCGTTCTCTTTATTGTACTTGATCGCATTTTCCACCAGATTCGTGATCACAAGTGCAATCTTTACCTCATCAATCTCCGCTGTCACCGGACGAAAACTCTCAAATACCAGCTCAATATTACTTTTTGCCGCAAGTGGCTGTAATCTTTTGAGAATCCGTTCTACCAGTTCATTAACATCCTGACTCTTAATATTTAAGTTTGCACCCTTCTTATCTAGTTTTACAAGATCCAGAAGGTCATTGATGATCTTATTCTCCCGCTCGATTTCTTCGGACAAATCACCCATGAATTCCCGGTAAATCTCCGTCGGTGCATCCGGCTGCATCAGCAGTGAATCCGCCAGCACCTTCATAGAGGTCAACGGTGTCTTCAACTCATGGGATACATTTGCCACGAACTCTTCTCTCGATGCATCCAGTACTTTATAGCGGTCCCACAGCTTATTAAATGCATTGGAAATCCGTTCCGTTTCATCGTAAGCATTTTCATGGAGATAATTATCTCCATAGCCTCCTGCCATCTCCTCGATCGATTGAGACATCCTTTTCAGCGGCCTTACAAGCAGCATACCGATGATTGCTGCTAAAAAGATCCCGATAATACTGATTGCAACCGTTGCAATTCTTGCCTTTGACTGCAATGCCTCTACATTGTCACGCAGACTGTCTGTAGAAACACTGACCAGAATCATTCCTTTTACCGGCTCTTCCCCTTTTTTGACCGGGACTGCCACTTCAATGTACCGGCTCTTTCTGTCATAACTTGCCGGCTTCTCGCCGCGGAAGCATTTGACTACATCCTCGGAAATGATCGTCTTTCCCTCCTCCAGATCATAGGTATCTTCCACAATCCGGAATTCATCATCAATAACAAGCACTCTTCCATTGTAAATATTGGATAACTGTGATAGTTCTGTATCGATCACATCAGAAACTCCCGTTTTCAGATAATCAGAATTGACCAGCTGATTACTCAGAATCGTACACTGGTTTTGAATCTCTGCTGTGCGCACGGATACGGTTCTCTGATCATAGCTTTGCAGAATCGCATTCATCAGGATCACACTGGATAATATGACAAATACGCTCAGGATCACCGTTACCCGCACTTGCAGACTTTTTATGAATTTTGGTACAAAAAATTTAACCCCTGAAATAATAGCCAACTCCCCACTTTGTGTAAACGTATTTCGGATCACTTGGATTTACTTCAATCTTCTCGCGCAGTCGTCTGATATGTACATCTACCGTTCTTGCATCTCCCGGATACTCATATCCCCAGACAATATTCAAAAGACTTTCCCTGCTGTAAACCTTATTCGGATTCATTGCAAGAAGCTCCAGAAGATCAAATTCTTTTGCGGTAAGATTCAGTTCCCTGTCCCCGGAAAAAACTCTCCGGCTTTCACAGTCGATCTTCAGATCTCCCTTTACCACAACTTTACCGCTCGCGCTCATCCCATCTTTTTTAGCGACCCTGCGCATGATTGCCTTCATTCTGGCCTTAACCTCAAGAATGTTGAACGGCTTTGTGATGTAATCATCTGCGCCATATTCCAACCCGAGGATCTTGTCCATATCCTCGCCCTTCGCAGTGAGCATGATGACCGGTACATCTGAGAAATCACGGATCTGTCTGCATACTTCAAATCCATCGTATTTTGGAAGCATGACATCCAGAAGAATCATATCATACTCTTTTCTTTTTACCATCTCAAGTGCTTCCTCACCGTCGTATGCGCAGTCAACTTCCATATCATCCTGTTCCAGGCTGAATCTCAGTCCTTTCACGATCAGCTTTTCATCATCTACTACCAATACTTTTCTGCCCATCTTGCGCACTCCTCTACTCTACCGTTATCTGCTCCCGGATCTTCTGAAAGATTCCTTCCTTGATCCCGTCCACTTTCTTCAGATCCTCTATCTTCCTGAATCCACCGTTTGTCTCTCTATAAGCAATAATTGCTTCCGCGCGGGACTCGCCAATCCCGCTTAAGCTTAAAAGTTCAGCCTTTGTCGCGGTGTTCAGGTTTATTATTCCTGTGTCTTTTCCCATCCCGGCATCTGCCATATCCGATGGTGAATCTTCTTCTTTCAAAGTCTGTTCTTCTTCTCTGGATGGCACATAAATCCTTTGTCCATCTGTCAGATGTGCTGCCTGATTCAGATAAACCTGTCCTGCTGCCTCCGTCAGACCTCCCGCTGCTTCTATGGCATGCGTGATGCGGTCTCCTTCCTGCAGTTCATATACACCGGGTGATGCCACCTCGCCACATACATACACCCAGATCGAACCTTCTTTTTCTTCACCACCCGGATCTGCTTTTTCCTTATCCGGCTTTTCTTCGGCAGCCTTTGATTCTGCCTCGTTTTTCTTATCCCCGGCATCCGCTTCTGCAGCAGCCACACTGGTAAAGGTCTCTTCTTTTTCATGGCATGCTGACAGCATACAGCTGATTCCAAGGAAAATTCCACATATTTGATATAAAATCTGTCTTCTTTTCCGCAGAGCATGTCCCCTCGTACTTCCAAGACATGATTATTGTAACGAATTTTTTTCCAAAAGACAACCTATTTCCACTGAAAAATTGTCGTGCCGATCAGAGCGATCCCCATACCGATCACTTTTCTCCAGGAAAATGGCTCTTTTTCCACACCAAATAATCCCACCAGTTCAATCAGATACGCTACAATAAGCTGAGACATAACGATCAGAAGTGCCGCCTTTGCAGGCCCGAGCTGCGCCATACTTTTGATCACGGTCCAAGTGATCCCTGCTCCGATCACACCGCCAAGCAGCATATATTTAGGCTGCACCTCTCCTATCGTGGCAATACTGTCCCTTCCCATGATCAGCCACATTACCAGGCAGATGGCAAATGCACTAAGCTGCACCCAGGCATTACTCACCCACATTCCTGTCGTCTTTGTTACCTGTGTGTTAAATACCCCCTGCTTCTGTTACGATCCAGGAAAAACTGACACGTTCCATCAGATATCCAAGCGGATTTTCTACATGATTCGTCCTCAGACACTCAATGATCATCTTTCATACCTCCTTTTCTTCTGAAAGTATATCCGATGACCGGCTCTTTTATTCTCTTATTTTTATCAGGCACCGACTTTATGCAAGTGCTTTTTTCAGGATCTCTACCATCTCATCTACCTGTTCTTTACCGATAACAAGCGGTGGGATCATTCGGATCACATCTGTTCCAGCTCCGATGATCAGAAGTCCTTCTTCCAACGCTTTGGCTGTCACTTCACCCAGCGGCTTGGTGATCTGAAGTCCCTGGATCAATCCTCTTCCCTTTACTTTAACGGCTGCATCGCAGGTATCCACGATTTCCTGCAGTTTCTGTGTCAGATATGGTGCGATTTCATTGACATGATCGAGCATATGCTCTTTTTCAAAGATCTCAATAGTCTTGCTGACCGCTGCACAGCAAAGTGGGTTTCCACCATATGTAGTTCCGTGATCTCCCGGTACCAGCGAATTATCTGCAACTTCTTTTGTCATCGCAAATGCGCCGACCGGAACACCGCTTCCGATTGCTTTCGCCATTGTCATGATATCCGGTGTGATTCCCATCTGCTGCCATGCAAACCATGCACCGCTTCTTCCCATACCACACTGTACTTCATCGCAGATCATCAGGATTCCGTTCTCATCACAGATCTTACGGATTCCCTGCATAAATTCTTTTGTCGCTGCGTTGATTCCGCCTTCACCCTGGATTGTTTCCAGAATGATCGCGCAGGTCTTATCATTTACCAGTGCTTTTACACTGTCAAGATCATTGTAGATTGCAAAATGTACACCAGGCATAACCGGTTCAAATGGCTCTCTGTATTCTTTGTGTCCGGTAAGTGCTACCGCACCCATACTTCTGCCGTGGAATGAATTCTCCATTGCAATAAATTCATAACGTCCGGTTTTTTTTGTGTACGCATATTTTCTTGCAGTTTTGATCGCACCTTCGATTGCTTCTCCACCACTGTTTGTGAAGAATACCTTGTACATACCGGTGATCTTTTTCAGATCTTCTCCTGCTTTACCGCAGGTTGTATTATAATACAGGTTTGATGTATGGATCATCTTGTCAATCTGAGCCTTTAATGCATCATTAAATTCCTTGTTGTTATATCCCAGAGAAGATACTGCATATCCTGCTGAAAAATCCAGATATTTCTTTCCTTCCGGATCATAGAGGTATGCGCCGTCTCCATGGTCCAATACAACCGGATAACGGTTATAAGTTTTTAAAATCGCGTCGTCCTCTTCCTGCATATACTGATTTGCCATAAGAATTACCTTCTTTCTTTGTCTTCCCTTTAATCTTCTTCACCGTTTCTTAAAATTGCAGTTCCGATACCTTTCTTCGTGAAAATCTCAAGAAGCAGGCAGTGCGGAATTCTTCCATCCAGAATATGGACTCTGGACACTCCGTTTTCAATCGCTCCTACACAGTTCTGCAGTTTCGGGATCATTCCTCCGGAAATTGCTCCGCTTTCGATCAGTTCATTCGCCTGATCTACAGTAAGAGCTGTGATCAGAGAAGATTTATCCTCGTAGTCTCTGTATACCCCTTCAATATCAGAGAGGAACGCAAGCTTCTCAGCATGAACCGCTTTTGCGATCGAATAAGCTGCATCATCCGCATTGATATTATAAGTGTTGTAATCATCATCGATTCCAACCGGGCATACGATCGGGAGAAAATCTTTATCCAGAAGATCCAGAAGAACCTCTGCATTGACCTTCTTGATATCTCCTACAAATCCAACGTCCTGTCCTGTCATTGAAAGCTTTTTATCAACTCTTAAAAGTCCGCCGTCTTTTCCACTGACACCGATAGCACGGACACCAAGTTCTTCGACCATACGAACCAGATTTTTATTAACCTTGTTCAGTACCATCTCTGCAATTTCCATGGTCTCTGCGTCCGTCACACGAAGTCCGTCGATGAATTTCGGCTCCATTCCGGCTTTACTTACCCATTTACTGATCTCTTTTCCACCGCCATGAACGATGATCGGTTTGAATCCAACCAATTTCAAGAATGTAACATCCTTGATGACATTTTTCTGGAGTTCTTCGTCCAGCATTGCACTTCCACCGTATTTTACAACGATGATCTTACGGTTGAAACGCTGTATGTATGGAAGTGCTTCGATGAGCACTTCGGCTTTCTGCAAAAGTTCCTTCATATTGTTATCTTCCATTAGTTTGGTTCTCCTCTATAAAATCTTGATATTGCCGTACGAAACTCTGATTCAGGTTGTGTTTGCTGTGGCCGCAGCAGCGCCAGTTTTTTGAAGAGTTTCGCGTTGGCCTCATATCTGCCTGCCTATGAGCGGTAATCGGCGTTAATTTTTACATAGTCGTAGGTTAAGTCGCAGCCCCAGGCGGTAGCCTGTGCAGCACCCATTTTGATGTCGGCGATGGCGGTGACTGCGGGTTCGGATAAGATTTTGGTTGCTTCTTCTTCGCTGTAGTCGACGGCGACTCCGTCTTTGATGATCTGCATTTTTCCTGCAGCACTCTCGAAGAATAAGTCTACTTTTTCCGGATCAAACTGTGCGCCGGAGTAGCCCATGGCACAGAGGATTCTGCCCCAGTTTGCATCGTGTCCGTAGATGGCTGCTTTGGTGAGGCTTGATGTGATGACGGATTTGCTTAAGATCTTTGCCTGCTCTTTTGTCTCGGCACCGATTACTTTTACCTCAAACAACGCAGTTGCTCCCTCTCCATCTCCTGCCATCTGTTTTGCGAGTGTCTCATTGACAAAGCGGAGCGCCTTTGTAAAGGTCTCATAATCCGCATTTTTCTCAGTAATTTTTGTGTTCTCTGCCATTCCGTTTGCCAACAGGAGACAGGTATCATTTGTGGAGGTATCGCCGTCCACGGAGATCATGTTATAGGTATCTTCCACGTCCGCTTTTAATGCCTCTAACAGCAGCTCCTGTGAAATTGCAGCATCGGTTGTCACAAAACTTAACATGGTACACATATTCGGATGGATCATGCCGGAGCCTTTGCACATGCCG
>ENA-OURZ01004589-OURZ01004589.1-human-gut-metagenome-genome-assembly--contig:-NODE-4589-length-10392-cov-5.137951_pt1 | contig 10392 bp, 9 predicted proteins | sample MGYA00242073_ERZ509195 | MGnify/ENA primary metagenome ERZ509195 (study PRJEB26280, sample SAMEA2338837) | human gut metagenome | biome: human gut; feature: human-associated habitat; material: faeces...
TATACGCAGGCCGAGTTCGACGAGACGCTGGAGCTGATCGAATCCGGCGGGGCTACCCACATTTCGGCCTACCTATTAAAAATCGAACCGGATTCCGCCTTTGGCAAGCACCCGCCGGAGGGTCTGCCCACCGGCGACGAAGCAGCGGACTTCTACCTCTATGCCGTGGAGCAGCTGGAACACCACGGCTACCAGCAGTACGAGATCTCGAACTTCGCGAAACCCGGCTATGAGGGCAAACACAACCTCATCTACTGGGACTGCGGCGATTACCTCGGCCTCGGCCCGGCGGCCCACTCCTGCATGGGCGGCAAGCGGTTCTACTACCCTGCCGACACAGAAGCCTTCCTCAACGACAACGCCGCACCCGTCTTGGATGGCGGATGCGGCGCGGAGGACTATCTGATTTTGCAATTGCGGCTGCGGAAGGGGCTGGACTTGGCCGAATACAAGGCCCGCTACGGTAAGGAATTTTCCACTGCCCAGCTTGCCTTTGTCAAAAATTGCGTCAAAAGCGGCTACGCCGCCTTCGACGGCCATACCCTCGCCCTCACCCCCGCCGGGCTTATCGTGCAGAACAGCATTCTGGCAGAACTGCTGTAAAGCAAGCGGGCTTGCCCTGCCACCCAGCAGCCGCGCTGCCAGCGGATGACCGGGTGTTTCCCGGTTGTCCGCCGCTTACCCCAACTCGATAACCTGCCACCCCAATTCCTCAATGGCTTCCCTGTCGTGGGTCGCCAATAACACGACCTTTTCGCCGCAGCGTTCCTTCAAGAGCGCCGCGGCTTTTTTCATGGCGGCGGGGTCCATGCCGGTGAAGGGCTCGTCCAGCAGCAGGGTGTCGCTCTCGGCCCAGAGAGCCCGCAGCAGCGCCGCCCGCCGCTTCTGCCCGCCGGAAAGCTTCCGCGCCGGGAGCGCAAGGGCTGCTCTGTCCAGTCCAAATCGTAGAAAGTCCGTTTCAATTTGCTCTTTGTATTGTTCTTTTCCCTCCGGCAGCACCAGTTCGACGTTCTGGACGGCGTTCAACTGGGGGCAGAGACGGTCCTCCTGAAAGACGGCTCCCACCCTGCCCACGCCGGAGACGGTGCCGGAGGTGGGCACTTCCAGCCCCATCAGGATGCGGAGCAGGGTGGTCTTGCCCCAGCCGCTCGGTGCCCAGAGGATCGCCGGGCCGGTGACGGTCAGGTTCAGATCTTCGAAGAGAGTTTTTTCTCCAAATCGTTTTGTAAGGCTTTGAATTTCCAGTTTGTACTGCATCGTTCACCCCTCCTCCCCCGCTGCGCGGGCCACGGCCTTGTCCAGCAGGGCCAGAAACAACTTCTCAAATGCAGCGCTCAGCACGATGATGACGAAGGTCCACGCGAACAGCTCCCCGGTGGAAAGGGTGATCTTGGCCCGGTAGAGAGCGTCGCCGATGCTGCCGTCCGGCAAACCGATGACCTCCGCCGCAACGCCGCTCTTCCAGCAGATGCCCAGCGCTACGCTGCACCCCTGCCGGAACGCAGGCAGCACCGCCGGGAGCCAGATGGCCTTGACCCGGCACGAGAGGGGTAGGCGGAAGACCCGCGCCATCTCCAAAAGCTGCCCGTCGGCGCTCTCGATGCCGGTGCGCACCGCGCCGTACAGCACAGGCAGCACCATGAAAAAGCTGATGAGGATGGACAACGACGACCCGCTGACCCACACCAGCGCCAGAATGATGAAGCTGGCCACCGGCGTGGCCTTGACCAGCTGCATCACCGGGGAGAGCAGGGCTTCCACCCACGCCCAGCGCTCGGCGGCCACGGCCAGCACCACGCTGGACACGACCCCCAGCAAAAAGCCCAGCAGGATGCGCCCGGCGCTGAACCCGATGCGCTGCCAGAACTCCGGCTGCGGCAAAAGCTCCAGCAGGGTGCCCAGCGCCTGAATCGGCGACACCAGAAACACTTCCTGCCCGATGGCCATGGCCGCCAGCTGCCACACCACCAGCCAGAACACAACCGCTGCCCCGTACAGCAGCCTTTTTTTCGTTTTTTTCATGAACTTTCCCGTTCTCCTCTCTTTTTTCCTTTATAAGATAACACATCATGTGGAGGAATACAATTCTTCATCTTTCTTTTTCTTGACATGAAGCCAATTTGCTTCTACACTGGAACGTGTTCAACCACTTCACTTTCGAAAAGGGGGCATTTTTATGCAGGACCTGCGCGGCAAAAAACTGGTGCTCCTCGGTTTTACGCTCTTTTCCATGTTCTTCGGGGCCGGAAACCTGATCTTTCCGCCCCACCTTGGTGCGCAAGCCGGGACAAACCTCTGGCCCGCCTTTGCGGGGTTCGCCGTCAGCGCCATCGGTCTGCCCATCATGGGCGTTGCCGCCGTGGCCAACGCGGGCGGGCTGGACCGGCTGGCCAGCCGGGTCCACCCGAAGTTTGCCCTCGCCTTTGCGATTTTGGTCTATCTCTCCATCGGGCCCTGCCTCGCCATCCCCCGCACGGCCAGCACTTCGTTCGAGATGCTGTTGCCGTTGCTGGGCGGCGGGCACGGGCTGCAGCTAGGGTATTCCGTCGTCTTCTTCACGGCGGCCTTCCTCGTGGCGCTCCGGCCCGAAAAGCTCACCGACCGGCTGGGCCATGTCCTCTGCCCGGCCCTCATCGCCCTGATTTTGATTCTTTTCGCGGGCTGTCTGCTCCACCCGGTCGCCGCACAGTACGGCACCCCTGCCGCCGCCTACGCTCAGTTGCCCGCCTTGGAGGGCATCCTTGGCGGCTATCAGACCATGGACACCCTCGCCGGGCTCAACTTCGGGGCCGTCATCGCGCTGAACATTCAGGCGCTGGGCATCACCGAGCCGAAAGCCGTCCGGCAGGGCACCATCCGGGCCGGCATCCTAGCGGGCGGGCTGCTGCTGGTCATTTACGCCATGCTGGCCCATGTCGGCGCGCTGACCGGGGCCGCCTATCCCGACTGCGCCACCGGTGCCGAGACCCTGACGGCCCTCGCCAGCGCCCTCTTCGGCCGGGCGGGGCAGGTGCTGCTGGCGGCCATCTTCCTCTTGGCGTGCTTCAATACCTGCGTCGGACTCATCTCCTGCGTGGGGCAGTATTTCCACACCCTGCTCCCCCGCATCCCCTACCCGGCCATCGCGGGCTTTTTTGCCGCAGCCAGTATGCTCATCTCCAACATCGGCCTTGCGGGCATCATCCGGCTGTCCACCCCGGTGCTCCATGCGCTTTACCCGGTCGCCATCGTGCTGATCGTCCTTTCCTTCCTGCCCGCGCAGTTCCAGAAGCGCCCGGCCTACGTGGGCTGTGTTGCACTGACCGCCGCGCAGAGCGTCCTCGCGGCCCTGCCGCTGACCACCGTGTTTGCAAACGCCCTGCCGCTGGGGCAATTCGGCTTCGGCTGGGTCATCCCTGCCCTCGTCGGCCTTGGGATCGGGGTTTTCTGCCGTTAACGAAAAAGACTGTTACAAACTCCTTCCGTCATCGCTTACGCGATGCCACCTCCCTCAATGAGGGAGGCTTTCACAGCTTACCGTTACGCCAAGGCTCCCTCACCGAGGGAGCTGGCGCGGCGAAGCCGTGACTGAGGGAGTCTGCAACAGCCCTTTTTGTTTTATCCTTATTTTACGGAAGCGACCAGCCTCTCAAAGGCTTTCTGCACCCGCTTGGCAACGGTAGCCTTGGTGTAGTAGAAGTTGCCGTCCGGCAGCTTGCCGCCCACGGCTGCGGGGGAAGCATCGTACAGCACCTGCAGATAGGCGTTGACGTCGGCCTTCATCTCGTCGCCGATGCGGTAGACGATGTTGCACTTGGGCAGAGCCTTCTTGGCAATGGCCGCCTTGGCCACGACGCCCACCTTCTCGCACAGGGCAGCGGTGCCGTCGATATCGTTGTTGGCGGCCTCCACGCTCTTCTGGTAATCCTTCAGGAAGTTGATGACCTCTTCCGGGTGATCCTCGGCGTAAGCGGTGCGGACCACAGTGACGCCGGTGATGAGCTGGGTGTCACAGACCTTGTTCCACTCCTTCGTCAGGTCCAGCACCACACGCAGGTCGCTGTCCTTCATCTGAGCGGCCGTCACATAGGGCTGGGGCAGAACAGCGATGGCGTCCTTCTTGGTGGCAGCCATCTGGGCGGTCACCTCGGAAGCCTCGCTGTAGTATTCGATCTTCACATCCTTGTCCGGGTCGATGCCATTCTTGGTCAGCAGGTAGCGCAGCACGTACTCCGGCGTGGTGCCCTTGCCGGTGGACAGGATGGTGCGGCCCTTCAGGTCGGCAAAGCTGTGGACGGTGTCTCCCTTTTCCACCACGTACAGCACGCCCAGCGTGTTGACGGCCATGACCTGAATGCCGCCGTTGGTCTTTTGGTACAGGGTGGCGGCAAGGTTTGCGGGGATGGCCGCGATATCCACTTGGCCCTTGATGAGCTTGGGCACGATCTCGTCGGCTGCGCCGTAGAGCTGCAGATCATACTTCTGGGAAGCGGTGCCGTTTTCCTCCATGGCCAGCAGGTTCACCAGACCCATGGTGGTGGGCCCCTTCAGGCCCGCCACCCGGACGGTGGAGTTGGTCTTGGCCAATGCGCCGCACGCCAGCAGACTGACCAGCAGCACCACCGACAGCAGCAGAGATGTCAGTTTTTTCATCATTGTGTTGTTCCTTCCTCTCTCGATTTGTTCCAAACCCGAACAAATTTGCAAATTTTTCGAAAAACATTTGCTTTACAGGCTCAAGTTTACTATAATAGAGCCAAAAATACCGTTGCACGCGCAACGGAATCACCAAAGGGCGGTGAGGGCCCGGAGAACGCCTCACAGGACGATTATGGAAAACATTCTTCCTTTGTTGCAAACGACCTCTCTTTTCACCGGCATCGAAGCCGACGCGCTCCGTGTTCTGCTGGGCGAGCTGGGCGCTGTCATCCGCAGCTACGGCCGGGGGGAAGCCCTTGTTCAGGCCGGGGCCGCCAACCGCCGGGTGGGCGTGGTACTGACCGGCAGCATCGAGGCCTACCGCCCCGCGCCGGGCGGCGCACGGGTGCCCATCGCCCAGATGGGGCCCGGCGGCGTCTTCGGCGACGTGCTGGGCGGCTCCAGCCTCGACAGCCCCGTGACCGTAGTTGCCGCCTCCGGGTGCGAGGTGCTGCTGATCCCCTACGACCGGCTGCTCCTCTCGGACGGCAGCGCCGCCCACCAGAGGGTGCTGCAGAATCTTGTCCGCACCATCAGCGACAAGTATTTTCTCCTCTCCCGCCGGGTGGACCTGCTGGTGCTGAAGAGTCTGCGCGCCAAGGTCTGCGCCTACCTGCTCAGCGAAGCCGAGCAGCAGGGCAGTCTGACCTTCTCCATCCCCTACTCCCGCATCCAGCTGGCGGACTACCTCAACTGTGACCGCAGCGCTCTTTCGCGGGAGCTCAGCCTCATGCAGCGCGACGGTCTGCTGGACACCTACCGCTCCAGCTTCAAACTGCTCCAGCCCGACGCGCTGCGGCAGATGGTGCAGTAAGGGAGGTCTTCATGAAAAATCCCCGAACCAAGCGCATCCTGCTGGCTTGTGGGCTGGCGGCGGGCATCTTGTTCCTTGCGCTGCTCTGTTTGTACCATCTGGACTACGGTGAGCTGATGGACTGGGATGAAGCCCGCCACGGCGTCAGCGCCTACGAAATGCTCCAAACCGGCGAACCGATCGTCACCACCTATGCTTACTCGCCCGACTATTGGAACCTGAAGCCGCCCCTCAGCGAGTGGCTCATCGCTTTGGGCTATAAACTGTTCGGGTATAACGCCTATGGTCTGCGCTTTTTCTCCGGCGTTTCCATGTTTCTGAGTGCACTGCTCTGCGCCGCCTTCCTCTGGAAACGCTATGGAAAAACCGAGGCCGTTTTCTCCCTGTTCGCCCTTGCCTCCTGCGGCAAGCTGTTTTACTACCACGCCGCCCGCAACGGCGATGCGGACGCGCTGTTCATTCTTTGCTACACGATCGCCGTCCTCTGCCTGTGCGAAAGCCACCGGAAATTTTCATGGACTTACGGCGCTTGCCTCGCATTCTCGTTTGCCTTCCTCGCAAAAGGCTGGCACGCCGGGACCATCGCGCTGCTCGTCCTGCTGACACTGCTGTTCACCGGGCGCTTTTCGCAGATGCGCCTGAAGCACTATGCCCTTTGCGCCCTTTCCAGCCTTGGCCCCGCCGGGCTCTGGGCGCTGGCCCGCTGGCGGAAAGACGGCCTCTCGTTTCTGATCTCCATGTTCACCTACGATGTGGTCAACCGCGCCACCGGCTCGCTGGAAGAACACGCCGCCCCTGTCTATTTTTATATGGGCGTTCTGGGCCGCAGTGTCAGCTCGATTTTCCTGATCCTGCTTTCGCTGTTCGGGCTTGTTTTACTGCTTCGCAGCAATGCGTTCCGGCAGCGCAGCGCCCCTTTTTACGATGCACTGGTCTGTGTGCTGGCGGTTCTGGTGCCTTTTGTTCTTTTTTCGGCGGCCTCTTCCAAGCTGTTCTGGTATATCCTCTGTGTCTATCCGGCCATCGTCCTCCTGAGTGCTCTTGCCGTTCATCAGGCAAAGCACCGGCTTCCTTCCGCCGCATGGCCCAAGCTTCTGCTGACCCTCTCTCTGGGGCTGGTGATCTGCTTTTCGGCTCATAATGTCTGGCGGTACGCCGTGGAACCCTCCCGCTCCGTGACCGGGCTTTCGCTCCTTCTGGCCGACTGCTCCACCCCCGCGAAGGCACATTATTATATCGACGCCGGAAAATGGCAGCAGATCAAGCTGATGGAGACCGAGTGGCTCACCGATGCCACCCCCTGCGACGGTGGGGCGGAGGCCTTCGCCGCCGACAGCGGCTCTTATCTGATCACTTCCGCTGCCGCGCTGGACGCCTACCCGCAATACGAGGTCATCCGGCAGACAGAGGAATTTGCACTGCTGTACAATCCATAAAAACGAGGTATCATTTTATGTCCAAACCGATTCTCTGGATCGTGATCCCCTGCTACAACGAGGAGAAGGTCCTGCCCATCACGGCACCGATGTTCCTGCAAAAAATCAAGACCCTTGCGGAAAAGGAGATGGTCAGCGACAAGAGCCGGGTGCTCTTCGTCAACGACGGCTCCAAGGACGCCACTTGGGAGCTGATCTGCAAATTTGCACAGGAAGACGAGCATTTCATCGGCATTTCTCAGAGCCGGAACCGCGGCCACCAGAACGCCGTGCTGGCCGGGCTGATGGAGGCCAAGGAAAATGGCTGCGACATCACCATCTCCATCGACTGCGACGGGCAGGACGACATCGACGCCATGGACGAGATGATCCAGAAGTATCTGGATGGGGCCGAGGTGGTCTACGGCGTGCGCAGCCGCCGCGACACCGACACCTTCTTCAAGCGGTTCACCGCCGAGGGCTTCTACCACCTGATGAACGCGCTGGGCGCGGATATCGTGTTCAACCACGCCGACTACCGCCTCATCAGTGCCCGCGTGCTGGAGAGCTTTGCCGACTACAAAGAAGTCAACATCTTCCTGCGCGGCATGGTGCCGCTGGTGGGTTTCCCCAGCGCAACGGTCAGCTACGAGCGCCACGAGCGCCTCGCCGGCGAGAGCCATTACCCCTTGAGCAAGATGCTGGCACTGGCCTTTGACGGCATCACCAGCCTGTCCAACAAGCCCATCCGGCTCATCACCGGGGCGGGCATCATCGTCAGCCTCATCAGCTTCATCGGCGTTATCTGGGCCATCGTACAAGCGGCCATGGGCAGCGTGGTGGCGGGCTGGGCCTCCACCGTCTGCATCGTCTGCTTCATGGGCGGGGTACAGCTCATCTGCCTCGGCGTCATCGGCGAATATATCGGCAAAATCTATATGGAGACCAAGGCCCGCCCCCGCTACATCATCAGTGAGCGGACATGGGCCCCCTACGAAAGGAAGTATCACGGATGAGCAAACAGAGTTGGAAAGGCAGCACCCTTCTGAACCCGGAGCCGCCGGTGCTGGTCTCCTGCGGCGGGCTGGAAACGCCCAACCTGATCACGATCGGCTGGACCGGCACCATCTGCACCCAGCCCAGCATGGTCTCCATCAGCGTCCGGCCGGAGCGGTTCAGCCACCACCTGATCCAAGAGAGCGGCCAGTTTGCCATCAATCTGCCCACCGAAGCGCTGGTCCGCGCGGTGGACTGGTGCGGCGTCAAGAGCGGCCGCGAGGTGGACAAGTTTGCCGCGTGCGGCCTCCACGCTGCGCCGGGCTCGGTGCTGACGGACTGCCCCATCTTGGAGGAAAGCCCCGTCAACTTGGAGTGCAGGGTCACACAAGTCCTCCCGCTGGGCAGCCACGACCTGTTCTTGGCCGAAGTCGTGGCCTGTGACGTGGACGAATCCCTGCTGGACGAAAACGGCAAGCTCTGCCTCGACAAGGCCAAGCTCATCGTCTACAGCCACGGCGAGTATCTGGCCCTCGGCAAAAAGCTGGGCACCTTCGGCTACAGCGTGCGGAAGAAAAAGAAAGCGCAACGGAAATAATCTCCGCCGCGCTTGACAAATCTTGCAAAACAAACTATACTGAACTTAGAGAAGGCACTGCGACAAGCGGTCAGCCTCATTCAAGAACTATGGCTCTAAATTGAACCGTCGCCTTTGCCGAGGTGGCGGTTCAGCGTTTTTTCACGATAATGGTGATCGTAAATTCACCAATATGGAAAGTGATCCGCATTGCCTCACCCCCTTTCGGGAAGTGTAGGCCAACCGCCTGCCGTATGTGCAGTGCCTTGCTGCAGAAGCAGCAGGTTCAGTATATCATAATTTTTGACAGGATTCAATGAAAAACCGGGAAGCATTTTAAGCGCTTCCCGGTTTTTTTACTGGTTCAGCAGCTCCGTCAGGCACTGCACCGTGCGGCCATGGTAGCCGGTCACGGTCTCGGCGTGAAGCAGACTGCTCAGGACGCTTTCCTCCACGCACTCGGCCACCGCGCGGAAGAGCGGGTTGATGGCGTCGTCGTGGAGCATCTGCAGGGGGAGGATGGTCGTTTCAGAGTCATGCGGGACCCGGTTGGCTGTGGTGAAGGCGAGGACGATCTCGCCGCTGCCGTTGCCGCACATGGACCCGGTGCGGGACAGGCCCACCAGCGCCCGGCGGCAGAGCCGCCGCAGCTGGCGCTCACTGAGCGGGATATCCGTCGCCAGCACCGTGATGATGGAGCCTTTGTCCTCATGGGGCGGGATCGATTTGTCCAGCAGGTCGTGGATCGGAGTCCCCGCCACGATGAGGTCGTCGAAGACGGCGTGGTTCGAGAGAACGAGGGCACCGATGGTGTACCGTTTCCCGTCCAGTTCCAGCTGCCGGGAGGCCGACCCGATGCCGCCTTTCAGGCCGTGGCAGCGCATTCCCCGCCCGGCCCCGACGGCACCCTCGGCAAAATCAGCCTTGCAGTCGGCCAGTGCAGCGAAGACGTGTTCTTCGGTGACGTGAAGGCCCCGGATGTCATTCAGGCCGCTGTCGTTGCACTCGCAAACCACCGGGTTCACGCTGCCGGTGGTCTCGCAGATGTCGGGGTTGCGGGCCAGCATGTACTTCACCAGCGCCGTCTCCACGGTGCCAACACTCAACGTATTGGTGAACAAAATCGGCGTTTCCAGCGTGCCCAGTTCATCGATCTGGACAAGGCCGGTGGTCTTGCCGAAGCCGTTGATAACATAGCTTGCCGCCAAGAGTTTGTCGTGGAAGACATCCCCCTGATGGGGCAGCAGAGCCGTCACGCCGGTCTGGATGTTTCCCTCCGCCAGCGTGCAGTGGCCCACCGTCACCCCCGGCACATCGCTGATCTTATCCAAGGGGCCGTGGGGCAGCCGCCCCACCGTGAACCCCCACTTGTTTCCTGCAATTCCCATGCTGCTTCCTCCTAAAAATGGGCCGTCGCCGCGCGGCAGCCCTTTTCTGACATATTATCTGGTTTCGTGCTTCACCCGCTCGATGGCACCAAGGTCATAGGGGGTATTCTGGTAGACGTAATAGTTCAGCCAGTTCTCATACAACAAATGTGCATGGGCCCGCCAGCGGAAGAGCGGCGGCTGCTCCGGGTCATCGTTGGGGTAGTAGTTCTTGGGGATGGCAATGGGCAGCCCCTTGGCCACATCCCGCTTATACTCGGCATCCAGCGTATACTTATCGTACTCCGGGTGGCCGGTAACGAAGATCTGCCGCCCGTTCTCGGTGCTCATCAGGAAAGGCCCGGCCTCGTCGCTCTCGGCAAGGATGCGCAGGGCCTTGCAGCCGTCCACGTCCGCGCGAGAGATGCCGGTGTGGCGGCTGTGGGGGGCGTAGAACACCTCGTCAAAGCCCCGCACCAGCGGGTTCGAGGGCCGGGTGACCCGGTGCTCGAAGATGCCGAACATCTTCTGGGGCAGGATCTCCTT
>ENA-OURZ01004597-OURZ01004597.1-human-gut-metagenome-genome-assembly--contig:-NODE-4597-length-10385-cov-3.110649_pt1 | contig 10385 bp, 7 predicted proteins | sample MGYA00242073_ERZ509195 | MGnify/ENA primary metagenome ERZ509195 (study PRJEB26280, sample SAMEA2338837) | human gut metagenome | biome: human gut; feature: human-associated habitat; material: faeces...
TTCAGCTTATGAGAACTCGACGGATAATCCGGATCTGGAATTAAGGGTGACTATGTTGAATGTAAATGATGGTCATAATCTAGAACTGATGGAACACTGCAGAACATTAAAGGAATATGCTAAATATGTTGCGAGGGTAAGAAAATATGTGACGCAGAATATTCCTCTGGAAGAAGCAGTTACGCGAGCGGTAGATGAATGCGTAGAGGAAGGAATTCTGGCAGAATTTTTGATGAAGAATAAGGCTGAGGTGATCAAAGTGAGCATCTATGAGTATGATAAAGAATTTGAAGAGAAAAAATTACGGAAAGCGGAGTATGAGGCTGGGGTAGAAGCTGGAATTGAACTTGGAGAACGGAGTCTTCTGGAAAATCAGATTAGAAAGAAGTTGAAAAAAGGAAAGCCTATAGAACAAATTGCGGATGAATTGGAGGAAGCGGTAACTACAATTCAACGAATTATAGAAGAAACAAAAAAAGAAAATTGAGCAAAATCAGGAAGGCTGTTGCAGATGCAATAGTCTTCTTTTAAAAGTAATAAATGGATTTATTACTTCCACGGTTGCTTTCTCGTAAAATATAAGTTAAATTTATAATAAATAAAATTTTACAGAGAGAATGAGGAAATGTCATGGAAAGCAACAAAGAAGAACAGATAACGACGGTCAGTGAAGAGAATATTTATAAGCTGAACGGCAGGGTTCCACTTAGAAAAGCCATTCCGTTTGGCTTACAGCATGTACTGGCGATGTTCGTATCGAATCTGGCTCCGGTACTGATCGTGTGTAGTGCGGCAGTACTTAGAAGTAATGGGGCGCATTTAAGTTCGGCGGAGATTACACAGTTATTGCAGTGTGCGATGTTTGTAGCCGGAATCGGAACCTGTTTACAGTTATATCCGATTGGAGTGATCGGATCAGGACTTCCGATTATTATGGGAGTCAGTTTTACGTTTCTTGGAAGTCTGTTGGTAATTGCAACGAATCCGAATCTTGGATATGAAGGTATGGTTGGTGCAGTTATTCTGGGTGGTATTTTTGAAGGTTTTGTTGGACTGAGTGCCAAGTACTGGAGAAAATATCTGACTCCGGTTGTATCGGCTTGTGTAGTTATCGCGATTGGATTATCACTTCTGCCGGTAGGTATGGATTCCTGGGGCGGTGGAAATGGTGCAGAAGACTTCGGTTCCTGGTATCATCTGGTCGTTGGAGCATTTACATTGATCGTATGTCTGGTATCCAGAGAAGTACTGAAAGGCGTATATAAGAATTTAAATGTGCTGGTCGGACTGGTATTTGGCTATGCACTTGCAATTATATTTACTGTAGCGGGAATCGCACCGATGGTTGACTTTTCCGGTATTCATAAGACGATTCAGGAGGTTGGTGTGTTCAGTATCCCGAAGCTTGTGTTCCTGACCAGTCATAAGCCGGTATTCAATCTGGGAGCATTTTTTACGATCGCAATCGTATTCCTGGTATCGGCAGCAGAGACGACAGGTGCAACGACGGCAGTCTGTACAGGAGCACTTGGACGTGATCTTAAGATGAAAGAACTTCGCGGTTCACTGGCAGTTGATGGATTTTCAAGTGCAATCTCCGGATGTTTCGGATGTCTGCCGCTGACATCATTCAGTCAGAATATCGGACTTGTGACGATGACACAGGTGATCAACCGTTTTACGATTCTGATGGGAGCACTGATTCTGATACTTGCATCTTTATTCCCGCCGCTTGGAGCATTCTTCAATTCACTTCCACAGGCGGTGCTTGGCGGATGTACAGTTATGATGTTTGGATCGATCATGTATGAAGGAATCAAGATGCTGAAAGAATGTAAATTCGATGACAGAACAATGATTATCGTGTCACTGTCATTTAGTATCGGAGTTGGTCTGACACAGACATCCGGGAACTTCTTTACAGCATTTCCAAGTGCGGTAGGAGATGTGTTTAATGGAAATGCAGTGGCAGGAGTGTTTGTGGTATCGTTACTTTTGAGTCTGTTTTTGCCGAAGAAGACGAAAGTGGAGTAAGCGAGAATATAAAACAGCATAGTGAATCATAGAAGAAAAGATTATCTGGAGAAAGGGAACTATCCGGATAATCTTTTTTTGGGGCTATGCGTTTATAAGTAGTTGCCGAAAGAAGATTCTTTAGAGTTAAAAATATAAGAAAAGTTGGAAAAATCACATAATTACGAAAAAAACGGTTGGAATATTGCGTGGTAAAAATTATTGACAAACGATAATTCCTTGCTATAATAAAATTATAAATTATCGAAAAACAATAATTTTCAAACACAGAAAGGAGGAAATATGGGAATTCGTATATGCTTGGATGAAGTCCTGAAAAAGAAGGGAATGACTTCAAAAGAATTATGCAGACAAGTCGGTATTACCGAGGCCAATCTGTCGGTACTCCGAAGCGGAAAAGCCAAAGGTATCCGTTTGCATACGATGAATCGTATCTGTTATTTCCTTCAATGTGATGTAGGTGATATTTTAAAATTTGATGGAAATCTGGATGAAGAGGAGGGTGAATAATATGAAGATGAAAAGTTTTGAAAAATTCCGGAAACCACTGACCAGTCTGATGAGATTTCTGGAAATCTTACATTGGTTCGATGGTATCGTATTACTTTGGGCGGGATCGGCTATACCTATGCACAGCGTGCACATTAACGGGGCTATATTCGGCATCAAACAGGATACCATGATGAATGCCTACGGGATGTTCTTTACACTGATTGATGCAAAGGGAAATATGCGGATGCATCTGGTATCCGTGTGGCTTCTGCTGTTGGGAGCAACATCTATATTACTGGCCCTGATTTTTCGCAACGTTCATAAAATACTGAAGTCACTGGAAGGCACAAAGGAACAACCAGAAATGGGCACACCGTTTACAGCAGAAAATGTAGAAAGAGTAAAGAAAATAGGAATTTACAGTATAGTAATGCCGACGATTCAGAATGTGGTCGTTTATATTTGCGGAGTATTGATTAAAATGAATGGACTGAAAGATATCAATTTTGAAGTGAGAGGATTCATTTTTGGAATTATTGTTTTATGTTTAGCCTATGTATTCTCTTATGGAGTAAATCTGCAGGAAGAAGTAGATGGGTTTATCTAAGATTTCTATTTGGAGAGGAGGGATGGATATGCAGAAAAGTATCAAATCATTGAAAAGAAATGGCATATTGTTATTGGCGTATGATTTATTGGTGTTATGTATTGTATTTGTAAAAAATGGAATGATAAATATGTCAGCGGAAGCGGCCACTTCTCTAATTGTATCTATTGGTTTTGGAATATTCATCAATTTACTCTGGATCGTGGATTCCAAAACTTGGATTACTGATTACGGAAAAAGGAAATGTATCTGGTCCTATTGGTGTGGCGAAATTGTACTTCTGCTGTTAGTAGTTGCTTTGGAAAATATGAATCAACTGGTTGCAACATCTGCCATATTAGGAATGATGGCGGTATATCTTATAATTGGTATATGGTGGGTGAGCCGCAAGCTCTAATGTGCTAATGCTCACCACACACATCCAGAAATTCCTGCACCAGCGGCACCGGTTTCTTTCCCTTCGCCCAGATCAGAAGTATCTTAGTTATAAGATCAGGCTCATCCAATTCTTGTATACAAAGTCCGTCACACAAGCTGGCCATGGACTGCGGAAAGATGGCAGTTGCAAGATCTTCTTTCGCCCACAGCATGGCACCTCTGGGATCATCGCAGACACAGAAGATGTCCGGATTCATATTCTGGGCATGAAAGGTATTCATGATGAGTTCTTCGTATCTCCGGTATAAGATCAGCGGTCTATGTAAAAGATCGGAGAGCTTTAAGGAAGAAACCGCATTGTGTTTCGAAGAATTATGCGGTGTATCTGTGGTAACGTCAGCGGTCTTTGAAACCATATTTTTGGGTGCTGATACTGCAATCATCGGCTCAGAACACAATTCCATATAAGACACTTCGTCAAGACGCAGTGGTGTTCTGGCAACGGAGATATCGATGATCCCGTCCAGAAGATACTGATAAAGCGAATAAGTGATCCCGTCGTGGACTTCAAAGTTCACGTCGGGATTTTTTTTCGAAAACTGGGAAATATAAGGCATGATGGTATCTACAGTTGTGGGAGTCAGACCGATACGCAGGATCCGTTTTTTCCCGGTTTTCGAGACCTCGAGCTCGGTAGATCTGGCGTATTCCAGCAGATTACCGGATCGGTCGTAGAGAAGCTTTCCGGCTTCAGTAAGAGTAACGCCCTTGCTGGTGCGGTCGAAAAGTTTTACATTTAATTCATTTTCCAGCTGACGGATCTGGTAGCTGAGCGGAGGCTGGGACATATTTAAGTGTCTTGCAGCTTCGTTGATGCTGCCAGTGGATGCGATCTCGCGGAAATATTCTAACTGTCTGAGTTCCATGTTGGATTACCTGCCTTATATATTTTTTGTATTGCAAAGCTATAAAAACAATATTATTCATATCAATGATAACGGACTATAATAAAACAGTCAAGGGATATTATAATAAGTAGATAACGATGACTTATTAGTTATCGGAAAAAGGAATGGAGTGAAAGAAATGAAGCGTCTTGAGAAGTTTCTGAGACCTTACCGCAGAGAGAGTATTCTGGCACCGCTATTCAAATTATTAGAAGTCGTGTTCGACCTTATGGTTCCGGTTGTGGTAGCTCAGATTATTGATGTGGGCGTTGCGAAGAATGATTATGGATATATTGTGGAAATGTTTTTCGTGTTACTGCTCATGGCAGCAGTCGGACTGTTGTGCAGTTTTACCGCACAGTTCTTTGCCGCAAAGGCAAGTGTTGGATTTGCGACCAGCGTCAGACAGGCAATGTTCGACCATATCCAGGGATTGTCATTTACAGAACTGGATACGCTCGGAACAGACACACTGATCACGAGACTGACGGACGATGTGAACCAGGTGCAGAATGGAATTAATATGGGACTGCGTCTGTTACTTAGAAGTCCGTTTGTCGTAATCGGTGCGATGGTGATGGCATTTACCATCAATGTACGCTGTGCACTGATCTTTGTAGTGACAGTACCGATCCTGTTTGTCGTTGTATTTTCGATTATGCTGATCAGTATTCCGCTGTTCAAGAAAGTACAGGCAGGACTGGACCGTGTGACAGGACTTACAAGAGAGAATCTGACAGGTGTCCGTGTCATCCGTGCGTTCTGCAGGGAAGAACAGTCGGTGGAGGAATTCGAAGAAGGAAACCGTGAGCTTACGAGACTGAATGAATTCGTAGGAAGAATTTCCGCTCTTCTGAATCCGCTCACATATGTATTGATTAACGGAGCAACTGTGTTACTGATCGCGCGTGCCGGAGTGCAGGTCAATATCGGGAATCTGCAGCAAGGACAGGTAGTAGCGCTGTATAACTATATGGCACAGATTATCGTAGAACTGATCAAGCTGGCATCCCTGATCATTACGTTGAACAAATCAATGGCTTGCGCAGACCGTGTGTCCGGTATTCTGGATGTGGAGTCCAGCATGGAATACAAAGTGGCGGCTGAGCAGATGAAGAATGAACAGATAAATGTTGATCAAAGAAAATATGGGACAGACGGCGAGAATGAACAGGCCGACAGTAATCTGGCAGTTGAATTCAACCACGTCACCTTCACATACGAAGGTGCCGGAGCATCCAGCTTATCGGACATCACCTTCCGTGCGAAGAAAGGACAGACGATCGGAATCATCGGAGGAACCGGAAGTGGTAAGAGTACACTGGTCAGCCTGATCCCGAGATTCTATGATCCACAGGAAGGAACGGTAAAAGTAAATGGTATCAATGCAAAGGACTATCCGCAGGGAGAACTTTGCAGTGAGATCGGTGTGGTACAGCAACGTTCCATCCTGTTCAAAGGAAGTATCCGCGACAATCTGAAGTGGGGCAATGATCAGGCTTCAGATGAAGATCTGTGGAAAGCAATCACAATCGCTCAGGCAAAAGATGTTGTAGAAGCTAAGCCTGGAAAGCTTGATTTTGAAGTAGAACAGAACGGACGTAACCTGTCCGGCGGACAGAAGCAGCGTCTGACGATCGCACGTGCACTGGTCAGCAAGCCTGAGATATTGATTCTGGACGACAGCTTAAGTGCGCTGGATTTTGCGACAGACGCAGCGCTTCGTAAAGCAATCGGTGAACTGGAAGGCAATGTGACAACCTTCCTGGTATCTCAGAGAATTTCCGGTATCCGTCAGGCAGACAAGATCCTGGTTATGGAGGACGGTGAGCTGGCAGGACAGGGAACCCATGAAGAACTGATGGAGACTTGCGAGACCTATCAGGAGATCTATTATTCACAGTTCCCGGAAGAACGTCCGGCTGCAGTTAAATCTTCAAAGGAAACCGGAAAAGATTTGGACAAAGCAGATAAAATGACAGAGAAGGCAGAGAAAGGAGCGGCAGAGTAATGAAGAAATTATTAAAGCTCATAGGAAAGTATAAGATTTTCCTTGCATTCAGTGTAATCTTTGCTGCAATCTCTGTAGTATTGCAGTTATATGTGCCGGTTTTATTCGGTGATGCAATTGATGAAGTTGTATCGGCACATCAGGTGAACTTTGATATGATGTGGTATTATCTGAAGCAGATTCTGATTTTTATCGTAATATCAGCATTTGCTACGTGGTTCATGAATCTGTTGAACAATCGGATGACTTACCGGATCGTGCAGGATATCCGTTCACAGGCAATCCGTCATATCCAGGTACTGCCGTTGTCTTATCTGGATCAGCACAGCACCGGAGATATTGTAAGCCGTGTCATTGCAGATACAGATATCTTATCCGATGGTCTGTTGTTGGGATTTACACAGTTATTTTCAGGAATCGTGACGATCGTTGTGACACTGATTTTCATGTTCTCTAAGAATGTGTGGGTAACACTGCTGGTGATCGTACTGACACCATTTAGTTTCGTAGTGGCGAAATTCATTTCTTCCAGATCTTATACGATGTTCCGGAAGCAGAGTGAGACCAGAGGACGGCAGACTGCACTGATTGAAGAAATGATCGGCGGACAGAAAGTAGTAAAAGCATTTGGGTACGAGAAAGAATCATCCAGAAGATTTGATGAGATCAATAAAGAACTGCAGAACTACAGCCAGAAAGCAGTGTTCTACAGCAGTTTAACAAACCCGTCCACACGATTCGTCAATAATATCATTTACGCCGGAGTGGCTTTACTTGGAGCATTTCTGATACCGGGCGGCACGCTGACGGTCGGAGGACTTTCTGTACTGTTAGCGTATGCGAACCAGTATATGAAGCCGTTCAACGATATCAGTTCGGTAGTCACAGAGATGCAGAATGCGCTGGCATGTGCGGACCGTATCTTTGATCTGTTAGAGCAGAAAGAAGAGACATTGGATGCGGAAGGCGCATTTGCTACAGTTGATGGCAATGTTACAATCGACGATGTGGCATTTAGTTATGATAAAGAAAAAGAACTGATCGAGAACTTCAATCTGGATGTAAAACCGGGTATGCGTATTGCAATTGTTGGTCCGACAGGATGCGGTAAGACGACATTTATCAACCTGCTGATGCGCTTCTATGATGTAGATGAAGGAAAGATCCTGGTGGATGGAAAGGACATCCGGGAGGTATCCAGACATGCCCTTAGAAACAGCTTTGGTATGGTGTTGCAGGATACCTGGATCAAGAGCGGAACCGTAAGAGACAACATCTGCTTTGGAAAACCGGATGCAACCGATGAAGAGATCATTCGTGCAGCGAAGGAGGCAAGAAGCTGGGAATTCATCCGGAGACTTCCAAAAGGTCTGGACACGGTGCTTCACGAAGACAGTATCAGCCAGGGTCAGAAGCAGCTTCTGTGCATCACAAGAGTCATGCTCTGTCTGCCGCCGATGTTGATCCTGGATGAGGCGACATCAAGTATCGATACCCGTACCGAACTGCAGGTACAGGAAGCATTCGATAAGCTGATGAAAGGAAGAACAAGCTTTATCGTGGCACACAGACTTTCGACGATACGGAATGCTTCGTTAATCTTAGTTATGAAAGACGGTAAGATCATCGAGCAGGGCAATCATGAAGAATTGCTGAAAAAAGGTGGATTTTACCATAAGTTATACCATAGTCAGTTTGAAGGTTAATACGCAATCTGGCAAAAAGCTCGCTTAGGCGGACTTTTTCAGTTATAATACAGATAAATACTAATCAGTAAGAATGGAGAAAATCTGTAGAAGGAATGTGCTATAATATTCTGCAGTGAAGAAGAACAGAGGGAGTAACAGCGTATGACGATTAAAGAAATTGCCAAACTGGCAGGAGTATCCAGCGCAGCGGTGTCGAGATACCTGAACGGCGGATACGTCAGTGACGAGAAGAAAGAACAGATTAAGAAAGTAATTGATGAGACCGGCTATCAGCCATCGGCGCAGGCGCGTATGCTTAGAACCAAGAAAGCGTGTCTGATCGGGGTGGTTGTACCAAAGATTAATTCAGAATCCATCAGCCGGATCATGGCAGGAATCGAAAAGGTTCTTTCGGAGCGGAATTACCAGATGCTGCTTGCCGGAACGGATAATACACCGGCGAAGGAAATAGAGTATATGCGTCTGTTCGAGAATTATCCGGTAGACGGGATTATTCTTGTGGGAACGATGATCACGGCGGAACACCGGAGATTTCTGAAAGAATCGAAAGTACCGGTGGTTGTGATTGGTCAGCATACGAAATATGCGAACTGTATTTATCATGATGATTACGGCGCAGGGGAGGCCATGGGATGTGCGGTTGCGGCAAAGAGCCGGAAAGAGATTGCATATATCGGAGTATCAAGAGAAGATAAAGCAGCTGGAGCGGCCAGAGAAGATGGATTCCGGGAAGGTCTGAAAAGGTCGGGAAAAGAATTAAAAGACGGATATTATAAGGTGGCGGAGTTCACGACAGAATCCGGATATGAAAAGGTTCTGGAATTATTGAATGAAAAACATGACATCGATATCATATCATGCGCCACTGATACAATCGCAGCCGGGGCAATCGAAGCGATTCATACTTATGCCGGAAGTCAGATTCCGAAGAATGTAGAAGACACAGGATCCAGATTCCGTTATATATTAGAAAATACATCGATTCAGGTTACCGGATTTGGCGATAATCAGCTTTTAAAGGCGGTAACAGGTGGAATACCAACAGTGCATTTTGGCTATAAGACCAGTGGAATCCGGGGCGCAGAACTCCTGTTGGATGTAATAGAAAGGGATGAAAGCATTCCGGTAGAGATCAAACTTGGATTCCGGCTCGCTAACATTGATGATCCGGAAGAAAATATAGAAGACTAAGAGATGCCGGAGCAGAAAATCAGTGTGCAAAATGTGTAAATAGATTCCGAATCAGTCAAAAACAACAGAATTCGTGCAAACCGCACAAAATCGAATAGCAAATATCAGTAAAAATGCCATCTTTACAAATGGCATTTTTTTTCTTATTATAAAATGTGAAAACGATTACACATAGAACGAGGAAGGAGAGTTAATATGGATTACAGAAAGACCGCACAGGACATCCTGGATCATGTCGGCGGAAGTAAGAACATTGCATCTGCAGCACATTGTGCAACGAGACTTCGTCTTGTCATTGCAGATAATAAGAAAGTAAGTAAAGAAGCACTTGAAAATGTAGATGGGGTAAAAGGAGTCTTCGAAGCATCGGGACAGCTTCAGATTATCCTCGGAACCGGTACGGTAAATAAAGTATTTGCCGAGTTCATCGACATTGCAGGTATCACGGCAAGCTCGAAAGCAGAGGCAAAAGAGGCAGCTGCAGAGAAGCAGAACTGGTTCATGCGTGCGATCAAGCTGCTTGGTGATATCTTCGTACCGATTATTCCGGCCATCGTAGCCAGCGGTTTCTTAATGGGAATCATGAACTCACTTGATTTTATGAATAGCAACGGATTCCTCCATATTAATACACACAGTTCGATTTATGTATTTGCGAATCTGTTCAGTAACATTGCTTACACATTCCTGCAGATCCTGATCGCATTCTCAGTTGCAAAAGCATTCGGTGCGAACCAGTATCTTGGCGCAGTTATCGGTATGATCATGATCCATCCGTCACTGCAGAATGCTTATACTGTAGCAACAGAGGGTGTACAGCAGACACAGAGCGTCTTCTTCGGACTGTTCAAGATCGATATGGTCGGATATCAGGGACACGTCATTCCGGTTATCATCGCCGTATGGATTCTGGCAGTGATCGAGAAGAAGTTACATAAGATCGTTCCGGAAGTTCTTGACTTGTTCGTAACACCTCTGGTCAGCGTATTTGTAACAGGTTATCTTACATTATCAAT
>ENA-OURZ01004621-OURZ01004621.1-human-gut-metagenome-genome-assembly--contig:-NODE-4621-length-10352-cov-6.433524_pt1 | contig 10352 bp, 6 predicted proteins | sample MGYA00242073_ERZ509195 | MGnify/ENA primary metagenome ERZ509195 (study PRJEB26280, sample SAMEA2338837) | human gut metagenome | biome: human gut; feature: human-associated habitat; material: faeces...
CTGGAACGCGAAGAAATCGCGGCCCACATGGTTGAACACGCCGTCCACGATGACCCGCTGCCCGCGGGCGTGGCAGGCCGCCACAAAAGCCTTGAACTCCTCGTTGGTGCCAAGGCGGCGGTCCACCAGACGGTAGTCGATGGTATCGTAGCCGTGGGAGCCGCTCTCGAACAGCGGGCCGATGTAGATGGCCGTGCAGCCCAGCTTTGCCGCGTGGGCTGCCCATGCTTCCAGCTTTGCAAAAGCGCCCGGGGTGGGCTGGCCGTCGTTTTCGTGCGCACAGCCGCACAGCCCCAGCGGATAGATGTGATAAAATACTGCTTCGTCATACCAAGCCATGATCATTCGCTCCCATTCTATTGCTATAAAAAGTTGCACCGCCCGCAGGGCGGTAGCAACAGTATACCACACCCTCTGGCAAATATGTGTATTTTTGCCGATTTTTGTCAAGATTCGCTAAGATTATCGGCCACTGTGCCGGTAAAAAAGCGTTTTTCTTGGATAGTTTGCCCAAACAGCCTTGTATCAACCGGCGCACACCGCCGGTCAACATAGAGAAGTAAGGAGATCTTTGCATGAATTACCCTGTGATCCCCCGCACGTTTTTCAGTGGCGACTGCTTCGATGCCTACCGCATTCTGGGTGCGCACCCCTGCACCGACCCAAACGGCGCCGAGGGCTGGCGTTTTGCCGTGTGGGCACCCGGTGCCACCGCCGTGGAGGTGTGCGGCGGCTTTGACGGCTGGGAGCGCGGCGTGCCCATGGAAAAAGCCGATACCGGCGTGTGGAGCGCCTTTATCCCCGGCCTTGCGGAGGGCGAGTTGTACAAATACCGCGTGCATGGCGCGGACGGCAGCACCGTGATGCGCAGCGACCCCTACGCCTTTGCCACCGAGCTGCGCCCCGGCACCGCCAGCAAACTGACAAAGCTGGATTTCACCTTTGACGACACCGCGTGGATGGAGCGGCGGGACAAATGCCGCAACCGCCCGCTGAACATCTACGAGCTGCACGCCGGCAGCTGGAAGCATAAGCCCGGCGCAACCCGGCCGGACGGTTCGGACGGGTGGTACAACTACGAGGAGCTGGCGCGGGAGCTGATCCCGTGGCTGCTGGAGCACCACTTTACCCATGTGGAGCTGCTGCCGCTGGCCGAGCACCCCTTTGACGGCAGCTGGGGCTACCAGACCACCGGCTACTTCTCAGTGACCAGCCGCTACGGCTCCCCGGCGGACTTTGCCGCCTTCGTCAACGCCTGTCACCGGATGGGCATTGGCGTCATCATGGACTTTGTCCCCGTTCACTTTGCAGCCAACGGCGACGCCCTCGTCAACTTCGACGGCACCCACCTCTACGAATACGACAGCGATGTGGGCCACAGCGAGTGGGGCACCTGCAACTTCAACTACTACCGCCGGGAGGTATGCAGCTTTTTGAACAGCGCCGCCGCCCTGTGGATGGATGTCTACCACTGCGACGGCATTCGGATGGACGCCATCTCCCGTGCCCTCTACTGGCAGGGCGACCCCAACCGGGGGGTGAACGAGGGTGCCGTCACCTTCCTGCGGAACCTGAACCATGGGCTGAACGAACGCTTCCCCACCGGCATCTACACCGCCGAGGACTCCACCAACTTCCTTAAAGTCACCGCCCCCACCCGCTACGACGGCATCGGCTTCGACTACAAGTGGGATATGGGCTGGATGCACGACACCCTCGACTACTTCGCCACCCCCTTCGGCCAGCGGCCGGATGCCTACTGCAAGCTGACCTTCAGTATGCAGTATTTCTACAACGAGCTGTATCTGCTGGCCCTCAGCCACGATGAAGTCGTCCACGGCAAAAAGACCATCATCGACAAGCTCTGGGGCACTTACGAAGAAAAGTGTGCCCAGCTCCGCACCCTGTATTTTTATATGTTCACCCACCCCGGCAAGAAGCTGAATTTCATGGGCAACGAGCTGGGCCACTTCCGCGAGTGGGACGAAAAGAAAGAGCTGGACTGGGGCCTGATGAAGTACCCCTTCCACGACAGCTTTCAGAAATATTTTGCCGAACTGGGCCGTCTCTACGCCACCGAACCTGCCCTCTACGACGGCGAGTACAACCCCGGCTGCTTTGAGTGGGTGGCCAGCGAAAGCCGGGACGAGGGCGTTTACGCATGGCTGCGCAAGGGCGCGGGGCAGACCATCCTCTGCGTGATGAACACCCAGAACACCGCCCATAAGAAGTTCCCCCTCTACCTCAAGTTCCCCTGCGCGGCGGACGAGCTGCTGAACAGCGAAGCCCCCCGCTGGAACGGCGCGGACAAGAGCCGGACCAAGAGCTTCCACACCACAGACGGCGGCGTGTATGGCCGGGACTACACCCTTGCCCTCGACCTGCCCGCCATGGGCAGCCGGATGCTCCGCCTGACGCCGGAGGCTCCCCACGCCGATGCGGCACGGGCTTCCGCCCGGAAAGCCGCTGCCGCCAAGCGGAAAACCGCCGCAAGCGTTTCCAAAAAGTAATCTTTGTGCGAAACTATCCCGTCTGCTGAAAATGCGGCGGGATATTTTGCGTTTCAGCGCCCGCATGGCCTTGCCAGCCGGGGCCGGAACCGTTATACTGTAACATGAAATATTAGGTTTTTTCGAGAGGTTTTGTCTTATGCCAAAAACACTTTCTTCCCAACAAGCAAAACCCGCCCTCTCCCCGTGGAGCAAGGGCGGCATCGGCCTTGGCCTCGGCGCGCTGGCGCTGGTGGTCATCGGCCTTGTCTTCCCCACCGGGGGGGCCTTCTTCCCGTTGGTGAGCCTGTGGTGCAGCTGCGTGCTCTTTTACGGGGCGCTGTGGGTGCTGCGGGTGGCCCATGTGGAACTGAACTTCTTCCACCGGGCCGTCCTCGTCGGCCTCTGGGCCGCAGCGGTGCTCTACTTCTACTGGGCGCTGGGGCGGCGGCAGTTCATCTATGCGTGGGACTACGTCAATTACATCGTCAAACAGTACAGCGCCGAGACCGCCTTTGCCCAAGGCCCGGCGGCGGGGTTCGCGTACATCTTCGGTTCCTTTGCCGATGACTACACCAACTTCATCACCCTCTTCACCGAGTTCCCCTTCTGCCTGACGGCCCGCACCGGCGACAGCTACGCTTTCGCGCAGGTGTTCTGCGTGCTGCCTACCCTGATGGTCCTGCTGGCGGGCCTGACCGTGAAGATCGGCCAGATGCTCCATGTGAAGAATCGGTTCTACCATTTCCTCATCGGCTTTTCGTGGGTGCTGACCTTCCCGTTTCTGCGGATGAGCGCCATGCTGGCCCAGCCGGACTGGTTCGGCCTCATCTTCGCCTTTGCCATCCTGCTGCTGACGCTGGACTACCGGTTCGAGAAGCTGGAGCCGGGGCGGTTCGCCCTCATCTTCCTCGCCACTGCGGCCATCATCCTGACCCGCCGGTGGTATCTGTACTTTGTGGTGGGCTATTACTTCTCCTATGCGCTGCTCCTTTTCGTCAGCAGCGGGAAGCTCGCCAAAGCCGGGGACAAGGCGCTGGCCCTGCGCCGGGTGCGCAACCTTGTGCTGTTCGGCCTGTGTGCCATGGTGGCCATGGTGGCCCTGCTCTGGCCCATGGTCAGCAAGATACTGGCCTTCGATTATTCCGACCGCTATTCTTACTACAATGTGGGCGGCCTTGTCACCGAGCTGTATTACCACGCAATGCGCACCGGTCTGCTGAACTTCGTGCTCATCCTGTTCGGGTTCTGGCTCTGCTTCCGGCGGAAGCTCTTCGCCCTGCCCGCGCTGGCCCTGAGCGAGCTGGCCCTGAGCATGGTGCTCTTCACGCGGGTGCAGAACTCCGGCTCCCATCAGATGCTGCTCTACCTGCCCGTCTACGTCATCCTCTTCTTGGTAGGTGCCGCCGGGCTGGCCGAGAGCATCGACAAGTTCAAGGTGCCCAAGCTCTGCTACTGGGCCTTTACGCTGGTGTTCGCCGTGTCGGTGCGCTGCTCGCCGCTGACGGTCATGGCCCTGCCGGAGCTGGTCATCCACACCATCCATCCGGCCAGCCTGACCGAGTACATGCACTTCGACGAGCTGACCTATGACCGGAAGGACCTCAGCCAGATCCAAGCCGTCACCGAGTGGCTCACGGCCCACCTCGGCGAGGGCGACACCGCGTACATGATCCCCGACGACATGCTGTACAACCCCGGCCATCTGCGGAACTGTATGCTGCCGGAACACCCGCTGGACGGCAAACTGCCGGACAGCTTCTCGGTGCCGGGCACCCACACCTTCCCCATGGGCTTCTTTGAGGCGAAGTATGTCATCACGGCGGACCCCTTCCCCTCAACGCTGGCCCCGGATACGGAGCTGGGCCATAGGTTCAACGCCAAGTTCATCCAGCTGCGGGACGAGACCCACACCCTCGCCGCCACCTTCGATATGGGCAACGGCTACACCTTCTCCATCTGGGAGCGGGTCGAAGCCCCCACCCGCGAGGAAGTGGAGACCTATCTGCACGTCTTCGACGCCGAAAACGCCCAGTATCCCGAAATGTTCTCGCAGGTCACGGAAGGCTGGCTGGCCGCACACGGACTGTAAATGAACGTCAAAAGGAGTATTACAAAATGGAGAGCAATCAGAACAATATCCCTGAAGTTAAGCTTGGCCAGTACAAGGGGCTGGCCGTCACCCGCCATGTGCGCGGCCTTTCGGAAAAGACGCTGGACATCGAGATGGTCCACCAGACCCGGCTCCATGCCTTCTACCACAACTCCGAGGAGGGTGCCAAGCGCGGCAGCCGCGTCCTGCTGGATTTTGCGGGCTTCATGGACGGCAAGGAGATCCCCGACAGCCGGATGGAAAAGGTCATGGTCGTGCTGGGCGACGGCAAGCTGATGCCCGCCGCCGAGGATGCCATCTACGGCCACAAAGCCGGGGAGACCTTCCGGTTCGACTTCACCTACCCCGCCGAGTTCCGGGTGCCGGAGCTTTCCGGCAAGACGGCTCAGTTCGAGATCAAGCTGCACTCGGTGGCCGAAAAGACCACCCCGGAGCTGACGGAGGACTTCGCCAAATCGCTGGGCTATGCCTCCCTCGCCGCCATGCGGGAGGCCGTCCGCGCCAAGAAGATGAAGATCCACGAGGACGCCGCCGACCGCGCCGCCGGGCAGAAGCTGCTGGAGATGGCCGGGGCCAACCTGACCGTCGCCGTTCCGGAAGCGGCACTGGACCGCGCCGCCGACAACGAGATGAAGCTGCTCACCCAGAGGCTCTCCCGCAGCGGCATCAGCATGGAGCAGCACTGCAAGAACAGCCGCACCACCGCCGACGCCCTCCGCGCCGGTTACCGCGCCGATGCGGAGCGGAAGATCCGCACCATGTATGCGGCCCGCGCCATCGCCGAGGCCGAGGGCATCACCGTCCGCACCGAGGAGGTCAACAACGAATACCGCCGCCTCTCCGTCCAGCAGGACACCCCGGAGGCCGATATCCGCCGCGTGCTCACCCCGGAGACGGTGGCCGCCGCCCTCGCCGCCCAGAAGGTCCAGCGCTTTTTGCTGGACAACGCCGTCGTGGCCTCGGTCATGGACGCTGATAAGGAGTGATTCGATGAGTATCTTTACGCGCTATGCCATGGATGCGCTGATGAAGACCACCCACCCGGAGATCAACCGCAAGCAATGCTGGAACCTCCACCCTCACCGCACCCCCTGCACCGCCTGTAAGGACATCTGCCCCTACGGTGAGGAGATCTTCACCCGCCCGAACCTCGTCAAGGACTGGGATCCCTGCACCGACTGCGGCCTCTGTGTTTCGGTGTGCCGCAGCGGCTGCATCGCCCCCTCACCCGAACAGGTCCAGCGGGACACTGCCCCCGCCGACAACGACAACGATACCGTCTGGATCGGCTGCGAGAAGAGCACCCGCAAGAACACCCTCGTCCGCGCCTGTGTGTCGGCGCTGTCGTGGGAGGCGCTGGCCTACCTTGCCCTGAACAAGAAGGTCGTGCTGGACCTGACCCCCTGCGGCGAGTGCGAGAACGACATTTGCGCCGAGCATCTACGCAAGGAGCTGACCCGGCTGGTGGAATTTTTCGGCCAGCCCCTCTTCGAGGCCCGCTTCACGCTGGCCTACGAGCAGGACGAGGCCCCCTTCCACAACAAGGAATACTCCCGCCGCGAGATGATGGAGCAGGTGACTGCCGGCTCCAAGGCGGGCACCAAGCAGCTGCTGCGGATGCTGCCGGGTCTGCGCAGCGACGATGAGAGCGCGGTGGATTTCCGCCTGATGCTCCACCAGCGCACCAAGCAGCTCAAAGCCGTCAGCGAGACCCCGCTGAAGTACGGCTACCACCTGCCCAACTTTACCGAGAAGTGCTTCGCCTGCGGCCGGTGCGAGAAGGCGTGCCGCGCCGGGGCCATCAAGTTTGAGGACCTGCCCGACGGCCAGACCCGCGCCGTCATCACCCCGTGGAAGTGCAGCGAGTGCGGCGTCTGCGTCGCCACCTGCTCCAACGGCGGACTGGACGGGCTGAAGCTCCGCCAGCTCACCACCCTCGGCCCGGTCAGCGTCTACAAGTGCACCAAGACCCTCTGCAGCGAGTGCGGCAAGCCCATCGCGCCGGGCTGCAAGGACGGCATCTGCTCGGTCTGCCGCATCAAGATCCGCACCAAGAAGCGGCAGGAGGAGGCTGTAGCCAAGGCCAAGGAGCGCCAAGCCGAACGGGAGGCCAAGCGCGCCGCCGAGGAAGCCGCCAAGGCGCTGGCCGAGGAGGTCAAGGCAGAAGAAACAGCCGCCGCCGAGACCGCAGCGGCCCCTGCTGCCGCAGAAACCGCCCAGACCGCAGAGCCCATCGCAAATATTGTAAAAGAGTGATCCTTGGCAGATTCGAAAAAGAATTGACGCCGGGGCGAAACAATGCTATACTTTCTGTAACCACACGGCTGTGGTCGGAGGTACTGGTTACAAAGGCGTAACGGATGTGTTTCCGTTACGCCTTTTTTGTCTTCCTCCCCGTTGATGGGAAACAGCGGTGCCCGGCCGTGCCGCTTTCAAAACATGAAACACGAAGAAAGAGGGATTTTTATTATGGCAACTTCGATTTCTCGCCGTCAGTTTCTCAAGGCAAGCGGTCTGGCAGCCGCAAGCGCCTGTGCAGCCGGTCTGCTGAGCAGCTGCGGCGGCGGTTCTTCTGCGGGCAGCACCGGCGGTTCCGCCTCCGGCTCCGTCGATACCACCAAGTACACCATCCTGTACTCCAGCCAGCCCGCTACCCTGAACTATCTGACCACCGCCACCGATCTGGAAATGGTCGTGGGCGCAAACTGCGTGGATACCCTCGTCGAGTACGACAACAAGGGTGTCATGCGCGAAGGTCTGGCGACCAGTTGGGACTGGGATGCCGACACCCTGACTTGGACCTTCCACCTGCGGGAGGAGAACTGGGTGGACAACAACGGCGAGGTCGTGGCCCCTGTCACCGCACAGGACTTCGTAGACGCACTGAAGTACGTCCTGACCCCGGACTACGCTTCCTCCAACGTCGGTCTGGTCACCGCCTATGTCGCCGGTGCCGAGGACTACTACAACTACTACGTCTATCTGAACAACGCCAACACCGGCGTGGTGGACGACGACGGCACCACCTACACGGCCGACGCCAGCGGCGTGGTCACCGTGACCTCTTCCGACGGCACCGCTGAGACCTACTCCCCCGTGGACTTCGACACCGTCGGCATCAAGGCCGTGGACGACCACACCCTGACCTACACCCTGACTTACGACTTCCCCGGCTTCCTGAGTCTGCTGTGCTACCTGCCCTATGAGCCCGCCTACGGCCCGCTGCTGGAAGAGATGGGCGACCAGTACGCCACCTCTGCCGAGACCATGTACAGCTGCGGCGCCTTCTATCTGGCCGAGTACGAGTCTCTGGAGACTTGGATCATGAAGAAGAACCCGGAGAACTACGACGCCGACAACGTCTTCATCGAGACCATCAGCCGCATCTACAACGCCGAGGCCGCCGTCAACGGCCCGGAGATGATCAAGCGCGGCGAGATCGACGAAGCCACCATCGGCTCCGACATCCTCGACAGCTGGCTGTCCGACGACACCACCAAGAGCATGGTCTCCATGGACCGCCCCAACACCAACTACACCTACTTCTACATGTTCAACTTCATGCCCTTCGCCCACGAGTTCTCCAACTGGAGCGTGGAGGGCGTGGACGCCGAGTATGAGCCCGAAAACTGGGCGAAGGCCATCAACAACACCAACTTCCGCAAGAGCTTTTTGTACGGCATCAACAACGCCGTCACGCTGGCGGTCTCCGCACCGGAAGGCTACGACGGCTACAAGCTGAACACGATCACCCCGCCCAGCTTCTGCGCCACCACCGACGGTGTGGACTACACCAAGTGCGGCGATCTGGCCGACATCACCGAGTTCTTCGACGAGGCCAAGGCCAAGGAGTTCCGCGACGCTGCCGTAGAGGAGCTGACCGCACAGGGCGTCACTTTCCCCATCAAGGTCCAGCTGCCCTACAACCCCTCCTCGACCGATTGGGACAAGCAGTGTCAGGTCTTCAAGCAGCAGTTGGAGGGCGTGCTGAACGACGGCTTCGACTTCATCGATGTCGTCATCACCGAGGGCCCGGCCGACAGCTTCCTGTCTGCAGTCCGCCGCAACGGCAAGTTCGAGTTCCTGCTCTGCAACTGGGGCGCCGACTACTCCGATCCGGAGACCGAGACCGACCCGTTCTATCAGGCTGAGGGTTCCCGCGGAATGCGCTACGCTTATCTGCGCACCGGCGTGGAGGACGGCTTCATCACCGGCGACACCGCCGATGCCATCATGAAGTACATGACCTCCATCGAGGCCGCCAAGCAGATCACCGACGACATCGGCGCCCGTTATAAGGCTTTCGCGGATGCCGAGGCCCTGCTCATCAATAACGCGCTGGTCATCCCCCGCGGCATGAGCGTGCCCGCCTACCTCGCCACCCGCCTGAACTACTGGGAGGGTCAGTACGCTTCCACCGGCTTCTCCAACAAGCGCCTGAAGGGCATCCATGTCCTCGACCACTACATCTCCATGGAGGAGTACGAGGCCAACCGCGACGCCCGCTGATCTCTGACATCTGACAAAAATGGCTTCCGGCACAAGGCCGGAAGCCATTTTTTTGTTATTCGAGATTCAGTTTATGTTTCATCAGCCAGCGGGTCAGGCAGAAGTAGACCGCCGCAATGGCCACAGTGAAGACGAAGCAGAACAGGCAGCTGGCCCCCTGCCCGAAGGCCGCCGCTATATAGTGCATCACCGGGGCCCCCTCGCTGCCGTTCGAAACATCCACGAGCTTGTAGGTCACATCCACGAACAGGGCCGCATCGTTCGTGCCCAGCAGCTTATCGATTTGGTTCTCCACGATGTTCATCCCGATGAAAGCGAGGATGCCCGCCACCATCGTCTGCTTCTTGAACTGGTGGGCGATCATACAGGCGGCGTAGACGCAGAGGATGAGGCTGGCCAGCCGGGCCAGATTGATGAGGATGGTCCACACCATTGCCACCCAAAACTCCGGGCCCAGCTCCTCGTACAGCATCTGCCACAGCTGCTTCCATCTGTCCCAACTCAATGTGCCGAGAACTTCCGCGTCCAGCACACCGATGCTGACCATCACCGTGATGCAGACGACACCCACAAGGCCGCTGCACAGCACCCAGACCATGCTGGTGAGGAGCTTGGAGAGGATGAGCTGGGTCTCGGTCACGGGCAGGGTGTGCATCAGGTAGCCCTCCCGGCCCAGCAGGTTCCGGCAGAACCGCTGCACCGTGTTCACGAAGCAGAGCACCGCGATGGCAAGGATGACCGAGACATACACGATCATCAGAATCACTTCGAGATTCTGGAAGCTTGTGCTGTGGGCCAGCGCGTGTTCCTGCCGGAAGGTCACGCCCAGTACCACGCTCAACAGCGCCAGCGCCAGATACAGCCCGAAATACAGGCGTTTCGTGGCCTTGAACTCATATTTCAGCAATTGTTTCAGCATTTGAATACCTCCCGGAAATACGCATCGACGCTCATGCCCTCGGTCTCGCGGATGTCATCCACGGCGCGGTGGGCAAAGATCTTGCCGTCCTTCAGGAAAACGGCCTCGTCCAGCACCGGCTCGATGTCCTCGATGAGGTGGGTGGAAATGACCACCGTTGCGTCCTTGCTGTAGTTGGAAATGATGGTGTTCAGGATATAGTCCCGCGCGGCGGGGTCCACGCCGCCGATGGGCTCATCCAGCAGATACAGCTTGGCAGCACGGCTCATGACCATGATGAGCTGCACCTTTTCCCGGGTGCCCTTGCTCATCTGCTTGATCC
>ENA-OURZ01004627-OURZ01004627.1-human-gut-metagenome-genome-assembly--contig:-NODE-4627-length-10342-cov-2.047730_pt1 | contig 10342 bp, 8 predicted proteins | sample MGYA00242073_ERZ509195 | MGnify/ENA primary metagenome ERZ509195 (study PRJEB26280, sample SAMEA2338837) | human gut metagenome | biome: human gut; feature: human-associated habitat; material: faeces...
GGATGAGTTGCGAGTTTTCCCTGTTCAACCGTATAGAACAATTGACCTTTGTGCCGGCATCGGCGGCATTCGTCGTGGCTTTGAGCTTACAGGGCAGTTTGTGAATGTACTTTCTTCGGAAATTGACAAGTACGCTTGCAGAACATACCAACATTTATATGGGGACAATCCCGAAAACGATTTGACTGGCGATGAATTTAAACAGCAGGTGGAAAACACGGAATATGGAGTGCTTTTGGCCGGATTCCCCTGCCAGATTCAGCCGGGTCGGGTTGCAGGAAGGATTTGAGAACGAAGAAAAGGGCAAGATTTTTTTCATATCTCCGACATTATTAGGAGAACCAGACCATTTGCATTGTTTTTGGAAAATGTAGATCGTTTGGTTTCTCACGACGAAGGGCGAACATTCAAAACCATCATCGAAACGCTTGTAAATGATTTGGGGTACCATGTAATTGGTGTCACAAAAGAAGCGGACGGGACACTCAAATATGTGCCGAAATCCTTCATTCGCAACTCCCGCGACTTTGGCGTTCCGCAAAATCGCCCTCGTACATATATAATCGGTTTTGATACGGAGCGTTTTGCCCCGGAGAGACTGGCTATGCTGCCAACGGAAATGCCTCGTACCCGAGCGGTTGAGCTATATCATGATTTGAATGATTTGTTGGAGCATGATGTTCCGGCAAGGTATTATATGGCATCGGGATATTTGGAGACACTCGTCAAGCATCGAGAGCGTCAAGAAGGAAAAGGCTACGGATTTGGTTATCGGATTGTAAATGCGGAAGGAATTGAGAGACCTATAGCCAACACATTGTTGGCAACAGGAGGTTCGGGCCGTGAACGTAATTTGATATACGATCCCAAAGAAGGCATTGCAGGACAGATTATTAAAGGGAAGAAAACCCCTCTCAACGATAAAGGCATTCGTGTTATGACTCCCACCGAGTGGGGGAAACTTCAAGGCTTTATAAACTATGGATTCGTAAACGCTGAGGGGGAGGACGAGTTTTCATTCCCCGAGGGAATTCCGGCAGTCCAACAGTACAAGCAGTTTGGCAACTCCGTCACAATTCCGGTAATTGAGGAGATGGCACGGTTTATGCTTGATTGTTTGGCTATCTTACACGGAGAAGAACCGTAAACGGAGGTGTATGACCGTGACGGCAGAAAAACTGGCAAATGCTATTCTGAAAAAGTGCGATATTTATTATGGTGATGCGCTGATATCGAAGGAAGCAATCATTGAAAAATATCTGTCTTTTTTTGCCGATTCATTAGTATCAAAGGAGCGAACGGTCAATTTTGCTCTTCATACAGGATCTCTGTGCTTTGATGTTATTTCCGTTGTTGCCGTCGCTCTGGGGTGTCTATCCTATAATCTGTCTACAAATGACGATATTATCTCTGCTCTACAGATAGACGATATGGTTATGTATAATGGTCAGAGGTATCGCTGGAAAGGTACCAGCATTGAATACGGTCGGCTTTGCATGGTGATTGAGCAGGACGGGAAAGGAAAAAACGGGAAAACGATCAGTTACCTTCCCCTGGAGAAGAATAAACACCTGATAAAGCCTTACTACGGCGAGTCGCAGATTACTGACGGACGCGGCATTAGAAAGAAAAAAACAAATCGTGAGGATTTTTTGGCTTTTGCATTTGATGTGGATATGCAAGAAATCCCTACACAGATCGATGTTTCAATCGTTATTGTGGCTAATCGCAACTCATTTGGCGAGATCTACAAACAAGTCTGCATCGTATATGGCGAAGGCAAAGAAGTTGGTTTGTTGGACATTATTCCGGCGGCGTATTATACCGGTAGTGGTGAAGAGTATCAGTTCGGTCTGAATCCGACAAAAGCGGAACCGGTTTTGAAAGTAACCGGTAAAATTTCAACGGCACGGGATTTGGTCCTGGACAGAAACGGAAATAAAGTAGTAGGTCTATTGGTCATCGGTGGCGCGTCTATAACCGAGAACGGGTCTGAACTTGCCGATTTGCTTCGAAGAAAAGTACTGCGTTTTGTTCATGTTACATCCCCAATCAAAGCCGGGATGGGTGAACATATCTTGGAGATGTATGAGGGTGCTTCCGTATTTGCTTGTACAAAAACCATGCTATCCAAAAGCAATCAAATGATTCGCAATGACAACCCGCTTACCGAAGAACTCCACCGGCAGATTATGAATGTGATACACAATACTGTTACGGCAATTCCCGTAGGTGAAGGTTGGAGTTGGGATGAATACAAAACCATAAAAAATGCGATTTTTGTCATAAAACAGTCCAATTGGAATGATGCAGTCAAAGACGACTTCGTGGTGGCTGCACATGGCCTGCTGAATCTTCTTAATTCCGCAGTTTTTCCGTTAGAAATAATGGAAAATGCCATTTGTAACGGACAGATTAACAAAGCGGTTACTTCACCCTACGGACGCATTCAGGAATTATGGGATATTGCGGATCAAGCCGGGTCTATGCAAGAACTGTGTATGGTTGTGGCGGATGCACTGGAACGAAAATATCGTGAACGATTGAAAATCTGCCCAAAGGCAAATGCCCTGAGGGAATACTTGAACGAACATAAACTCGGCAAGGTTGCAATCATTGTACCAAAGGCATATTATGCCGACTTACTTCGCATGGTATACCCTGAGTACTTTTCTGATGAAAATGTAATTTGTGTAACGGCAAATCGTTTCGATAGCCGGAAAAAATACGATGCGGTTTTATGTGTCGGAGAACTGAATAATAAGCGGTTTGATCCGTTACAATGTTTGGCTGCACGTAACGTCGATGTCCTTCTATATGGATGTGAGGAAAAGGTATTTACATTCCGACGAAAGAAATTCGCAAAGTACGAGCGAAAGTTGAATCGAAGAATCGGTGCCACCCATATGGCAGACGAGTCGGAGGAGGATGACTCTTCTCAGGAAATGCAGATGGAAGAGGAAGTACAGCAGTTCTCCGCCCTGGACGAATATATCGAAGCCTTTAATACATTTGATGTTCGCAAATTGGCACAGAGCAGCAGTGCGGGAGGCGTTTATGTCCCGGTGTCTGAAGTTAAACATGTAGGCACTTTCGTTTCGGGAGAGCAAATATTCTTCTCCAAGTATTATTCTGCGGTTGTCTTTGACAGTATGGCAGGAAATGTGATTGAAAAATCCCCGGAGCAATTGCGGCCCGGAGATGTGCTGGTGTTTGTTAAGCGTGATGATTACACCAAGAATATTGTTGACTTCATCTATGAGCGTCTGCTCCGCGATGGGCGTTTGGGGCAAGGCGCAATTGAGGCTTACGAAAAGTCTCAATATTGGAAAGAAGCCTTGCGGGAGTATAAGGAAACCAATGGCTTTACTTATCGAAAGGTTGCGCAGAAAATGAGAGAGGCCGGAAGCTCTATGCAGGAGGTCACTATTCGGCAATGGCTTATCGATGACAGTCACATTGTTGGCCCCCGTAAAGAACGTACCATGGAGTATATTGCAATCGTAACACAGGATCCTCATCTGCTGGCAGATACTCATGGCTTTTTTGAGGCGTGTGGAGCGGTGCGTCACGACCGGCGAAAGATTCTCGAATTAATCGCAAAGGCTATCAACGATAAACTCAGTGGCAACATACCTGAGGAAGGCAGCGTTCTAAGCATCGTATATGACAACGTGGACAGTCTGTCGGAAACACTGGAACTTGAGTATATTACGGAACTGGACGAAAGTGTAAATATAAACATCAATCTGGTGAATACACCCATTACAGAAGCGGAGGTATTGATGTGACAGGCAGTGAAATTAGACAGGCAATGATTTCTGCCCGGGAAGAGTATATCGGTATAATTAAGGATGAACTTTTAGGACCCGGATCAGAGTTTTCTTTGCCTGACAGAGAGCATGAACTTATTTCCAGCACCCCTACCAGTCGTTATTCCGTTGGTATTCTGTTCCCACAAGGAAATGCTGTAAACCAGGATAATGATGAGACTGTTGAATTGGAGGAATCTGATAATTCGGCAGAAAACTCCGGTTCGGTTTCTGTCGAAGATCCGGGTGCCGACCCCGTTCAACAAAAGAAACAGAGAACCTATGCATTTGACGAAACTGCCGATGAAAACTTGGACGAAGAAATCGGAATGGCTACGCAGTACATGCCTTCTTCCATGGGTATTACATTCATCGCAAGCGGAAATACAAATATCGTCAGGGGAAGTTTGACATTTGCCACATACCGAAATGCCAAAGTTCCGGATTGTATGATTCCCTATCTGCCGGATACTCCTGACACCTATACAGTACCGCCTGAATTGGCGCATATTATGGTGTATGACAAGGACACCCATGCGCTGCGGCTGATTTCTTCCGTAACGGCCAAGGAAGCCCGTAGCATTTTTGAGCGCGATACGATTCCGGAAAATGAATTCCACATTCTTCAGAAAATAGTCTACCGTTTTGTTGACTACTGTGCTATGGGGTATGTGCGAGTTCCGCATGAAATTCCGGAATTTGTGCTTGACTTTAGCCATGGGGATTATGCCGATGACGAAGCCAACCACAACCTGGATGGCACTGATGCAAAGCTGGTGGCTTTGAGACGGAAAATTGGAGATAATTTGTGGTCAATTACCGTTATGTTGGTGAACGACAGGAAGGAATCTCCCGTGAAAGCAAATCGCTGTATTTTCCAGGCCAAAATGAAAGTATCCTCTGAGAATAATGATTTCTTTTTTGTAGAAAGCAATCCCAATGCGGATGTAACCGCAATGGATTCAGAAGAACAATCGCTGGATTTGTTGTACCGTCACAAAAAAATATACGGAACCGGCTTGGGTACATCCGTAGACTGGGAAATCGATGCGTCTGGAGTTGGGGCTATATGGAGCGATTTCTTACCGATAATAGAGATTCCGTCGATGAGTTTTTCCTTGCCTCAGAACGACCTCATCAAAGACGAAGAATTGTCCATGAAGTATTTGTCCGACCTTGATCCATCCGACAGAACTACCAAACTTGCATCCATGCGGAACCTGGTCGACCTGTATAAAAATTGGGTTGATAGTCTGGAAAAGGTGGCTGACACACTCGATCCCAGATATGTATCTGCTGCCGCCAATAATATCCGTGAATGTAAACGCGCATATAAGAGAATGTATGCTGGCATTGATACTCTGGCAAAAAATGACAACGCGTACAAAGCCTTTCTGTTGGCAAATCGTGCAATGTTTATGCAGAGAATTCATATTGCGATGCAGGGAGATATGGCCAAAACCAACGCCGATCGTTACCCGGGGGACGAAGAAATTGCAGACAGGCTTTATGGCATGGATTACAGCCAGGAGAGCGACAGCAATTGCAAATGGAGACCTTTCCAGATAGCATTTTTACTGATGGATGTCAACTCTATAACTGATGATGAATCTCCGGAGCGGAGTATCGTTGATTTGATATGGTTCCCTACCGGTGGCGGTAAAACCGAGGCATACCTTGGACTGACTGCGTTTACAATTTTCTATCGCAAGCTGGCACACCCCAAAAACTCCAACGGCACGGCTGTTATTATGCGTTATACTCTCCGCCTTTTGGCGGCACAGCAGTTTACCCGTGCAGCGACACTGATTTGTGCTTGTGAGTATATTAGACAAGATTGTGCCCAAAAGAGACATAAGTATCCTGCCTACCCTCTAGGAAAAGAACCGATCACAATTGGTCTCTGGATTGGTGGATCGCATATTCCCAACAAAAATGTTGGAACCGGTGAGCGTTCAAATAGTGCGGAATACCATTTGGGAAAGCTGCAGAGTGTGAGCAGTCCATATTATGTTCGTAATGAAAAAGAACGTCATAATAAGTTTCAAGTGCTGAAGTGTCCGTGGTGCGGAACAAAGATGGTCAAGGATGATAAAAATGGCCGTCTGGTTGGAGAATGGGGCTATAACATGAGCGGTAAACATTTCTATATGTTCTGCCCTCATGAAGACTGTGCTTTTACCAAGAGACTTCCTATTCAAATTATCGATGACGAACTTTACGAAACACCTCCGACATTGTTGTTTGGTACGGTGGACAAATTTGCTATGCTTCCTTGGGACGGACGAATTGGTGCTTTCTTCGGCATCGGAAAAGATAATCGCACTCCGGAACTAATTATCCAGGACGAGCTGCACTTGATTTCGGGGGCATTGGGTACGGTGGTTGGCCTTTATGAAACCGCAGTGGACGCAATTTGCGGTCAAAAGGGCGTGTATCCCAAGGAGTATTGCGTTTCACAATCTGCTCTCAGCAAGTGGATAAAGCGGTACTCTACAATTGAAATCAATGACGGCGAAGTTCTTACCGCAAAACAGGGAAAAGAATTTCAAAAGCGTAATGCCCAGATGGAGGAGGAAAACCTCATTTAAAAAAATCGATTGCCATATTCACGCCACACGCAAACAAAGACTAGGCGCTGATCACAAGTTCCGGTTTCAGCACAATATTAAGACGCTCTGCCGTGTCCCCAGGGTCAATAGAAGCACTTATTACAAACATTTCTCCGCGGAGCTTTCTCCTTGTATCAAAGAGAATCAGCATATTGCTTCTTTGATTCCCCACGTTCATGCGGATTACAGTAAGCGACTGGGAGCATGCAAAATCACTTATGTCTTAAAGCGTGACTATGGCATTAACATCAGTGTCGGACGGGTGTACCGATTAATGAAACAATTACAATTACCCAAAATGTCCACCAATAAGCCTCATATTTCAAACAGACATCCAAAAACCATTAGCTGTCGGAAACTTCTGCATCAAAACTTTGCTCAGAAAGCCCGAAATCTTGTATGGGTCAGCGGCATTCCCTACATAAAAGCAGGGGGGAATGGCATCGCCTTTGCATGTTGTGCAGTCTTTTTCAAGGAAAGGCTGCCCTTTTGACAATGCCTGCTGTGAATGCTTTTTTAAACATCTTACGAAAGAAGAAACCGACCAAAAATCCTATCACTCCCTGCCAGATTTACAACTTTCCATATTAGAATACATTGAGAGATTCTGCAATTCTAAAAGACCTCACTCCACTCTCCGTATGCTTACTCCTAACGAGGCCGAAATCTTATACCAGGAGCAAAATCTATAGTCTGCTCCTAAATATTTTTCTTTCTTTGTGCCAACTTACTTGACTATACTTCACTTCGTTGGCTTCGGCTCTGTTAGAATGTACTTCGGTCTCTGTGGCGACCGTGTGTACTGTTTTGCTGTCTATGGATATATGTGGTGTTTCTTTCCCAACTCCGCATAACTCAAATTCCTGTCTGTCGCTTCGTATGTCCATCCACTGTGCTCCTTTCATTTCACGTCTCCCTTTTTGGGCATTCTTTCCGCCCTATTGGGAGCCGATCTTTTTCCTCCTTCGTCACATAACGATATTTTTTCCTCAGCGTTTTCTTTCGTTTTATCACTGACTCTAACAAATTTTTTCGTCCTCTACTGTCCAATGTGCATTGTAGTGACGCACAATCTTAAATGGTTTTTATGCTATATTGACATTATTTTTCATCAATGATATATTTAATATGACATATTTGAGAATTTTTCTATTTATGAAAAGAGGGGGTGCTTCTGCAAAATTGTTAGATTTGTGAAATCTACAGAAAAAAGGGGAGGATAATTTTGAAGAAGCAGAGTTAAAATATTAAGCGGGACAAGGTTATATCTATATTTTCGGTACGTGAGAAAACTATAACTGTTTGGTAATCGTTTGTAAAAAAATGAAAGAGGTAAAAGTACTATGAACAAAACGAAGCTGAAGAAACCTATGAAAAAGCGTGCTGGGGCGAAATTGTATACAAGTGGCGAAAATTGTAACTGCTGCTGGTAAATAGTTCTGGCTGTGACGGCTACTATTCGTGGGTGTCACAGCCTTATCAAATCAATGACGGCGGTGATAAACCGTGGATGGGTTAATTATTGATTCGGGAATTATCGAACATAAAGCGCTTCGAGGGATTTCTGTTTTTCCGACAGGATATCACGGGCAGGATAATCTGAAGGATATCCGTGATGCTACCGGTCACGGTACGGCGGTTGCCGGATTAGTCACCCGAGGGCATACAGATGTTCGGCTACATATTTTAAAAGCCTTTGACGCTGATTATCGATGTACTATAGACGACCTAGTTGATGCATTGGCGTATGTTTGTCAAAGCGGTGCCCGATATGATGTAATCAACATGAGTTTTGGCATCACCGCATTTGACGACGCGGGGCAGTTGGAACGTCTGGAACGTTTATGCCAAGAGCTGACGGCTGCCGGAAGCATATTGGTTGCAGCCTATGATAATGAGGGAGCGATTTCTTATCCCGCTTTTTTTGACTGTGTAATCGGTGTGGATACTTCGGACAAGGCGCGTAATAAAGCGGAGTATGAATATATAGAGAATTCTCCGATCAATATCCGTGCCTATGGAAGAACTCAAAAGGTACCGTGGAATAATCCGTCTTACACGGTTATCAGCGGAAACAGTTTTGCCTGTGCGAACGTCACAAATATATTGCTTGCTGTACTGAAAACAGAAGGCAATACCCCTGCGTTGTGGGAAAAAATAAGGAAAAAGGCGATGGGCTTCCATTGTTTTGAACCATACCTTCCTGTTAGAAAAGCGCCAGTATGGTTGCATAACGCAAAAGCGATACTCCTTCCCTTTAATAAAGAAATTCACAGCCTTTTGGCGTTTGAATCTCAGTTAATGCTGTCTATCGTAGATGTGTACGACTGGAAATATACGGCGCGTATCGGGGAGTCGGTTGCGAAGTTGCTTCCATATCGGGAGACAGTGGATCGTATAATAAAAAATTATGAAACGATCGACTGGCAATCCCAAACCTTTGATACCGTTATCGCTGGTCATATGGGGGAGCTATCATGGCGTTGTAAACGAAATCTATTGGAAGAAATCGTGGAGAAATGCTGCCTGAACCATAAGAATCTTTACGCGTTTGATGATCTGTCGCCGTATGAAGCTCTGATCTGTCGCCGGGGAGTAGATATGAGTCGATTCTACTATCCGCATATCGCATCGGAAAACATACCGAAGGGACGATTTGGAAAACTTCACGAAATTATTTCCCCCGTGCTGGCTGTTGTCGGAACAAGCTCTCAACAAGGAAAGTTTACTCTGCAACTGTCTTTGCGCGAGCATTTGAGCCATATGGGATACCGGGTAGGCCAGATCGGCAGCGAGCCGTCTGCCTATTGTTTTGGCATGAACTATGTGTTTCCTTATGGATATCAGTCCAATGTGGCGACCGACGGATATAAAAATCTGCTTTTACTCAATCAGTTCATGCATGATATCGACCAGGAGGCCGTCGATATTTGTCTAGTGGGAACGCAATCCAACACAGTCACCTATAGCAGTTACAATCTCAGCATGATTCCATTGCACCAATACGAATACTTGTTAGGGACTAGACCAGATGCCTTTGTGTTGGTGGTAAATCCCCATGATGAAATTTCCTATATACGCCGTACTCTAAACGGCGTAGAAAGTTGTATCGACTGCGAATGCATAGCGATTGTAATTTATCCAATCGAAAAGCGGCCGATGCTGGGCGATTTGTTCCGGCAAGTAAACGTTGTGCAGAACGAACATTACGTATCCTTTAAAAAGAAGTTGATGCAGTCAGTGCAGGTACCTGTGATGGATATGGAAGAAGCCCTGAAAACAACGCACCTCGCCGACCTTGTCGTCCGCTTTTTTACTACGAATCAGGAAGAGCTTACCGAGTAAGGCTTGAGGTGGGGAAATATGTGCTGACAAACACAATCATTAAAAACAGCAATTGTATAGAGCATGTTTTGTGCAATATTTTGCAGAATATGGGGCTGGATTATTCCATGCTGTTTACCGATAGTTGGAGTATATTCGTTGACAAGGATACGCCTTTACCTCTGCGGGACCGGCTAGATATTTATCATCCTGGGTATTACGAACTATTTGAAAATCTGAAAGGTTATTATGGGGTGGATAAGGAGGTGTACGCTTGGCCGGACAGTTATAAGAAACTGCAAGCGATGGTAGATACCCATGAGTATTTGTGCTTGCGAATCCAAACGGCGGCTTGCCCCTGGCTGATTGCTATTGAAGGGATGGAATTGGCGGGGAAAAGAAAAAACAAATAGTTACAAAAAATAACAAAAAGAGTAAAAATAGGAGGGGATCAAAAGAAGTAACTATAAAAAGAGGTGAAATGGTGATTTTTCATGAAGAAATGTCTTGTAAAATGTAGGGAATAAAAGAAAAATGAAACAAATTGTAAGAAATATTTTGGCAAAATGGAATAAATAACTGGGGAAAAGGGGA
>ENA-OURZ01004628-OURZ01004628.1-human-gut-metagenome-genome-assembly--contig:-NODE-4628-length-10338-cov-11.899348_pt1 | contig 10338 bp, 10 predicted proteins | sample MGYA00242073_ERZ509195 | MGnify/ENA primary metagenome ERZ509195 (study PRJEB26280, sample SAMEA2338837) | human gut metagenome | biome: human gut; feature: human-associated habitat; material: faeces...
AGGTCAAGCTGCTGGCACAAGCGGAGAAATACGAACACGTCAACAGGGGCAAGGACACCAAAATTCATCTGCTGTCCGGTATTGTGAAATGCCCGGTCTGCGGCGTAGGAATGTATGGAAACAAAAGCATCAAACATAAGGCGGACGGCTCAAAATACAAGGATTTTTATTACTATGGCTGTAAGCATCGTACAATGACGCACGGACATAAATGCGATTTCAAGAAACAGATCAATGAAGAACTATTGGACAGTGCCGTTGCGGAGGTTATCGTAAAACTGGTAAGCAATCCGAAGTTCGCTGCCATGATGCAGGAAAAAATCAGCATGAAGGTGGATACCTCTTCCATTGAGCAGGAGATCGCAGCGCATGAAAAGCAGCTTCGCCAGAGCTATTCAGTAAAGGCACGGCTGATGGATGAAATTGATTCCCTCGATCCGGACGATAAGCACTACATCAAACGCAAAGCAGACCTTGATGACCGGCTTTACAAGATGTATGATAAGATCGAGGATACAGAAAACCAGCTCGTTGCCGCCAGAGCCAAGAAGATGGCGATTGAGGCGGAAAAGCTGACGGGCGACAACATCTACAAGGTGCTGATTTACTTTGATAAGCTCTATTCCGTCATGGACGATCAGGAAAAGCGGCAGCTCATGGAATCGCTGCTTTCCGAGGTTCAGATTTACGAGGAACGGCAGTCCAACGGTCAGTGGCTCAAGTCCATCAAATTCAGGCTTCCAGTCATTGCGGAAGATATGAGCTTGAGTTTGGACAATGATTCACATATAGAGACGGTTGTCCTTTTGTCACGGGAAACAAATCCACTGACGGTTGAGGTCAGAATGGAAGTGGAAACCGGAGCGGTTAAGGAGCATCCGACCTATAAACGCATTCAGGAGTATGTGCAGTAAAAGCTATAGCTGCGATTGTTGGAGGCATTCTTGCTCAACAGCTTATAAAGAATGATGAGATAAAAAATGCTCACGTTAATACTTCAGAAATACGTAAGTTGTTGTTAGACAATATCCAATCGTCCAAAGAAATTATTGCTAGAAAGAAAAAGAATATCAAGCATCTTCAGGAAGAGATTGACGAAGAACAACAGCGTATTAATGAAGCAGAAAGACTTATAAAAGAGCTAGATGAAAAGACTAAAAGTCAAGAGGAGGAATAGTATGGCTCAGAATTGGGATTATGCAGAATTATCAAAAGCTGCAAAAGCAGCAGGAGGCCCAGAAAAGTATGTTGAAATGCTGGAGCTTGTAAGCAAAGAGGCAGGTAAAATGGAGATGCTGCCTTGGCTTGGAGTAGCGGCAGTTGGTGCTTCATTATTGACTGCGGCAACTATTAAAGTTGTTGACTATTTCAAATCGAGAAAGAAGAACAACGAAACCGAAATAGAAAAAGCAAAAGCAGAAATCATAAATGGTATTAAAGAATATGATGCTGCACATCCAGATGAAAAAGGAGGTAGCGAAGATGAGTGAAAGATTTCCGGAAATTGATTGGTACTGTGACCGTTGTAATGCTTATTTGAATGACCAACCGGGATTTGATGACCATCATTATGTGTGGAAGTGTACCGAATGCGGTCATAAGAATAGTATTTCCGCTGATGATATTTATGAATCAGAAGAAGACTTTAGAAACTATAACAAATAATTTAAGGGAGCGAAAAGATGACTAGAGAAGAGTTAAAAGAACAGATTGATGAGCTTATGCGACAGTATGCTGATGAAGAAATTGATGGAGCTACATACGCACAAAAAATGATGGAGTTAACTTCATCTGCTCAGAACGATAACGATTAAACTTGATTATTCGATAATGTGCTGAGGTTGGTGAAACTATGCCTTATAATTACAAGGGTGATTTGTACAAAAGAGAAATTGTAAAAAACTGCAGGATGTGGGACTAGATGTTAAAAGCGTAAATGCTCTAAACAAAATCATGGAAAAAATGGGATTGCTTATTCATTACGGCAATGGTTGGGGCACAACGGATGCCGGTGCTAAGTTTTCGATGTGGCATAAAGGTGTATTAAATTCCGATTCATGGCACCCGGAACTCGTTGATGAAATTGCAAAGTTCTTAAAGAAATAAATAGTTGAAAAATGCCTCACGGCTGGATTTAAAACCAGCTGTGAGGCATTTGTGCGTCTATGCTTAAGCGAGCAGGGGGCTGTTTGATGAAAGTCCTGCAGCTCGTTGATGCGGGCAATCTGTGCGTCTCTGGCAGCAGTATTGACCGTACATTTTTCTCGCTGTTCCCGGAGTTTGAAGATCTGGTCGGCAATCTCGTCGTAAAAGTCCTGCAAGAAGTAAATCAGCATAAACTAACGATCCAGTTACGCCTTTTAAAGATAATTAACGATACAGCAAGCCTGAACAATTCCTCCGTGGTAAGCAATGTATACACACCAACAATTCCCCACTTGAATACATATGCTGCAAGCAGACACAGTGGAATTCCGATACACCATGTGCCAATAATATCAATAATCATAATGGTTTTTGTGTTGCCGCCACTTCTTATAATGCCTCCGCCAAGGATCATATTTTCCACCTTGACCGGAGCATACAGGGCAAATACGATGAGCAGCGTCTTTCCAAGCTCTTTTACGCTGTCATCAACACGATATAATCCGGTATATGCTCCAGCCAAAAGAATGAGCAAAGCTGATACTGCTACTCCACCCAATAAGCCTGCATACATAATCTTCTTTGATTCTGCGTAAGCCTCATTATATTCTTTCCTACCAAGCCTTTTGCCGATCATCACACCGGCAGCCGCAGACAATCCACTAAGTGCCCCTACGATAAGCCCTTGTATCGGACTGGTAAGTGTATAGGCTGCAAGGTTTGATGTGCCAAGATGTCCATAAACAGCAGACTCTACATTTTGCCCGAGACTCCATAAAAACTTACTGATCAGAATCGGCATAATCATTATCAGATAATCCCTGATTGTGATTTTTTTAAAATGTAGAGACAATACCGGTTTATCTCCATCTTTTTTGATACATAAGACAAATCCGATAACAATAAATACAAGATTAAACAACTGCGAAATAAGTGTGGCAATCGCAGCTCCCTTTATTGCCATACAGGGAAATCCAAATTTTCCAAATATCAGCAGATAGTTCAGTCCTGTGTTTACAATAACTGCTCCAAAGCTTGCCAGAAATGGTATCGTGGCATATTCCTTACAGCGCAGCCATGAGGATAAAATATTGCTGACAGCCATTGGAATATAAGAAAGCGCTACGATTTTAAAATAAACCGTACCAGTATTTACAATACTCATATCTTTCGTATACAGTCCAAGAATCTGCGACGGAAAAACTCCAGCTGCAAGCAGGAACAATACTGACATTATAATTCCGCAGATGAGGCTCACATCAAAACTGCACCATGCCTCTTTGCTTTCTTCCGCACCAATAAACTGAGCAATTAATATCCCGGCAACCGTGCTTACTGCACCAATCATCACTGAAAAAATCAGTGAAAAATTACCGCATAATCCAACTGCCGATATATTTGTTTCACCTAACTGCCCGATCATGATCTGGTCAACAATTGAAAATGATGACTGCAGCATACTTTGCAATGTGACAGGAATTGCTATTTTACACAACGATTTCAAAAACTTTGACATTATAATTTCCTCGTACTTTCCCTTTTTATTAAATCAACCGGCAACACGATTTCTGGCTTATATTCTGTTCCATCGCGCATTGCCTCCAGACATTCAATTGCCGTTTTCGCCCTTAAGGCAGCACCGCACAATTCCCGCCTGACGGCTTAAGCACCGCTCCGGCGGCTGCGGCACGGCATCTGCGTTGCCAAAATGCTCGATAAGACATCCAGTATTATCTGCGCTTTTGGCTTGGCATCTGCCGCACCTCGCTCGCCGTATCGGCACTTAGAATTATGCGGTGTTGCCTTAAGTTTGCTTCCTGATGAATCGTTGTGAGGGAAGGATTGCTTTCCTTACTTGCCATACTACGAAGACCTAACGTATCTGCAACATCTACGATTCTAATCCTGTTCTGTGTCATTTCCATTCCTTCTTCTGTGGCATTATGGTTATATGGTACATGATAAATGTGAAATTTACAAAGGTTAAGCGCGTAACCCGCTACAAAATTTGCGTTCGATTTTTGTGACGTTTTACTAATGTATTACGCACTTTCAGCAATCTGAATACACATGAAAGCTACTTATGGACATGAAAATGACAGGCAGTTTTTTTCACCGTGAAGGAAAGATTCCATCATGGGTTAATCATTTATGACATTCTTATTTTAATAGGTAAGAAAAAAGTAAAAATAATTGATAGTATTGTGTATAAGGGCCGTTCACAGTAGCGGCATGAAAGATGGAGCACACAAATACATTGTGACTGGCGTGCAAAAGAACAGTGGGCCAAAAGCTGTGCGCTTTCAGGCAGAGGGCGTTGACAGGGAAAATAAAGCCCATGACCATAACGAAAAAACAGAGAAGCGAGCGATGAACAAAAATAGCGGCTAAAGTGACAAGTGTAAAAACCTGGCAGCTGGTGCCCCTCTTGACAAAAGAGAAAGCTGTGATAAAATAGTTCAAAAATGAACAAAATACAGAAAGGAGAATGCGAAATGCAGCTGGTCAACCCGCTGGAGCAACAGAACGCGGTAAAAACGTTATATTCTGAATTTGTCAGCCCGGTGTGCGCTAAATATGGCTTAACGCGCATTGAGCTGGATATTTTGCTGTTTTTAGCGAACAACACCCGCTATGATACGGCAACCGATATTGTGGAGGTTCGTTTTTTAGCAAAATCTCAGGTGTCGGCGGCAATCAAAAATCTGGAAGCCCGCGGCTGCCTGCGGCGGGAATACCAGTTGGAAAATCGCAAAACCGCCCACCTGCGCCTGTGTGACCCCGCGCAGCCGATGATAGCGGCCGGGCGCAGCGCACAGGAACAGTTTGGCGCGGCGCTGTTGGATGGATTTACCCCCGAAGAGCTGGAGCATATGCAGCGCAGCATGGAGCGCATCCGCAAAAACGTGGAAAAGTATCTGGAGGATAAAAACAATGACAATGTTGATTAAATTTATCGTGTGCTTTATGGCCGGCATCGGCGCGGGCCTTGGCACCGGCTTTGCCGGCATGAGCGCGGCGGCGGTCATCAGCCCGATGCTCATTACCTTTTTGGATATGCCCGCTTACGAGGCTGTGGGCATTGCACTGGCCAGCGATGTGTTGGCCAGCGCGGTCAGCGCTTATACCTATGGCAAAAACAAAAATCTGGACATCCGCAACGGCGTTGTGATGATGGTATCGGTTTTGTGCTTTACCATGGTGGGCAGCTGGATCGCCAGCCAGTTGCCCAACAGCACGATGGGCAGTTTCTCGGTATTTATGACATTCCTGCTCGGCGTTAAGTTTATTGTAAAGCCGGTTATGACCACCAAGAACGCAATGGAAGCGGTAGACCCCAAAAAGCGGTTTGTACAGTCGGTGATCTGTGGTGTGATGATCGGCTTTATCTGCGGGTTTATCGGTGCAGGCGGCGGCATGATGATGCTGTTGATCCTGACCAGTGTGCTGGGGTATGAGCTGAAAACCGCTGTGGGTACCAGCGTATTCATTATGACCTTTACAGCCTTTACCGGTGCCGTCAGCCACTTTGCCATCGGCGGTATGCCGGACCTGTGGTGCCTGGTGTTCTGTGTGGGGTCCACGCTGTTGTGGGCGCGCATTGCCGCACGTTTCGCCAACAAGGCCAGCCCCGCCACCCTGAACCGCGCCACCGGCGTTGTGCTGGTTGTGCTGGGGGTGGCGATCATGGGGGTAAACTACATTAAATAATTAGGAATGAGTAATTAGAAATTAGCAATGAAAGGAAAAAGCGCACAGCGCCGATAGATCGGGCGCTGTGCGCTTTTTATATCGTTTAGTAAATGGATTACTGGACGTCAGAGGAAGAGTCGTCGGAGGAAGCTTCGGCGGATTCTTCGGCTTTCTCGGTGGGGTCTTCGGGCAGGGGCTCGTTATCTTTGGCGAGGGCGGCGTTCAGTTCGTCTTCGCGCATCTTGTTGATGGTGCTTTCAATAGTAAAGCACTTGTTCAGCGGCTGGTAGATGCACAGCAGGGCAGGAAGCATCGGCAGCCAGAAGTTGGTGAACGGCAGAATGATCGTCGTCAGCGGGAAGAACAGCAAAATGGCGCCCCAATACACGGCTTTGATGGCGATGGCACCCAGGCTGCGGGGCAAGTAGCCCAAGAACAGCAGCAGGCTGTTTTTCAAAATGCCGTACAGCGGCAGATCCAGCAGGGCAATCTGCGGCCAGATGTAACTTTCCAAGCCCAGCGTTACCACAAAGCTTAGGATCAGCAGCACCCAGGTAACAATACCAGCGCTGATGACCGACATGTGGAACAGGGTAAAGATCTGCATCGAAAGCACCAGACCGGTCAGCATGCCGGGAACCAGGCTTTCCCTGGCGTTGCGCTTCCACACGCGGCGGTAGGTTTCCCACCAGTAGCCAGGTTCATCGCGCAGGCTGCGCAGCACGGTATCAGCCATGGCGCTCAGCTCCGGGCCTGCAATCAGGCCGCCGATGATACCGGCCAGCAGCATGAACAGCAGCGCGTGCGTTTCAACGGCAAAAAACATACCGATAATAAAAGGCAGGCAGCCCAGGAAAGCCAGGAAACCGGCGCGGAAAAAGTTCCACATATCGCGGCCCATAATTTCGGCCAGGCGGGCAACACCCTTTTTGCGCGGGGCGTCCGGGCGCACGCCCGGTCCGGGACGGGTAAAGCGGTCAGAAGAGAAAAAAAGTCCCATGGCGGTAGAATCTCCTTTGTTTTAACAAGCACTGCGCTTGAAATATACTTATTTATTATATCAGTGTTGGCGGCCAAGAGCAACAAAAAAATGCGGGTGGGGTGTGGGCGGTATGCCGCGGTGATATGTAAAATCTGGTTTTAATCTTTACAAATCATTACAAAACAAGTACAATAAATCTATACGTTGCCCGGAACTTTGGGCCGGGCAGGATTTTATCCATCCAGCTGTATGAGCAGAAAAGAGGACCCAGCCGATGAAACGTAATATCCTTTGCACTCTGGCCGTTATGGCAGCTTGTGCGATCCTGGTTGCCTGCGGCAAAACCGATGATCAAATCTCGCCCATTACGCCGGAATCCAACGCCGCCAGCAGCGAGGCCGAGGCTACCCCGGAACCCACCCCGACCCTGCCCCCGTATGAAGCCAACGTGCTGACCGGCGAGGCTAAAGGCGAAAATTATCCCGAGGGCCAGCGCATTACCGCCCTTATGGTGAACAACCTTGTGGACGCCCGCCCGCAGCGTGGCCTTTCCAAGGCGCAGATGCTGTTTGAAATCAAGGTGGAAGGCGGCATCACCCGCTTTATGCCGGTGTTCAATGATTACCACGATATTGATGAGATTGGCCCCATCCGTTCCGGCCGTGACCAGTTCTTCCAGCTGATCCTGCCCTGGCAGGCCCTGTATATCCACGAAGGCGAGTCTATTGTCATGCAGCAGTACGCCCTGGATTATGATTACGGCCTGCTGAACAACAACGATGGTGCTTCCGGCTACCGTGATTACAACCGTGTGAACTGGCGCGGCCTGAGTTATGGCAACGGCCTGGCACTGGAACACACGATGTACACCAGCGGCGAAAACATTGAAAAGTATATCACCAACAAAAATGTGGATATGAACCGCACCTACAATTCCACTTTCTTTAACTTTGTGGATTACCGCCAGGATAACCCGGTGCGCGACCTGACCCAGTCCCAGGATTCCCAGCTGACCACCAAGGACGGCCCGGTGGTGAAGGACGGCGAATATGTGGAGATCAGCCACAGCCAGTCCTACAAGACCCGTTTCCTGTACGATAACACCAACAACGTCTACCTGATGCAGCAGAACTTCTCCGGCAACTGGCGTGATACCATTGACGAAGAGTACAACGATTATCAGCTGCAATTCCCCAATGTGATCGTTCTGTTCACCGATATTCACACCTACCCCGGCCACGAAACCACGGACCTGCAGTATGTAGAATACAGCTGGGGCGGCATCGGCTATTACTTCTATGGCGGCAAGTGCGAAAAGATCTACTGGCAGAAGGGTACCCCGCTGGAAGCCCTGCGCCTGTACTATCTGAATGAAAACGGCCAGTGCAGCGATACCCCCTGCGAGATCAATATTGGCAAGAGCTATGTGACCATTGTGGATGTGGACGAAGCCATCAACCTGAAGGTGGGCAACCTGGCCGACTTTGACCTGGATGCCGCAACGGTAAGCGCTTCCAACACTTCCATTGATGCCGACGCCAAGGCGGGTGAAAGCCTGGGGGCTTCCACCACCGACCTGGTCAGCGCAGCGCGCAACAACCAGGCTGTGGGCAACACCGAAAGCAATACCCAGAGCACCACCCAGAGCAGCACCACCACCAATACCAGCAATGACAGCCAGGGCGCGGAGTCTGCCCCCCAGCAGGACAACACCCCGCAGCAGGATACCGCCGACCAGAGCAGCGCAGATGACACCGCCAGCGATGACAGCGGTGAGGATATCCCCTGGGCGGATTGAGCGTGACGCCGGAGCGCCACGCTCCTGCACCTCTCCTTTGAAACCACTCCATCGCAAAAAAGCATGTCCTCCTGCCTTTTTTGCCCGCAAGGTATTCCAAGCGTCGGCGCATGTCTGCCGCTTGGAATGGCTTTTAGAATTTTTTTCGACAGTCTAAAGTGCCCGCCCGCAGGGCGGGTACTTTTTTGTAACAGGAGTCTGTATGACTGAGCGTTCAAACAAGAAAAAATACCCCCTGTGTGCCGCGGCCCTGGCGCTGGCTGTGCTGCTGGCAGGCTGCGCCCCGGCGGAAGGCGCCGCAGCGGCCACAGCGCAGCCCACAGCAGAGCCGACAGAAGCACCCACCCCAACGCCGGAACCCGAAGCGAACCCCCTGACCGGGGAGCAGGGCGATTATACCAACCAGCGCCCGGTGGCGGTCAGCATCCGCACCGGGGATGGCAGCACCCCCCAGTGGGGCATTGCCGCTGCGGATGTGCTGATTGAGGGCGTGACCGAGGGCAAGACTGCCGGGTTGACCGCGGTGTTTGCCAGTGTGGACAGCGTGGAAAAAGCCGGCCCGGTGGCCCCAGGGCGGGATCTGCCGCTGCAGCTGGTGCTGCCGCTGAATGCCGTTCCGGTACACATTAACAAAAGCGTGTATGCTTCCAACCTGCTGAACGTGCTGCAATACCAGGATCTGGACGGCTACCATGCGGGCACCGCAGGTTTTGCCTTTGACGAGGACCGCGCCAACAGCGGCTACCGGGAGGAAAACTGCTGGTACACCACAAAAGATCTGATCAACACCGGCCTGGCAACCTATAACACTGATACCGCCGGTGCCAACATGCCGCTGTTCCACTTTGTCCAGCGCAAGGACCCGGAGCAGCAGAATGCCAAAAGCCTGTATATCACCTTTTCCAACAAGGATACCGAAGAACTGGTTTATTCGCCGGAAGTGGGCCTGTACCTGAAAAACAATGCCGATGGCAGCCCCATGATGGATGCGGGCAATAATGAGCAGGCAGCGTTCACCAATGTGTTTGTGCTGTATGCTTCCTCCGGCGTAAAGGATGACGGCGTGACCCGCCAGTATGACCTGACCGGAGGCACTGGCATCTACCTGACAAAAGGCGGATGGGAGACCATCCAGTGGACCAAGGGCGATGCCACAGCGCCGCTGCAGCTGACCGATGCCAGTGGTAAAACGCTGGATGTGAATCCCGGCAAGAGCTTTCTTGCCATCTGGGGTGGCTATTATGGCCAGGCTCTGCGCCTGCTGGACGGGGATGGTAACGAGCAGGCATTGCCGGAAAAACCGGCCCTGCTGGACAGTGCTGTGCCGGATGAAGCCGCTGAGGCTGCTGAACAGGCACAGCAGCACGCTCAGGCCCTTGCGGATGCCCAGGACAAGCTGAACCAGGCCCAGACTGCCCTGAATGAAGCCCTGCAGGCCCAGCAGGATGCCGCCGGAACGGCAGACAGCGCCGATGATGATGCCGCCAGCCAGCGTGTGGCGGAGGCCCAGGCGGCCTATGACGCTGCCGCTGCCGAGCTTGCCGCTTTGCAGCCCGCGGAGGAAACCGACGGGAACACCGAGCCCGCCGCCGACAGCGCCGAGGAACCCCAGAGCGAACCGGATTCAGCCAACGGGGAAAACGCAGGCTGACCCACAACAGAAAACCTAAGGCAATACCGCATAATTCTAAGTGCCGATACGGCGAGCGAGGTACGGCAG
>ENA-OURZ01004631-OURZ01004631.1-human-gut-metagenome-genome-assembly--contig:-NODE-4631-length-10332-cov-2.402257_pt1 | contig 10332 bp, 8 predicted proteins | sample MGYA00242073_ERZ509195 | MGnify/ENA primary metagenome ERZ509195 (study PRJEB26280, sample SAMEA2338837) | human gut metagenome | biome: human gut; feature: human-associated habitat; material: faeces...
CCTGAACGAACAAGCGAATATGGATCGTCGAGATTGTTCTCATTCAGTATCCGGCGGTTGAAATACATACACGCCTGATCCTTGTACAGCGACAGCTGAGCGTCACCGGTTACAGTGAAGAGCTTTCCGGCAATCGACGCCTGAGTGTCAAGACCGCCGACCCACCAGTCGTTTTCTATGTTGATGTTCGGCACGTCGTAGATGTTCATATAAAGTCTGTCGGTTATGGTCGGCATGACGCAGACCATAACGCCGTTCACGATATCATACGCGCCGTCGCCCGCCATGACGCTTGTCGATATCAGGTTGCAGAACGAATCCTTGTCCGCCCAGTGACCGGGCTTCACGACATAGTTCAGCTTTACGTTCAGAAGGTCCTCCACCACACGGTTGCGCTCCTCGGCGGCGTCGTTCACGACGTCTCCGGACAGCTCATCGTTCCCGAACTCGTACTCGGCGTGGACGGTAGTCAGCATGGTTATTCCGGTCGTCTCATCGCATTTCGGCAGAGCGGCAATCGACGCCGGAAGGTCACTTGTTTCCTCTGTGCTGCTTTCATCCGATGTCGCGGTGCTGCTCTGCGTGTCGTCCGTCTGAGGGGTCTCTCCGCAGGAAAAGGCGGATGCCGCAGATAAAAGGCACAGAAGCAACGACACGGTTCTTGTGAGGTTCTTGAGATTTTTCGTTTCTGACATGGTAACATTCTCCTCGATTATATTGCAAAATACGATTTGATGCGTTCGTCTGTCCTGACGTCCGGACAGACAAATCTTATCGAAATACAAAAAATATTCCGAATTATATTGACAAACCCCAGGATATGTACTATAATATCTGTGTATATTATACAACATCCGGGGCGCTCTTTGCAAGAGTATAAACCGAGTATTACCCGGACAAAACCGACTTTTACCGGAGGACGCAATGAGCTACTTTTCATTTAATATATTTGATTGCAGCGTGCAGTACAACGATGCCGACCGCTTCTGGATCTGCAAGTACAAATACAACCGTCAGCGGCTGTATTATGTGCTTGAAGGCGAGGCTTACTTTTTTCGCAACGGAATCGAATATCCGGTCAGGACCGGAGGAGTATATATTTTCCCATCAAATCTCGAGTTCATCATGAAGCAGTACACATCTGAAAAAATGAAGCTGCTTTATTTTGATTTCAGCACTGTCCCGCCGATAATTTCAGACGTGATATTCGGTATGATGGCAGAGGACGATAATATCACGCTCGGAATTCTGAGGGCTATGCGTCAGATCTTTGATGATATTTCCGTAAAGTGTCTCTATTTCCCGCAAATGTCATCGAATCCCAGATGCAGGGTGTTATGTATGCTGTTTGACGCCCTTCTCACACACCTTTCCGAGAGATTCGGAATAAATTACCGGCTTGACCCGGTGATACGCAAGTCAGTTGAATACATAAATGAAAATTTTACAGATGATATCCACGTCTCTGAGCTTTCGAACATGGCGCATCTCTGTCCTGACCATTTCACAAGGCTGTTTAAGGCGAATATGGATGTGACGCCGTATCAGTATCTCATGCGCCTGCGGCTGAGCCGCGCCATTGCTCTCAAGGATCAGGGGATAGGTGGAGAAGAGCTGCTGAAACTTACCGGCTTCCGTAATCTTGATTCGCTGTCAAAAGCGATAAGGCGTGAACGACCGGAGCACGACATCGAGAAGTGAATTCACCTGATTTTCACGCCCAAATTCCGTGCATCTTCCACTTTGTCCCCGAAACCTCCGCTCCATCGATATGGAGCGTTTTTTTGTCCGCCGCGTCGGTAAACGTTGCCGACACCTCGTCCGCGATGAAGAACTCGACAGAGCGGACGTCAGTGATTACGCGCATCTTAATCTTGTCCGCGTGCTTCGGAGTATAGCTTTTCCCGCTGGTGAAGCAGATTTTCCCGCTTGCCCTTTCGTAAGTGAAGCCGTTTTCGCCGACTTTCACCGTAATATCATTGTCGGTCGGTAGCGTGAATTCGCAGTCGCCGGGGACAAAAAGCTCTGTGTCCGCCGCGAAGCTCTCCGCACCGCAGCGCAGTTTGTCGATATTTTCTGTCGGCGTTCTGAACAGCCTGTAATCCTCCCCGACCTTGTGAAGCTCCAGACGGCAGACGAGCGACATCGACTCGGCGAACGGCACGCCGTGGTTCTTTTCCTTGTCGTATTTCCACGCGTAGCCATGGTCAACCATCCACGCGATGTGATACCGCGCGGCATTTTCCGGATGAGAGTTCCATGTCTGTCCTGCGTACACCGCGCTGCCGTAATCGAGGAATCCTTCGTTTCCCATCGGCGTGAAGTGATAGTTCTTGAACTCGCCCACAAGATACCTCCCGTTTCCGCCGTAAAGCACACACAGCCGTTCGCCGGTTTCGATCACGGGAAGCGGGAACAGATCAGGGCATTCGTAGAGATCAGGCGAGCGCGACTCGAACTTCCAGTCGAGGCAGTTCTCAGACGAATAGAAGCTGACACAGTTTTTCCCTTCAAAGGTTTCGTAGACAGCGATGCAGAGCTTACCCTCGTCGGTGAAGAGCAGCTTCGGATCGCGCCAGCCCTCGCCCATCGGAACCGGTATAATCGGTTCTTTCGGGAATTTGTTGAAGGTGAAGCCGCCGTCGGTACTGTACTCGAGTATCTGACCGCGGTTTCCGGCTGTCTGTTTTCTGCCCTTGAACATCGACGACTGAAGAGCCGTGTAGGTCGCGAGTATTGTTCCCTTGCCGAACCCGGAAATGTTGTCTTTGTCGACGATCGCGCTTCCGGAGGCGATATGGGTCTGTGAGTCGGACGGGCGTATCGCGTCGGGATATTCCCTGAAATGCACGCCGTCAGGGCTGACAGCGAGTCCCCAGCTGACATTGACTCCGCCGTGATTCGGTCCGTAAGGATTGTGCTGGTAGCACATATGAAACTCGCCGTTCACAAAGACGAGCCCGTTCGGGTCGTTGAGCCAGCCGCGGCGGGAAGAGAAGTGCAGCTGCTGACGCTCGGGTTCTCTGTAGATGCCCGGATAGAGATCAGGACGATCCTCCCGCCGGGAATTATCCCGTCGAACAGCGTGTCCGGGACATCGTCGTCCTCACACGAGAGCGTGACTGTCTTCCCGACAAGCGCGTCGAGATGCAGCGGGCAGTAGAAGTCCGGTTTCCGCTCGGTCAGAGCGAGATAAAACTCGGCAAACTGCTCTCCGGTCGATTCGTCGGTTATTTTAACGTACCACATACGACCGGTGTCCTCGATTGGGAGGTGGAGAGTCGGGGTGGTCAGGGGGAAGGTTTTTGCTGGCATGATAGGTCTCCTTTTTTATCCCATCCGTGTCGAGCACGGATCAAGTCTCTTGATAATATCCTGTTGAATCGCCGGCGAGAGATCGAGAAAATTGACGAATGTACCGTGAATCCTCATAATGTACACGCCTGACGGCGCGTATTTCTTCGGGTTTTCGAGAACCTTTCTCAGTATCTCCGGCGTGGTTATGTTGAGGTAGAGATAGAACGGCGCGTTTCCGTTGTCGTCAGGCTTGAAGAGCGGGTCGAGGACTCTCTTCCTGAACGCGAGCCCTTTGTCGTAAAGGCTTTCTTCCTTGAAATATCCCGGGTCAATGCCGAGATGTGACGCGTAGCCGCCGCGCATCAGACCGAACGGCAGCTTTCTCGACGAGAGCGTTCTGAACCCGAGCCCCGAGTTCGCGTCGCCGTAGAGCGGGTCGACGCCGTAGTTCAGCATTTCCCGCGCGCCGCGCCCGCACGGCAGAGCCGCCACGTGATAACCGTAGAGCAGATGCGTCGACGGCGTGCTGAAATCCGGGCGGAAGGCGTTGCCTAGGTAGTTCTTTTCCCCGCTGACGATCGCCGAGACCTTGATCGCCACATCGACCGCCTCGTTGTCCGCTTCATCGTCGTTGTTCCCGAACTTCGGGCAGGAGATCAGATAATGTTTTATCTCGTCGTCCTCCCGGAAGTCATTCTTCAGCGCGGTGATAAGCCTTTCCGCCCATTCCGGGTGTTCCGCGAGAAGATGGTCGACCGCGACGAGCGAATCCGACACTACCGTGAGACCGTGAATAAGGCAGCCGCTGCCGTTGTATTTCGTCCCTTGATTCACGGTGTCGCGCATATCATACCCGCTATCGATCCCACCCATCAGCGAGCTTAGCAGCGGCACACGGAGCTCGGACAGCGCGGACGAGCAGGCGTTTCCGGACTCAGCCATTCTGTCTGCGATGAATCGCGTGTTTTTGTAGAAGCGTTCCCTGAGCGTCTTCAGCCTTGTGAGGGCGTCGCCGCCATCGGACGACAGAACGTGCTTTCCGGTCAGCATAGACACGCCGTCGTTTATTGTCAGTTCGAGAATTTTTCCGAGGTTCAGCCATGTGTTCGTCGTGTTGCCGTTGTCCTTTCCCATAATGAGCGGCTCCTGACAGCCGGCGACCGAGTAATCGGCGAGGTCTTCGCGGTCGACTCCCGCGTCGGACAGAATTCTGAACAGCATATCGTCGTTGAAGAACGACGGCGTCAGACAGCCCGGGGTGAAGAAGAATCTTCCGAGTTCACCGTAAAGCCGGTCGGGAGTGCCGGAATGCAGTTTGACCGAGAGAATCGGCTGCGGCAGATTCATGTCATAATAGGCGTCGAGAAGCGCGTATGAGGTCTCGTTTGTCAGGTCATTCCCGCCAGCGTTCCTGCCGCCGATCAATATGTTCTGCGAGATAGCCCAGCTCCGGTCGCCGACATTGAAGAATACCAGAAAATGCCTGAACAGCGCGGCGGCTTCCTCACGGGTCTCGCCGCTCATCGCGCGGTACGGCTCGAATATCCGATCGGCGTTTCCGACTGAGAGCGCGAACGGATTCGGCGCCTGTTCAAGGCATACCGCCTGCCAGACGAGAATGTACGACTGTATCGCCTCATAAAGGCTCTCAGAGGGATTCGCCGGGACTTTTTTCAGGGTTTTTGAGATCGTGAGCAGTCTATCACGGCGGATTCCATCGGCTTTTTCCGCCATTTCGCCGGCGAGATCTGAGTAACGTCTCGTGAGAGTCAGCACGGCTGAGAGCGCGGTCCTCATCGCCTTGTATCCGGAGCGCGACGCGTCGTCCGCTGGAACCTTTCTGTCGATTTCAGCGATCATTGCGTTGATTCCGTATTTCAGCACGCCGCGGTAATCGGCTATAACGTGACCCGTTACCTGCTCCATGAAGTATGCGACCTCATCGGTATACGGGTGTGAAGCGTCATACGCCACCGTCAGTTTCTTTGCGTAATCGCTCCGTTTGTCGAACTCACGAACCTTTTCTACGCGTTCGGTCGTGAATTCCGCGCTTGGTTCAATGTCATTGTATACCGCCGCCGGGTCGCAGTAGCCTCCGAAGCTCTCGACCCTGAAGGTCGGGTTGATCAGCGCGTAGCTTCGCGCGAAGGCGTCGCGCTGGGTTCCGGCGAATATCGCGTCCTCTTCTATTGAGAGCGGAAGCTCTTCCGCGATTCCCGCGAGTGTGAACGCCGCCTTTTCGGACAGCGGAAGCTCCTTCGCCTCGTCCGCGTGGAGCATGGCAATCTCGCGGCAGAGGAACCAGCCGTCAAGGCGTTTCCGCGCTCTTTCAGCGGCGAAAAGGGCTTTCGCGCTCTCTGAAATGTTTTTTGCTCCGCCGAGTTTTTCGATTGTTCGCATAAAATTTCCTTTACAAAGCATTATGTTTTCCTGAGCTCTATTCCCGAGCTTCTGAGCGCCGTTTCCATTTTCCGGACGAAATCATCCGTGACGAAGCCGTCCGTGACCTTGTATTCGAGCCCGCACTCTCGCCATTTGTCCTTCCCGTACTCGTGGTATGGCAGGAGCTCGACCGTGAATTTCCCGTACTCCGCAAATTCTGTCAGAGCGGCGGCAAATTTCTCCGATGCGTCAGTCGAACCGTTGAAACCGTGTATCAACGGAATTCTGAGCGATAACGGAATCCTGCGCTCAAGTATCAACCGTATGTTATCTTCAATGATACCGAGCCGCCCGCCGGTGGCGCGTGAGAGTATATCCGCGTCATAGTGCTTGTAATCAGCTATAACCGCGTTAAGATGCGGCAGGAGGAGCGGCAGCTTCACTGACGAAAGATTCGTCTCAATCATTGTGTTTATCCCGCCCTCACGAAGTACTGCGAGAAGCGCTGCGGCTGGCTCAGCCTGCACACAGACCTCGCCGCCTGTAAGTGTCACTCCGCCGCCGTCGTACATCATCGGTTTTGCCGAGACGGCTTCACGGCAGAGCTCATCGACAGTGTATTCACGTGAAGACAGGACGAGGATGCCGTTCGGCTTCAGACAGGTGCGATCGGCACATGAACGGCATTTTGAGCGGTCGAAATTCTTGCAGACCCATTCGGGAATGACGCTTGCCTTTTGCAGAAGCACCGGTTCTCGCGACATTCCCTCGGGATTCGCGCACCAAGGACAGCGCAGGTCGCAGCCCTGCAAATGAAAGACAAGCCGGTTTCCGGTGCCGTCCCTTGAATACTGAACTCCCTTTCCGAAGATAAGGAGCTTATCCGCGCTCATTTGCTATCCCCTTTATCCGCGATCCACGGTCCGAGCAGAGCTGCGAGTGCCGTCGCGTCGTCGCATCCCGCGACAGAACACAGCTTTTTCAGCCGATAGCCGACCGCGCGTTCCGAGATGAAGACGGACTCAGCTACCGCGGCACGTGTCAGCTTGTTGTGCAGTCCGCGAATAATCAATATGTCGATACGGTCGCAGACCGAAAGACAGCGCTCGACGCGGAGAATCTCATTCGCGAGCGGGTCTTCGGACAGTGTCTCGAGGCTCATGACATCGTCATCCCCGTCGATCATGTCGTCCGGGTCGTTTATGCTCATCGGAACTCTGATCGTCGCGGAGACCTCAATATCGTTCTTTTGCAGCCATGAGCAGAGCTTGACCGCCTGCCGCCCGAACTCTCGGTGCTCCGCCGAGAGCGTGATTATCCCGGGAACGAGCACCGTGAAATCCGAGATCATCCGGTCGACGAACCCTGCGAGCGTTATCTTCCCTCTCTGTTCTCCGAGAGCGCGGTTAAGCGCGACGGCAGCAAGATCGTTGCAGCAGATTGCCGAGTCGTATCTGTCGCTCACGGTCAGAAAGTCGGATACGCACTCGCCGAGGTCTTTTGAAACCGCGAAAACATCATTTTCTGGTGACACGATGCCCAGGCGCGACATTTCGGAGAGGTAGCTTTTCAATTTTATCTTGTCCGGTCCGGAGTCGGGATAGACGCCGAAAAGAGCGGTTTTTGTCCGTCCGCCGTCACGCAGGGCGCGGATGCCCTGTATCACCGCGTCGGCGTAGTCCATGATTATGACGCTCGAGTGCGGCGACGGAATATCAGACGTGAAATTGACGAGGATCGTGTGGATTCCGGCGTCCCACATTCTTTTCAGCGGCTCGCCGAGCGCCGCCGCGGAGTTTCCGGCGACGATGATCACCGGATTCAGATTGTTGTCGGAAATATCGTCCACGCTGTGAGGGATCTCGTCGAGAAGCACGAGCTGGTAATGCCGCTTTTCAGCCTCCTCAGCGATGCCGCGCAGGATGTGCATGAACCAGAGAGTCTTCCTGAAGGAAGAGTCGGTATATACATACAGATTCATTTTTGTGAGCATACCTTTCGTACTAACTTACAGTTTTGAGGCTTTCACGACCTAATGTCGTGAAAGCCTCAAAACTGTTTGATCTGAAAATTTATTTTCAGACTTTAATCACATCCGGCGTACGAAGATATAAAATCTTCATAACAGCCATCTCACTCGGAAAAGCAGCGTTGTGATCTTTCTCCATTTAGTTGTTGCGCATGCCGGGCGCACCGAAAAAAGGCTGTCCACACGGGCGGACAGCCTTTCGCGATTCATTACTTTATAAGAGTGAACTTTCCGATGACAGGGAGCTGCTTTGCCTTGCCGTTCACCGCGTTGACGATACCGATAATGCTGAGGACGAGGAAGGCGAGACTTACAAGCCCGAGGAGCGAATTGATTATCGTCGCGAGGAACCCGAGACCTATGAGCGAGAACACCGTGCGGATGATCGTCTTGACGACCGCGCTGACAATGCCCCACGCGATCTCGGTTATCGCGAGGATGAGACCCTGATTCGTATGGAACTTCGCGTACTTCGATTTCTGTGCGCCGATGAGCGGGATGAGCACAAGCCACGAGAGATACGCGAGGACCGCCATGACCTTGTTCGACTCGATGTCCGCCTTGTCAAACTCGTCGGTCGTGTCGGCGGTGTCATTGAGCTTCTTCAGCTTATCGCCGATATCAGACGCGTTCGCTCCGGGAGCCGCCCCGATATTCGCGTTCTGGTTCTGATTCTGCGCCTGATCGTTTGTCTGTGTGTTCTCGGTCTTCTGAGCCTGTGCGCTCTCAGCGGCGGGCTGCTCCTGTTTTTCTCCGCACTCAGGGCAGAACTTTGCTCCATCCTCAAGCTCGGCGCCGCACTTAATGCACTTTGACATTAGGATTCCTCCGGTAAAAGTTATTTCGGAGCCGCAAACCGCGTCTGCCGATTTCATTTATTATTATAACATATTAAGGTATATGTTGTCAATATGACATATTACTGTTTTGGACATAAATCGATTTTTTTTGCATATATGGAAATCTGCGGCGTCAGGTATTGATTTTTTGCCGGATTTATGGTAAAATGATATCAGATGGAGGTGTCGTGATGTACGAGTGGGAAAACGCGTTCAACCAGACAATACTCGAGCGCGGCAAGAAATACGCGAACGGAAACCGTGTAAAAATAGTCAGCACGGACTATAAAACGACTTCCGCTGTGGTACGCGGAAGTCAGCAATACAATGTCAGTGTGCGTCTCACAAAGGCAGGCGGCTTTGCCGGCGGGTCATGCGACTGTCCTTACGCCATGGATCATCGCCGCTGCAAACATATGGCTGCTGTACTCTACAAATCGGAGCAGACGCGCGGATCGCTTGAGCGCGCCATGACAAGACTCGAAGCGTTGAACGCGGAGCCTGAAAACAACAGTTTTTTCCGCGAGCTGGACTACCTGCTTCTTGACTTTCTCCCTATCATGATCGACGGAGACGCGGAAAAGTTAGTCCTCACGGTGCTCCGGACGGTGATATCAAGACCGTGTATCACAGAAAATATGACTGCTGATATCAGACGCCTGTGTGTTGCCATACTTGTCCGTACCGCGCAGAAGAGCACGGCGAAATACAAGAGTATCCGTGATGAGCTGCTCTCGATGGCGTCGGAAGCGGATACACCGGAAGGCGTCGGTTTCATCCTCCGGACAGCCTTCTCCGCTCTTCCTGAGGAGAAGACATACGACGCGTTCGCAGACACACTCATCAATAGAGTTCCGGATTCTCTGAATCCGATTGACGCGCTGGAAATACTCGGGCATCTCTACAAGCCGGAAATGGTAAAGAGAGCATATGAGCGGCTCATGAATCACTGCCGTGAGACAGGCACCACTGATCAGCTTATAAAAGACATAAAAGACCAGTTATCTGATTCTTATTGGTTCAATTGCTCTCTTGCGCTCACCCTGAAAGAGTTTACGCCGGAGGATGAATGGCCGGAAGTATATGCTGAAATACTGTCAGCAGGAGATATGTGCTCAGAAAAATACGCGTTCATGTTTCTCGAAAATGACTACGACCGGCTGATGGACAGCATAGAACAGTACGACACGTACGGCTACAACTTTGAAAAATATGAAAAGGAGCTGAAAAAAGCCCTGCCCGGGCGCTCCCTCGTCTACCGCGTATCTATCGCGGAAAGAGCGCTCGCGACGGCAAAAAACAAGCGTGACTACAGAGAGGCGGTAAAACTCCTGAAAAAGTCGTCCTCCTACCCGGACGGAAAGGAGATGGTCGCCGCCGCGGCGAAGTTCTGGAGAGAAAACAATCCGAAAAAGACATCTCTGCTAGAGGCGCTTGACCGCGCGCGGCTCTGAGAGCGGATTATTAACAAAAAAGTGCTTGATTTTTCTTCCGCTCAGGGATATACTTTATATGTACGGAGAGAGCACACCATGTGGTCTCTCATTCTCTCAGACTATAGGTTAGTTGAAGCTAACTCATTGGAGGACACACAGATGAATGATAAAGCGGAGAAAAAATCCTTCTGGTCAAAATACGCCGGGATATACGACGGCTTCATGAAAAAAGACACGGGCTCGTACAGACGTATGTACGAGCTTATCCGCCCTGTCGTCGCGGATAAAAACGTGCTCGAGCTCGCCTGCGGCACCGGGCTTATCTCAAAGAACATAGTGAGCGCGGCGG
>ENA-OURZ01004636-OURZ01004636.1-human-gut-metagenome-genome-assembly--contig:-NODE-4636-length-10326-cov-2.489047_pt1 | contig 10326 bp, 7 predicted proteins | sample MGYA00242073_ERZ509195 | MGnify/ENA primary metagenome ERZ509195 (study PRJEB26280, sample SAMEA2338837) | human gut metagenome | biome: human gut; feature: human-associated habitat; material: faeces...
GGGGACGAGGCTACCAATTTCGCCGCAAGCACGAGTTTTGCCACCTTTGCCAAATATTTATCGTGAGACTCCACGTGAGAGTACAATTCCCGGAGGTCACATTCCTCCTTCTTATTAAACACGGCAAGCAGCTTGAAAACATCACCTCGCTGTTTAAGCACGGGGAATTTTAAAAAATCACTCTCTATTTCCGTGAAACTCGAAATCGTGCGTCCTTCACCGTTGATAAATACCTGCATCGCGGTCAAGTACCGGATACAACAATCGTAATATTCTTTTAATTTATCATCACCTAGCACGTGAGCCACCAGTTTCAAGAAACAAAGCAAGTTCAAATTCCGCACGCTATTCTTGGAAACCATGAAAAGCTGTAACACCCGGGCAAGCTCAACGATACAAGTCTCCGACAAAAAAGAACCATCGTTCTCGACAACATCTTGCTCCCCCACCGTATCGACATCCACGACTTCTTTACAGTAATTCACGTATTGCCGGACGAGCCGGGCGACCGCCTCGTGCCTGTCAAAGGTTACATTCGAGGGCATTTCTACCCGCCCCGAAACATACCCGTTCAAGAATACCTTCTCAATTTCAAGCAAATAAAAACTTCCGACCTCCGGAATAAATGAAGAGGTTGGCTTCGTGAAGATCCTGAACCCCGGTTCACTCACCCAGGTCAACAAATCCTCGTTCGCGTGTAACAACAAAGCGTTACAGGGTTCCCCGGCGTGATACCGAGCTATTACATATTTATCAATTTCCCCCGTGATAGAGAAATGCAAGCGTTCATCGGGCGATTCTATCACGGAAGCATACAGCAGGTCTCCGGGATATAGAATACTTTCCAACGTTTCCAACCTAACACCCGTGACACCACTAACGTGTAACGCCCCCTCCCCCTCGTAAAAATCATCCACGACACTAGCGAATGCCAAAACAGGCTTCGCTTGATAAATATTTTTAATTCTTATCTTCACTACCGTTCCGACAGGCGGACGTTCCTTGCGTATTTCTTTTTCGGGTTGTTTAATAGTATATCCGGTAAACACGTCCTTCCACGAAACCAGAGTATCAAGGAAATCACCGTCCAACCTGATCTTTTTTTCACTGCCGACTCGTAACTCCAAGCCGTTCACCTCTAGCAAAGAAACCGGTTTACGAGAAACGGAGTAAGGGGATAAAGTTATAGCCTCCCCGTCTATACTCAACTGCCCGACTTTCTCGAATCGTTTCACTCGTTCATCCTTCAACGCGACGGAAGTCTTCGACACGATCGCCCCGGCAAGATCGGAAACCGAAAATTTCAACAAATCATCCCAAGAGAAAAGAGTGTTTTTCTGGTAGAAAAGAAGAGAATTAAAGGCGTTATTTCGGATCAGTTCCGAGGTTGAATGACACGCTTCATACAAATATCGGAAAAACATAGAACGGGTCAGGGCTAATTCGTCAGAAGATTCTCCCTCCAAAATTCTAGCTCCAAGAATCCAAATCGCGCTTTCAAGATGTTCCGCGTGTTCCTCGCCCCGTTCCTCGTAAAATAATTCTTCCTCGTGATCCTTCACCCAAGCCACCCGCTCGTGAAAATAATCCTTTACCTCACCAAGATTCTCGCTCGAAGAGTAATAAACAAGCTGTACCAAATCACGCGAGGGTAAATCGTCCAAGTTCCTGCTAAACCGGAATATCGTGTTTATCGTTATAATCACTTGCTCTTTACGCAACAAATTTCCCGACATTCTCCACCTCTCCACTTTCCACGAGATATAACCAACCTCGTCACCACAGGAAAGTATTGAAACGGCATCCTTCATCGCGTATAATTCATCCCAGCAACGCTCTACTCGACTTTTAATTATTTCTTTTTCCGTTCTATCAAAACCATTCAAGTAGTTTGACCCCTCGAATACCCATTCCAGCACCCGTTCAAAAACTCCCCCGAGAAGTACAAAATCTTCCAACACGATTCTTTGTTGCCTCAACTCGAAATGAAAAACTTCTATCATTTCGAGTATCCATCGTGGATTTTGTTTTTTTAGCTGTTCTATGAAATTGTTTTCCTTGACACGAGGTGAAACCATTATTATTCGACTAACGGCGGCTTTTTCCTCATCCGTCACCTGAATAGATTCCATAAACTCGTCAAAGATTTCTATCGCTTCCATAAATTCATTATTAAAAATACAAACCCCTCTCCCACCGTACTAATATAGTCTATTTTGCCGACATAACGAACGACATGGTTTACAAATTATAAAAAAAAGGAAAGGGGAGGAATGGATATTTCCCCTTTCCTGTCGCGGGCTTCTCCTGGTTGCATTCATTGTAGTTCAAAAAAAGTATCGTCCGCGATATAATTCTAATTTGTCTTCTTTTATTTATAAAGAAAGCAGCCATCAAATGGCTAAGGAGGGGATACTTCTTAACGATAATCCGGCTGCCTTCTTATAATATATTTCAGCCGGAATAAAAAAAAACTCCGGACTGAACAAGTCAACCCGAAGCTATAATATAGCGACAGGGCTTGACTTTACCGTGGGAGTTGCGCTACCAGCACGGAAAGCAAACCCACGCCGCTATAAGTATGATTCTATAAAGAATATACGTATAGACAGACGTGAGTGTTGCAATCTCGCGGTCGCTGGTATAAACCAAGGGCGCAACTCCTAACCACAAGCATTTTAACATCACATCATTATCCGGACATTATCGGCGGCACTCCGCACAGTCCTTGATGCAAAGATATATAATTATTTATTTTTTTCATAATATCTTAAATAATAATTCGCGCATTATCTCGTAAATAGCCTGTTACCTGACGATCACCGTGTACATGGAATCCAAATCTACCGTGTAGCCCTCGTTCGCGACACGAATATTTATCACGTACCGACCGGGCGGAACCGTGTGATTCCACGGTAACTCGATAATCCCCTTACCCTGCATCGTGAACTGTCCCGCGACTTCCGGGTGTTCACTCTCCACGCTACGGATGGAGTAACGAATTGGCGCGGTTCCTAACACCCCCTCGATCGAGGTACTTTGAAACGGAATTTCAAACTCTATTTGCCTCGCGTCCTCGTCTGGATCAAGCACCGCCTTAATAATCATAGAGTCCGGTTGATACACGGCGTCCCTCGTTTCCAGATACCCGACTGTCACGTCATGACATCCTGCCCCTAGAAGTAATAGCATCCCGACCAATATCATGTATATCTTTCTCATAATCGTAAATTTTAAAGTTGCGTGAATTGATACGTGTAATCCAACGAGTGTACTACCCCATTCGTGACCTCTATATCCGCAGAGGCAATCGTAGCCATCTGACCGCTAACGGGAGCATGAATAGCCAACCCTTCCGCCCCGATGTCGGGGATACCGCTATACGACGATTGGGTGCGGTAAATCCTCAATTCTATTCCCGATAACGTTTTTACCGTTGTCCCGCCCGTGAGCGTACCTCTTTCCTCGTAATCACATCCGGATTTCATCAGCTTTCCCGCCACGACGTGAGACAAAAGCATTTCACGGCACAAGTCAACCGGAATATCCTTTACCCGGTTATAGATAGGTTCCCAATCATCATCTATCGTTTTCACGAGAAGCTGTTCAATAGATAAATTCGTCATCCCGAAAAACGTGATCTCTTTATAGTCGGGGTTCGTTCCATCGAACACGTCTTTCAACCCGGCGTGTTCTATCAGTATCATCGTGGAATCCCAATCCCCCGGTTGGCTCTCGAAATACTCCCACATGGTACAATCATGTTTCCCGTTCGCCAATCCCGAATCGTGATAATAGTCCTCGCAAGAACAAAGGATGCAAAACACCCCGATCAAAAATATATATCCTTTCATAACTCTAGCATTTTAAATTAATAAGCATAACCGTTCGCCTTCCAGTACGGGGTTTGTAACATCAACGTGTTGTTGAAAAAAGCCATCTTTCCCACCGGGATAAACAACGCCCCATCTTTCACGTCCTGTTCGGTCAAAGTCTTGAACTTCCCTCGTAACCTCTCCCGGTAATTACCGTTCCGCACGCAATCAAAATACCTCATGGATATTCCCTCGCAGAAAAATTCTCGTTCCCGCTCGTCTTGTATCTCGTCCTGTAAATCGGCATCCGTCCCGGCATAATCTTTCACCCCCGCCCGGTTACGGATACGGTTCAAATCAATTCTCGCCCCGGCATAATCTCCCGTCCGAGCCTTGCACTCTGCCCGTAGCAAGATAATATCCGCCAACCGGATGATAATTTCATTCGCTTTATAAGACTTTATTTGTCCCTTTTGACTACCCGACTCGTGTATGATAATTTGTTGATACTTTTGCACGTAAGCATTCCCCTTTGTTGTTACAGTGGAAACCTTCGCCATGCTGTCAAGTTTATAAAAATATTCGTTTCTCCGTTGATCGTCCGGGTCGGGGAACATCTTGTAAACAGTCGAGTTACTTATTAAAAGTCCCCGGCGAGCCGTGGAGGGCGTTGTCAAGGGGACAATCGGCCACCACTGGCAAAATCCCGCCATATAAGCACCCCATCCCTTTACATCGTATTGGGTGTCTTTAAAATCACACTCCAAAATACCCTCCCGGCTGTTACCGGGGATCACACTCGCGCACACTTCATGAATCGTGTTCGCCAAGGCGTATGATTTATCGGCAATCACGGAATCACATTCCAGTATCGCCAGTTTTAACAAATCCGGTTCTTTATTCAAGGCAGCCTTCCAAGCGTAGAGGTGTGCCAGTATCGCGTGACACGTCCCGGAGGAAACCGCTTGTTTACTCGTTATCGGGTTCCCCTCTATATCTTTCAACTCGTCCGCCACGGGCAACAACGCGATCGCTTCCCTTAAATCAACGATACAGCGTTCCGCGACCTCCTGCCAAGGTGTCCGGGCTTTCATTCCCACGTCTTCCGCGTGAACGATCAAGGGTAAATCCCCCCAGTTCTGCAACATATAAAAATACACGTAAGCCCGAAGCCCAAGAGCTTGCCCTCGGAAGAAATCATTTTGTTCTCCCGTGAGATCGGCTCGATCTATATTATCCAAAATCAAATTAGCCTCGTTGACAATTTTATACTCGTTGTTCCAATTGATGCAACCATGCGTTTGCGTCCAACCCCGTGATAAATCGTTATTACTTGGATTCGTCCAAATTCCAAGCACGTCAAAAGGTAACCCCCGGTCACGGTAAACAACAGAACTATTATTCGCTATGTTGTAGCGAAACGTCGCGTACAAGCCGTAGTTCGCCGCGTCCAAATCACTCGCGTTCTTCCAGTAGTTTAAACTCGTCACCCCCGTGTCGGATTCCACCGTCAAGAAATCATCACAAGATGATAGTGACAACGCCATCAATATAAATATATATATCCTTTTCATACTTTTAAAATGTTCCGGTTATACCAAGTGTCAATTTCCGGTTCAAGGGATAATTACCGAGATTATCCACGCCCGTCATTATATTTACAGATTCCGGGTCAGCACCGGAATAATTCGTGATCGTGAAGAGATTTTCCCCCGACACGAAAACCCGCACCCCGAAACCTACCTTTTTCTTCCACCTCTCCGGCAACGTGTACCCGATAGAGAACGTTTTCAATTTCAGGTAGCTGACATTTTCCACGTTAGCGGTCGTGTAAGAATTAAAACTACCTAACCCGCCCTCTAGTCGATTCATCGGGAAATCCGTTTTATCACCGGGTTTCTGCCAGAAAGAAACGTTGTTTAAATCAACATACACGGGGGTAACGCTATCATCCGGCGTTAGCCCGATGATGGTTCCGACCGAAGCCCCGCGAGCCGCGTTCAAGATATGTCGGCTAATCACGAAATTAAATAACACGTTCAAATCGAACCCTTTCCATTCCAAGGTGGTGATAATCCCTCCCTGCGCGACGGGGGCGGGAGCTCCCGCGTAAACGCGATCATCCGAGTTTACCACCCCGTCACCGTTCACGTCATACACCACCCGATCACCTGCCCTGTAATGCTGCGTGTTCCCGTTACTCGCGAGAGGGGTATCCTTGCCGTTTATAAACATTCTCGGCACCTCTTTATCATCATTATAAATTCCCCCGGTTTTTAACACGTAAAGACCGTTTAAAGGTTTCCCGATGATGTTAAGATTTGTCGTGTTATCTTCCGTTAGAAAATCTCGCTTGTTCTCGCTTTTTTCAAGGCGGTTCCAGTTCCGGGCGATATTAAACGATATATTCCAGTTCAATTTCTCGTTCCTGATCGCGTTCCATTTCACCTCTAGCTCGATCCCCTCGTTGCTTATCGCGTAAGCGTTACGCCACTGACGATTGAAAGCGGAATAATTACCGGGCAACATCACGGGATAAAGTAATTTATCCGTGTAACGATAGTAATAATCCAGAACAACCCCGAAACGGTGATCGAAGAAATCCAAGTCCAACCCGAAATCGTACTGTCCCGTTTCCTCCCACGTCAGGTACTTATTACTCAATCCCCTCGACAAATCCGGGTGAATGGTCGGGTTGCCGAGGTAAGGATCACCCGGTGAAAAAGAGCCTTGCGCGATATACGGTTGATCGAACTGTTTACCCGACTTCCCGTAAGAAACCCGGAGTTTTCCATGATCTAGCACTCCCCTACTCCAATCCATGAAAGGCTCTTCCGAGAACGTCCACGCCACGGCGTAAGAGGGGAAGGTTCCCCACCGGACATTTTCGCCGAATTTACTCGACGCGTCCCGGCGCAACGTGACAGAGAGGAAATACCTTTCGAGATAGTTATAATTCAAACGCCCGAACACGCCCACGCTCGTGCTAACTTCCCGCCCGGTCGTGCCGTCCTTCAACGCCCGGTTCTCGTCCACGTTATAAACATTACCGAACCACGAAATATAATGAATCAGATCGCTTGGGGAATCTTTGCCCCACGTCCCGATAGAGTTCCTCTCGTCTTCCTGCACCGACAAACCGAGTAAAAAATCTAGGGTATGCTTTTCAACAAACGTGTGCCTGTAAGTCAAAAGGTTCTCGTTTATCAACGTTAAATTTCTCTCGATCTGCCCGCTTGAATAGGATTCGTTGTACTCGTCCAAATCAGAGGGCAAGAAAAGATTTTGATTTTGCTGCGTGAAATCCAACGCCACGGAAGACTTTAATTTCAAGCCCTTCACGATCTCGTAAGATAAATCTAAAGAGGTTCGTACCCGGTAAGACTCGTTATCTTCTTTTATCGTGTTGAAACGCTTTATCATTTCATCAAAGGCGGGCGTGCCCTCGCCCGGCAATATCGTTGACATGGTTAGCAACTCTTCGGGTATCTGTTCCAGTTCCTCCCCGGATGTGAACCCCGTGTAAGCGGTCAAACGGGAAGCCCGTTTACGTCCTGTCCGGGCAAGGTAAAAGCGCACGTTACTCTCGACTTTCGGCAGGGGCTTGATAAAGAAATTCGCCAGCAAGTTCACCCGGTCAAATCCCGTGTTCCTCAATACCCCCGATTCATCATAATAACCCACCCCCACGTTATAAGAAACGTTTGACGTTCCCCCGCTTAACTGCAAGTTCGCGTTCAGCACTTTGGCGGTTCTGAAATAATACTTGAAGAAATTCGTCGAGTTATTATAAAACGAGTTCAAACTATCTTGATAAGCGGCGATACCCGCCCCGTCACCTTTATTCCAAAAATAATTATAGTGCATGTTCTCGTTATATGACTCCCGGTACGAGCTAACGTACTTGTACGTGTTTGTCGAGGCATCGAAATAGGCTTGTTGGAAATCCCGTAACGCCTCCAAGCGCAGTTTTCTCTCTGCGTTTCCCCCGGTTAGTTCCGGCAAAGAGGGGTCAAAACTCCACGTGTGGGAAAAATTAACGCTTATCTTCGCCCTTTGGTTCAAACGCCCGCTCTTCGTTGTCACGAGCATCACCCCGTTGGCGGCACGTGAACCGTAAATAGCCGCGGAAGCGGCATCCTTCAACACCTGTATGCTCTCTATGTCGTTCGGGTCGATCTCCGCTAGGGTGTTCGTTCCCGTGACGGGTGAGGTGAAAGATTGCATCGGTACACCATCAATCACCCAAAGGGGATTGGAAAAACGTTGCTCTCCGGCGATGTCAAAAGAATTGTCCCCCCGCACGTTGATAGACGTGCCACCTCCACCGGGCGCCCCTGTCATGTTAGTAACGTTCATCCCCGAAACCCGACCTTGCAGCAGGTTCGCGATGGAGGGAGAAGGCACGTCTTTTATATCCTCCCCGCTGACGGTACTCATGGCTCCCACCACTTCCCGCCTCCGTTGTGTCCCGTAAGCGATAACCGTCACCTCGTCCAAACTCGACATTTCTTCTTTCATCCAGATAGTTAACAATTTCCCCGCCTCGAATCTCGCTTTAATCGTTTTAAAACCGATAAAAGAAAACACCAACACGCCCTTTTCACGGGGCAACTTCAACGTGAAATTCCCTTCCGTGTCCGTCGTTACCCCTAGCCTCGTTGAATCCAGCAACACCGTTACCCCCGGCATGGGCTGCCCCTTCTCGTCCATCACCCGACCTTTTATTATATTGTCCTTTACTCCCGTGCTGTCCCGTACCTCAACAGCATTCGCCAACAGGGACACGCAGCAAAGCAAGGGTAAAAACAACATTTTCAAATAAATTCCTACCGTGAACTCTCGCGGCAAACGAATTTTGACTTTAGCGCGCGATTTACGCCTGCACGCTTGTCTTTCTAAGTTTTTTTTCATAATTTTAGATGTTAATTTCGTAATTAATATGGGGGGAAGTCACGAAGCTGTCAACTTAGGCGAACTTCCCCCTTTTTTACTTCCCGTTTTCTTTGGAAAGCAATTCCTTTATCCCGATCTCGTTAATTTGCCCATCTTGAAAATCATCCGGGTAATCATTCTTCATGATTCGCTCTAGTGCTTTCAAGTGAACAACATAGTAAAAATAGAAATGAGTGTTCAAGTCTTTCAATTTTGTCAACTGGATCAAAAATTTATTGTAGTCACTCAAACGTGCGCTCATCTGGTGCTTTTTCTTTTTCTCACCATCCTTTTCCACGAGGTAGAATCCAAACACGTCGTACACCTCATTATAGTGTACTTCCAAATTACAATGACACAGTAATCCCATGAGTTTAGTCATTCTTTTAAGCGTGGAGTAAAGAATGTGTAACTTCTCCCGATCCGACGTTTCCAACCTTGCCGCAGGACAAAGCAAACGCGCCTCTTCTAAAAAGAATTTCTTCAATTCTTCAATATCTATATTATCATGAAAATCTGTCATCCGACCTTATTTTAGAGTATTATTTTATCATATCAGCTAATTGGCTGATGAAAAACCTTGAAAGAATACCTTATTTTACATCTAAAGTTTAAAACCATGAAATCAAAGATAGAACTTTACACGTCTGACAAGGTAAAACAATACAGGTTAGAGGCTGAAATGAGCCTGCAATACTTCGCTGATTGCCTCAACGTGACACCCCAATTCATACATGACTGCGAGAACCCGCAAAAAGCTCAAGCATTCAACTTCGATCACGTGAACGAAATCGCAAAATTATTAAAACGCCCACTTTGGGATTTTATCTCAAAATACCCGCTTTAACCCGGTGGGGGCTTGTTCTTGTTGAGGGACGATACTTTTTGTTTCATAACTGTTAAATTTAATAATCCGGGATGTGTACACCCTTTATTATTTTGTTGACATTCAGTATAATAACATTCCACACACCCAATATTTCAGGTGTATTTTCCCTTCTGGCATTTCTGCCTCTCCATAAAATTTTCGTTTGTTTTTTGCACGCGTGAACGTGACTGACTGGACAACCCTCTACGAGGTTCAATAATGCAAATATAATCATACTTTATGAAGTGTCAAAATAATTAAGGCAAAATCTTTCCTTTATCAATAAAAAAAATTCTAAATGGCAGCAACACAGGATAAGAACAAGAAAACGGAAATAGAAATTTTCGTTATCAATAAGGTTAAAGAATTTAGAGAAGCGGCAAAACTAAGCAAAAGGAAATTATCCTTAGAATTAAGGTTAAATCATAACTATGTGAATAACGTAGAAAACCCGAAATCGTCAGCGAAATACAATCTCAATCAACTTAACGAGTTAGCAAAAATCTTTAAATGCACTATCGCAGACTTCATTCCCTCACCTTATATAAAAACCGACACGATCGAAGAATACATGGAATTACACCCGAAGATTAAAGCCAAGTACGAGATCATGGCTAAAAATTACGAGGAGAAAGAGCGAAAAAAAATTGAAGAAAAGGAAAGGAAGAAAAAGGAGAAAGCCGCGATGAAGAAAAAAGCGACCTCCAA
>ENA-OURZ01004640-OURZ01004640.1-human-gut-metagenome-genome-assembly--contig:-NODE-4640-length-10322-cov-3.105971_pt1 | contig 10322 bp, 4 predicted proteins | sample MGYA00242073_ERZ509195 | MGnify/ENA primary metagenome ERZ509195 (study PRJEB26280, sample SAMEA2338837) | human gut metagenome | biome: human gut; feature: human-associated habitat; material: faeces...
TTCAAACCGACCTCATGTGCGGACACAATAAGGCTGTTCGTCTGCTGGCTGAGCTGGATACGGGCAAGACAGGCTTTCGTGAAAACTACTGGGCTGTAACTAGAATTTGCTTGCCAAACGGCGAAAAATCGTATATGATAATGAATGGATTACAGAAGTCCATCGGGAAGAGGGCCCTCTTCCCGTCCGTAGGTACCTACGGACGAAACCCCACTGATAAGTTCATATTATTGATACCGTAATACACGCCGATTCCGTACACCCCCGGGCAGGATAGGCAAACAGAAGAAGGCCGCAAGGCCGACACGAAACGGTGCTGTGCGCGTGAGGTCACGCCGAAGCGGTTTTGACCGCCGGGACGAAAGTTCGCCATTGCAGGGAAAACCTGTGAGAAGGTAGGATGTGGGCGCAGGGAGATTCCCTATAACGCAAGTCAGAAGAACTGTATTACTCGCGGAAAAACCGCGATTGTGTATTTGCAGCGGCGAGCGATTTCCTGTTGCAATGGGCGAAAAACCGCCCAACTGCCGCTGATTTCATGTTGAAATCGGCGCATTTTGTTTTTTGGACAAGGTGCGCCGCTTCAAGCCGGAATCGGCTTTTATTTTGCCCCCTATATTGGTGGCCTGGTCTGCAAATGGGAACGGCAGACCGGGCCGCCGCTAAAAAACTGATACACCGGGCCTTCGCCCGGCTTCATACGGTGAATCGCACCGACAACTGAATAGCCACAACGGGAAAGAATACCTGCCTTTCCGGGGAAGTACGCGACGACGCAAGTGCCGAGCGTGCCAAGGGAGGACAGACGCGGTCAGAAGTGGGCGCAGGAACCGATACCGGCAGCGTGGTGTGAACGAAAATGTATATCACGGCTTTTGCCGTGAGAATCGGCGCAGCCTTCTGCTTCCGGACTGCGTCAGATAAAACAGGAAACGAAAATTTGTAAAGGAGAAGAACAAGCATGAAAGCAAAGAAAACTATTGCGCTCATCCTTGTGATGGTCATGGTTCTCGGACTGCTGACTGTCACAGCCTCCGCTGATACTGCGGGTTCTCTTGGTTCGCCGACCAACGGCATCAAGAGCATCACGATCAGCGGCGCGAATATCAACAACAATGAGGATCGCACCCTGACGGGCAGCAGTGCCCCGTATAACCTGACGTACAACGTCAAGCTGGCCAGCGGCACGGCTGATGGAACCGTCGTAACGGCGACGTTTGAAAAGGAAAATGCCTCGAATGAAAACCTTGTGGTTTCTTCCGCGAAGCCGAACTCGATCCTGAACGCGGTATCCCGCAAGCATATCAAGAAGCACGCCAGCCTGACCTACAACGCGACAGTGCAGAACGGCACGGCGACCATGACGGTCTATGTCTATCCCAATCTGGCAGATAGCGTCAAGTCCTATGGCACTTACGTCATCAACTTCCAGCTGGCAGAGGTCAACAACCCGATCACGGTCAATGGCACACAGATTCGCTTTGGCGACCCCGCGTATCCCATGACCGAACCGGAGCGTTACATGAGCTTTGAAGCAGCTGGAACCAATGCGTATAATGCTGTCTATGCTGGTCCGACCGCTGGCTTTGTGCCGGATCTCTATTCTCTCTATCTGAAGTCCGACGCTGCGCTCACGCTTACCAGCAACAGCACGGATGTTGTGTTCCGCACCTATGATGCCAACGGCAACATGACCGAGAAAAATTCTGTCACCGGCACGTCCGGCGATGGCTACTTCTCGACGGTTATTTATGCCAAGGCAGCCGGTTCGATTCAGGTCGCTACCGCTGGCAGCACCACCGCTACCACCATCAACTTCAGCGCACCGAATGACCCGTCTGCTGTCCATAATGCGCAGCTGCATCCGGAGGGCGCAACCGCCTATCTGCCCGGCCTGACACAGTATGCCAACCGCGGCGACTGGGGCAGCGTCAGCGCTGGCGGCGACAACCTTCTTGATCCTGCTAACAAGATCAAGGGCTACTATGGCTTTGCCGCGAACGGCTTCTCGCTCGGTTCTCTGGGCGGCTATGTCCAGTATGATTTCCACAGCAACCCCATTCGGAATCTGGACACCAACCCCTACGGCGTAGACTTCGTGGTCTATGGCAATGCCTTTAACGGCAACCCGGAAGCTGCTGCGGTTCAGGTCTATGCGCAGGAAATCCTTACGGATGATGGAAACGGCAACGTTACCTATGGCCCGTACAAGTGGTATGAGCTGGCCGGTTCGATGTACTATTCGGACAGTGCAGTACGCAACACGACTGTTTCTTACACACTCTTAAAGGCAGCTGATGATGCCGACGAGGAAACCAAAAATAATGATGGTGTCTACGCTGCAATCGGCAACGCTGCGTCCACAAAATTCAGCGCGGCAACAACGTGGTTCCCGACCAAGGGCAGCATGAACCATGAAGCAACGTCCGGTATCAACGACACGACAAACACCTATATCACGGAGTACACGGATACGACGCTGAAATTCACCGGTGTGACCAGCATCCCGGACAGCGACTCCAATGCGGATTATGCGTTCGGCTATGCCGACGTGACCCCTGTGCCGAGCGTCAAGGACGGCACTCCGGTCAACCCGTATACGCCGTATACCTCCGACAAGGACGGCGGCGACGGCTTTGACCTCGCTTGGGCGGTTGAACTTGGCAGCATGAAGCCGGTAAAGATCAACAACGCAAAGTACGTCCGTATCTATTCTGCGGTTCTGTATAACACCGGCATTTTCGGTGAAACTTCTCCGGAAATCACGGGCATTTTCCGCGCAGTTGGTACGACAGGGTCGGCGGCAACATCTGATCTTATGTTGGTTTCTACTGCACTGATCCCCACTACAAACGGCGGATACCAAGAAGTTGATGCGGGCAGTTACAGAATCAGATCTACCGAAGAAAATGTTTATTTGAATGAAACGGCTGTTGATGCCTCCACTCCGTATCAGTTTACGGTTGAATCCGGAAAAACCTATCGAATTGTTACACAGAGCGGAACAGAAGCACCGTATATTACGGTAATCAAGGGTAAATAAATGGGGAAATGGTTTTTGGGCGATGCCGAAAGGCATCGCCCCTTTCATACTCGAAGCATTGCACTTGCACTTGCTATCTTAATTACATTTGGTCTTTTCTCACCATTATGTGTAGCAGCTACATCACCTTATGAAATTGATTCGGGCAATATTGTTGGCAGTCAGAACATTGGTACTCTAAACGGGTATAACCTGTACCTCGTAAATATTTCAAAGCAATATGACACGATCAAATTGCAGGAAGGTAATGACTCCAGCACAGGCGAATTAGTATCATTCTTGTACGGTGATGGAGATTATGATGGCATCACGGGCGGTTCCATCACAAGAAATTCGACCAATTTTGAAAAAACAGCGGCATATTTTCAAAAAGAAAAAAGCAATATTTCCGCTGTTACGTTTTCTGAGCAGTCAGATTACTTGCTGTGCAGGCTTACAGAATTTGATTGGGTAGTAACATTTATGCCTGTAACAGTAGGGTATATTCTGATAGCGTGGGAAAAAGCTGCGAGTGTTGATAAAACGGCCCTCGACACAAAGATTACTGAAGCCGAGAGCAAAAATGCCAGCAACTGCAAAACTGAGGACGACAGATATAACGCTGGAACAAAGGCAGTCAGTGAAAACGGCTTCTGGTCAGATTTCCAGACTGCGCTTACCAGCGCAGAATCGGTCAATAATAGTGCCGCTGCAACACAGGATCAGGTTGATTCTGCGCTGGAAACATTGACCGCAGCCATGGCGAATCTGATCCCGATTGGTCAGATCAACCCCACCAATCTCTATGAAACGATTGAACGGTGCAAAAAGTCTAACGACGATCTGAAGGGTTACAACGACAAGACCGTCAATGCTTACCGCACAGCACTGACCGAAGCAAATGCGTATCTGGACGCTCTGTTCCAGAAAGACGCCGAAACCGGCAAGGTTGAACCTACGACGGAGAACGTCGCAGGCAATCAGGGCAAGGCGGATGGATATGCCACAAAGCTGACCAATGCGTACAAAGAACTTGCCTCGGCGCTGGACAGATATGGCAGCGTATCGCTGGCACTGGACGCGATTCCGGCGCTCTGTGAGCTGGCAGACAAGGCAATCGGCAACACGGCGCTGGATGGGCGCGACACGCTGAAAACCAAGCGTGACGCTGCCTATGCCGTCTGGCAGGAGTATGTGGAAACGCAGCTGAATCTGAACGCCAGCGAGTACAGGGAAATCAGAACGGCATATCGGGAGCTGTTCGATGCCTACTATCTCGGCCTGACGAACACGGCGGACAGCATCACCGTGAACGTCCGCGTCACGGACAGCGCCAGCTTAAAGAAGCCGACCGGCTTCCCGCAGGGCGAATGGGCCAGCACGACATGGACGGGTTCTGTCACGCTGACGGGCGACCAGACGCTCGGTGCACTGGAAACGCAGCTTACCGACAAGGGCAAGCTCTACTATGGCGGTAAAATAGACAATTATGGCGCGGCAAGCTACGCCGCGATCATCAATGGTGTCTATCCCCACAGCTTACAGAGCTTCAATAGCTACTTCTCTGATGATTATTATGAGAACGGTACACGTGTCTACTACTCCGACCGCTATGTTCTGCACGACGGCGATATGGTAGAGCTTGCGCTGCTTCCGACACCGGAGGTTTCTTCCTATGCGGGCGCAGGAAATTCCCTGAATGAGAATTACACCATGCGCTATATGCAGACGGCACGGTTTGAGCAGGACGGCGAACCCGTCACCGGTACACTGACCGTCAATGAGGGCGAACCGCTGACGCTGCACGTTTCCCGTGCGTATGCGTCCTTGCAAAATTATACGGGCGAGTACAGCGCGTTCTCCGGCGCAGAGCTTTACGTTTCCCCGGAGAGTGCAAGCAGCACCGCCGCCACAGCTGGCGAGGCCGTTGCGCCGAGTCTTGACACCGGCTACCAGACCGATGCAAACGGCGACGTGACCGTCACGCTCTATGGCTCGGGCTGGGTGCATCTGTACGCCGCTGATCTGCGTGATGACAAGGGCTTCTGGGGCAATACCGACGTGTCTGGCGGCCCGCAGATCGAGGAGCTGCCGAGCATGACAGTCGGTGCTTCCGTCTGGATTTATGTGAACGCCAAATCCGGCGATGAACTGACCGCCGGTCTTGCCGCGCTCAAGCAGGAGCTGGACGACAGCTATCAGGACGTTGACCGCACGCTGTTCACAGACGACGAACGGAAGCAGATCGACGAAGCCTACGCCGAAAAGTGCGAAGCTTTCCAGACTGTGACCAATCTGACCGCCGCAAAGAACCTTGTGCGTGAGTTTGACGCACTGGTGGCGCAGCTGGAAAAGGCGCACAAGAACAGCGACTTCCCGAAGGAGACCAGCATTCAGAGCGCACTGAATTGTCTGCCCGATGATGTGCGCGACTTTACGCAGGGCTTTGCGGAGCGCTTCCGGTATCTCCAGAGCATGATCGACAGCGCAACGCAGCACCAGATCAACCAGATGACCACGGCGCAGAAAGCAAAGTATGAAAAGCTGAAAGAAGCCTATGGCGAAGATGGCACGAACCTTCCCGCTGAGGTCGATCCGACTGTGACGGTCAAGGTTATGGGCGACACGGATTACCAGAATGATTTCATCGTCGCCAACGACCGGAGCTATAACTATGTTCCGAGCGATTACGCGAATGCTGATTCCCGTGTCAATGTTCCTGGCTCGAAGGACAGCAGAATCCGCACCAGCGCGGCGCTCGGCGCGTTCGACGGCACGGATGGCTATCGTGTGCAGGAGGGCTCCTACTATCAGCTGATTATCGCCCGCAAGCTGGAAGGCGGCGCTTACGAGTGCAGCTACAACGCGACGGTCGTGAAGGTCGAGGTTGAGGACGAGGACGGCAACCCCATCGAGGGTGTCACGGTTCAGACTCCGAACTATACCGACGCGAACCCGGACAGCTCCAGAAGGCGCTTCTTCTACGAGCCGAGCTCGACCGGTTACGACGGCAAGGGCGAAAACGGTATGAAGGCGGCAATCATCACCTTTGACTGTGTCATGCCGCACAATATCGTCGTCAAAGTCTATCTGGAAAAGGTAGCGACCCCGGACGAGCTGACCAAGGCAAAAACGTCGCTCAAGAACGAGCTGACGACCGCGTATCAGGCGTATGTCAAATCGAATTATTCCAACGCAAATTGGAATACACTGGTCAAGGCGTACAATGACGGCATTGCCAACATCGAAAAGGCTGCGGACGTGACCGCCGCCACAGAGGCAAAGAACGCTGCTCTTGCAGCGATGGCAGCCGTGGACGCGGACATGGCGCAGGATTATGGTACTGTGTACGTTACCATTGAGAACACGACCTTTACACACGATCTCTGGCCCACAGGCAAAACGTATTGGGAGGGTGCGCCGATCAACCATTTTGAAGTGGGTTTGACGGCAGCCTCCACGATGATGACCTGCGTGGTAGACGCGCTCAATGAGCACGGCTGGTCACAGACCGGCGCGTCCAGCAACTACATCTCGTCGATCAACGGCCTGTCCGCTTTCGATGGCGGCTCCCAGTCCGGCTGGATGGGAACGCTGAACGACTGGTTCACCAACGAGGGCTTTGGCAACTTCACGGTTGCCAACGGCAAGCTGGGCGACGGCGATGAAATCCGCATCATGTATACCAGAACCGGCTACGGCGAGGACCTCGGCGGCACATGGAACAACCAGAACACCACCCTCAGGGCGCTTGACGTGACCAACGGCACGATCTTCCCGGCGTTCACGTCCGGCACGATCGGCTCGACAAACGAGTACACCTTGCAGATCGACGATGAAAAGGCCGAAATCAAGATCACGCCGACCGCCACGAACAAGAATTTCCTTGTAAAGACCTTCCTCAACGAGCAGGTGACCAACAACACCGAGGGTGTCAGCTTCTATAAGCGGACGCAGAGCATCCCCGTTGTCGCAGGCGACACCATCTATGTTGGATGTGGCGTGAAGGGCTGGCCAACCATGAACGCGCAGGCTGGCAACACGCAGACAGCGAATGGTACATGGTATGTTCTGAAAGTGGTCAATGCACAGGTTGACGACGGCTCCGCATACGTCATGGGGCTGATCGACAAGTATTGCGTCAAAGTAGAAAGCTACAACTACAAGAGCATGGAAAGCGGCCTGAGCATCACCAGAGCTGCCTATGACGCGCTGAGTGACACCAGTAAGCAGAACGTCACCAACTATCAGAAGCTCGTTGACGCAGAAAACGGCGTTGCCAGCTTCAAGAAAACCGCCGATCTGTCCGTAAAAATTGCCGCTCTGCCCTCCGTCTACCGCGCAACGCTGGAAGATGTGGAGCCGATCAAATCGGTGCAGGAGATTTATGAATCGCTGACGCAGGAGGAAAAAGACCGTCTGACCGTCAACGAGTACAATAAACTCATGGCGCTGATCGAAAAAATCGACAGACTCAATCAGGCTGCGGCGGATAAGGTCATTGCTGACATTGCCGCAATCGGTCCGATTGATGAAATCACGCTGGAAAGCGCAAAGCAGATTCAGAAAGCGCGCGCTGGCTACGATGCACTGAACAAGTACGCACAGTATATTGTCGAGTACGCTAAACCGGTCAACTATTACACGCTTCTTGATGCAGAAGTGAAGCTGAAAGAGCTGCAAGATGCCGCTGCCGAGCAGGAGCGCATCGACAGAGCTGCCGCCGCAGCGGTGGACAACCTGATTGATGCAATCGGAGAAGTCACGCTGAAAAGCAAGCAGGCCATCGAAACGGCCCGCGCCGCTTACGACAACCTGACTCCCACGCAAAAGACGTATGTGACGAAGCTGGATACGCTGACCGCCGCAGAAACCGCGTACAAGGCACTGGTTGACCGGAAAGCCGCTGACGATGTGATAGAAAAGATCAATGCAATCGGCAAAGTCACGCTGGAAAGCAAGACAGCTATCGAAGCTGCCCGCGCTGCGTATAACGCGCTGACGAACGATCAGAAGCTGCTGGTTGAAAACTACGATGTTTTGACCGCCGCAGAAGCAGAGCTTGCACGTCTGGAAGCTGAAGCCAAAGACAAAGCTGACCGCGAGGCTGCCGCGCAGGTGGACGAGATGATCGAGCGCCTGTTCCCCGTCACCCGATACAGCGGCCCGGCTATCCGTATGGCCCGCGCTGCGTATGAGGCGCTGACCGAGGATCAAAAGGCACTGGTGAAGCACTACGACGACCTCGTAAAGGCAGAAGCCGAGTTTGCGGCAATTCCGCCGATCACGCCCGTTGGCCCGTCGAAGCCCTCCAAGCCCTCGACACCCGATACCAGCAAGGATAACCTCCCGTTCACGGATGTTGCATCCGGCAGCTGGTACTATGATGGTGTGAAGTACGTTTGCGACAATGGCCTGATGAACGGCACATCTGCAAACGAGTTTAACCCGAACGCGAACACGACCCGCAGCATGATCGTCACGATTCTGGCGCGTATGGAGGGTGTCAATACCTCCGGCGGCGCGACATGGTACACCGCTGGCCGTGCATGGGCGATGGAAAACGGCATTTCGGACGGCACGAATATGGAGGGCAAGATCACCCGTGAGCAGCTTGCCGCCATGCTCTACCGCTATGCGAAGATGAAGGGTTACGACGTTTCCGCATCCGCGTCCCTCTCCGGCTACACGGACGCTTCCAGCGTTTCCGGCTGGGCGACCGACGCGATGCGCTGGGCTGTCAGTGCTGGCCTTATCAACGGCCGCACCGCAACCACGCTTGCCCCGCAGGGCAACGCGACCCGCGCGGAAGTTGCGTCGATTCTGATGCGTTTCATGCAGAAGTACACGAAGTAACCCGTAGCGCAAGATTCCCCCCTCCAGTTCACACTGGAGGGGGGATTTTTCTGTTCTCTTTGAGCGCGGATTTCATCAAAAATAAGTTTTTTATAGGAAGTTTTTGCGCTTTGCGCGAATTTTCGGAAAAGTGGAGGTTTCATTTTGTAGTTGGTATATAGAAGCACAAATCAGAGGGATATGAAATGACAGAAGATCAAAAGCTGATAAGCAATACGCCTTTGAGGATTTTATGAAAACGGTCCTCCGAAACAAGGCACGAAACATACATAGAAAATTGGACATTCAGGAGCAGCGGGAAGCCGCAGCATCAAACTTTGACGAGAGCATTTTTGACAGTCTGATAACCGAGGATAGCTATGTACTGGACACAATGACCTCTTTTTCTGTAAAAGAACACGTTTTTGTCGTAACGCCGCATATCGGGAAAGCACTGTCCTATTTGCAGCCCAACACAGGGATATTTTACTGTTATCGTACTTTGCTGAATGGAGCGATAGCAAAATTGCACGGTATTTAGGCTTGTCTGTATCCACTGTAAACGACAGACGGATACAAGCATTGCAGAAATTAAAGCAGATCATGGAGTATAGCAAGAATACCGAAACTTTTACTACACCTGTTCAAGCTATCGCAACCGAAAGGGGTGCAGCGCCCATTACATACGCGCCGTGGTACTGGAACAGCTTGTGTTGGAGAATCTGCAAAAGGTAATTTCTTTCGCCCACTTCAATGAAGAAGCCTTTGCGGAGATGCTGATGGATGGGCGCAAGAAAGCACTGGAGGCAAAACAGGCCAGCACGAAACGCACATTGAGCCGACAGGAACGCCGCATTGCGGAGCTTGATACGATCATCCGCAAGCTCTACGAGGACAACGTGTGCGGCAAGTTGACGGACGAGCGTTTTACAAAGCTCTCAGCGGGTTATGAGCAGGAACAGACAGAATTAGCCGCCAGCGTTCAAACGCTGCGCAGTGAGCTTGCAGCGGCGCAGGAGCACACCGGCAATGCGGAGAAGTTTTTGAAACTCGTCCGAAAGTACACCGAGCCAAAAGAATTGACCGCTGTGATGGTGCAGGAGTTTATCGAGAAAATCATTGTCCATGCGCCGGATAAATCTAGCGGACACCGCGTACAACAAATTGACATTCGCTACAACTTCATTGGAGAGATGGAGTTTTCTGCGGAGTACACAAGAAAAACAACAGCATGACACCAAAGCGTCATGCCGTTGTGGAAAAATTCAAAAAACATCTTTAACGAGATTCACCCTGCTGGATTGCGATTTTGTATTTTTTGCGCACGTCGGCGCAACGTTGGCTTTTCCCGTTGCGCCGCACACACACTCGCTGTCGGGGCAAAAAGCCGCACACAGCGGCGACACGCGCCTCACGGCGGCGAACGGTGCCCGCTGTGGAAGGGTGCAAGGATGCAAACCGTTCA